>LXNI01001017.1_pt1 | contig 27457 bp, 25 predicted proteins | sample 809091 | NCBI WGS metagenome assembly LXNI01 (sample SAMN04870527, study PRJNA318959) | sponge metagenome | biome: 01000161; feature: marine sponge reef; material: water | host: Sarcotragus foetidus | place: Greece: Milos, Mediterranean Sea | collected 2013-05-29 | depth 5-7 m | reverse complement strand
CCGCCCATTTGCGCTCGCTCTCAGGTGAGGCCGCGGACGAAGGGCTGGGCCAGCGCCCGGGGCTCGCGGGTGCGGTAGGCGAAGAACGTCACCGTGACGATGGTCACCACGAACGGGGCGGCCGACAGCAGTTCGGAGTTGAGCTCGTGGCCCACGGTGGGCAGCGTCAACCGGAACGAGTTGACCGTGCCGAACAGCACGCACCCGCCGATCACGCCCCGCATGGTCCATCCGCCGAAGATCACCGCGGCGATGGCGATGAAGCCCTGGCCGCCCACGATGGCGTCCTCGAAGCGCCCTATCTGGCCCAGCACCAGATAGCCGCCGCCCAGTCCCGAGGTGAATCCGGCGATGTAGACGGACTGGCGGCGGCGCTTGTTCACGTCGATGCCCGACACGTCGGCCGCCTGGGGGTTCTCGCCGACGGCCCGCACCTCGAGGCCCCACCGGGTGCGGTACAGCAGCCACCACGCGGCCGGGATGATCGGGTACACCAGGTACAGGGGCCACGGCTGGTTGAAGAAGGCGTCGCCGACCAGCGGGATTTCCGACAGCGGTTTGATCTCGAACCGGTGGGCGGCCTTCGACACCGGCTGGATGCTGGTGTTGAGGAAGCTCGCAATGCCCAGCACCAGCGTGTTGAGGGCCAGGCCGACCACGAACTGGTTGGCAGTGAGGCGGTGGCTCATGTTGGCCTGCACCGACGCTACGAGAACGCCGACGGCGGTGGCGAAGATCAGACCCAGGGTGACTGACTCGGTCAGGTGCATGCCCAGCGCTCCCGCGAAGGCCCCTCCCAGCACCATCCCTTCCAGCGAGATGTTGAGAGTTCCGGCCTTCTCCGCGATGGTCTCGCCTATCGCTGCGAAGGCCAGCAGCGCGGCGAACCGCATGGCGCCCGAGTAGGTCACATCGTTGGTGACCACGTCGCCTATCGCCGAGAGGAACCCGCCCACGGCTCAGGTCCTGTCCCTGGTAGCCGACAGGGCACGGCGACGCTGCCGGATGAACAGGATGGCCGGCGGCACCAGCAGGGCCAGCACCAGCAGGGCCAGCACCACCTGGGAGATCTCGCGCTCCACGCCGGTGGCTGCCAGGAAGCCCGAGCCGGCCCGCAGCCCGGCGAAGCTGAAGGCCACTATCACGATGCCGACGGGGTGGGAGCGAGCTACCAGGGCGACTAGCAGTCCCTCCCATCCGATGTTGTTGGCGAAGCCGGGTGTGAACCGGTAGTTGCCGAAGTCTCCGCCTGAGAGCATCATCGCTCCGGCCACGCCCGCGCACGCGCCGGAGATCAGCATGGCGGTGGTCCCATACTTGACGGTGGACACTCCCGCCCGCTGCGCAGTGCGGGGATTGCGACCCAGCATTCTCAGGCGGAAGCCCCACACGCTGCGGCGGAACAGCAGGAACACGATCACCGCCATCAGCACCACCGCTATGGCGCTGATCGGGAAGTCGTTTCCCCAGATGTCGATGCGGGGCAGCCGGATGTTGCCGGGAAGCTGGTCGCTCACCTGGTTGCGGACCGAGCGATCCTCCCGGAACGGGGCCAGCAGCAGCCAGTCGACCTTCAGCGCGTAGCCGGTCGCCTGGGAGGCCACCGTGATCAGCAGCAGCGTGGTGAGCACCTCCGGCACCCGCCGCCAGTACAGCAGCCAGCTGGCGATCCCAGCCCACATCGCCCCGGCGAGGGCCCCCACGATGAGCAGGCACACGATCACGACCGGGCCGGGGCCGCCCATGTTCACGCCGACATAGGCAGCGAAGGCGCTGCCCATCATCACCTGGCCCTCCTGGCCGATGTTGACCACACCGGCTCGGCCGTTGATGGCTGTCCCCAGGGCCACCACCACCAAGGGGATGGCGATACCGATCGTCTCGCCCCAGCGTCCCGGGGCCCTCAGGCTTCCGTCGAGCAGAGCAGAGAACACAGCCTGCCAAGACCCCCCGGTGGCCCACACGATGACCGCCGACACGATCAGGGCAGCGACGATGCAACCCAGGTACATGGCTGCGGCCTCGCCGGCCTCGCGCAGCCGCGACGGCGCGGGCGGGGCTGCCGCCGATGCGGTCGGCGCCGTCTCGGGGCCCTCGGCAGCCGGCTGCGGCTGCTGTGAGCTCATGCCGACACCCCGGCTTCCTGTGCGGCGTCCGCGGCCCCGGCGCCTCCCAGCAGCAGGCCGAGCTCCTCGAGGTCCACATCGGCACGGTCCATCTCGCCGATGATCCGACCCCGGAACAGCACTACGACGCGGTCCGAGAGTTGCAGGATCTCCTCCAGCTCGCTCGAGATGAGCAGCACGCCGACACCGCTGTCGGCAACCTCGCGGAGGCGGTCGGTCATCCACTCGATGGCGCCCACATCGAGTCCGCGGGTGGGCTGGGCCGCCACCAGCACCTTGGGCGAGTAGCTGAGCTCCCGGGCCAGGACCACTCTCTGCTGATTGCCTCCAGACAGCGACCAGAATGGGGCGTCGGGACCGGCGGTCTGGATCTCGAAGTCCTCGATGAGGCGGGCCGCGTCCCGGCGCATCACCGCCGGGTCGTAGATCCCGCGGGTGGAGATCTGCTCGATGTCCACCAGGAACAGGTTCTCGGCCACAGTCATGTCGAGCACGCAGCCCGAGGCGTGGCGGTCCTCAGGTATCACTGCCACGCCCGCTCGCGACATGGCGCCCGGCCTTCCCGACTCGACGGTGGCGCCGTCCACCTCGACGGTGCCCGCCTCGGCCGACAGCAGGCTCGAGAGGAGGTCCGTCAGCGCAGCCTGGCCGTTGCCCTCCACGCCGGCCACACCGACGATCTCGGAATCGAACACGTCTACGTTCAAGCCGTCGAGGGAGACCTGCCCGTCGGGCCCCCGCGCCGCCACGTCCCGCAGGCGGAGCGCGGGCACGCGGGCATCGGAGCCGCCGTCGACGACGCCGGTCTCGCCCTCTCGATCCGTCTCGGCGGCGCTGACGGCCGCAGCCGTCTCTATGAGGCCCAACGCCGACGCCTCAGAGCGAAGCGAGACCTCGCGGCCGACCATTGCCCGGGCCAGCATCGGCGCGTCGGCCTTCGAGGTCTCGATGCGCTGCACGACCGCCCCGGCTCGCATGATGGTCACTTCGTCGGTGGCGTGGAGGATCTCGTCGAGCTTGTGGCTCACCAGGGCTACTGCCCGGTTCTCGTCGCGCACGGCCAGGCGCAGCACGTCGAACAGCCGCTCAGACTCGCCGGGGGTGAGCACCGAGGTGGGCTCGTCGAAGATCAGGATGCTCGGGTCGCGGCGCAGACATTTGATGATCTCCACCCGCTGGCGGACTCCGGCCGACAGATCACCGACCTTCGCGTCCGGGTCCACCCCCAGGCCGTAATGCTCGCTGATCTCTCCGACTCGCCGCCTCGCCGCGGCCGCGTCGAACCGGCCGGTGTCGCCGAGCATGACGTTCTCCCACACCGTCAGCGGCTCCACCAGGCTGAAGTGCTGGTGGACCATGCCGATGCCACGGCCCGCAGCGTCCTGGGGATCACGGATCTGGCAGCGCTCGCCGTCCACGTCGATGGTGCCCCGGTCGGGGAGCACCAGGCCTATCAGCACCTTCATGAGCGTGGACTTGCCCGCGCCGTTCTCTCCGAGGATGCCGTGGATGCGGCCCCGGTGAAGGGTGAGATCTACGCGATCGCAGGCCACGATGGCCCCGAACGACTTGGAGATCGAGGTGAGCTGGACGGCGGGAACGTCAGTCCCCGCCGTCCGTTGATCAGCCATACTGGTCCCGGGTCCGAGTGCCCCTATCGAGCGCTCAGGCGTCCGAGCAGACCAGCGGGGCCTCAAAGTCCTGGCCGCCGTAGGCGATGGCCCGGATGGTGTCGAACTCCGCCAGGCAGTAGCCGTTCAGCACGTCGGCATGGGCCTGGTCCAGCAGCTCCTTCTGCTCCGGCGTGGGATTGCAGATCAGCGCGCCGACCTCCGGATCCCGGCCGACCGAGAACTTGTAGATGCTGCCCTCCTCGAACTGACCCGACACGATGAGCGGGAACACCGCCCGGGCGAAGTCGCCGCCGTCGAACAGCGCGGCCATGTCCCATTGCAGGTCGGTCCGCGCGCACACGTCGGATGCGCCCGCGCTCGTCACCGGTATGTTGTGCTCGTTGGCCAGCTGAACCAGGGGCTCGTGGGCGCCGCCCAGATACGGGTAGACGAGGTCCATGCCGGCGTCGAGGGCCACGTTGAACGCCTCGGTTGCGCCAGCGACGTTGTCGAAGTCGAACGGGAAGTTGCCCGTCGGTGTGTACACGACGTCGTAGCTGGGGTCAACGGCCTTCATGCCCAGCCGCATCGCCAACTCAGTCTCGACCTCGAAGCCGAGTTCGCAACAGCCGATCATGTAGGCGGTGTCGCCGCCGCGCTCCTGCAGGATCAAACCCGCCGCGACACCGACGACGTACTCGATTTCGGCGCCGTCATTGGTGCTGAGGGCGACCCCGGGAGTCTGTGGAAAGCCGGTGCCGCAGTTGCAGTACCAGAACACGTCCGGGTAGCGCTCCACCAGGTCGGGAAGCGGATCGGCGATCTCGCCCGCTCCGACCGCGATGATGTCGACGCCCTGGGCCACGAGGTTCTCCAGTTCAGTGTCGGCCACAGCCGGCTCGATGTTGTCGATGATGATCGGAGCGTCCCAGCCCTGGGCCTCAGCGATCTCGGTGGCCGCGTCGACGAGCGCCTGATAGTAGGCCCCGTCGTCGCGGGGACCGGCGGCGGCCACGCCGAGGATCACCCTGCCGTCGCCGTTCGTGTCCATGTCGACGGTTGCCTCATCGGCGATGTCACCCTCTGCAATCGCCTCGGCCAACGCCGCCTCAGCCTCAGCCGCCTCAGCCTGGGCCTGCTCCGCCTGGGCCTGGGCCGCCTCAGCCTCAGCCGCGGCCGATGCCGCCTCAGCCCGGGCCGCCTCAGCCTCAGCCTCAGCGGCTTCCAGCGCCGCCTGCGCCTCGGCCTGCTGCTCCGCGCTCGCCGCGTCAGCGGCCTCCTGTGCCGCGGCCAGCTTCGCCTCGGCTTCCTCCGCGGCAGCGCGGGCCTCGTCCGCGGCCGCCTGCGCGGCGTCGATCTCGGCCTGTGCGGCTGCGGTGTCCGGCTGCGCGGCTGGTGTGTCCGGCTGCGCCACAGTCGTCGCCGGCTCGTCGTCACCGCCGCAGGCCGCAGCTACCAGCGCGAAGACAGCGATTGTCGCTGCGAGCCATCTGAACGAATGTCGTCTCATGTCCCCTCCATTGTGGAACCGCTTGCGTCCCGGCGATTGCGCCGCCAGGGCCTGTATACAGCAGCGACCATACCACTGTGAGTGGTCTGCTGTCCTCCCGGGCGGAGTCGTTCGCTGTAGATGCTGGACCCGCCTTCGGCCAGCCGTGAGCGACGCGCTAACGTTGCCTCCCGCAACTGCTGGGAGGCGCAAATGGCTCCGCTACGCAGCCCGGTCCCGCTGGAGGACATCGAGCCCGCGGCCAGGCCTGTAGACGTCGCGGTGGGCCTGCCGCCGGCGTGCTACACCGACACCGGCTTCTACCGGTTCGAGAAGGCGGCCGTCTTCGACACCGAATGGCTGTGCGTGGGCCGCTCCAGCCAGATCCCCGAGCCTGGCGACTATTTCACGGCCACGCTGCTGGGCGAAGAGCCCGTGATAGTGGTGCGCAACCGCGACGGTCGGGTCAACGTGATGTCGTCGACCTGCCAGCACCGGGCCATGTGCATCACCGCTCCGGCCGAACGGCCGAAGGAGGAGTGGTTCGACCAGCCCCCGGAGTGCAGCGGCTCGACCCGCAACTTCCGCTGCCCCTACCACTGGTGGACCTACGACCTCGACGGACGCCTCATCGGCGCGCCCGAGATGCACCGGCGCCCCGGCTTCGTGCGCTCGGAGATCTCGCTGCCCCAGCTGGCGGTGGAGGAATGGCAGGGCTTCGTGTTCTGCTCGCTCGCTAGTGATCCGGTCCCGTTCGGCCCGAGGATGGCGGCCTTCGACGAGATGCTGGCCCCCTACTGCATGGACGAGCTGTCCACCACCGAGCCCGAGCACTTGGAGATGCCCTTCAACTGGAAGATCTTCGCCGAGAACTTCATGGACGCCTACCACTCGCTGCGGCTGCACGCCTCCCTCTACGACTTCTCCGAGGCCGACACCGGAAACGAGACCCTGCTGGCGGGGACCTTCCCCGCTATGGAGCCGGGATCGATCGGCATCGGCGGCCGGGGACGGACCGGCTTCAAGGACCGGGGCATGAACCCCACCCAGTCGGCGCTGTTCCCGCCCATCCCCACCCTCGGCGAGGACGACCGCTGGAACGTCGTGTACCTGTACGTGGCGCCCAGCCTGCTGATCGGCTGCCACAGCGACTCGGTCCACTGGACCGCGGTGCAGCCTGCCGGCACCGATCGCTCCATGATGACGTCCGGGTTCCTGTTCCCCGAGTCCACCGCCAAGCTGAAGCTGTTCGACCAACTCCTGGACCAGCACAAGCGGGGGCTCGACTACTTCTGGGACCAGGACATGCCGGTGGCGGTGGCCAGCCAGCGGGGCATGGCGTCGCGCTTCGCGCCCCAGGGGCCGCTGAGCCAGCAGGACTTCTTCCGCTCGCAGCTCGCGGAGTGGCTGATGGAGCGCTACCTCGCCGCCGAGGCGACATGACCACAGAGCAGCCGGCTGCTAGCGACGCGGCTGCCGATCGGGCCGCGGTGCTGTTCGCCGACGCCCGCGCTCTTCACGACGCGGCGTTAGCCCGACTGGACGCCGACGACATCAGGGACGCGGCCGAGAAGGCCTGGTGCGCCACCAAGCGGGCCGCCGACGGCCTCATTGTGGCCCGCACCGGCGACGAGCCTGCAAAGTCCCCTATCACGACACGGGAACTGAACCGGCTCGCCATGGACAATCAGGACATCGGCCACCTTGCCGATCGGTACCACATCGTCAAAGACGCGTTGCACGGCGACTGCTTCTACCTCGGATTCTGCGAGCCGACCGAGCGCACCGAACGCCTCATCCACGAGACCATCGACTACATCGACGACGCCGAAGGCCTCGCCGCCCCTTCGACGGCAGTGGCTCAGGAATGGTCGCCGGACGCGAGGAGCAACCTGATGACACCTGCAAGCATGAGCGGCCCAGCGCCCGGTCAGGCACTCGCCCGCGGCGCGGCAGCCGAGCGATCCGCGGCGTTGTTCGCGGACGCCCGCGCCATGCACGACGCGGCGCTGGCCCGACTGGACGCCGGCGACATCCGGGACGCGGCCGAGAAGGCCTGGTGCGCCACCAAGCGCGCCAGCGACGGCCTCATAGTGGCCCGCACCGGCGACGAGCCCGAGCGGGCGCCCGACACCACCCGCGGGCTGCGGCGCCTGGGCATGGACGACGAGGACATCCGCCGCTCGATGAGCCACTACTACGTGGCTCGCGAGACCTTGCATGGTTCCTGCTTCTACCGCGCATCCTGCGAGCTGATCGAGGACACCGAGCGCCTCATCCACGAGACCATCGACTACATCGACGAGGCCGAGCGTCGCGTCGCCGTCTAGGAGGTCGTGGCCGCGGCCTGCTCGGCCAGGAGGAACTTGCGGATCTTGCCGACGCTGGTGCGGGGCAGCTCGTCGATCAGGGTGATGCCGGCAGGGCGCTTGGCCTTGGCCAGACGCTGCTCGCACCAGGCATGCAGCTCGTCGATCGAGGGGGGCGCCGACGCGTCGGCGGCCACCACGAAGGCCACCGGCACCTCGTCGCGGATCTCGTCGGGCCGGCCGACCACCGCGGCCTCCAGCACCGCGGGGTGCTCGGACAGGGTGGACTCGACCTCCACGATCGAGACGTTCTCGCCGGAGACCTTCAGAACATCGGAGCGGCGACCATCGAAGTAGTGGCGCCCGGTGTCGTCGCGGACCGCCCGGTCGCCGGTGAGGAACCAGCCGTCCCGGAAGCTGGCCGCGGTGATGTCGGGCGCATCGAGGTAGCCGGCGAACAGCGTGATGCCGGGCTCGCCGCCCACGACCACCTCGCCCACCATGCCGGGCTCGACCGGATACCCGTCTGCGTCCTGCACATCCACCGAGCAGCCCGGCGAGACCCGGCCCATCGAGGCGTGGTGGGGGTCGGCGGCCTCGTCGGTGAGGACCGCGGGGATGGTCTCGGTCATGCCGTAGAGCTGGCGGGGCCGGCAGCCGAACCACCCCGCCACCGTGGAGTACTGGTCGGCCGCGATGTTCTGCGCGTACCAGCAATGGCGCAGCCGCGCCCCCTCGGCCGGCCCGCCGCGGGCCAGGATCATGCGGATCGGCGCGGCGAAGAGGCTGGCGCAGGTGGCCGAGTGCCGGGCAACGGCCGGCAGGAACCCCGACGCCGAGAAGGCCGGCATCAGGGCCACGCTCGCACCGGTCCAGACGGCCGACGCGAACGAGTAGTACTGCGCGTTGGCGTGGAACAGCGGCAGCACCACCAGGTGCCGGTCGTCGGGGGTGAGCCCGGCCGCCTCTGCCATGACCTTGCCCGCGAACGCGTAGTTGGCCTGGGTCACCTCCACGCCCTTGGGGCGCCCGGTCGTTCCGGAGGTGAACATCACCGCGGCCCGGTCGCGCGGGCCCGCCTCGGGCCTCCCGGACGAAGCCAGCGGCTCGGCGTCGAACGGGGCCAGCGCGGTGTCGGCCTCGTCGATCTCGATCACCGGCAGGTCCCGGCGCCCCGCCGCCGCGGCCGCGGTCCGGTAGATGCCGGCCCGGACTCCGGCGCACAGCCCGACGGCGGGACCGGTGCGCTCGATGTGACCGGCCAGCTCGGGGGCGCGGCCCATGGGGTCCGACGGGACGATCCACGCCCCGAGACGGTTCGCGGCCAGCCACACTGCGATGAACGTCGGCGAGTTGGTCAGGGCCAGGTGGACAGCCGCACCCGGCCTGGCGCCGACGGTGGCCAGAGTCCCCGCCACCCGGTCCACCACTTCGTCGAAGTCGCCGTAGGACCATCGGGCGGCATCGCCAGAGGGGGTCTCGAAGACCAGGAACGTCTCATCGGCCCGGCCGGCCACGGCCCGGTCCCACACCGCCGCGAACGGCTCGGGCTCCGCCCAGCCGCTCATCGACCCTGACCCACTCCCGACCCTGACCCTATTCTTCGCAAGATCTGGCAATAGTTACCAAGAAACGCGAAGAAGTGGGGAGTCGCGAAGAAACGGGGAGTGAGGACGCGTTCACCGCGCGGCCGGTTGGTCCTGATCCCCGGTGCCCGCGCCTGCCGTCGGCTGGCCGTATCCGCCACCGCCGGGCAGCTCCAGGCGCACGCTGTCGCCGGGCTGCAGCGTGATGCGGGTCTGGGTGGTGACCGGCTCGCCGTTCACCTGGAACGCCCCGGAAGCGCCCGGCTCGCCCCCGAAGATGCCCTGGGGCGGTTCGGTCAACCGGCTGGTCACCGCGTTGAGCTGCCAGGGCCGGTCGGTGTCCACCTCGAACTCGATCACCTGGCCCAGACCGCCGGGCTGCGCGCCCGCCCCGCCTGAGCCGGGCCGCAGCGCCTTCTGCAGGAAGCGCACCGGAGCAGAGGCCTCGACCACCTCGATGGGCACCGCCGACACCCCGGTGGGGTACGAGCAGGCGTCGAGTCCGGGCTTGGACGCCCGGGCGCCCACCCCGCCCGCGTAGGTGAACATGGCGGTGATGAAGGGTGACCCGTCGTCGTGGTGGCCGTTGACCTGCATCGTCCACACCGCGCCGGCGCCCTCGGCCATGGCACCGTCGGGCTTCACCTGGGCCAGGGCCTTTAGCAGCGCGTTGGGCAGGAACATGCCGACCACGTGGCGGGCCGTGCCCGGCTGCGGGGGCACCGCGTGCACGACCGACCCCTCCGGCGCCCGCATCCGGATGGGCGCCAGGCTGCCGTGGTTGTTGGGGATGTCGGGATTGAGGACCGAGCGCACCGTGAACGTGGTGTAGGCGTGGGTGTAGTTGCGGACCACGTTGATGCCCCACGGGCTGGCATCGCTGGAGCCCTCGTAGTCGACGATGATCTCCCCGGCGTCGGGATCCACCGTCATGGAGCACACGATGTCGACCCGGCTCCCGTCGGCCAGGTCCAGGACGGCCGACGCGTCGTGGGTGCCCGCGTCGAGCTCGCGGATGGTGGCCCGGGTGGCCGCCTCGGACCGTTCGATGATCTCGTCGGCCAGCCCCTCGATGTCATCGAGTCCGTGGGTGTCGCACAGCGTGGCCAGCCGCTGGGCCCCCACCTCGCCTGACGCCATCTGGGCATGCAGGTCGCCGGCCATGTGATCGGGCTGGCGGACATTGGAGAGGATGAACTTCCAGACGTCGCCACTGCGCTGCGAGCCGCCGGCGCCGTCGCCCGCCATCAGCTTGCAGATCGGGATCCACAGCCCCTCCTCGAAGCAGTCCCTGCCGCCGGCGCCGATGCCGTAGCCGCCCACGTCGGTGTGGTGGATGGTCGACCCGAACAGGGCGATGAGCCGGGGCCGGCCGCCGGCGGCCGGCGTGCGCCAGGCCGGTACCAGAACGGTCACGTCGAGGAGCTGGCCCGCCGTCTTGTAGGGATCGTTGGTGATCAGCACGTCGCCGGGCACCAGGGAGTCCACCGGGTACTCCTCGAGCATGGCGGCCGCACCCAGAGCCAGGCTGTTGATGTGGCCGGGAGTGCCGGTGACGGCCTGGGCCACCATCCGCCCCCGGCGGTCGAACACCGCGTTGGCCAGGTCGCCGGCCTCGCGCACGATCGGGCTGAACGCGGCCCGCTGCAGGGCCCGGGCCTGCTCGTTCACGGTGGAGATCAACGACTGCCACAGGATCTCCAACTCCACGGGGTCGAAGGTGCGAACCGCGCTGCTCATGAACCGCTCCTATCAGCTACGAGGCTGCCGTCGGGCGCCACCTCGGCCCGCCACCCGGAGCGGATCACCGTGGTGGTCTCGCGCTCCTCCACGATGGCCGGCCCCGCGAACGCCGCTCCCACGCTCAGATCCTGCCTCCGGTACACCGGCACCACAAGCGCATCGGCCCCCCGCTGGAGGACCGCGTGCCGATGCGACACCGGCTCCGCCGAACCGCCCGCGGCGCCGGCGGCCACTTCGGGCGTCACCGCGGACTCCTCCGCATAGGCCGAGAGCCGCCAGGTCACCGCCTCCACCTCCACATCGGGAATGGTCATCCCGTAGATCCGCCGGTACTCCGCATCGAAGGCCTCGACCACCTCGGAGTCGGAGGCGGGCCACGACTCCCCTGAGCCCAGCCACACCGTGATCTCGTTGCCCTGCCCCGAGTAGCGCGCGTCCAGCCCGTAGCGGAACCGCACCTCGGCTGCGGGCACGCCGGCCGCCAGCAGCACCCTGCGGCCCTCGCCGCGCAACTCGTCCAGCAGCCCGTCCCGCTCCTCGGGATCGACGCTGCCCAACAACCGGGGCATCGAACGGGCCAGATCGATCCGCACCGGCGACACCAGCGTCCCGAACGCCGACAGCACACTGGCGTTCGGCGGGAAGATGATCCTGTCGCTCTCCAGGAGGTCGGCGACACCGCAGGCGTGCACCGGTCCGGCGCCGCCGAAGGCCAGGATGGTGACCCCGCGCAAGTCGACGCCCTGCTCGACACCGTGCATGCGGGCGGCGGCGGCCATGTTCTGGTCCACCACTTCGGAGATCCCGGCGGCGGTGTCCATCACCGGCAGACCGAGCCCGGCCGCGGTGCCGGCCACCGCGGCAGTGGCCGCATCGCCGTCGAGGGGCATGTCGCCCCCCAGGAAGGCGTCCGGGTCGAGCAGGCCCAGCACCACGTCGGCGTCGGTCACCGCGGCTGTCGTGCCGCCCCGGCCGTATGACGCCGGGCCCGGATCGGCGCCCGCGGACTCCGGGCCCACCTTCAGCAGGCCGAACCGGTCGAGTCGGGCCAGCGAGCCCCCGCCCGCACCGATCTCGACCAGGTCCACCGACGGCACCGACACCGGGAACCCGGAACCCTTCTTGAACCGGTAGATCCTGGCCACCTCGAAGGTGTTGGTGAGGGACGGCTCGCCGTCGGTGATCAGGCAGGCCTTGGCGGTGGTGCCGCCCATGTCGAAGCAGAGCAGGCGCTCTGATCCGAGCCGGTCGGCATACCACTTGCCGGCCAGCGCGCCCGCCGCCGGTCCCGACTCCACCAGCCGGATCGGGCCCCGGGCCGCGTCGTCGGCCGACACCACGCCGCCGTTGGACAGCATCATCAGCACCGACCCGCCGAACCCCTCGGCCGAGAGCCACTTCTGCAGCTCGTCCAGGTAGGGGCCGATGACCGGCATCGTGGCGGCGTTGCAGGCCGCGGTGATCATGCGGGGGTACTCGCGGATCTGCGGCGATATCTCCGCCGAGATGCACACCGGAACACCCAGATCCCTTTGCAGGCGCGACGCCACCGCCTGCTCGTTGGCCGGATTCACGTAGGAGTTGAGCAGGCACACCGCCACCGACTCCACCCCGGCCGCAGCGAGCTCCGAGCACAGGCGGTCGAGGTCGGCGTCGGCCGGTTCGGCCAGCACCGCGCCCGTCGCCGACGTGCGCTCGTCTACCTCGAAGGTGAGGTCCCGACCGATGGGAGGGTCCGGGAACTCGATCTGCAGGTCGTACATGTCATAGCGATGCTCGTCGCGGATCAGCAGCGTGTCGCCGAAGCCGGTGGTGGTGACCAGCCCGGCCCGGCCGGTGCGTCCGGTGATCAGCGAGTTCGTGATCAGCGTGGTTGCGTGCACGATCGGCGCGGTGATGTCGGTGGGGACCACGCCGGCCTTGGCCAGCAGCGCAGTCACCCCGGTGCGCACCCCTTCGAGGGGCGCCCCCGGGGTGGTCAGCGTCTTGTCCACCACCACTCGACCCGACTCGGCGTCGAGCAGCACGACGTCGGTGAAGGTCCCCCCGATGTCGACAGCCAGCCGCCAGTCGGCCATGGGCAGCAGACTTCAGCCGGTGGTGGCCAGGTCGGCCCGGGGCGGCGCGAACACGTCGAGAATCCAGCACTCCCCGTGCGTGTCGTCGCCGATGAATGCCGAGTCGCCGTGCCACACCGAGCGGGGCGCCAGGTACGAGTCCCCCTCGCTGAGCACGATGCGCTCGTCATTGGCGCCCTCGGGGCCGATGCGGAAGTCGAGCTTGCCCTTCATGATGATGCCGAGCTGCTCGTTCTCGGTGTGGTTGTGGAGCACCGATCCCTGAGCCCCTCCGGCGATGCGCCAGAAGCAGAACTGCAGGTGCTCACCGGTGATGACCCGGTGCCTGAAGCCGGGACGGGCCGTCTCGACGAAGGCGTCGTCGTCAAGGAAGTAGCAGTACGGGTTGCCGAGTCCTTCGGCGATGCTCATGAGCGGTGCTCCTTCTCGTTGCTCGAGATCGTTGGGCGTCAGAGAGGCTTCCGTCCCGAGGTGGGGACCGGCGGCTCAGCCGAGAGCCGCGAACCGTGCCCTGTCGGCATCGAGGTCGAGGGGGCGGATGATGGCCTGATGCTCCTCGTCTCCCCAGTGCTGCGGGGGCACCAGCCACATGACCTCGAATTCCAGGCCGTCGGGGTCCTTGGCGTACAGGCTCTTGTTGGGTCCGTGGTCGCTCTGACCTGCCAGCGCGCCGGCCGCGGCCAGCCGCTCGCGCATCTCGGCCAGCTCATCGAGGGTGCCGACCTCCCAGGCGATGTGGTAGAGGCCGACCGTGCTGCGGCCGGCCTGGGAGGCACCCGCCTCCTCACCGATCGAGAAGAAGACGATGTCGTGGTGGTTCTCCGAGAGAGGAGCCCGCATGAAGACGTAGGCGCCGGGCCCGTCGATCACCGTGGTGAAGCCGAGCACGTCCGCATAGAACTTCTGGTGGCGGCGGGCGTCGCGCACATACAGGACAGCGTGGTTCATTCCTGAGATCATCGTTGCGCGCCCCCGGAGCCGGACCCACCGTTACCGGCTCGACGATACGCCCGGCCGGTCTGCACGGCAAAGCCCGGACCGGCCTGCGCCCTCGGAGGACGAGCGTGCCGACGATGCCGGACGCCGATTGGCCGCGGTTCGCCGCGAACGGCCGATCAGTGGCAATAATCTTCACAATGCCATTGACGGCCGACACCGGGGCGGGCGACGAGCCTGTGGACCGCCGCCTGAGCGAGGCCCTCGCTTCGCCGGTTACCACCACAGAGCTGTGCCGGGTGGTGGGTAGCCGGGTCCGGGAGTTGCGCCAGGCGATGAACATGACCATGTCGACGTTCGCCGCGGAGGCCGACATCTCCTTGGGGATGCTCTCCAAGATCGAGCACGGCCAGAGCGCACCGAGCCTGTCGACGCTGGTGCGGCTGGCGGCGACGGCGCGAGTGCCGGTCACTGCGCTGTTCCGGGGCCTGGACGAGGAGCACGACCTGGTGATCGTGCGCTCCGGGGAGGGCCACGAGATCCACCACCAGGGGGGCGGGCCGGGACGGCTCTACCAGGACCTCGGCACGCTGCGAGGCCCCAATCGAGTGATCGAGCCGATGATCACCACCATCACCGAACCCGGCGGGGTGTTCCCGTTGTACCAGCATCCCGGCGTCGAGTTCCTGCATGTGCTGGAGGGGTCGCTCGACTACGGCTACGGCGGCACGGCCTACCGCCTGAACGCGGGCGACACCATGCAGATCCACGGGGAGGTGGCCCACGGTCCTGTCGAGCTGGTCGAGTTGCCTATACGGTTCATCTCCATCAAGGTGTATCCGGCCACCGAACCGCGCACCGCCGCCGGAGGATGACACCCATGGGACTCCTGCCAGAGCCCACCAGGACCAGGATGACGCCATGGGCCTGCTGATCGTCATCGACTGGATGAGCGAGACCGGCGGCGCCCGCGGCAACCTCGTCCTCTGGATCATGCTGGCCGCGGCAGTGGGACTCACGTTCTGGGAGTGCCGGGAGCGGGGCTATCGCCTCAAGGTGATGCTCTGGTGGATCAGCTTCGTGGCCATAACCCATGTGGTCGGATACATCGTCCTGCGCTTCCTGGTCCGCCCGCCCCGGGAGGCCTGACGATGCCGTGGACGCCGCCGCCGCGAGATTCTGAACCGGCCGATGGGCGGCCGACCAATCCTCTGGTGCGGCTGCTCAGACTGCCGGGACGCACCAAGCTGCTCATCGCAATCGGAGCGCTGCTGGCGGTGATCCTGGCGACCGGGAGCTGCCAGGGTGTGGACATAACCGAGGCCCAGGCGATCGACGCGGCCCGGACCGCGCTCGCGGCCGAGCCGGGCGCATTCGAGCCCGCCAGGGTCGAAGCCAAAGTGCTGCGCCAAGGCTTCCCGCCGTCTCCAGTGTGGGTCGTGGTCCTCACCGTCGCCGATCCTGAAGGCGGTTCCGAAGACTTCCTTCACCACGCGGGGATCTGGGTGGACGCCAAGACTGGCCGAATCCGCCAGATCAACATCGCCCAGCCTGACGGCGGCTAGAAGGCCGAGCGGGCAGGCCGCATCCGACGCGAACCTCAGGAAAGGATCGCGAACGCCTGGAAAACCCGCGCCGCGGCCCGAAGCGAAACGGCGACACGGTCTGTGCTACTGTTGTCGGATTCCGGCCTGATCGGTCGGAACGGACAAGAGGAATTGGGGGTGAGTCAATGAGCACAGCTATTGTGTTCACAGAGGCTTACTACTTCTTCACTGTCGCGCTGATGTGGTTCTTGCATGTGGGCTTCATGACATATGAAGCCGGTGTATCACGGCGTAAGAACATCATGTCCACGGCAATGAAGAACATCATGACGATTGCTGTCGTCACGCCGACGTTCTACTACTTCGGGTGGTACGTGTACTTCTGCATGCAGGAGGGCCTCAAGTTCACGGTGTCACCCGACGGGGCGACCCCCGCAGGACTTGAGGGGCTCTACTACTGCGGCGACGGCTACGGCCTGCCGTGGGACGGCTCCGCAGGACCGAACCTGGGCGACAACATCACCGGCGTGTTCTGGGCGGCATTCGTGCTGTTCTCCTGGACCACCGGATCCATCATGTCGGGCGCAGTGCTCGAGCGCATCCGCATCTCGGCCTACCTCTGGCTGACCGCCCTGATGGGCGGCCTGGTGTGGGTCGTGGCCGCGGCCTGGGGCTGGAGTGCCGGAGGCTGGCTGACGGTTCACTTCGGCTACCACGACTTCGCTGCGTCCGGCGTGGTTCACGGCATCTCGGGCATCTTCGCTCTGGGCGTGCTGTTCAACCTGGGGCCGAGGCTCGGGAGGTACGACGCCGAAGGCAACGCCAGGACGTTCAAACCCCACAACGTCCACATGACGCTGATGGGGCTGATGATCATCTTCTCGGCGTTCTACGCGTTCTACGCGGCGTGCTTGGCCATCTTCGCCGAAACAGCACCGGGCTGGACCAACATCTACCTCAACCCGGCCACGCTGTCGGCGATCACCTACACCATCACCATGGGCTTCGCGGGCGGCTTCGCCGGCGGTTACATCTTCTCGCGGGGAGATCCCTTCTGGACCATCTCCGGAGGTCTCGCCGGTGTTGTGACCGTCTCGGCGGGAGCCGACATCTACAGCCCGAACCTGGTCCTGATCCTCGCCTTCTTCTCGGCCGGGATCGCCTTCCACGTCGGCAACTGGTTCGACACGAAGGCCCGCATCGACGACGCGGTAGGAGCGGTGACCGTCCACGGCGTGATGGGCTTCTTCGGGGTGATATGCGTCGGCATATTCGCAGCCGGATACCCGACCGGGCCCGCCGATGTGGAGACCAGCTTCCTGGGCCAGCTGGTGGGAGTTACTACGCTCATACCGCTGGCGTTCTTCACGGGCTATATCGCCTCGTGGATCCTCAAGAAGCTCAACCTGTTGAGGGTGCCGCCCGAGGTCGAGCTCGAGGGTCTCGACATGGCCGAGTACGGGATGGACTTCTTCCCGGAGCACGGTCGTGCCGACGAGACCATCATCCAGGCCGACGGAACCGAAGTGGTCTCTGCGGGCATACTGCAGGGCGACTACGGCGCCAACCGCTAGCCGGGTGTCCGCCTCATGGCTGCAGTTCGTTCTCGCCGTCGCCGTCATGTATGCGGTGGTCATGGCCGCCGGGTACTGGGGCAAGCGCAAGCGGGCTCAGCAGGAGGCGCAACATCACGACAAGAGCAACAACGGATCTCGTTCACCCAATAGGAGGACTGAATGAATACCTTCCCGCTCACAGACTGGCTTGAGCCGTGTCTGACGTTCAACGAGGCCGGGGACTGCACCGAATACGACTATGTCGCCTACTTCACGTGGGCGGACAGCAGTGCGGCTGGTGTGATTCTCACGATTCTCGGCATCACGATTTCGGTGGTCATGGCTATGATGATCACCGCCCGTGAGAACAAGCTCCTCAACGATGCGGCCGACCGGCTCGCCGACAAGTACAGCTCGGAGGGCTGACATGGCTAACAAGCAGTTTGAGCTCAAGGGCAAGCAGGGCCACGACAAGGGCATCGAGATGGCCATTGTCGTCATCTGCCTGGCCATGGTCGTCTTCACCATCATTGCCATCCAGGCTTTCTGACGGCTGACTCACCCCAATCAAGGCAGGCTGGCGCCGCGTCGTACATGACGATGCGGCGCCAGCCCCTGCACTGACTCGACTGTTCGCTCGGCCTCCAGTGCTGTGTCATCAAAATGGCTAGGGCAGAGCGGAAGGCCGAGACTCAGCTTCGGAGCGATCCGGGGCGCCCCAATCAATTCAACGACGGATCTCTAGGTTGACGCTGTGACGACTCGCAAGCGGATCTCGCAGGTGTGCGCGGCCGCAGCGGCCGCAGCGATGTTCTTGACCTGGCACACCACCACATCGGAGGGCCTGACCAAGGCGGTGCAAGGCACCGCTTCCAGCGAGGGCCAGCTGGTCCTGGTGGCGGGCCTGGTCACCGTCGGGTTGGTCCAGGTGGGCTGGCGACCTGTGTGGATCGCCGCCGGCCTCATGGTCGCCGTCACGGCGCGGGCGATCCTCGACAGCGGATCCGACCCGGGGGCGGGACTGTTGATCGCGACGGCAGCCTCGGTCGTGGCCGTGGCGCTGCTGGTCTGGGACATGTTCGCGAACGTGTCCGCACCGGGCGCCAGCAGCGACGACGGCGCCGGGCGAGGACTGTCAGGACCCTTGGGCCGGCGGCGGCGCTGAGGCTGGTTGCACGCCGATGTCCCCGCCGCGAGACTGACCGGACCGGCCGCGACCTCGCTGGAGGGGGCCATGGCGGACACCAAGCAAGGGGCACGAGTGCTTGTGCCGCCGCTGATGCGACTCGGCGCGGGCACCGAGCGCTACCGGGTCACCGGCGGCGGCGCCACCGTGGTGGCCCTCGATGCCGGCGACGAACTGGAGGTGGTCGACCCCGAGGGGCGCCAGCGCTGCGAACTGGTCGCCTTCAACGCCGACGGCCGGTCCGACCCCGCTCTGCTGGGCTCGACCAGTACCGGTGGCAACGGAAGTCGGATCAAGCCCGCCCGCGAGCCGGCCGCGCTGGACATCCTGTCGGCCAGCCTCACCGACGCACGGCGGGTGCGGTCGGGGCTCCAGCGGGCCGGCATCGACTTGGCGTCGCTGCGAGCGGCCGCGCCGGTGAGGCTGCTCGACGGCGACACGCCCCCGGGGACCCGTGCCCGCGTGGTGGCTCACGCCGATGTCGCCTGCGTGGTGGCCGCTCCGGGCGAGGCCATGTCGGCCCACGGCGGCGCTCCCCCCACCGACCTGGTCGCATACGTTCACCGCCGCGACCCGGCCATCGACGAAGGCAGGCCCCTGCTGCCGGCTCCGCTGGCCGACCCCAGCCAGGACTTCATCGTCAAGCACAGCACCGCCGTCGCCTACCAGGTGGCCAAGGGCGACTGGTTCCAGGTGGTCGACGTCGAGGGCCGGCAGTGCTCGGACTTCCAGTGCTTCGCGGCAGCCGATATCGAGGCGGGCGCCGATCTCTGCCTCGACGCCACCATCACTCGCACGCTCATGGGCGCGACCTGTCCCGCGCCCGGTCTGTACTCGAAGTTCTACAACGCCAGGATGCAGCCCCTCGTGGAGGTGGTCCAGGACACCGTCGGCCGCCACGACACGTTCAACACCGCCTGCAACGCCCGCTACTACGAGGAGATGGGCTACCCCGGCCACATCAACTGCACCGAGAACATCAACGGCGTGCTCGACGGATACGGCGTGGCCGCACGCCGGGGCTGGGAGGCCATCAACTTCTTCTACAACACCCAGCTGGACGACGCCAACCAGATCTACCTCGACGAGCCCTGGTCCCGCCCCGGCGACTACGTGCTGCTGCGCGCCCTGCAGGACCTGGTGTGCGTGTCCACGTCATGCCCGGATGACATCGACGCGGCCAACGGCTGGACCCCCACCGACATCGCGGTGCGCGTCTATCCGGCCGCCAACCGGTTCAAGAAAGCGACGGCTATCCGAATGACTGCAGACTCCGAGGCCCAGCTCACCAAGGAGACCGGTTTCCATCCCCGCACGTCCGCTCTCACCCGCAGCTTCAGCGAGTACTGCGGCTACTGGCTGGCCGATTCCTATACCGGGCACGGCCCCATCACCGAGTACTGGGCCTGCCGGCAGGCCGCGGCGGCCATCGACCTCTCGCCGCTGCGCAAGTACGAGGTGACCGGGCCCGACGCCGAGCTGCTGATGCAGACCTGCGTCACCCGCAACGTCCGCAAGCTGGCCGACGGCCAGGTGTCGTACACGGCCATGTGCCTCGACACCGGCGGCATGATCGACGACGGCACCGTGTTCCGGCTCGGCCAACAGAACTTCCGCTGGATCGGCGGGCAGCTCGGCTACAGCGGCGTGTGGCTGCGCGAGCAGGCTCAGCGGCTCGGGCTGAAGGCCTGGGTGCGCAGCTCCACCGAGCAGCTCCACAATCTCCAGGTCCAGGGACCCAACAGCCGCCAGATCCTCGAGCAGGTGATCTGGACCCGGCCCGACCAGCCGACGATCGCCGAGCTGGGCTGGTTCCGGTTCGCCATCGCTCGGATCGGCGACTTCGACGGGATCCCGCTGGTGGTGTCCCGCACCGGATACACCGGCGAGCTCGGCTACGAGGTGTTCTGCCACCGGACCGACGCCCCCGCAGTGTGGGACGCCGTCTTCGAGGCCGGCGCCGGTCACGGCCTGGTTCCCATGGGGCTGGCCGCGCTCGACATCCTGCGCATCGAGTCCGGCCTGGTGTTCGCCGGGTACGAGTTCTGCGACCAGACCGACCCCTACGAGGCCGGCATCGGCTTCACCGTGCCGCTCAAGACCAAAGAGGACGACTTCATCGGCCGCGACGCCCTCCTGAAGCGCCGTGACAACCCGCAGCGGCGGCTGGTGGGGCTGGAGGTGTCCGGCGGCGAGCCCGCCGCCCACGGCGACGGCGTGTACGTCGGGCGCAACCAGGTGGGCGTCATCACCAGCGCCACCATCTCCCCCATCCTGCGCAAGAACATCGCGCTGTGCCGCATGGCGGTGGAGCACGCCGAGATCGGGACCGCGGTCGAGGTCGGGAAGCTCGACGGCCACGAGAAGCGCATCGGTGCCGAGGTCGTGCGGTACCCGTTCTACGACCCCGACAAGACCCGGGTCCGCGGCACCGCCTGAGCCTTCAAGACTCCTAGCGGCTAGTTTTCGCCGCGCATGGACCTTGGCAAGAGGTCGTGCTAGGTTTTACTCTCGATACAGATACACCTAATCACAGGGGGGATTCTGCTATGACGCGAGTGGCTGTCATCGGTGCCGGGCCGTGCGGGCTGGCGCAGTTGCACTCTTTCGCCAGCGATTCCGGGGCGGGCAGCCCATCGGCGCCCGAAGTCGTCTGCTACGAGAAGCAGTCCGACTGGGGCGGGCTCTGGAACTACGACTGGCGCACCGGGCTGGACGAGCACGGCGAGCCCTGCCACGCCAGCATGTACCGCTACCTGTGGTCCAACGGACCCAAGGAGTGCCTGGAGTTCGCCGACTACGGCTTCGAGGAGCACTTCGGCAAGCCGATCGCTTCGTTCCCGCCCCGCGAGGTGCTCTACGACTACATCATCGGCCGGGCTGAGCGCAGCGGCTTCCGAGACCAGATCCGCTTCAACCACCCGGTGCGCCGGGTCGGTCGATCAGCCGACGGCAGCGGCTTCACGGTCACTGCCCACGACCTGGCCAACGATGTCGACACCAGCGAGGACTTCGACCACGTGGTGGTGTCCACTGGACACTTCTCCATCCCCAACATGCCCCACTACCCCGGTTACGAGACGTTCGGCGGCACGCTGATCCACGCCCATGACTTCCGCGATGCGGTGCAGTTCGCCGACCGCGACGTGCTGGTCATCGGATCGAGCTACTCGGCCGAGGACGTCGCCTCGCAGTGCTGGAAGTACGGCGCCCGCTCGGTGGTGTGCACCTCCCGGCGGGGTATGGGCTTCGACTGGCCCGAGGGCATCACCGAGAGGCCCATCCTGACCCATGTCGACGGCCGGACGGTGCACTTCACCGACGGCTCGACCGCCGAGGTGGACGCCATCATCTCCTGCACCGGGTACCTGCACCACTTCCCGTTCATGGACGACGAACTGCGCCTGGTGACCGCCAACCGGCTGGCCACCTCGATGCTCTATCGCGGCGTGGTGTTCCAGCCCGAGAACCGGATCCTCTACCTGGGGATGCAGGACCAGTGGTACACGTTCAACATGTTCGACGCCCAGGCCTGGTACGCCCGCGATGTGATCCTGGGACGCATCGAGCTGCCCGGCGCCGACGAGCAGGCCCGCTGGATCGAGGAGCGCCAGGCAGAGGAGGACGCGCTGGCAGACGACTACGCCTGCATCGACTTCCAGGGCGCCTACACCCAGGACCTGGTGGACCAGACCGACTACCCGGACTTCAACACGCCCCTGGTCAATCAGATGTTCTACGACTGGAAGAAGCACAAGAAGCAGTCGATCATCGGCTACCGCGACCACGGGCACACCTCGCCGCTGACGGGCACGGTGGCCCCCATCCACCACACCCGGTGGGAGGACGCCCTCGACGACTCACTGGAGTCCTACCTGGCCGGCTCGGCCTAGAGGCCGCGCCGGAGGCGGCGGCCGAAGCCGCAGACACCGGTCCGCCATGGACGATGTGATCATCGTCGGGGGCGGGATCGGCGGCCTCGCGCTGGCTCTCATGCTGCACGAGCGCGGCATCAACTGCCGCGTGTACGAGGCCGCGCCGCAGATCCAACCCATCGGGGTGGGCATCAGCCTGCTGCCCCATGCCAGCCGGGAACTGGGCCTGCTCGGGCTGACCGACGCTCTCGGCGAGGTGGCCGTCACGACCAGGGAGTCCTGCTTCTTCAACCGGTTCGGCCAGTTCGTCTACTCCGAGCCCGTGGGCCGCTACGCCGGCTACGACTGGCCCCAGTTCCAGATCCACCGGGGCGACCTGCAGCAAGTGCTGTACCGGGCCTACGTCGACCGGGTGGCCGGAGGCGCCGGGCGGGTGCTGACCGGGCACCGCTGCACCGGCGCCGAGTCCGACGGCCGCGGCGCGACCGCCCACTTCGTCGACTCCGGCACCGGCCGGTCCCTGGCGCCGGCGCGGGGGGCGGCCGTCATCGGCTGCGACGGGATCCACTCGGTTGTGCGCCGCCAGTTCTTCGGTGACGAGGGCCCGCCCGTCTACTCGGGTGTGAACATGTGGCGGGGCACCACCGTCTGGGAGCCGTTCCTCAGCGGGTCCACCTACCTGAGGGCGGGCTGGCTGACGGTGGGCAAGATGGTGATCTACCCGATCCGCCACAACGTCGACGGCCGGGGTCGGCAGCTCGTGAACTGGGTGGCGGAGGTGCAGACCGACGAGTTCAACGAGCAGGACTGGAACCGGGCCGGCCGCCTCGAGGACTTCCACCACGTCTTCGCCGACTGGACCTTCGACTGGCTCGACGTGGCCGGGCTGATCCGGGGCTCGGAGCAGATCCTGGAGTATCCGATGGTGGACCGCGACCCGCTGCCGAGATGGACCCACGGCCGGGTGACCCTGCTGGGCGACGCCGCCCACCCCATGTATCCCCGGGGCTCCAACGGCGCTGGTCAGGCCATCCTCGACGCAAGGGCCCTGGCCGACGCCCTGCGGTCGAGCGGATCGGTCCCCGAAGCCTTGAAGTCCTACGAGGACCAGCGGCTCGCAGCCACCGCGGCGGTGGTGCACGCCAGCCGGTCGGCGCCCCCTGACGTGATCCTCAAGACGGTCCATGAACGAACCGGCGACCGCCCCTTCGAGCGCATCGAGGACGTGATCACCACCGCCGAGATGGCAGCCCTCAACGACAGCTACAAGCGAGTGGCCGGCTACCACCGCGAGTCCCTGACGGCCAAGATCTCCAGCGACTAGCCCACCCTGCGAGCTGTTCTGTTGGCCGTCACTAAGGGCCGCGGCTGACGGAACTCAGAGGTCGGGCGGCACGGGACACATCCCCCACGGTCAAGGGCGTCTTGCCTTGCCGGTGTGGATGTCGGTGGATGCGACTGCGGACCGGAGTTTGGACACCATCTTCTGTAGCTCTGCGCTGTCGCCGCCGGCGGTGGCGATGGTGCCGGCGGTGAGGTCGCCCATGTCGCAGGCGAGGCCAACCAGCGCAGGGGCCTGGCGGTGGGCTTCGGCGTGCTGCTTGTCGACATCGTCGACATAGGTCCCCTGGACCCCCCGTGCCGACACCTCCTTGTGGCTCAGCCCGTGGCGGGCCACTATCTCGTCGAGGGCGCGGGCCGCCGGCGCGCTTGCCGTCTGGTCGATGAGCAGCGACAACTGGCGGGTGTGGACGGGATGCTCTCCGCCCAGCGCGATGTGTGCCTTGGCCAGGCTCTCGACCGCCATCGACGACCCGCAGCAGAGCCTCCGCAGCCGGGCGAAGCGCATCAGCGTCTCGCCCATGATCTCGTCCACCGTCGGTCGAAGGTCAGTCAGCAGTCCGGCCAGGTGGACAGCCGCCTCGTGGGCGCGTGTCTGTGCTTCGGTGAGGTTGCTCACGGGCCGCCCGATCTCCTTGTCCCAGCGGACTTCGGCTACAGGCGACCGGTCGGCGAGCATCCTCGCCCCGGCTGCGATCTTGGCCTCGAACGACGCCGACACCGACTCGGTGCGCCATCTCCACTCGGGCCTGTCGGTGACGGTAACGTCCACCGAGCAATCGGCAACCCCCTGCGCGGCTTCCCGCAGCGCACGCTGAAGGTCGTAGCGCTGCGAGTAGTCGCCGAGGTCGTCGAACACAGCCACAAGGTCGATGTCGCTATAGGCCGTCGCCTCTCCCCGGGCCACCGACCCGAACAGCCATACCTGAGCGGCCCCGGCCTGCGCCAACGCATCCGCCGCGGCCCGCGCGTCCGCCAGGGTCGGCGCCTCGCGAGCAGCAGTCAGCGGCGGCGGCATGCAGAAAGGCTACGCCAGAGGTACGGGCGTCAACTTCCGTCGAGGCTCAGCGGGCGGTTACGTGCCCAGAGCAGTCACCGGGACCACCAGCACGCCATCCTCTCGCCGGTAGCCGTAACCCGTGGCCGTGACCACCACCAGGTTCGCCGGGGGGCCGACATGGCGCTCCTCTACGGTCGCACGCAGCTTGAGCAGCGACTTCGCGGCGCTGTCGACCGCGGCCTCTCCACCCAGCTTGATCTCCAGGGCGACCCAGGCGCCGTCTCCTCGCTCAATGATGACGTCTACTTCGAGTCCGCTGCTGTCGCGGTAGTGAGCGATCCGTCCGCGCGCCGGCTGGGCGTACACGCGCAGATCTCGCACGACCATCGACTCGAACAAGAGGCCGAAGGCCGCAAGGTCGCCCCACAGGCGCTGCGGTCCGGCGTGAAGCGCAGACGCCGCAAGCGAGGGGTCGGCCAGGTGCCGTTTCGGGGCTCGCCTCAGCTGAGCGCGCGAGCGCAGCGTCACCGACCAGGCGGGCACGTCCTCGACCACGAACACCCGGCGCAACGCGTCGAGATATGCGACGACCGTTCGAGGGTCGAGCGGATGGTCGGCACCGGTGTCGCTCGCCAGGGTCCGCTGCGAGGCTTCCGTCGCAACGTTTCGGGCCAGCGAGCGCAGCAGCCGCTCCACGCCCACGGGGTCTCGGGCCGGCCCGCCCAGCAGCGGGATGTCCGCTCGGCAGACCTCCTGGAGATACGAGGTCACGTACGCCTGCGCGGCTGCCGTGTCCAGGTGGGCACCGCCCGGCCAGCCGCCCCGGCAGACCGCCTCGACGAGGTCGCGCACGCCCGGGTCCGGTCGGTCCGCGAACCTGGTGTCCGGGCTGAAGAGGCGCTCCATCGACACCTCGCCTGTCGAGAGTCCCGACTCCAACAGCGACATCGGACGCATGCGGACCCGCATGATCCTTCCAGCGCCGCTGTGGCGGGTGACGTCATCGGCCGGCGTGGCGGAGCCCGTCAGGATGAACCGGCCCGACCGGCGGCCCTCGTCGCAGGCAGCGCGAACCTGATTCCAGATCTCCGGCGCGAGCTGCCACTCGTCGAGCAGTCGCGGCTCTGGACCCTCGAGCAGTTCCGCGGGCTCGACCTGTCCTGCGATGCGGGCGCTGGGGTCCGAGCCGAACATCACCTCGCTGCGCGAATGCTGCCGTCCGGTGACGGTCTTGCCGCAGGCCCGGGGCCCCTCCAGCACGACGGCCGGCATCGCCATGAGTCCCGCCGCGACCTCGGCGTCCACCACACGCGGCAGGTATCCGCCGCTCGGATCGGGGGATCCTGTCGAAGGCAGCACAGGTCCAATGTATCAGATATTGGATCTCTGATGCATCAAGGACTGTAACTCAAATGTCGCTTTTGTTGAGATACTGATGTGCCAAACGGGATCACGGGGCTGGGGCTAACCCGGGCTGCCGGACTGCGGGCCCGGTCATCGCGCGAGACAGGAAATCGCGGACTGGATGCAGATCCACGAGGAACCGCCTGACCGCTTTGACGGCATCGTCTGATGGAGGTGGTTGAGGACGCCCCGTCAGGTCCTGGTGTCAAGGATCGAGACGAGCCCGGTCCGCTCAGCCCAGTCGGTGATGGCAAGGTCGGCGGTGGCCAACCGGTAGCCGCCATGGATCGCGGTAGCAGTGATGATGCGATCGGCCGGGTCGGGATGGAACCCGTCTGCACCGAGTTCTACCGACCGCATGGCAATCTCGTCGTTCACGGGAATGCTCTTCAGCCCGTCGGCCATCCAATGCCGGCAGAGGGCACGAAGCGGTGCGCCCAATTCGAGTCGACCCTTGCTCTGGTGCAAGGCAATTTCCCAGAACGTGAACGAAGATGCAGCCGCCTCGCCTTGATCCCAGGCCGCTTGAATCTCATTCCTGGCCGCCACCCCAAGGCGGGGCGTAGCTGAGACAAGCCACAAGAGAATGTGGGTATCGAGAAGAATCACTCTGTAGGCGGGAGATCAGGGTCCAGCACCCGGCCGGGATTGCTCAATGCCTCCCAGTCTTCCAGTGGGACGGCAGGCGACATGATGTCCCCGACGATTCGAATCTGATCTCGGTACCGACCCCACATCCGAGGTTTCGAGTCTTCCGCCGGCACGAGACGCGACACCGGTCTGCCGTGCTTGGTGATCACGATCTCTTCTCCGGTCTCGTTCACCTCGTCCATCAGTGCCAGACACCGGTTCTTGAACTCCCCCGCTGGAATCGTGCGCTGCTTTGCTGACATGCCACAACCTCCGATACCAAATCTAGCTATGGACAGCGGCTATAGCCACATTCGGGTCTGTCGGGTGGCGGTCGGTCTGGGTCGGGTGCGGGAGTCGTGCCTGGCCTGCTCGGCGAGAGTCCGAGCCGGAAGTGGCCGCACTTCACGATTCAGCGGCCACTTCGGAAACAGAACTGGCCGTGCAGAGGTCGTTGAGCCTGCTGGAGTCGCTGCGGGGCGCCGCCGGCGCTCGCGTCGGCGACACTGGCGAGGGCATGACCGCAATCCAGCGCATCGGCTCTGACATGTTCGATGTGCTCCCGTGTCGCGGCGAGTCGAACCCTCGCTTACCCTTGAACGTATGCGTGCTGGTTCCCTTGAGATCGACCCCGCCCTGTACGAGTTCATCGCCGTCGAGGCCCTGCCCGGCACCGGCGTGCAGACCGATGAGTTCTGGGGGGCGCTCGAGTCCATCCTTGCCGACCTAGGCCCCCGCAACGCCGCTCTGCTGGCCAAACGCGACGAGCTGCAGTCACAGATCGACGACTGGCATCGGGCCGCCCGAGCCGAGGGCCGGAGCCACGACGGCGACGCCTACGCCGACTTCCTGCGCGACATCGGATACCTGCGCTACATGGACGGCTCGGTGACCGCCACGACGGCCGACGTCGATCCCGAGATCGCCGAGGTGGCCGGACCGCAACTGGTGGTGCCCCTCGACAACGCCCGCTACGCGCTGAACGCGGCCAACGCCCGCTGGGGAAGCCTCTACGACGCGCTGTACGGGACCGACGTG
>LXNI01001016.1_pt1 | contig 27466 bp, 29 predicted proteins | sample 809091 | NCBI WGS metagenome assembly LXNI01 (sample SAMN04870527, study PRJNA318959) | sponge metagenome | biome: 01000161; feature: marine sponge reef; material: water | host: Sarcotragus foetidus | place: Greece: Milos, Mediterranean Sea | collected 2013-05-29 | depth 5-7 m | reverse complement strand
GACGGTCTCGCGGGATTTGGAGAGTGTCGCGTCGTGGGCGAAGCCGATTCGCGCTGAACTCTTGGTGCAGTGCCAGATGCCCGATGAGGTTCGGGAGCCGGGATCATCTCGCACGCTGAGCCGGCCGGTGGCGTGGAAATGACAGGGGCCCCTCTGAGGAGGGGCCCCGGGTCCTGAGCGGCGAAGCGCTCAGGGTGTTACGCCCTGAGCATATTGGCAGGGTGCGACAAACACGCAGCGGATGCCATCTGGCCTGCTCGGTCCGGCGGCGAGGTGGAGGTCGGTGCCGCGCGGGAACCACCAGCGGGCCTGGCGGTTTTGGTTCTCGACTTGGCCGCGCTGCTGCGGCGAGTGGGGGTCGCAGAACCACACGTCGATGCCGTAGTGGTCGGCGAGCGCGGGCCGGTGCGCCCATTCCGAGCCGCAGTCGAAGGTCACCGATCGGCGCAGGTGCGCCGGTATCTGTTCGAGGCCTTCGATGAGCCCGGCGAGGGCGGCGTCGGCGGTGTAGCCGTCGGGCATCGTGACCGGGATGCCGTAGCGGGTCCGGCGTTCGACGAGGCGGATCATCGACGAGCGGTTGCGGGCGCCGATGATCCGGTCGGCCTCCCAGTGGCCGGCCTCGCCGCGGTCGTTCACCGCCGCCGGGCGCGCAGGCACTCCGACGGCTTCACGTCCAGGGTGCCGGCGCAGAGCGCCCGGTAGATGGTCTCGGCGGCCGGCGGCTGCGCCGCGTCCTCGGCCACTGGGTCGGCGCGGATCGCCTCGGGGGAGCGCCCCAAGCGCAACTCCCGGGCGACCCGGTCGCGCAGCGGCCCCGGCTCCTCCAGGCGCCGCCGCGGCCGACTTCCCGGGCGATCGTCGTCGGGTGACGGTCCACCCTGGATACCATCGGGGCGGACCGGACCGGCGCTCCGCTTCGCACCGGTGGCCCTCCGGCCTGCCCACGTAGCTCAGTTGGACAGAGCAGGGACCTCCTAAGTCCAAGGTCGCAGGTTCGAATCCTGCCGTGGGCGCTGCGACCTGCGCTACGGTTCGCCGGTGGGACAGGTCCCCATCGTCGGCTAGGTCGAGGAGATTGTCGAGTGGCCCCTGATGCTCTGGCGGGCGCCCCGTACGGGACCGCACTGATTCTGGCAAACACGGTGCCGCTGGGTCGGGGTCGGGAAGAGTATCGCCTCATGGATACGCCGTTCTGGACCGCCCTGATCGTGTGTGTCGCCGTCGCTGTGGCCTGCTGGGTTATGTCTCTGCTGACGGGGGAGTTCTCCTGGGTGGACCGTGTGTGGTCGCTGGCCCCGCCGGCGTACTGCCTTATCGTTGCGGCCGATACGGGCTTCACAGACGCCCGCATCAACATCATGACGGTTCTGGTCCTGATGTGGTCGGTGCGGTTGACGGCCAACTTCGCGGTGAAGGGGGGGTACCAGCCCGGCGGCGAGGACTACAGGTGGGCCTACATGCGGGGCAAGCTCAGCAAGCTGCAATTCCAGCTGCTGAACGTGACGTTCATCTGCCCCGGCCAGATGATCATCATCTGGCTGTTCACCTCGCCCATCCATCAGGCGTGGCTGTTCTCCGGCCGGTCGATCGGGTGGCTGGACTACCTGGCGATTGTGGCGTTCCTCGTGTTCCTCGCCGGTGAGAGCGTCGCCGACGCGCAGATGCTCCGCTTCCAGAAAAACAAGCAGCGGTTACGGGATGCGGGACTCGAAGTGGAGAAGTCGTACATCGACAGCGGTCTGTTCCGATTCTCGCGTCACCCCAACTACTTCTGCGAGATGGGGATGTGGGCTGTCTTCTACCTCTTCGCCATCTCGGCTTCGGATCGGGTGGTGCACTGGACAGGCCTCGGCTTCCTACTCCTGATAGCGCTCTTCCAAGGCTCCATCCGCCTCACCGAGGAGATTTCGAGCGGGAAGTACCCCGGCTACAGCGACTACCAGGCCGCCGTTCCCAGACTGGTGCCGATCCCTCTGCGCAAGCTGCCTCTGCGCAAGCTAGTGGGGAGGTAGCGGCGCCGGCCTCAGGTCACAGAGGGCCAGCCCCCGCAGGAGCCTCCGGTGAGGCCCGGCCGGGGGCGCGTCACTGCCGGGCGCGCCACGCCGCTAGGTCGGGGTCGACGCTGCGGTCGCGCTTCAGTTCGCTGAAGTTCTCGTAGCGGGTGAGCCAGGCGGTGTGGCGCCACAGGGCCACCGCGTCCTCGTCGTTGTCGGGCGGGTTGGAGATGACTGGCCCGAAGGTGGCCGGCCCGCCGGGGCCGCCGACCTGGATCGTGGGAACACCGAAGCTGCGGGTGCTGCTGGTCAGCCAGGTGTGCTCGGCCAGCAGCTTCTCCCAAGTCTCCGGGTCGGCCAAGGCGTCCGCCAGCACGCCCTCGGTGAGGTCGGCGTCACGGAGTGCGCCGGTGATCGTGGTGGCCTCCTCGGGGTCTTGGAGCCCTTCGAATATGCGGTGGCCGATGGCGCCGTAATAGTCGGCCATGGCTTCGTTGCTGACCCGGTCGCGCACGGCGATGGCGGTGCGCAGCGCCTTGACGCCTTTGCCCCGGTTTGGGTCGAACTCCCCCATGGGCGCCTCGAAGTTGATGATTGCAAGTGAGAACACGCCCCACTCGACCTCCACCACGTCCAGCTCGATGAGCCGCCGGACCCAGCGGAAGGTCTGGTAGCACCATGGTCAAGTGGGATCGAAGTAGAAGCGGATGGGTTCGGGCTCGGCCACGGTGTCCTCCTGGGTTCGCCTCCCGGCCGCTGCGGCCGGCGATGGCACCGGCAACGTTACTGTGCCGCCCCCGCCGGGCCTCGCGCCCCGCCGCGCCGGCGGCGCGCCCGGTTCCCTCGGTGTGGGGTCGGCGGCGGATCGGTAAACTCTGCGGCCTATGTCACGTGTCTGCCAGGTCACCGGGCGCAAGCCGTCGTTCGGCAACAACGTCTCGCACTCGCACCGCAAGACCCGCCGCCGCTGGAACGTGAACGTGCAGCGCCACCGCTACTGGGTTCCCAGCGAGAAGCGCTGGGTCACGCTGCGCGTCAGCGCCAAGGGCATGAAGACCATCAACAAGCACGGCATCGAGAAGGTGCTGGCCGACATGCGACGCCGGGGGGTGAAGGTCTGATGCCTGCGGGAAGCGACAAGCGGCCCATCATCAAGCTGGTGTCCTCCGCGGGCACCGGCTACACCTACGTGACCACCAAGAACCGCATCAACCAGCGCGAGCGCATCACGCTGAAGAAGTACGACCCGGTGGTGCGGCGTCACGTGGAGTTCAAGGAGCAGAAGTAGCCGGCCGCTGCCGGCGGGTGCTCAGCGGCGCTCGTCGCGCAGGTCGAAGGCGACCTTGATGGAGCCGCGCCGGCCGGCCTGATCGGCGTGGCGTACCGCTGCCGCGTAGTCCTCGAGGCGGTAGGTGGCGGAGACGAGCTCCCCGAGCCCCTCCGAGCGCACCAGCTCGAAGGCCAGGTCGAAAGTGTGCACGGTGGCCCCGTCGGCGAGCTGCTCGCTGCCGTAGGTGTAGGCCCCGATCAGTGACACCTCCCGGTGCCAGACCGGGGCCAGGTCGATGCGGCCGGGACCGGGCATGCCGCACAGAACCACCGAGCCGCGCGGCCGCGTGACCGCCACGGCGTCGGCCAGTGAGCCGGGGCTGCCGACGGCGTCGATGGTGACGTCCGCACCGCCGCTCAGCAGGTCGCCGTTCATGCGGCAACCCACGACGCGGCGCACCGCGCGGCGGATCTCGGCGGGCTTCACCACCAGGTCGGCGCCGAGCCGGGCGGCGAGGCGCCGCTGCTCGTCGTACTTCACCGCGGCGATGATCCGCTCGGCGGCCGAGCCGCGCCGCAGCGCGGCGACGACGCAGAGGCCGATGGGTCCGCCGCCGATCACCACCACGGTGCCGCCTTCGGCCACCTCGGCGCGCAGCGCCGCGTGGACGGCACTGGCGGCGGGCTCCACCATGACGGCCGCCTCGTCGTCGAAGTCCTCGGGAACCTCGTGGAGTTGGCTGTCGTGAGCCACGAACTCCGTCGACCAGCCGCCCCCTGTCCGCTTGCAGGACCCGGTCTGCAGTCCCGGGCCCAGCGGACCGGCGGTGAGATGGCCGTAGTCGTCGCCGTCGGCGGGGGCGGCGCCGGCGTGCGGCGGCGGCTCGCCCCGGGCGGCGTGGCCCAGCACGGCGTCGAGCACCACGCGGCGCCCGTCGTCGAGGTCGCCGACCACCTCGTGGCCCAGCACGAACGGCATGGAGGCCAGCGCTTCGAAGTAGCGCGAGGTGCGGCCCTTGAGAAGGGCCAGGTCGCTGCCGCAGATACCCGACAGGCGGGGACGGACGGTGTGCCAGCCGGCGCCCGGCAGCGACGGCGGGTCGACGTCGGCGAGGCGCAGCGGGGCGAGCCGGGGCGCGGCCGTCTCGGTGAGGCGCGTTGTCAGCGCCGTGGCCGCGTAGCGGGCCTCCTTGCGTTCGAACATGAGCGCCTTCACCGCCGCCAAGGGTAGCGGGCACCCGATTCGGGCTCGCCGCGGCGGGGCGCGCGGCTCGGTAGGCGACAGAATGGAGGCATGGTCATCTCCGGCGTTCCCGCCGACGACGTGCCCGGTGCGCCGGGCGGCGAGCCGGTGGCCCGCGCCCCGGATTCCGGCAGCGCCGAGGCGGCCACGATGCGAGAGATGCTCTCGGCGGCGCTGCTGGCCGACGATCCCACCGAGCCGCTCTTGGGGCTGCTCCGCAGCGGCTGGGCCGAGCGGATCGTGCCCGAACTGCCCGCCCTGGAGCTGGAGCAGGATCCCATCCACCGCCACAAGGACGTGCTGGCGCACACCGTGGCGGTGACGGCCAAGACCCGTGCGGACCTGCGGCTGCGGCTGGCGGCCCTGTTCCACGACATCGGCAAGCCGGCCACCCGCTCCTACGAGCATGGCAAGGTGACGTTCTACCAACACGAGGCCGTCGGCGCCAAGATCACCCGCAGGCGCCTGCGCGCCCTCGACTACCCCCCCGACGTCGTGGCCGACGTCACCGAACTGGTGCGGCTCTCGGGCCGCTTCAAGGGCTTCACCGGCGGGTGGTCCGACGCCGCCGTGCGCCGCTACGCCCGCGATGCCGGCCACCTGCTCGGCCACCTCAACGAGTTGGTGCGCTGCGACTGCACGACCCGGAACCGGGCGCGTGCCGAGGAACTCCAGCATCACGTCGACGAGCTCGAAGAGCGGATCAGGCAGTTGGCGGAGGCCGAGCGGCAGGCCGCCGAGCGCCCCCTGCTGGACGGCCGCGCCGTGATGCAGCGCTTGGGCCTCGCCCCCGGCCCCGAGGTCGGCGAGGCGCTGCAATTCCTGCTGCAGCTGCGCCGCCGCAACCCTCACCTAGGTGTCGCCGAGACCGAGCGCCGCCTCGATGAGTGGTGGGCGGCGCGGGGCGGCCCCCGGAACTGATCCCTCGGCGACGGACCGCCTCGCAGAACCGCTCGGCGCGAGTCGCGCCCGGGCGAGCGGGGGCGCGGGGCGCAGGGGTTGGTCCGTGGCCTATCTTGGGGCTGACGGACGCGGCTGAGAGGGGCGTCAGATGAGCGCAACGGTTCAGGGCACCACAGTGATCGGCACACGGCGACTGCGCCGGGAGGATCCCGCCCTCCTGTCGGGCGAGGCTCGCTTCATCGACGACCTGGCTGTGCCGGGAGCGTTGTGGATGGCGGCGGTGCGCAGCCCGCACGCCCACGCCCGGATCAACGGCGTAGACCTCGACGCGGCACTCGCCCTCCCCGGCGTGGTGGCGGCCTACAGCGGCGAGGACTTCGCCGCGCTGGGCGCGGGGCCGCTGCCGTGCGCCTGGCCGGTGACGCCGGACATGAAGAACCCTCCGCACCTGTCGGTCGCCACCGACGTGGCGTGTCACGTCGGGCAGATCGTGGCGGTGGTGCTGGCCGAGAGCCGCTACGCCGCCGCCGACGCCGTCGAGGAGGTCGTGGTCGACTACGAACCGCTCGACGCCGTGATCGACTTGGAGGACGCTGCCGGCGACCGCACCGTCATCCACCCCGATATCGGCACCAACGTCAGCTACGTCTGGGAGCTGATGCCCGACGAGGAGGCTGTTGAAGCCGCCTTCGCCGCGGCGACCCACACGGTGAGCGAGCGCTACGTCCAGCAGCGGCTCATCCCCGCCGCCATGGAGCCCCGCGGCGTGGCTGTCGTACCCGAACCGCACGCCGGTGCCGTGACCGTGTACTCCTCGACGCAGATCCCCCACGTGCTGAAGGTCATGCTGGCGCTGACGGTGGGTCTGCCCGAGCACAAGATCCGCGTCGTGGCACCGGCCGTCGGCGGGGGCTTCGGCTCGAAGCTGAACGTCTATGCCGAAGAGGTGATCTGCCTCGCCTTGGCATCGGCGCGCCGCGTCCCCGTCCGCTGGACCGAGGGACGCAGCGAGGCGGCAGTGGCCACGATCCAGGGGAGGGGACAGATCCAGGACATCTCCCTCGCCGCCGACGCCGACGGCAAGGTGACGGCGGTGCGCGTATCACTGCTGGCGGACATGGGCGCCTACCTGCAACTCGTGACGCCCGGCGTGCCGCTGCTCGGCGGCTTCCTGTATCACGGCTGCTACGACATCGGCGCGTACTCGTTCCGCTGCACCGGCGTGTTCACCAACAAGACCCCCACCGACGCCTACCGCGGGGCGGGGCGGCCCGAGGCCACTTACGCCATCGAGCGGGCCATGGACACGCTGGCGGCCGAGATGGGCGTGAGCCCCGACGAGATCCGCCGTCGCAACTTCATCGAGTCGTTCCCCTACGACTCGGCGGCCGGCCTGAGCTTCGACAGCGGCGACTACACGCCGGCGCTGGGCAAGGCCATGGATCTGGTCGGCTACGACGACCTTCGGGCCGAGCAGGCCCGCCGCCGCGCTGTGGGCGGATCCAAGCATCTCGGCCTGGGATTCTCCAGCTATGTGGAGATGTGCGGCCTGGCGCCCAGCCGGGTGCTGGCAGCGCTCAACTACGGCGCCGGGGGTTGGGAATCCGCCACGGTGCGGATCCTGCCGACCGCCAAGGTGCAGGTCGTCACCGGCACGTCGCCCCACGGGCAGGCACACGAGACCTGTTGGTCCATGATCGTCGCCGAGAAACTCGGCGTGGACCCCGACGATGTGGACGTGCTGCACTCCGACACGGCGCTGGCTCCCCTGGGCATGGACACCTACGGGTCGCGCTCGTTGGCCGTGGGGGGCACCGCCATCGCCATGGCCGCCGACAAGGTCATCGCCAAGGCGCGCACGATCGCCGCTCACCAGCTCGAGGCCTCCGAAGAGGATCTCGACTTCGCGGCCGGCACGTTCACGGTGCGCGGCACGCCGTCGGCGAGCATCCCCATCGCGGCCATCGCCTTCGGGGCCTTCACCGCCCACAACCTCCCCGACGGGCTCGAGCCCAACCTCGAAGCGCAGGCGACCTACGACCCGGCCAACTTCGTGTTTCCCTTCGGCACGCACGTGGCGGTCGTGGAGGTGGACGCCGAGACCGGGCACACCGAGTTGGTGAAGTACGCCGCGGTGGACGACTGCGGCGTGCAGATCAACCCCCTGGTCGTGGAGGGCCAGGTCCACGGCGGCGTCGTGCAGGGAGTGGCGCAGGCCCTGTGGGAGGACGCCGTCTACGACGACGCCGGGCAGCTGCGCACGGCGACCCTCGGCGACTACCTGATGCCGGCCGCGTCCGACACGCCCAGCCTGCTGACCGGCTCCACGGTGACGCCGAGCCCAACCAACCCGCTGGGCGTGAAGGGAGTGGGCGAGGCCGGAACGATCGCCTCCACGCCCGCGGTCATCAACGCCATCGTGGACGCGCTGGCCCCGCTGGGCGTGCGCGACATCGAGATGCCCGCCACCCCCGAGCGCATCTGGCGCGCCCTGGCCTAGCCGACCGGCCGCGAGCCGGAAATAAGGGAGCACGGATATGCGGGCAGCGGTACTTCGCAACGTCGGGGATACGACGCTGGACGTCTGCGACGACGTGGAGTTGATAGACCCCGGACCCAACGACGTCGTCGTGGACATCACGCACACCGGCGTCTGCCACTCGGACCTGTCGGTCATGAACGGCACGATCCCCCAGACCGTCCCGCTGGTGCTCGGTCACGAGGGTGCGGGCATCGTGGCCGAGGTGGGCGACGCCGTGACGTCGGTGTCGCCGGGTGATCACGTGATCGCCGTGTGGTCGCCGCCGTGCGGGAGTTGCGTCTACTGCCTGCGCCACAAGAGCCCCAACCTGTGCGTCGACCTGCAGTTCGGCATCATGCTGCGTCGCCAGTTCCGCCAGGGCGATGTCGAAGTGGCGTCCATGTGCGGCGTCGGCACGTGGGCCGAGCGGACCCTCGTTCCCGAGCAGGCCGTGGTGCGCATCGACGCTTCGATCCCGCTCGACGTGGCCGCGCTGGTGGGCTGCGGGGTGATGACCGGCGTGGGGGCCGCCCTGAACACCGCCAAGGTCGCCCCCGGGTCCTCGGTGGTGGTGTTCGGCGTGGGCGGCGTCGGGGTCTCCGCCATCCAGGGCGCCCGTGTCGCCGGGGCCGCTGAGATCGTGGCCGTGGACCGCAACCCCGCCAAGCTGGCCGTGGCCCGATCCTTCGGCGCCACCGAGGCGGTGCTGCCTGACGACCTAGACGCCGTGAAGGCGGAGATGAACGACGGCCAGGGCTTCGACTACGCCCTCGAGTGCATCGGCCATCCCGCCACCATGCGCGCCGCCTTCGACGCCGTACGTCGCGGCGGCACCTGCTGCATCGTCGGCGTCGGCCGGATGGAGGAGCAGGTGAGTTTCAGCGCCTTCGAGTTCTTCTTCGCCGAGAAGAACCTCGTCGGCTCCTACTACGGCGGGGCCGACGTGCGGGTGGACTTCCATCGCATGTTGCGTCTCTCCGAGGCGGGCCGGCTGGACCTCGCCGGGATGATCGATCGGCGCCTGCGGCTGGAGGACATAAACGACGGCATCGAGGCGCTGCAGACCGGCGAGGTGGTCCGCCAGATCGTCGAACTCTGAGCAATTCCCGCACTCCGGGCGCAGCGGTTGTTGCCCTCGTCGTTCGGGCGAATACCGCAACCCATTCCGGCGGGGGCCGTGCCGCGTACGCGGCTTCGCCGTTCGGTCACCGGCTGCGAGTATTCTGAGCGCGTTCAGCCGCCGAGGAGGGAAGACCGCCCCATGAGCTACCGCATCGTCGTCGATTTCGATCTGTGTGAGAGCAACGCCGTCTGTATGCAGGTGGCACCGGAGGTGTTCGAGGTGCGCGACGACGACTTCCTGTACATCCTCGACGAGACGCCCAGCGAGGATCTGCGCGGCAAGGTGGACGAGGCGGTGCAGCGCTGCCCGAAGCAGGCCATCTCCATCGCCGAGGGCTGAAGGCTCTCCGGCAGGAATGGCCGGCGTTGCGCCGGCGTGGATTCCGGCCTTCGGCGGAACGACGAACGGCGGGCTCTCCGGGCCGGTTTTCCTCGGCAGTGATGACCACATGGATTCCGGCCTTCGCCGGATTGACGGGTGACGGTGTCTGACGCCGTGGCGTTCGAGGTCCTGACGTGAAGTCGGTGACGATCGTGGGGGCCTCACTGGCAGGCATGCGGGCGGCCGAGGCGCTGCGCCGCGAGGGCTTCGACGGCACTGTCACCGTTGTCGGCGACGAGACCGACGCTCCCTACGACCGGCCGCCGCTGTCCAAGCAGGTGCTGGCAGGGGAGTGGGAACCCGAGCGGATCGCCCTCTACGACACCGAGACGCTGGACGACCTGGGATTGACGTGGCGGCTCGGGACCCGGGCGGTGGGCTTCGAGGCCGCCTCCCGCACGGTGACCCTGGCCGACGGCGAGCGCCTAGCTGCCGACGGCGTGGTTATCGCCACCGGTGCCCGGACCCGCACTTTGCCGGGCACCGAAGACCTCGCCGGGGTGTACACCTTGCGCACGCTCGCAGACAGCCTCGCCATCCGCGCCGAGTTCGATGCCACGCCGGGCCGGGTGGTCGTCGTCGGCGCCGGGTTCATCGGGGCGGAGGTCGCAGCGACCGCGCGTGGCAGGGGACTCGACGTGACCATGGTCGAGATGGCCGAGACGCCGCTGGAGCGGGTGCTGGGGGCCGAGTTGGGCAGGGTCTGCACCGACGTGCACCGCGATCACGGCGTCGACCTGCGGCTGGGGGTCGGTGTGGCGGAGATCACGGGCGCCGACCGGGTGGAGCAGGTGGTGCTGAGCGACGGAACCCGCCTCGACGCCGACGTGGTCATCGTCGGCGTCGGCGTGATCCCCAACACCGAGTGGCTGGAGGGTTCGGGGCTGGAGATCCACAACGGCGTGGTGTGCGACGAGACCTGCCTGGCGGCGCCGGGCGTCGTGGCGGCCGGTGACGTGGCCCGCTGGCCCAACCGGCTCTTCAGGCAGTCGATGCGCGTTGAGCACTGGGACAACGCCGTCGAGCAGGGCATGGCGGCAGCCCGCCGCCTGCTGGCCGGTGGCGATGCCGAACCGTTCGCCCCGGTGCCGTGGTTCTGGAGCGATCAGTACGACCGCAAGATCCAACTCGCCGGCCGCTCTGGCCCCGACGATGAGGTGCAGATCGTGACCGGTTCGCCCGCCGAGCGCCGCTTCGCCGCCATCTACGGCCGGGCGGGCCGCGTCGTGGCGGTGCTGGGCTTCAACCGCCCCCGCCACGTCATGCAGTACCGCCGCCTCATCGCCCGGAGCGCGTCCTGGGACGAGGCTCTGGAGTTCGCCCGCTCCCAGGCCTGAGCGGAACACCGTCGTTCAGGAGTGCGCGCGTCCTCCCCTTCTGTGCGTTCAGGCAGCGCTCAGAGCGGCTCGTCGAGGGGGTCCCAGTTGTAGTGCGGGAGCCTGGTGTGGCCGGCGTCCACGGTGATCTCGGTGCCCGTGACGTGCTGCGACTCGTCGGAGGCGAGCCACAGGGCGGCGTCGGCCACGGCGCTCGGCGGCAGCATGCGACGCCCCGGCAGGATGGTGTTGTGGCGCACCTGGTGGTCGAGTCGCTCGTCGCTGGAGTCCGCCGATCCGGTCACGAACTCCTTCGAATAGGCGTTGACCATCATCGGGCTGTTCACCGCGCCCGGAAGGAGGGCGTTGGCGCGGATGCCGTGGCGGCCCAACTCCAGGGCGGCGCACTTCATGAGCCCGGCCACGCCGTGCTTGGAGGCCGTGTAGGCGCTGTAGTTGTAACCGCCATGCCAGCCATTGGTTGACACGGTGTAGATCAAACTGCCGCTCTGGCGGGCGATCATGTGCGGCGCCACCGCCTTGGTGGTGTGCCAGGCGCCGGTGAGGTTGACGCCGATGACGGTCTCCCAGACCTCGGTGGTCATGTCGCAGAGCGAGGCGGTCCAGAAGATCCCGGCGTTGACGCAAGCGATGTCAACCTGCCCGAACTCGTCGACGCCTCGTGCCACGACGGCGTCTAGCGACTCCTGGGAGCGCACGTCGGCGACCTCGGCGACGCAGCGGGCCCCGGCGGCGCGCACGCCCTCGGCGGTTTCCTTCAGATCCGCCTCGGTGGCGAGCGGGTAGGGCACTGAGCCCGTCTCGCAGACGTCGCAGATGATGATGTCGGCGCCCTCGCCGGCGAATCGCAGGGCGATGGCCCGGCCCTGGCCGCGGGCACCGCCGGTGATGAACGCCACCCGGCCGTCGAGACGTCCCATGCCGGCCGGTCAGCCGCCCTCGGCGGCCGCGGTGCCGGACTCGGCCACCGCGTCGGACAACTCGTCAACGGTGAGGTCGCCCTTGTTCACCACCCGGCTGATCGTGCCCCGGTGCATGATCACGATGCGGTCGGCTGCCGGCAGCACGTGGTCCATGTTGTGGTCGATGTACAGCACGCCGAGGTTGTTTGCCTTGGCCGCTTCGATGGCCTCCAGCACGCGCCGCGTCTCGCGGACAGACAGCGCGGCGACGGGCTCGTCCAGCACGAGGAGCTGCGAGTCGAAGTGGATCGCCCGGCTGATGGCGAGCGACTGCCGCTCCCCGCCGGACAGCGTGGCCGCCGTCTGGTTCGAGGATTCCACCGACGTGAGGCCGACCTCGGCGAGGTGCTCGTCGCAGATCCGCGCCATCTCCTTGACACGTAGATAGCGGATGCCCAGGAGCCTGCGATGGAGCTCCTGGCCCAGGAAGAAATTCCGCCACAGAGCCATCTCGTCGACGATGGCCAGATCCTGGTAGACGGTCTCGATTCCTGCGGCTCGGGCCTCACGGGGCGATCCGAACCGGACGGCTTTCCCTTCTACCTTGATGGTGCCCGCTGTCGGTTCGATGTAGCCGCTGATCATCTTCACGACCGTGGACTTGCCGGCGCCGTTGTCGCCCACCAGCCCCACCACCTCGCCGGGGTGGATGGCGAAGCTGGCGTCGCGCACGGCGTAGTTCTTGCCGTAGCGGCGGGTGACGTTCACCAACTCGACGACGGGGGTGACCGCAGCGGTGCTCATCCGAACAGGGTGCTCCTGGCGCCGCCGCGCCGCAGCGCCTCGACGCGGGCGTTCAGGCCTGCCGAGACCACGAGCAGGACGCCCACGAGGCCAAGGTAGTACTCCGAGGGAACCTTGATCACGATCAGGCCCACCTTCAGCGAGCCGAGGATGATCGCCCCCAGCATCGAGCCGATGACGGTGCCCTTGGCCCCGAAGAGCGATGTCCCGCCCACGACGACGGCCACGATCGCCAGCAGGTTGATGTCGATGCCCGAGGCGACGCTGGAGGAACCGAAGTCGGCGAACTGCAGGATGCCCGCCAGCCCCGCCAGCAGCCCGGCCAGCACGAAGTTGGTGAGCTTCACCCGCAGCACGGGGACGCCCATGGCCCGGGCCACGCCGCCGCCGTACTTGCCGGCCGCGTACGTCCAGTTGCCGAACTGGGTGCGCCACAGGACGAAGGCGAGGATGAGCCCGATGCCCACCATCCAGGCGAACGGCGCGGCAATGGGGCTACCGGGGATGTCGGCGCCCAGGATCTTCTTGACGTTGCCCTCCTCTTCGATGAGGTCGACCGGGAAGCCGCCCAGGATGATGCGGTTCCAGCTCGTGACGGCGAAGAGCATGCCGAGGGTGACGATGAAGGACGGCACGCCGACGTAGGTGGTGATCAGCCCGTTGATGAGGCCGATGAGTGCCACGATGGCGAGACCGGCGAAGAGCCCGGCGAGGATGTGCCAGCCCCACTCGCGCATCAGCCAGCCCATGACGGCCGGTCCGAGCGCGAAGGTGGCCGAGACCGACAGGTCGAACTCGCCGGAGATCATCAGTGCCGTGACCCCCAGCGACACCATCCCCACCGAGGAGGTGAGGGCGGCCACCGAACTCATCAGGTCGGGGTTGGAGAAGAAGCCGACCTCGCCCGAGCGGAACTCGAAGACCAGGAACAGGATGACGATGGCGATGAGCGGCGCCAGTTCCTGCTGACCCAGCACGCGCCGACCGGCGCGGAGAACCCGACTGGGTGCTGGTGCGTCGCTCACGCCGTTGGCCTACCTGGGTGCTCTATGAGCAGTGTGGTGGACGTGCGTGTCGGGGCGCACGCTTGGCGCGCGCCCCGACACGGTTGACCGTGTGGCCGTCCTAACCGGCGTAACCGGCCTCGAACAGCGCCTCGACCTCGTCGACGTTGTCCGCGGTGACCATCAGCGTCCCGGGGTCGATGACCGGCGGGTCGATGAAGCCGAACTTCACCTTGATGTACGCCGAGATCACGCCGTAGAACGTCTGCAGGAACGGCTGCTGTGTGAGGCTGAGCTGGACGTTGCCGTCCTGGACGCCCTGGATGACCGTCTGGTCGAGGTTCCACATGACCAGCGGCACGTCGGAGCCCGCATCGGCCTTGGCCTGCGCCGCCGGTGTGCCCGACGTGGTGTCCCACGTGACGATGCCCTGAGTGCCGGGGTTGGCGGCCAGGTACGTCTTGATGACCTCGAAGTTCGGGGCCGGGTCGAGACCCGGGAGCGCCACGATGTCGAGGTCGCCCTCGCTCCAGCCGGCGTCGGTGAAGACCTGGACGTAGGCGTTCTGGATCTCGAGGTGCTCCGGCGAGTCCGGCAGCGAGTTGAACAGCACGAGCTGGTCGCCGGGGCTCACGTGGTCGAGATACAGCTCGGCGCTGCGGCGGGCCGCGGCGGCCTTGTCGAGCCCGACCGGCGTCCCGGAGAGCCGGCGGACCCTCGCATCGTCGGAGTCCTTGCCCACGTAGTTGTTGTAGAACTGCACCTCGATGCCCTTGTCGAGGGCGTCGATGACGGCTTCCTCGTACTCGGCGGTCCGGTAGTCCACCAGGATGGCGTCCGGGTCTGCAGCGACGGCCGTCACGATGAACTCGTTGACGTTCGCCAGGCTGAAGTCCTCCGGCGCGATGTAGGTGACGTTGGCGTCGGCGAGGGCTTCCCCTGCTGCCAGCGAGCCGTTCTGGATGAGGTCCCAGAACGGGTTGTTCAGCACCGATCCCACGACCCAGATCTCGATGGCGTCGCCGTCGGCCTGCGTGAGGTCGACCTCCTCCTCGGCAGCCGCGGGTGTCGCTGCGGGTGCCTCAGGCGCTGCTTCCGGGGCGGCTTCGGGTGCTGCCTCGGGCGCCGCCTCGGGTGCGGCCGGTGCCGGTTCCGGTGGTGCGACCGGTGCGGCACCACCGTCACCGTCGTCGCCCCCGCAGGCCGCGGCGAGCAATCCGAGTACGGCGAGCAGGGCAACGAGAACGCCGAGCCCTCCCCCGAACCGCGATGAACGTCTGGTCCTCTCACGCATGACGTGATTCCCCCTTTTGGTAGCTCCGCCGTCACCGCCTGTTGCGGTGCAGCGGCCGTGTCTGGGGACACGGTTGCCGGCAGCGCGACTCTTCCCCGCGAGTTCTGCTGATCCCCCAAGGCAGTAATCGTGCTGCCCGCGGTTCCGGAGTCTAATTTGCGCCGTGTGGTTGTCAATCGGCCGGCTCCGGCGACCGATCCGGTGGGTTACGACCCGCTGGCGCCCCACGTGATGGACGATCCGTACCCCTACTACCGGCGCCTGCTGGCCGATCATCCCCTCTACTACAGCTCGGCGAGGGACGTCTGGGCGCTGTGCCGTTACGGGGATCTGCGCTTGGCGCTGAAGGACTGGCAGACGTTCTCCAGCGCGGAAGGCGTCAACATCGAACCGGGTTTCAGCGAGACCATCGGCCCGGAGATCCTCAACATGGACCCGCCGCGGCACGACCAGTTGCGGCGGCTCGTGAGCCACCACTTCTCCAACAACTCCGTCGGCGCCTACGAGGCGATGGTGCGGGCGTTCGCGCACGAGTTGATCGACGGGCTGTGCGCCGACGGTGGCGGGGACTTCGCGGCGGACTTCTCGCAACGGCTGCCGGTGCTGGTGATCTGCCGGCTGATGGGCATCCCGCTCGCCGACGAGTCGGCCGTCCGGCAGCTCGCCCACGACATGCTGCTGGCATTGTCGGGCACCGACGAGTTCAACGACGTCTCCGCCGCCGCCGCCGACAAATTGCGGCGCTACATGGGCGAACTCGTCGCCGAGCGGCGGCGCTCGCCGCGCGACGACGTGATCTCGAGCCTCGCCAACGGCGAAATCGACGGCGAACCGATCGGCGCCGAGGAGATGTTCGCCATGTGCCTCATCATCTACCTGGCGGGCAACACCACCACCAGTTCGCTCGTGTCCAATGGCTTGTACCTGCTGGCGCAGCACCCCGATCAGCAGGCTCGGCTGGCCGCTGCGCCGGAGGCCGTCCCCAACGCCACCGAGGAACTGCTGCGCTACGAGTCGCCTGTGCAGTGGACGTCCCGGGTCGCCACCCGCGACGTGGAACTGCACGGCCAGGTGGTGCCTGCGGGCAGCCGGGTGATGATGCTGCTGGCCGCCGCCCACCGCGATCCCCGGGTGTTCGATGATCCGAACACGTTCGATGTGTTCCGCCGCCCCAGGCGCCACCTGGGCTTCGGCGACGGCGTCCACCGTTGCGTGGGCGCGCCGCTGGCCCGTCTCGAGGGGCGCGTCGCCCTCGAGGTCATCTTCGAGCGGGTGCCCCATTTCCGCCTCGCCGGCGAGCCCGAGCGCCTGCACATATCCACCGAGCGGGGCCTGGCCAGCCTGCCGCTGGCGGTCTGAGCATGCTGGTTCCGATGCCCGATGTGGCCAGCCCGCGGGAGGTGCGCACGTGAGCACACCGGACGGCACCGCCGAGCCGGGCGGCAGCCGCAAGGTGCGGTTGAGTCGGCTGCGCAAGCGCATCGCGCAGAACGTCGCTCAGTCGCGCCAAACCGCCGCACACGTCTGGACGTCGGTGGAGGTGGATTACGAGGCGCTGGAGCAGGTGCGCCGCCGGCGTCGCACCGACTTCAGGGAGCGGGAGGGGTTCTCGCTCACGTACCTGCCATTCGTGGCCATCGCCACGATCGACGCCCTGGCGGCCTTCCCCGAGGTGAACAGCGCCGTGGATCTGGCCGAGGGATCGCAGACCCTGCACGAGCGGGTGAACCTCGGCATCGCCGTGGACCTCGACCGGGCTGGGTTGATCGTCGTGGTGATTCCCGACGCTGGCAGCCTCGCGCTCGCGGATCTGGCGCGCCGGATCAACGATCTCGCCGGCCGAGCCCGGTCGGGCGGTCTCGGGGCCGATGACGTGAGTGGGTCGACCTTCACGATCACCAACCCCGGTTCGTTCGGCTCGTTCATGTCGGCTCCCATCATCAACCAGCCGAATGTGGCCATCCTGTCGACCGACGGGGTGGCGAAGCGCCCCACGGTCGTGACCCTCCCCGACGGCGACGACACGGTCGCGGTGCGCCACATCGGCCATCTGGGCCTGTCCTGGGATCACCGGGCGTTCGACGGCTCGGTGGCCGCCCTGTTCCTGGGACGCATCCGACACAACATCGAGACGTGGGACTGGGAGGCACACTTCGCCGGTGGCCCCGGGGAGGGGGCGTGAGGTTCCGGGACAACGTGGTGGCGCCCACGGGGATGGCGGGGACCGAGATGATGGCCGCGAACGACCCGGTGAACGTCGCCCCGTACGCGGCTCAGACCGCCTTCGCCCGCCTGGCGACCACCGACGAGGTGGCGAGCGCGGTCCTGTTCCTGGCCGACTTCTTCGACGTCTACCGTTCGGTCGTGGCCGACTTCAGTGAGGACGAGCGGACCGCGCTGTTCGCCGGCAACGCTGAGCGCTTCTACCGCATCTGAACCCCCGAACGAGGACGCCATGGCCGATGACCCCCACGCCGAGCCCGCCGAGCAGGGCACCGGCGCCGGCCCACCGCTGAAGCTCGGGATCTGCCTGTGGAACCAGGCCCTCGAGTGGTCCGACGTGCTGGAGACCACGCGGCTCGTCGAGGAATCCGGGTATGACCACGTGTGGATCTGGGACCACCTCCTGTCGATCTACGGCGAGGCTGACCAGCCCGTCTTCGAGGCCTGGTCCACCCTGGCAGCGCTGGCGGCCTCAACCGAGCGGTTGCAGCTCGGCCCGCTCGTGACCGCCAACACGTTCCGCTCACCGGCATTGCTGGCCAAGATCGTCACCACCGTGGATCACATCAGCGGCGGTCGGGCCATCCTCGGCATCGGCGGTGGCTGGTTCGAGCTGGAGCATCGCGCCAACGCCATCGACTTCGGCGGTGGCTTCGGCGAGCGTCTCGATCGGCTCGACGAGGCTGTCGGGCTCATCCGTGCGCTGCACGCGGGCGAGCAGGTCACCTCCGGCGGGCCGTACTACCCCGTACGGGACCTCCTGCAGGTGCCCCGCCCGGTGGCGGGAAGCGTCCCGATCCTCGTGGGCGGCCGCGGCAAGCGCAAGACGCTGCGCACGGTGGCCCGCTACGCCGACATCTGGAACGCCTACGGCACGCCGGAGGAGTTGGTGCAACACGACGAGGTGTTGCGCGGCCACTGCGCGGAGGTCGGCCGCGACCACACCGAGATCGAGAGGTCGGTGCAGGCCAAGGTCATCGTGCGCGACAGTCGGGCCGCCGCCGAGGACGCCTTCGGTCGGATGCTGGAGCGGAACAAGTCCATCTGGAGGGGTGGGGGCCGCGGCGCCGAGCCGGACAGGATGAACCGCAGCGTCTTCCCCGACCCGGACTCGACGATCTGGCTGGGAACCCCCGGCGAGGTGGCAGAAGTCATCTCGGCGTACCGGGAGGTGGGGTTCGGCACGGTGATCGCCGAGATTCCCGCGCCGTACGACCGCGAGACCATCGAGCGGTTGGCCGGGGAGGTGGCGCCCCTGGTCGACGCGCAACGCTGGAGGTGACCGGCGGCGGAGTCAGATGAACTCCGGCGAACCGGCCGCGCCGGCAGACGGGAGGATACGTTGAAGCGACTGGCAGGAAAGAGAACCGTGGTGACCGGCGCGGGTCGGGGTTTCGGTGCCGTGGTGGCGGAGCTGCTCGCCCGGCACGGCGCCCGGGTGGTGGTCTGCGATGTTGATGCGTCCTCGGCCGGCGCCACGGCGGAACGCATCACCGACGAGGGCGGCGAAGCCTTCGCGGTCCGTGTCGACGTCTCGTCGCCGGCGGATGCCGAGCGCCTGGCCGAGTTCGCCGTCGAGCGTCTCGGTGGGCTCGACGTGCTCGTGAACAACGCCGGGATCGCCAGCGCCGGCACGGTGTGTGAGGTGACCCCCGAGGAGTGGGACCGGGTCATGGCGATCAACCTGAAGGGGTCCTACCTCTGCTCGCGCTACGCCGTGGCGCACATGGCCCGCTCGGGGGGCGGGTCCATCGTCTGCATCGCCTCCGCCTCGGGCGTCATCGGCCAGCAGGGTCAGGTGGCCTACAACGTGTCCAAGCACGGGGTCATCGGCCTGGTGCGCTGCATGGCACTCGATCACGCCGCCGACGGCATCCGCGTCAACGCCGTGTGTCCCGGCACGATGCGAACACCGATGCTGGACGCCCTCAGCGGCGAGCAACTGGCTGCGCTGGAGGCGATGCACCCGCTCGGCCGGCTCGGCGAGCCGGCGGAGATCGCCCAGACGGTCCTGCACCTCGCCGGCGACGAGTCCGCTTTCACCACCGGTGCCGTGTTCCTCATCGACGGCGGTCTCACGGCGATGTAGCACACCGTGACGCTGCCGCCGCCGTCATTCCGGCGGAGGCCGGAATCCACGGGCGAACGAATCCAGCGGCGTGTGCAGCCGATTGCTCAGCAGCCTCCCGGATGCGGCCATTATGCTCACGCCCGGAGGGACGCGGCACTTCGGGCCACCGGTCGCGGAGTGCGCAACGGAGCGATCACGAGGAGTTGGGGGCGTATGAAGGTCAAGACGTTCGACCACATGGCGGTCACGGTCAGCGACACGGAGAGGGCGCTGGAGTTCTACGTGGGCAAGCTGGGACTGCGGCTGGCCGAGAACCACCAACTCGAAGGCGACAAGGTGGACGAGGCCAACGGGCTGAAGGGCGCCCGTGCGCAGTCCACCCGGCTGCTGGCGCCGGAGAGCCCCGATGTCCTCATCGACCTGCTGGAGTACTACGAGCCCGAGGGGCAGACCTACATCACCCCCATGGGCTCGGTGGGCTCCTGCCACTTCGCCCTGGTGGTGGACGACCTGCCGGGCGCGGTCGAGGAACTCAAGGCGAAGGGTGTGCCGTTCATCTCCGGGCCCGTCAACTTCGAGCTGACCGAGGGTTCGGTCAGCGTGTGCTTCTGCACGGACCCCGACGGCAACTACGTCGAGCTCATGGAGGAGTACGACCACTAGCCGGCTGTCGGGCCACCGCCGCCGTCGGAGCGGTGTGACATGACCGCGCCGTCCCAGGGTGTCCTACGTTCCTGGCTGGAGCAGATGGTCCTCATCCGCCTGGCGGAGGACAAGGTCATGGAGATCTACATGCAGGGTCTCGTGCCCGGCACGGTTCATCTCTGTCAGGGTCAGGAGGCCGCTTCGGTGGGAGCCATCGGAGCTCTGGGGGCCGACGACTGGTTGCTGTGCACCTACCGGGGCCATCACCACGCTCTGGCCCGCGGCATGGACCTCGAGGCGTTCTTTGCCGAGATCATGGGCCGCGACTCCGGCGCCTGCAGAGGCATGGGTGGCTCCAGCTACGTGGTCGACGCGTCCCTGGGGATGATCGGCTCGCCTGCCATCATCGGCGCCGGTATCCCGGTGGCGACCGGCGCGGGCATGACCGCTCGCCTGCGGGGCGAGGACCGCATCGCCATGTGCTTCTTCGGCGACGGGGCGTGCAACATCGGCGCCTTCCACGAGGCCCTGAACATGGCGCAGCTCTGGCGCTCGCAGGTGGTGTTCCTGATCGAGAACAACCAGTACGGCGAGTACACGCCCTTCCGGGATTCGACGGCTCTGCCGCCTGGGGCCCCCATCGCCCACCGGGCCACGGCGTACGGCATGGCGCACGCCGTCGTCGACGGCCAGGACGCGGTCGCCGTCCACGATGTGGTGGCGCAGGCCCGGGCGCGGGCGGTGGCCGGCGACGGCCCGACGTTGATCGAGGCGCAGACCTACCGGTACCGGGGCCACTCGCGCACCGATCCCGGCGCCTACCGGCCCGCCGGTGAGTTGGACGCCTGGAAGGAGCGCGATCCCATCGGGATCCTGGCGGAGCGCCTCGGGGCCGCAGGTGCGGTCGAGGAGATCCGCGAGCGGCTGCAGCGGGAAGTGGACGACGCGGCCGACCGCGCCGCCACCGGGCCGTGGCCGACCCTGGAGCAGGCTCGGGGCTATGTCTTCGCCGACTGAGTCCCCGCCGCGGCCCGCCGCAGCGGAGGTGATCACGTATCGGGAGGCCATCCGGCTGGCCCTCGACGACGCCATGGCGGCCGACGAGACGGTCCTGCTGCTCGGCGAGGACATCGCCAAGGCGGGGGGACCTTTCAAGACGACGGTGGGGCTGTACGAGAAATACGGCGTCGACAGGGTCTTCGACACGCCGATCGCCGAGAACGGCTTCTGCGGCATCGCCCTGGGCATGGCGCTCACCGGCCTGCGCCCCGTGGTCGAGATCATGTTCAGCGATTTCCTGCCGACCGCTTTCGACGCCATCGCCATGGAGTTGCCGCGCTGGCGGTTCATGTCGGGCGGGCAGACCTCGGCGCCGGTCACGGTGCGCGCCAGCGGCGGTGGGGGAGGTCGGTTCGGCGCCCAGACCTCTAGCACCGGCGAGTCCTGGTTCCTGCAGTTCTACGGCCTCAAGGTGGCCGTGGCCGGCTCGCCGCAGGGCGCTTACGGGCTGCTGCGCGCCGCCGTCGCCCACAACAACCCCGTGGTGGTGTTCGATCACAAGGCCATGCACTCGCGGAAGGGCCCGGTGGTGCGCGGCGACGATCAACTGGCCGAGGTCGGCAAGGCGGTCGTGGTGCGCCCCGGCAGCGACGTCACGGTCGTCGCGTCCTTGTTGATGGTGCATCGATCACTCGAGGCGGCCGAGGAACTGGCCGGAGAGGGAATCGATGTGGAGGTGATCGACGTCTCCTGGCTGCGGCCCCTCGACATGGCGACCGTGGCGGGGAGCGTGGCACGCACGGGACGCCTCGTCATCGCCGAGGAGCAGTATCACGACGGCGGCTGGGGGGCGGCCGTCATCTCCCGCCTCGCCACCGCCGGTTCAGCACTGGCGGCGCCGCCGGTCGCGGTCAGCATGCCCGAGGTCCTCATCTCGCACAGCCCGCCCCTGGAGGACGCGATGATCCCCAGCGCGGCGAGGATCGCCGACGCCGTCCGCTCGGTCCGCGCCTGATGCGCGTTCCGGTTCACATGCCCAAGCTGGGCTACGACATGGTCGAGGGGCGGATCGAGTCCTGGCTGGTGGACGTGGGCGGCACCGTCCGCCGCGGCGAACCTCTCGCCGAGATCGAGACCGACAAGATCGTCATCGAGATGGAGGCACTCGCCTCCGGCACGCTCGTCGAGATCTTGCATCCGGCCGGCGAGGACATGATCCCCGTCGGCGAGGTCATCGGCTACCTCGACGACGGTAGCTGAGCCGCCTCCGCCGGCGGCCGGGCACGGCGGAGACCCCGCGGGAGACCGGCCGCTAATCCCTCCGGGCGGGTGAGGTCAGGATGCGGCCGCCGAAGGGGCTCGGGGGCCGGAAGGTGCCGTCGGCGTAGACGAGGTCGCCGTGCACCCAGACGGCGTCGATGCCCTCGGGGGGGATCAGCGGCTCGGTGAAGCTGTTGGTCTCTCGCACGGTCTCCCAGTCGAACAGCACCAGGGAGGCGTCGGCGCCCGGTCGCAGCACCGGGTCTTCGAGTCCCAGGAACCGGCAGGGCAGGACGCTCATCCGGTGGACGATCTCCCGCAGCGGGATGTCCAGCTCTCGGGCCATCCGCAGCGCCTTGGGGAAGGATCCGATGGACCGGGGGTGCGGCTTCTGGCCCGGTCCTGGCATCAACCCGTCAGTGCAGACGGCCATGGTGGGGCGCCGGAAGAAGCGCTCGACGGTGGCGTCGTTGCCGTAGTGGGTGATGATCGTGATCTCCCCCCGGTTGGCTACGAAGAAGTCGAACACGGCCTCGTGGGCGGCGAAGGAGTCGAGGTCGCGGTGGCCGGCGGCCCTCGCCACGTCGCCGAGCCGCTTGCCGAGGAACGCGTCGCCGACGCCGGCGCGCACCCCGGCGATCTGCACGCCCTCCAGTCCCCCGCAGAAGGCCACGAAGTTGTCCCAGGTCTTCGTATCTCCCCGCATCTTCTCGTAGGCGCTGCGGCGGGCGGCGGGATCGCCGAGGCGGGCGAGGTATTCCTCGCGCAGGCCGGCGCGCACCTCGGGGGGGAAGATGGCGTCGCCGGTGGTGCTGCCGGCGGGGTAGGGGTACATGTTCTCCATGGTGGGGATGTGCTCGGCGGTCTCGTCGATCAGCCCGACGAGTTCGTCGTACTTGTCCCAGTTGCGCCGCCCGGCGATCTTGCTGTGCTCGTTGCAGTAGCCGCCGCCGCCCTCGAAGGCGGGGATCAGCACTTCGTTCAGGGCGGCGATGATCTCGTCGCTCTCCGAGCGCAGGTGCGGGTATAGGGCCCCCGGCTTGACGTCGTTGAAGGCCGAGACCAGCAGGGTGAGCTCGCGCCGGTCGCAGTACACCGCAGGGTTGTAGACCAGCCCGGTCGACAGGCCCAGCGTGAGGGGTGCCTCCCGCCGCACCACTTCGCACATGTCCCGCAGTTGCTGGTCGTCGGCCACTTGGGCGAGGTTGCCCATGACCGTGCGGCGCACGGCGCTGTGCCCGAGGTGGATGCCCATGTCGGTGACCGAGCGACCCTGGTGCCACGCCAGGAACTCCGCCACACTCGACCAGGTCCACGGCTCGTTGATCGATCCGTCGAGGGGGGCGAGCTGGGCGGCGTACTCGGCGCGCTGGTCGGCGGGTACCGGCGCGGGCGACAGCCCGTCGGAGCCGCAGATCCGCTTGGTGACGCCGCCCCGCAGCGCCATCTCGCAGGTGACGGGGATGCCGTGCCCGCCGATGCGGGTGCCGCCGAGGGCTCCGTGGTTGTGCGTGTCCACGAAGCCCGGGGCCAGCACCCGCCCCCGTCCCTCGATGACCCGTTCGGCCCCGCCGGCGCCGCTCGGGGCGACGTCACCGAGTTGCACGATGCGGTCGCCGTCGATCAGCGCGTCGCCCGCGTAGGGCTCGGTCACCCCGTCGCCGTTGACGATCAGCACGTCGGTCAGCAACTGGCGAACAGACACAAGGGCACGGTACCCGCCGGTCGGCGCGGAGTGAGTCGGGTCCAGCCGGGCGGAGAGCGGCCTCGACAGCGCGCACGCCGGCCGTGTGCCGACACACGCCACCGCCCGCTCTGCAACCGGCCCCCGGAAGGCTCGTCCAGATCGATTCTCGAGGTCTAGCTGTGGTGGGATCCGGGCTCGCAGGGTTGTGGCGGCGGGGGTCGCCCCATGACGGCGGTGGGGGTTGGCGCTTCGAGGTCCCACTGCGCGAGGACGTCGAGAATCCTCCCGGCGTAGCTTCTCGTTCTCCCAGCCGCCGTTCTCGATCGGGTCGAGCCGCGCGCCGCCGCATCCGTCAGCGCCGCCGTCGGGCCACTGCGCTCATCGGAGGAGTCGACGGCGTCGGCCGCGACGCGGGCGAGACGCGCTGCGGCGGTTGCCATGCGAAATGCCAGATGCACGAGGCGTTCGAGCGGAATCTCGGGAAAGTCTCCCGGATAGGTGCCGAGTTGTCGCCAGAGGGAGGCGTCCGACAGATCGAGACCCCGGAGACAGTTCGCCGCGGCTGGCCGATCGTCAGAAGACAGTCGTGCGACGAGTGCCGTGAGTTCGTGGGTCCGCGGCGGGGCCTCCGCGCCGTGTTGATGGATGACCGCCTTGAGCGAGTTCTCCATCGCTGCCTGAGCGTGGCCGCAGACGCTCCTCATGCGCGTGGCGACCAACGCGAGATACTCCGTGGGGTCGGCCTCGTCCAGCGCGGTCTGCTCGTCCGGATGTGGATGCAGTTGGCCTGTGATGTTGGTCAGCGCCTCGCAGGCATTGTGCAGAGACGCGACCGCCTCGTCATGGTTCGTAGCCGGCAAACCGATCTCCTTGTCCCAGTTGACTCCTCGCGGCGCACCGGCCCAGAGGACGACGGCATCCCGAGCGATCCGACTCTCGAACGATGTCGTCACCGTCTTGCTGCGAGTCGCCCATTCGGGCCAGTCGGTCACGCGCACGTCCACGTCGCATCCAGCGGCCTCGCCGGCAAGCTGTTGCAGTTCGGCCTTCCGTGCCCATCGGGTCGGATAGTCGAGATCATCGAAGATCGCAACCAGGTCGATGTCGCTGCCCGGCTTCTGGACGCCCCGCGCCAGCGATCCGAACAGCAGCACTCGCGAGGCACCGGCGCCGGCGACGGCTTCCGCCGCACGCCGGGCATCATCGATGGTCGGTGCCACCGAGCGCGTCGCAAGCGACATACTCACAATCGTACTGCTCGGTGGTCGGGTCGTGAGCCGGTTCACGCTGTACAGCGACACGCGCAAGGGTCGCCGACCGTCGTTCGTGGCGGCTGCCGGATTCTCCGCCAAGGCGGCTCGGCTGGGCCCAGTGCCCCTGTAGTGCTTTGGGCCTACGTCCCTCAGAATCGGAATGCGCACACCGCGAAGAGCGAGTTGCGAGCGTCGATGCGGTACAGGAGCGCAACGCTGGGCATCGGCCCGTCGAACGCGCCAACTTGGGGGGGTTCCTGCGAATCGACACAGCGGCACATCTACATTGGCCGCGTGCGAACGCCGGTGCAGCGGTTGGCGACCGCAGATGCAGGACGACCCTGGTGGTCGCGACGTCGGGGAGCGGGCGTGTCCGAGGTCTCTCCGATAGCTACAGTATGAATATATGTAGCCGTAAATCGGATGGAGATAGTCATGATCATCTCCGAGCGGGGCCAGATCACCATCCCCAAGGCCTTGCGTGACCGCTTCGGCCTGAACCACAACGTCGAGGTGGAGATCACCCCGACCGACGAGGGCCTGCTCATCCAGAAGCGAACGACCGCCCAACATCCGGTGGAGCGGGTCTGGGCCATCCTCGACGACGCAGGCAGCACTGACGACTACATCGAGGAGATCAGGGGACGGTGATCACCGCTGTCGACACCAGCGTGCTGCTCGACGTCTTCCGGGGTGACCCGCGCCACGGGCCCGAGTCACGGCAGCGCCTGTGCAGCGCGTACGACGCCGGCGCCGTCATCATCTGCGACATCGTCTACGCAGAGCTCGTCCCGGCTTTCGACGATCGGGCCGTCCTGGACGGCGCCCTGCGTCAGATCAACGTGTCGTCCTCGCCGATCACGACGGACATCGCTCACGAGGCCGGACTGCGCTGGCACCGCTACCGCCGCGCCGGCGGACCGCGCCAGCGGATCATCACCGATTTCTTGATCGGCGCCCACGCGCTCGCCACAGCAGAGACCTTCCTGACACGCGACCGCGGCTTCTACACCACCTACTACCCCGAGCTGATGAACCCCTGAGACGGCGCGCCCGGGCTCGCCCGACCGGGTAACCCCGCCGCGAGTGTCAAGGAACACCTCTCCGGAGCGCGCACCTAGGCTGGGCTCGTGCGAGCGCTCGTACAGCGGGCCGCGCGGGCTCGGGTGGTCGTGGACGGTCAAGTGGTCGGCGAGATCGGTCCGGGGCTGTGCTGCCTGGTGGGGGTGACCCACACGGACGATCGCGAGACGGCTCTCAAGCTGGCAGCCAAGCTGTGGCGCCTGCGGATCTTCGCCGACGAGAACGGTCACATGAACCGGTCGGCGGCCGAGGTCGGCGGAGAGGTCCTGGTCGTGAGCCAGTTCACCCTGTACGGCGACACGCGCAAGGGCCGCCGGCCGTCGTTCATCGCCGCGGCGCCTCCCGACGAGGCGGCCCGACTGATCGACGACCTGGTCGCTGAGCTGCGGCGCCTGGGCGCCACGGTGGCCACGGGCTCCTTCGGCGCCGACATGAAGGTGGAGCTCACCAACGACGGCCCCGTCACGCTCATGGTCGAGGTTTGAGCGGACTGCCCGGTCCCACCTTCCGCTCACGGGGCGATCGTGAGGGTGCCTCCGCCGACTCGTCCGGCTCGTTCCGGCACCGGTATCGTGCGGCTATCGGGCCCTTCTTAGATGTTCGACACGACGTTCCTCGTTGACCTGCTCGCTGACCCCGGAGCCCTCAAGAGGATCGGGTCTTCGACGGCGAGCGTGATGTCACGCTCGCCTACTTGAGGACACGAGTACTCGATCTCCAGAATCACTTGCAGCGTCTCCGCGCCGCTCACCCGGACCCGCCCGTCGAACGGTCAACGCACAGGGAACCGCTCGGCCCACTCGCATCAGAGAGTTCCGAGGTGGGCTCGTCGTTCCCGCCGAAGCCGGATCTAAGCCCGTAACACGTCCGCGCCGAGATGAGGTTCACCACCCCGTGCCGGTGATTCCACGCCCCGACCCCACCACAACGTGGGGCCATCCGGCGCGGATATCGGCAGAGAGGTCGCGGAGAAGAGGAGGCTCATCCCCGCAGGTGCGGGGAGCACTATCAGGAGTTGAATAAGAGCGTTAGCGGATGGGTGCTGAGCAGCGGTTTCGCCGGTTGATGGGCTGGGGCGCCGGGCCCCCGCGGGCGTCTATGGGCTGGGTGCCGGTTGGGGCTGTCGGAAGTCGAGTTGCGGGGCCTGTGGGCGGGGTCGGTTCCTGTTGTGCGGCGGCGGGTTGGGCGTGTCTGGGGCGTTGGTGCCGGCTGTCGGGGCTCGGCGGGTTCGGTTCCGGCCGTTCGGCGGGGGGCGCGTGGGGTTGTCGTCGCCGGGGGTGTCGGTGGGGGGTGCGAGGGTGAGGCGCCCTCCGGGGCGGCGGGTGATCTGTTCGCCGTTGTGGTGGACGCGGACGTGGTGGCAGCGCCAGCAGAGCAGGCAGGTGTTGTCGAGGGTGGTCTCGCCGCCGTGGGCCCAGTGGTCGAGGTGGTGGACTTGGCAGATCTTCTCGGAGGCGGCGCAGCCGA
>LXNI01001015.1_pt1 | contig 27466 bp, 17 predicted proteins | sample 809091 | NCBI WGS metagenome assembly LXNI01 (sample SAMN04870527, study PRJNA318959) | sponge metagenome | biome: 01000161; feature: marine sponge reef; material: water | host: Sarcotragus foetidus | place: Greece: Milos, Mediterranean Sea | collected 2013-05-29 | depth 5-7 m | reverse complement strand
ATGTATGACTAGGATTTACGGTCTTCAAGCGTGAAATTGGGCCGCGGGCGGCTGGCTCGGGGCCTTGGCAATCGCGCAATGCCCTTGAAGACAAAGAAGTTAGGGGCTAAGCTCCGCGCGGGGTCCGCAAATGACCGTCTAGTTACTGGAGGGGTAAGTTGGGTCTAAGCTTCGGATCGGATCACTTTCGATTCGTTCATGCGGACTGCTACCGAACCTGTGCTAGCCGAGAGCCATCCCTACTCAAATCGCTTAGGCTGTGTTCTGTAAAGACCGGCAGCGGCCTAGCTAGATTAAGTGGCCTCAATCTCATGGCGAGCGGCGGTCGCGAGGAAGGCGGAGCGGGTCATGCCGCGCTGCCTAGCCTCGTCATCGATCGCTTCGAGCAGCCCGCGGTCGAGGGAGATGTTGACCCGCCGTGAGGATCCCCGGTCGAGCAGCAGCGGAATCAGCACGATGTCCGCGCCGCGGCGCCAGTCAACGAGTCCGGTGTCGCCCTTGATGGCGTCGATTGAGCGTGGCTGCGGAATCGGACCCCCGTCCTCCGAGAGGCCTTCGACGTGGAATGCCAGGGCCTCGCACCCATGACGCACGGCTGCCTCGATTGTCTCGCCGACAGCCACGCAGCCCGGAAAATCGGGGAAGCTGACGCCGTAGCCAGCGTCGTCCCGGTGGATGAAGGATACGTAGCGCATCGGTTTATTCTCCTCTGGATTTTCAGCCCGCCTGCGGATAGATCGAAGATGGCTTCCCTTCGTGACGACATGCACCAAACCGTTTTGCTCCAGCATGCGGACAAGCCTGCCGCTGTTGCGTTCCACACCAATTCCTTGTTGTGTATCAATATACACAACAAGTTCAACTAGTCAATGGCGGTCATCCGAGCTGCCCCCGATCGAGCACTGCCTTTCCTCCCTCCTAAATTGCGTACTTGCAGTGATGGGGATCATGCTTTCTCAGGTATTGCAGTAGGGTTGTGCGGACTAAGCGGCGCAGGCGAGCCTATTTGAGCCGGAACATGACACTGGCCCGGACGCCCCCGTTCTTGCGGACGATGTAGACCTCGAACCGCACGCCGACCGGGACGCGCTTGTGTGGGTAGACTGTGAAGCCTCCTCGGGGCGCGAACCAGATGAATTCCCAGTAACGGTACTGGCCACCGAACACACCGTCCCGGACCTTGAACCAATCGGGTTGCGTCCGAGGGTTCAATTCGTAGTCTTGCTCGAACCCGTCTTCTCGCCATTCCGTGTCCCGGTCTTGGAGACCAGCGCCCGCGCCCGCGAATGCGTAGGCTCGCTCATTACCCCATCTACGCAGGAAGTTTGCTAGATAGAACGTCTTGCGATCCCGCCAGTAATTGTCGGGGCCGCGGTCGCGGTCGTCATAGCTGCTCTGGAAGTCACCTTCGATCACCCAGTTGGCGAACAACGGCACCGACGCACCGCCACCGTAGCTTCTGCCGCGATTGCTGCCGCACCCTTCATCTTCGCTGTGACACATCGAGCCAATGTGGCCGAACACTTCAAGCTGAGCGGAATGCGCTAGCGGAATCGAAGACAAGAGCACGATGTAGCGAATCATCCTCCTCATGGGCGCCCGTCAGTGTACCGAAGAACCTGAGTAAGTATGTCAGCTTGCGGATTACGGCCTACAGTCCCGATTAGTTGATCAGAAGTTCTGCGCAAACCCTGCGTGCCAGCACTGTGCAGCAGTCTTGGCACGTAACGTACAAAACAGCGTGCGCCATCTAGGGCACTGTCTCCCAGCAGGTGCGGGTCCCAGGGAGAACTTTGGTTGTGGTCGCCGAATTTGAGCGGCCTGCTCACACCGTTTGCAAGCTTCTCAAAGAGTCCGAATGCTCCGGCAGCTGTTCCGGGGTGGGCTGCTAAGGCACCCAGACGAAGAGTTCCCCGAATCCCCGGTGGCGGTAAGATACCTTCCGTTGATGTCGATCAGGCCTCGATCTCTTCGGCACGCGGAGGGCAGCAGCAATGCGAATAGCGGCGACAGTCCTTTCCTTGGCAGTAGCGACTAGCTGTGCCGAGCAGCACCTGGACCTTTCGGTCCTGTCCGGCCCCTCGGACATGGTTACGGGAGGAGACACACTCATTGCGATATCGGGTGCTGACGACGGCTCGTTGCAGGTGGATCTGAACGGCCGCGACGTCACTTCTTCGTTCCGTGGTGGGCTCGACCCGTCTCGCTTGGTTGGGCGGGTGTCCGAACTGAAGGTGGGCAACAACACGCTCACAGCCAAGGTGGGAGAGCGGGCCGCTAGCCTTGAACTGGTCAATCACCCCCGCACAGGTCCCGTGTTCTCGGGACCGCACCAAGAACCGTTTGTTTGTCAAACCGAACTGGCTGGGCTGGGACCGCCGTCTGACGCCAATTGCAGCGTGCAGACGCGGAGCGCGTATTACTACAGGAGCACCGACCTGGTTGAACCGCAGCAGCGAGGAACCGGCAGATCCAGGATCCCTCCGGAGTTCAAGCCCCTAGATCCTTCCATGCCACGCCCTTCGGATATTGCCCGCACGACGACCGCGAAGGGGCATGAACAGGACTTCATAGTCCGCGTTGAGAGTGGCACCATCAATCGAGCAATTTACGAGATTGCGTTCCTGCACGATCCTGCGGACGGTCTCCCTGATCCGTGGAGCGCTCCCCAAGGCTGGAACGGCCGCCTAGTGTACCGATTCGGCGGGGGCTGTCGCGCCGGCTATCGGCAGGGCCTGGCACGTTCCGCTTTGCAGGATGTCCCCACCCTGGCGAACGGATACGCGGTTGCGATGTCGTCGCTCAACGTGTTTGGCAACAACTGCAACGACGTGATTTCAGCTGAGACAGCGATGATGGTCAAGGAGCACTTCATCGAGAGCTTCGGCGTCCCAGTGCATACCATCGGAGCGGGAGGATCGGGGGGCGCGATGCAGCAGCACTTGATCGCCCAGAACTATCCCGGCCTTTTGGATGGGATCATTCCGGGTGCGAGCTACCCGGACACGGTGACGCTGGCTCCGCCGATCACAGATTGCTCGCTGCTGGCGCGGGCCATAGACAACAGCTCGCACGACTGGAGCGACACCCAGAAGAAGGCTGTTTCGGGATTTGCGACGTGGGCGACTTGCGAAAGCTGGATGAGGTCGTACTCTCCAGCCCTGATTCAACCGGGCAGTTGCCACGAAGTGGTTCCCAAGGAGCTGATCTATCACCCGGACCTGAGGCCCGACGGTGTTCGCTGCGGTTTTCACGACAATCTGGCCAATCTTGTCGGGCGCGATAGTGCGACCGGGTGGGCCCGTAGAGCACTCGACAACGTGGGCGTTCAATACGGCTTGAAGGCTTTCAACAACGGCCAGATAGACGCCGACCGTTTCGTCGAGCTCAACGAAATGGTCGGTGGCTTCGATGCCGACGCGAACATCGTTCCCGAACGCTCGATCGCAGACACGGATGCCTTGAGACTCCTCTATCAGACCGGCCGCGTAAACTCGGGCGGCGGGTCGCTTGGCGCGATTCCGATCATCGACGCGCGCAGGTACTCGGACCCGAGCGGAAACATCCACGACCGCGTTCGCACGTTCATGGTGGGTGCGCGGCTGCAGCGGGAGCACGGTAGCTCCGCCAACCGGGTCATCCTGACAAATCCCCCGCCGAGTTTGGACCTTGTCCGGCTGATGGATCAGTGGCTGGACACGCTGGCTGCGGACGAGTCGGGAGACGAGCCGATGGCTGTGATTTCACGCAACAGACCGGCGGAGCTGAGCGATGCCTGCTGGTCGGCCGAAGGGGAGCGGCTTGCAGACGACGGGGCCCAAGGTGAGAGTGGGCCCTGCAGCGGACTCTACCCTCCGAGCGGTGATCCCAGGATCGCAGCGGGGGCCCCTCTCGAGGGCGACATCCTGAAGTGCCAATTGAAGCCGCTCGATCCCGCCGACTATGGGCAGTCCCTCAGTTCGGAGCAATTGGATCGCTTGAGGGCTGTCTTTCCTAGAGGTGTTTGTGACTTCTCCGAGCCGGGAATCGGCCAAGTGCCCCTCGAACGGACCTGGATTCGGTATTGATGCCAAGACCCCGGACGCGCCGGAACGACCGGGGTCGGTGCAGCTACGTCACGCAGCGCCAGCCAGCCGGCGATGTAGCCGTCTACCATCGTGTATCGAACGAGTGCGGAGAAGCGCTCCGCTCGACTCTGCGACCCCGCTTCCGATCTACGCGCGACCTATTCTGGGGACTCTGGCCCCCTCGGTGTCAAGATTACGTTAAGAATTCAGATCCCGAAACTTGTGCGGGTCTGGTTCGTCTCATGGAATGTTGGGGAGTGGAATCGAGAGACCGTGCTCTCTCATGAAACTGCTCAACGGCAAGTTGGAGCAGCAAGAATGAATTTCCGAGCCGTCTTGATCTTGTCGACAGTGCTGGTTGCGTCGGCGGACGGCAAGCCGAGCTTCGTCTTCATTCAAGGCGAAGGGAAAGGATGGAACAGTACCTCGGTTCGAATGGATCCCGAGATTGCAGAGTCGGGCGACGACTACTTTCGAACGCCGAATCTCGAGCGCTTGGCGGAGGGCGGGATGCGCTTTGCACACTTCTACGCGCCCTCCCCGAGATGCACTCCGTCGCGTGCCACCTACTTCACTGGCAAGAGTCCAGCGAAACTGGGGATGACATTTGTGGGCCTGCGCGCCGGTCCGAACGTGAGGCTCGTCGAGCCGCGCCCCACCCTCGAAATGCCGCTCGACGAGACGACGATCGCCGAGGTCTTGCGGGATTCGGGCTACGCGACAGCGCATTTCGGGAAGTGGCATGTCGGGCGTAGGAGCCCGACGGAGCACGGCTTTGAAGAGACCGATGGTCCGAACAACAATGGCGGTCCTGAAAACGTGCAGAGTCCTAACCCGAAGCAGGCTTACGGGATCACGGAGAGCGGCTTGCGATTCATAGAAGCTAAGGCCAAGGCTGGCCAGCCTTTCTATGTCCAACTGTCGCATTACGGTGGGCGCGGTTCGGCAGACGCTCGGGAGAGCACGAACGAGACTGTTTCCGGTTGGGCGGCAAGCCGTGGGCGTAACGTGCGGGAAATCGGGTTGGCGGCAGTGATCTATGACATGGATTTCACCATCGGAATGGTTCTCGACAAGGTCGACGAGCTAGGTATAGCGGACGAGACATACGTCTTCTATACGACCGATCACGGTACTCCTGGTTCTGGCAATCGCCCACTTGGGCAAGGCAAGGGAACGGTTTGGGATGGAGGCCTGCGGGTCCCGCTGTTGTTCCGCGGACCGGGAATCGAACCCGGCTCCGTATCGCGCGTCCGGGCGACTGGGATGGATCTGGTTCCCACGGTGGCCGATCTAGCCGGCGTGCATGACAAGCTCCCCCAAGACGTCGAAGGCGGCAGCTTGGCTGATGTCTTGACCGGCACGGAAAGTCGTTCCGTGAGCAGGCTGCGGGACGAAATTGGCTTCCACTTCCCACACTATGACTTCGATCCGATGGGTCCAGCCTCGGCCATTCTTTGGGACGACTACAAGCTGATTCGCTTCTACGAGGAACCCGACATGCCGAGGCTGTACAACATCGGCGACGACCCGTACGAGCGCAACAACTTATCCGCAACGATGCCTGAAAGAGTCGCTGCGCTGGAGGAAATGCTTGACGCCTACCTCACCAGCGTCGGTGCCGAACTGCCGCGCATCAACGCGAGCTTCGATCCGAATCAGGAAGTTTCACAAACTCAACGCGGCGGTCGGCAACGGGCTGGAGATCGCGACCAGGATTCCACGGGCCGTAGGCAGAACCGCCAGAGACAACGTCAGGGGAACCGATGAACCGACTGTACTTGCTGACTACCTTCGCACTAGGCCTCGCTGTTGCGGCCGGTTCTGCAGTGCCCTCGAAGACGTTTACCCTCGATCCCGAAACGATAGCGAGATCGTTCCGTCCGTTTTCCGACAGCGTAGACGTCCGTTGGGACACGGACTACTTCTATGCCGAATCGAACTCCATGCCCGACCACCGCATGATGGTCGGAATCCGCGCCTGGAATCAGCAGGTGCCGATTCCCCAGCCATATTCGGGTGACAATGCATTCCGGCTTCCGCTGCAGGCTCGCTTCGCAGACTCACCGGTTTCGGGGAAAGAGACCCTTTTTCGCGGTGCCATTGCGGTTGCCGTGAATGGCATCCCGATCTTCAACCCCATCAAGCAAGATGGCCGCACAGACACGAACCTGGCCGGAGAACTCGACGAGTTCGGGGGCCACGCCGGCAGGGCCGACGACTACCACTACCACCTTGCACCAGTGCACTTGGCAGAGCGTGGCGGCCAGGGACTGCCGGTGGCTTGGGCCTTGGACGGATTCCCAATCTACAGCTACCGCGAGGCGGATGGATCGAGCGCGGAGGATCTTGACTGGCTGAACGGCCACACCGGGCCAGACGGCATGTATCACTATCACGCGACCAGGGAGTACCCGTACCTGAATGGCGGGTTCCGGGGCTCGGTCGAGTTGCGCAACGGCGAGGTGGCAATCCAGCCTCGTGCCCGTGGCGTGCGTCCGTACACGAGGCCGCTCCGCGGCGCGACAATCACTGGCTTCGAAGTTCGTGACGCGAGCAGCTATCGCCTCCAATACGAACTTGGGGGAGAGACGCATTCCATTCGGTACTCACTCCAAGCTGAAGGCGGCGCAGAGTTTGTATTCATCGACGCAGAGGGCAGGGCAACTACGGAAGTCTACGAACCCAGGTCCGGCAGAGGCGATGGCCCTGGCAATCGCAGAAGAGAGCCCCGTGGCGGCGGTCGAGAGCGTCCTCCTCGTGCCAATGGTCGTCGCGGGCCGGATCCCAATGACCCGAACAGGCGCCCTTGGCTGGTCGTTCACTTCCACGAACTCGACTCGAACGGCGACGGGGACCTGAGCCATGCCGAGCTGAGTGCTGACGTGGAATCCACATTCGCGGGCTACGACCGAGACGGGAATGGCGAACTCACCCGCGACGAGTACCAAAACGGCCGGTCTCGCACTGCGCTTGCAGGATTTGTCCGGCAGCATGCCGTGGAGATCGATCGCAGCAATGACGGCAAGCTTTCCAAGGACGAGGTCGTTGAAGTTGCAGAGCGGATGTTCAGGCGCGCGGATCGCAACGCCGACGGGAAGGTTGATGCGGAGGAATCTCGGGCGCGGTAGCTGCGTGCTGATTCGGCAGCACTGCTGGCCTGCCAGCCCTGCCTTCAAGTGGTTGCCCAGTGGGACTCATTGGCGAGGAAACCTGGGGTGTTCGCCGTGGCCTCCCATTCCCTCGTGATTGGGCAAGATCTAGAACGCGCCGAAGCTGACGGGCCTGGCCACATCCACCGCCGTTTCCGCGGCCAACGTCACTGACGCTCCTCTTGTGAACGCTGCCTAACCGTGCCGAACCGATTCCTCCCCGTTTGACGTAACGTGGCCAGCTGGCGCACATCAAGGCAACCGCAATCGCCGTCATAGCGGCTCCGGCGTCCGCTACTCCTGCCGATGTGGCCACCGGCACGTTGTGTGTCGGCTACGGAGTCAGCGGGTGCTACTGGTGATACGGCCTAGTGGAACTGAAACAGAGACGGCGCGGCACACTGGTTCCTCGGGTCCCCTACTACCAAGTGCGGTTGGACGTGTCGCTAGTCGCTCCGCGGCAGCCAACTGCCTGAAGCTACCAGCGACAACGCTAGTGGCGAAGTCCTGTCTAGGTCAGAACCGGCGGTGACTGTATCGGAATCTGCAATCTGAGAACACGGATGCGCCGCATGCGGTCATGGAGGCGGCATTGTCGCACGTCGTCAGGAACAACGCGGAAGCAGCCAATGCGCGCTCGAACCTCTTCGAGCGGCGGCACCCCCTGATGAACGATTGGTCCAGCTACCTTGCCTGATCGGCAGCGAGGATCTGGATGTGGGCGAACCAGTTCCTTCCCGCAGCTTCAGCCGAGCCCCGGGCGCATGCCGGAGGCAGAGGCGGGTCCGGGGCATACGGTAATACTGTTGCAAGAGACCATGACCATGTCAAGAGAAGCCCAAGCCAGCAGAGAAGAACTGGAATCACTGAAGCGCTGTCTCTCGGCGGACCGTATGAGCAAATACATCCGTGCCGACACTGGGAGCTTATCGAATGCCCTCGCGCTGTACAACTGGAACACCGCCGTCAGCGCAGCGTTTTATGGCCCTCTCCAATGGCTGGAGGTGACGCTGCGCAACTCCATCGACCACTGCCTCGCCGAGACGTACGGCGACGCATGGTACTTCCACAACGACGCCAGATTCGATTACATATGCCGCCGACAAGTTAAGGAAGCGAGAGGCCGGCTCGAGCGCAACAAGCAAGCGATCACCCGCTCCCGGATGGTCGCGGCACTCTCGTTTGGCTTCTGGGTCACGCTTCTTGGCCGTGGCGGGATGCTCTCGGCGAAGGGAGCAAAGGCCAATTATGAGATGACGCTATGGCGACCCTCACTGCACAAGGCGTTTCCGAATCGGCCGGGGTTGGCAAGAAAGCAAGCCTACCAGCCGCTCGACTATCTGAGGACGTTTCGGAACCGGATCGCGCATCACGAGGCGATCTTTGAGCGGGACTTACGCAGGGACTACAACAAGATCATGCGAGTGACGGGTTGGATTTCGCCAGAGGCGCGGGTATGGATCGAAGAACACAGTCGCGTACCCGACCTGCTGGTCGCTCGCGAGGACATCAGGATGAAGTTCTGACAATGGATCCATTCAACGTGGTGCTACCGGTCGGATTGATGTGACATGAACCGCAGAGGCTCTTGATGCTGCGAAAGGCTATAGACTTGCGCTTTTCGATCCTCCTTGCTTTCCAGGCCGAGCGCGCTGTGGTGCGCCGATTTCAAGGGCGAGTTCGAGCTCGGCAACGCCCAGTACTGTTACCCCCTCACCGTCACCGACCAGGCCTCACGCTTCCTGCTGCTGTGCGAAGCCTTGGAATCGACGAAGGAAGCCGGCCCCTTCGATGCCTTCCGGCAGATGTTCCGCGAACGCGGCCTGCCGACCGCGATCCCCTCCGACAACGGCCTGCCTTTCGCCAGCCCCAACGGCCTGTACAACCTCTCCAAGCTTTCGGTGTGGTGGATGCGGATGGGCATCGCCATCGAGCGCATCCAACCGCAGCAGAACGGGCGCCACGAGCGAATGCACCTGACACTCAAGCGCGAGACCACCCGCCCGCCGGGCGGCAACATCCTGCAGCAGCAGCGCCGTTTGGACGCCTTCGTCAAGGAATTCAACACCGACCGGCCCCACGAGGCGCTTGCGATGCAGTGCCCCGGCGAACGCTACAGTCCCTCCCGCAAGCCCTACCAAGGCCTGCCCGAACTGGCCTACGCGTTCCACGACATGGAAGTTCTGGTGACCTGCTGCGGGCGCATCTGCATGCATCGCAAGAAGGTCAACATTTCCACCGTGATGGCCAGCCAAAGGGTCGGCCTGAAGGATGTCGACGCCATCTGGCTCGCCAGTTTCATGCACTCCGATCTGGGTTATATTGACCTGGAACAGAGAAAACCGCAGGCCATCGACAACCCGTTCGGCGCGAAGTTTTAACCTATGTCTCCGGTACGTTCTGTAACCTATGTGTCCGGTCCGGACCAAGTCATCATGGCGGAGAGGGAGGGATTCGAACCCTCGGTAGAGCTCTTGAACCCTACGACGGTTTAGCAAACCGCTGCCTTCAGCCGCTCGGCCACCTCTCCACGATTCGCTTTTACGCGCTTATCATAGCAGGTTTTGCAAGCCTCGCTCGCTCGTGTGAGACTCTAGTCCCCGCTCTGGAGCGCTACGGCATACAAGAGATAGGGGCAAAGGGCTGCAAGTATCGTGCTGGTCATCACTGACGATCCGGTTTATGGTGATTCTGTCTGCCACGGCACCCCAATTCACCCCGGGCACGCCAAAACGGCTTCCGTACCGACGCTTTGCACTTCACTGACCTCCAAGTGGTTCCCGTGACCGCCGGTAGGTCAGTTCTGCTGGGGTACCATAGGTTGCAGTCGGCGCGGGCAGCCGACGAATTCGACACTGCAGTCAACTTGCGGCCAGGTCGGAAATCCTAGAAGCGACCACCTGCCTTGGCCCTGTGGAGCTTTGTGACCTAGGGAACCCGCATGTCTGTTGATGCCACCACAGGGCCGCTGGGCATGAGGGCAGTTGACCACAAGTCGAACCGAGAATACGAGCAGGAGACACTCGCATGCAATTCAGATCATCAGTTCGATTCCATCGCTCCAGCATCTCCGCACTTGTGCTGGCAGGTGCCGCACTAGCAGGGCTTGCGGGCTGCGACGGGTCGGGGGGGCCAGATCAATCCCGCCCAAACGTCATCGTCATCCTCACCGATGACCAAGGCTACGGGGATCTGTCGGCCCACGGCAATCCGATCTTGCAGACTCCCAATCTCGACAAGCTCCACAACGAGAGCGTCCGCTTCGGCGACTTTCACGTGGCGTCGGTCTGCACGCCAACCCGTGGCGAGCTCATGACCGGCCTTTACTCACTGCGCAACAAGGCCGGCATGGTCCCCGCTGGCCGTAATCTCATGCGCCGCGACGTTTCGACGATGCCGGAAGCGTTCGCTACTGGCGGCTACACGACGGGCCTGTTCGGCAAATGGCACCTCGGGGACACCTACCCACACCGCCCGCTCGATCGCGGCTTCCAGCGCGCCGTCTGGCACAAGGGGTGGGGGCTTGCCTCGGAGATCGAGTATGACAACGACTATTACTACACTCGCTACCTTGACCAGACCGAGGTGCGCTATTCGGACCGCTTCTGCACCAATCTGTGGTTCGACAAGGCTATGGAGTGGATGGGCGAGCAAGCCGGGATGGGGCAACCCTTCTTCGCCTACATCGCTCTGAACACGCCCCACTATCCCTTCCACGCCTTGGGCAAGGATTTTGCCCCGTACGGCGACAAAGTCGACGATCCCCTTGTGGCGCACTTCTTTGGGCTGATTCAGAACATTGACGAGAACTTCGCTCGCCTCGACACATGGCTTGCCGAAACCGGGATTCGGGACAACACCCTGATCGTACTGATGAACGACAACGGCACCGCGAAGGGAGAGACTGTCTTTAACGCCGGCATGCGAGGCAAAAAGGGCAGCCCATACGAGGGCGGGCACCGAGCCATCTGCTTCGTTCGCTGGCCCGACGGGGACCTCGGAGAGCCCCGCACGATCGGCTACCCGGCCCAAGTGACCGACATCTTCCCCACACTGGCCGACTTGGCCGGCCTCGACATGCCGGAATCCGACGCCCTTGATGGTGACAGCCTTGCTCCGCTACTAACCGGCGAGACAGACATCGGCCCGGACCGAAAATTCATCGTGCAGTACGGGGGTCGGCACCGACCGGCCAAGTACGCCGAGAGCACAATTGTCTGGAACCAGTGGCGGCTCGTGGAAGGAACCGAGTTATACGACCTCACCAGTGATCCCGGCCAAGCCGCGGACATTTCCGCCGAGCATCCCGATATCGTCCAAGAAATGCAGGCCCACTACGAAGAGTATTGGGCGGAGATCGAGGCTTCTGTCGAAGTAGTCGAACCGCTCTTCATACGCGCTGAGCAAGGTACGTTCACCGATCTGACCTCCAACAGCTGGATCGAGGTGGACTGCGACAATCGCGAGCGCACGGCCAATGCCTGCGGCCCGCCGCGCGGCGGCCCCTGGCAGATCGAAGTGGAACAGGCCGGTCAGTATGAAGTCGAACTGAGCCGCTGGCCGTTCCACCTAGACCGCGATATGACCGTCGTAGGTCCTGGTGCCACTATCGGCGGCATGCTGATCGAGCGCGGCGTGGCTCTTCCGATCGCTTCAGCCAGCGTGAGCTTGAACGGCAACCAGCGCGTCACTGCAAGAGCCGAAGAAGGAGCGTCATCGGTGCGTTTTGAACTGGCTCTGGAACAGGGCCGCAACACGCTGCAGGGCTGGTTCAGCGACGAATCTGGGAAGGACCTGGCGGGCGCATACTACGGCAGGATCAGCGCCAAGTAGGCGTCTCGCGTCGAGCACCGCCATTTGTGCGGCCGAATCGCCGCACCGCATTGACGAGAACTGGCCATTCGTCGTACAGTGCGATTGATCAAGCCTCGCCTCTGCTCAAGCAGGAGATCGCCTCTCCTGAAATTGGAGGTGGCTTAGTCGCACTGGCCACTGTGGGTCGCCGAAAGCGACGCAGCGGGGTCAGGCCCGATGAGTCGATACAGTTCAGCCCTTGATTCGCGCCCGAATCGCGGTGCCATCATCGCGGTAACGCTCGCAGTGATCTTCCCCTGTGGGGCCAGTGCAGCGCCAGATTTCCTATCCGACGTCCGCCCGATCTTAGGGAAATGCCTGCCGTGCCATGGCCCGGACGAGAACAGCCGAATGGCCAATCTTCGGCTGGATTCACATGAGGCAGCGACCGGCCAAGATGGCGGGTACGCGGGTTTGGTCGCGGGCGACAGCGGTGCTAGCCGCATGCTCGCCAGGGTGACAGCAGACACCAATCCCATGCCGCCTACGGGGGACCGCTTGACCCCTGCGGAGATTGAAACCCTGAGGCAGTGGATCGACGCCGGGGCCGAGTATCAGCGGCATTGGGCCTTTGATCGCCCCGTGACCCCGCAACTTCCGGGCGTCATCAACGAGAGCTGGCCCAGGAACCCCGTCGATCACTTTGTGTTGGCGAAGTTGGAGGCCCGAGGCTTGGCGCCCTCCGGCGAGGCGAATCGCTACACGTTAGCGAGGCGGCTGTCCCTAGACTTGACCGGGCTCCCTCCCAAACCGGAATCCGTCGATGCATTTGTCGCTGACCAGTCCGCGGATGCTTACGAGCGATTCGTAGCGGGGCTGCTGAATTCGAGCGCGTACGGGGAGCGTTGGGCCAGCGTCTGGCTCGACTTGGCTCGGTACGCAGATTCGATGGGCTACGAGAAAGACACTCTACGCACGATCTGGCCATACCGCGACTGGGTCGTCCGCGCCCTCAACGACAACATGCCCTTCGATGAGTTCACCGTCCAGCAACTGGCCGGCGACCTGCTGCCGGAGCCGACCGACGACCAGTTCATCGCAACCGGCTTCCACCGCAACACGATGAACAACACCGAGGGCGGCACTGACGACGAGGAGTTCCGCGATGAGGCCGTCAAAGACAGGATCGCTACGACTGGCCAAGTGTGGATGGGACTGACTGTGGGCTGCGCCCAGTGCCACTCCCACAAGTACGATCCGATCTCGCACGAGGAGTACTACTCGCTGTACGCCTTCTTCAACCAGACCGAGGACGCTGACACAAACGACGACAGCCCGAAACTAACAGTCTCGGAGGGAGTGACCACGCCGATTCTGCGAGAATTGCCTGCCGAGAACCAGCGCGAGACCTTTGTTCACAAGAGCGGGAACTTCAGAAACCTAGGCCAACGCGTCACAGCCGGAGTACCGGCCGCATTCCACTCCTTGCCGGAAGGAGCGCCCGCCAACCGACTCGACTTGGCACGCTGGATCACCTCTGACGAGAACCCACTGACGGCGCGCGTGACCGTGAATCGCCTGTGGGCCAGACTCTTTGGTAACGGTATCGTCACGACGGAGGAGGACTTCGGGACCCAAGGCGAGCCGCCAACTCACCCGCAACTCCTAGACTGGCTCGCCACCGAGTTCGTGCGCAGCGGCTGGGATGTCAAGGCCATGCTCACGACCATGGTCACCTCGTCTACCTACCGTCAAACGTCGAACGTCACGCCAGACAGGCTCGAAGCGGACCCCGACAATACCCTGCTCTCTCGAGGCCCGCGTTTTCGCCTGTCTGCCGAAATGCTCCGCGACCAAGCTCTGGCCGCCAGCGGCTTGCTGTCGGCCAAGATCGGCGGGCCGCCGGTGATGCCGTGGCAGCCGGAAGGCATCTGGCAGGTGGTCTACAGCAGCAAGCAGTGGGAAACCAGCCCCGGCGAGGATCGCTACCGCCGGGCGCTATATACGCTCTGGCGACGCACATCCCCCTACCCGGCGATGACGACCTTTGACGCGCCTTCGGGCGAGACCTGCACGATCCGCCGGATCCGGACCAACACTCCCCTGCAGGCGCTGGTCACGCTCAACGATCCCACCCTGATGGAGGCCGCGCAGCACCTAGCCAAGCGTTCGGCGAATCTGGGCGAATCTACTGCGGCGGAGCGCTTGGACCACATATTCCGGCATGTCTTGGTCCGACCACCGTCAGACCAAGAAAGCAAACGCCTGCTCGACTTGCACGACGCAGCTGCCGGAGAGTTGCGCCGAGACCGCGAAAACGCACTCAAATTGGCGCACTACGACCATGTCCTGTATGCGGGCGAGCGTCGCGTAGCTCTTGTTGGCGATACGAGGGGAGACGCGCCGACCTGGCGCTATACGACCGACCAGCCGGGCGACCAGTGGGCGGCCCCAGGGTTCGACGACGCTAGCTGGCGTACCGGGCCGTCAGCGTTCGGATTTTCGTCGAAGGACAGTGCCGATGACAGCGACCCCTATGCGTCGAGCATCGGCACCCGCTGGGATACGCCAAATCTCTGGACCCGGCTCGAGTTTGAGCTTATCGAGGCGGATGTCGAGGACTTTCGCTTCGAAGTACGGAATTCCGCCGCATTCCACGCCTACATCAACGGAGTCTTCGCCGCCCAAGATTTGGACGGTTCCGGCTCCTACGCGCCATACGGACTGACACCCGAGGCACTCCGATCCCTGCGGCCGGGCCGCAATGTATTGGCGGTGCATGCCGTCCACACCGGTCTAAGCGACGCCCCGAGGCATATCGACCTTGGGTTGACAATGCTGCGCCGCCCAGACTTGCCTGACAGCACCTCGACGCCTGACGAGGCCGCGTGGGTGGCTATCGCAAACGTGGTCCTGAACCTCGACGAGGCCCTCACGAAACGGTAAACACAATGTCCATCCGCAACGAATTCGCCCAGTACCAGACCCGCAGGCACTTCTTGCAAGGCTGCCAGCTGGGCCTCGCATCGATGTACCTTGGCTCGCTACGTGCGGCCTCGTCCGACCATTCGCTGGCGCGCAAGCAGCCGCACTACCCATCCAAGGCCAAGTCTGTCATCTACCTACACATGGCTGGCGGCCCTTCGCAGCTGGAGTTATTCGATCCCAAACCCGAACTCCAGAAGCACAGCGGTGCAGACTGCCCGCAGTACCTGCTGGAGGGCAAGCGCTTCGCCTTCATCAAAGGCGTCCCCCAGATGCTGGGTACGCCATATGAGTTCCAGAGGGTAGGACAGTCCGGCACTTGGGTGAGCGAACTCCTGCCCCACTTCTCCAACGTGGCGGACGAAACGGCCATCATCCGTTCGATGACCACCGAAGAGTTCAATCACGCCCCTGCCCAGCTGCTGCTACAGACTGGCAGCGCCCGCCTTGGCGGTGCATCCATGGGTGCTTGGGCCACTTACGGCTTGGGGACGGAAAACCAAGACCTGCCCGGATTCGTGGTTCTGGTCAGCGGCAATAAGACTCCCAGTGCGGGCAAGAGCCTTTGGGGTAGTGGCTTCCTCCCGTCCGTCTACCAAGGAGTGCAGTGCCGCACGCAGGGAGATCCTGTACTGTTCCTGAGCAATCCCGAAGGTATGAGCCGATCCTTGCGACGGTCGACTTTGGACGCGCTCGGCGATCTCAACCGTATGCAGCAAGAGAGCTCAGGGGATCCCGACACGCTATCGCGCATCGAGCAATACGAGCTGGCTTACCGTATGCAGACCTCGGTGCCGGACGTGATGGACATCTCCAAGGAACCGGACTCGGTGCATTCGCTCTACGGCACCGAACCGGGCAAGCTTTCGTTTGCCAACAATTGCCTGCTGGCTCGGCGCTTGGTCGAAAGCGGGGTGCGCTTCGTGCAACTGTACGACTGGGGCTGGGATCACCACGGCAACGCTCGCCGCACGGACATCCGCTACGACCTGCCAGATCGGGCTCGTGACATCGACCGTCCGACAGCAGCCCTTATCGCGGATCTCAAGCAGCGCGGCCTGCTCGATCAGACCTTGATCATCTGGGGTGGCGAATTCGGGCGCACTCCCATGCGTGAGAACAGGCAGGGAGACAAGACCGAGTACTACGGGCGCGACCACCATCCCTTCGCGTTCACGATGTGGATGGCAGGCGGCGGCACCAAGGGCGGCGTCAATCTCGGCTCTACGGACGATATAGGCTACTACGTGGACGAAGACCCAGTTACGCCGCGCGATTTGCAAGCCACTATGCTGCACCTGCTAGGACTCGACCCATATGAGTTCCACTACCCGCACCAAGGTCTCAAGGAGAGGCTCATTGGCCCGACGGGTGAAGGGCGGATCGTGCAGCAAGTGTTGGCCTAATTCGCCTCGCTCGGCAATCGCAGCACCAGTCGCGAACAGTGCCGATGAGGTGACACACCAGCTGAGGCATGGTCGAATCGCCAAAGCTAGTTGGATTCGACGCCTGCCAGCCGATAGACTAGATTTCGTTAGCGATGTTGAGAGCAACTTCCTGCACCCGAGTCGCCTGGGGCGTCGCGATCTTGCCGGTTGTGATGCTGACGGCCGCGGAAAAACCGGCCGAGACGCCTGTTGTGGAATGGACGGTCGGAGCCGCGCCGGACTTTCGCTATCAGTTCCTGGAACGAGTGAAGACGACCGAGCTGTTCCACGCGACGCCGGGGACGGGAACCTTTAGCCACCACGGACACCTCGCCTACTACAAGGGGGTCTTGTTCGCGACTTGGGATAGCCAAGCGCGTGACGAAAACTCTTCGGGCCAGCACGGTGTGTTCCGCTATTCGACTGACGGGGGCGAAACGTGGTCCCCTCGGAAGCCACTCTTCCCGCCACTCGCCGACAAGGTTCCCTGGTCGGAATCGAACCGATCGAATCCGTTTCAAACTTCGCAGGGCTTTGCCGAGATTGACGGCCGACTCTTCGCGGTTACTTGTGTCGACAAGGCCCTGAAGGAGAAGGTGTATCGCTTTAATGAGGTTTCGCGTATCCGGGTCGGACATCTTGCGCGCGAGGTGCGCGCGGATGGGACGCTTGGCGAGGTCTTTTGGATAGCCGACACGGCGCCCAAGCCGGAGCTCGGATATCCTGCTCTACCCGCAGGAGAGCCTGCGTTGGTGGAGGGGCTCAAAGCCCATTTCAAACGGCCCGCCAACCTCCAGCAACTACTCTTCAAGCCAAGACAGCACCCTGACTCCGACGACGAACACCGCATGACCGAGCCCACCCAACCGTGGTGCCTCGACGACGGGACGTGGGTGCGACTCTACCGCAATCAGGGCACGATTCACGGCAAGAGCCGCGCCGAAATCGAGGCTTCCAGGCCCCGGCGTCACTACGCCGCCTTCTCGCTCGACGACGGCAAGACGTGGACTGCGCCGACACGCACGAATTTTCCCGATACGGGCTCCCGCGCCAACTCCGGGCGACTGCCGAACGGCCAGTACTACGTGATCAACAACCCCCTGCCGATGTCGGCCCGGCAGGGAGGGCGATCGCTACTGGCGATCTCTCTTTCTCGGGACGGCCTGACCTTCGACCGCATGGCCGTCATTCGCTTCGTCGCTCCGCCAACACGCTATCCGGGCAAGGCGAAAGGAGGAGGCGGATACCAGTACCCGCATTCCGTCGTCGTTGGCGAGAACCTCTGGGTGATCTATTCAGTAAACAAAGAAGACATGGAAGTGGCTCGGATTCCGCTCTCCGAGCTCGAGAAGCTCGGGAAGTGAGCGCCCGAGAAAATCTCTAGGCATGCGGGATTCACCATGGTCCTGATCGATTGGATCATTCTGATCGCCTACGCGATCTCCACCTCGTACTTCGGGCGCGCCTGTTCCGGGTTTGAGATCTTCACTGTCCATACCTTGCTGCGGCCGCCGTGGAGGCCGACAGTCTGCGCCCAGAACCAGATGAGCATCCCGTTAGGGGCCTTCCAGATATTCGGATCGAAGGCTCGCAGAGGTCCGGGGCCGTCCGGGTCGGCGACGAGGGTTTCCTGCCAGGTTTCGCCCCGTCGCCGCTGGTCGCCAGCACCACGTAGTTGTTCTCGTCCTGTCCCGGCGTAATCCCGGCGTACCACGTCGCCCACATGCGCCCGCCCGGCGTGACAGCGAGGCTCGGCACCATTGTGACTCCCCGGTTCGCAACCGATCTCTGCTGATCAGGAGAGCCCAGCAACTGTGGGGAATCCGAGGACTCCGCGCCATGGACGGCTGCGGCCAGCGCCTAGAATCCAAGTTTGAGAACGGCAAGTCTGTTCATTGCATCTACCAAAGCATCCCAAGCGCCCCGTCCGAAAGGGCTTAGCTCAGGACTAACGCCCCTGAGTGTCTGTAGAGAAGTAGTTTGGGTATCGCCAGCCGCGCTCGCGCGCTCCGGGCTTGGACTCGATTTGCGCTTCGGCCCTGAACTGGCGCAGGTTGTCGGCCTCGAGCAGGGGATCGTTGGTTCTCTTGCGCCAGTTGGCGAGCTCCCGCTTAAGCTCCCCCAAAACGGGCTCGAGGGCCGATACTTCGGCCACGTTGTGGAACTCGAAGGGGTCCGCGTCCAGGTCGTAGAGCTCGAACTGCGGCGGGCGCTCCATCACACGGTAGGCCTTGCGGACTTCGGAGGAGGCCCCTTCGATCGCGGCGGCCAAGTCGGCTTTGACGAGGCGGAAGGTGTCCCGGTAGCCCGGGTTCACTTCGCCTGGGAGCAGGTTTTCGATCAACTTGTAGCGGTCGTTGCGTACTGATCGCTGCGGATAGAAGTTCATCTTTGCCGCGTGTGCGTGGAACTCGGCGAAAAGGTAGCGCCGCCAGTCGGGCGCCTTGCCTTCGAACAGCTCGATCAGCGAAGCGCCGGGAAGGGCGGGGGGCGCTTGAGCCTCGGCGGCGGCGAGCATCGTCGGCATCAGGTCGATGGTCGAGACGAGCTCGTCTCTTGCCTGGTTGGGCTTTGCCCGGCCCGGCCAGCGAACGATCAGCGGGATACGCAGGCCGCCTTCGTAGCAGGTCCTCTTGCCTCGCATGAAGTCCGCGCCGTGGTCGCCGAGGTAAATGACTAGCGTGGTGTCCGCCTTGCCGGATCGATCGAGCGCGGCGAGCAGGTCACCGACCAGTACGTCGAGGCGCTCCATGCTGTTGTAGTAGTCGGCGGTGAGCTGGCGAAGCTTCGGACCCTGAAGTCCGAGATAAGCGAGCTCGCGGACGTCAGCCGCATCCAGAGGACGCTCAGGCAAACCCTCGGCCTGCCGCAGCCAAGGTTGATGAGCATCGGGATAGTTCACGCTCAGAAAAAAAGGTTGTTCGGAGGCACCGAAGAAAGACTTTGCTTCATCGGCGTATGCGTCCAGATTCTTACGTTGGAAGTTGGCGGTCGGTAGAGCCTGGAAATCGAAAGGAAAGGCGGACTCGGGATTGACGTGGATCTTGCCGATGATGCCCGTGCGATAGCCTGCGTCGTTGAGACTTCGCACGACGTTCGGGGTATCGTTGCGGTACATACGAAAGCCCCAGGTTGCTAGACCCAGTTGACCGTGTTGGTGGACGTAGAGCCCGGTCAGCAAGCTCGCGCGCGAAGGGCTACAGCCGGCCTGTGGGACGAAGGCGCGGTCGAAGCGCACGCCGTCAGTAGCCAGCTGGTCCAGGTTCGGCGTGCGGGCGTAGGGATCGCCATAGGTCCCCAGCTCGGGACCGTTGTCCTCGGAGACTATGAGTAGGATGTTCGGACGGCCCGCCGCAGAAGCCGCGAAGGCAAACAGAATCCCGAGTGCTAGGAAGGCGCGGCGGCGAATGCGCTTACAGGGCATAGGTCTCTCCCAGCGGAATGCGAGCAACCTCGATGTCTTCCTTGTTCACCGAATAGCTCACCCGCAGATGCTCGCCAACCACCACCGAATGCGGATATTGATACCCCATCGACTTGAATATGCCTTTATGGCGTTGCGGCGGGCTCACGAAGCGAATCACAGCGGAGCGATCGAACCTCACGCAGTCTCGCGACAACGAGATCGCCAGCATCGAGAGACCGCCGGGCCTGGGGGCCATGGGGATGATGTTGTTGATCACGTAGACTTGGCCGTCCGGCAGTTTGCCGGCATTTGAGCGCGCACAGGAATCGGGAAAGTTGGTCCGCGTGGCCGGTGTCCAGGTCTTGCCGTCGTCGAACGAGAAGCTGGCGTATTGTCGCCGGCCTCTCGTCGCATCCACTTCGGCGCGGTTGGTCGCGTGAATGTCGCCCTCGTCGCGATAGAAGCGCACCCAAGCTCCGTCGTCGAGGCGCCAGGCGGGAGTTGGCTCGGTCATCCTATGCCCGTCGGCGGAATCGGGGAGCACACGTGGCCTAAACATGAGCTGCGGCAGGGTGGCCGGCTTCTCGAAATGGGCGTTGAGCTTGGCGACGAGCGATGGGTCTCCGGGAGGATAAGCGGGGAAGCCCGGTTTCGGCTTGGGGGCGTTCTCCTGGAGCCAGAAGATCTCTCCCAGAGTTCCGTCGACGCCCACGGAACGAGCCATCAGTCCGATCTGAACCCGAGAGACCTCGTTGAAGCGATAGACCTTCTCCTTGAGTGCCCTGTCGATATTGGTGACGGCGTAGAGGCGCCCGTCGATCTCGACGAACCCTTGGTTGACTTGAAACGGATTGTGGTGGTCCGTCTCGGATGCCGGAACGTTTTCCGCCAGGGGCGGGAACAAGGGCTTCGCGTCGGACCACGTTTCTCCTTCGTCGGTCGAATAGCGAAACACTCCATGCTGGCCGGAGGTGTTTTCGTCGCGCGCCTGGCTGTCCCAGCTCGCAAACAAGACGCCCTTGTAGGAGCAAAGGAAGCCGTGGTGGCTGAAGGTCCCCGTCTCGGGCCTCGCGTGAAGAAGCTCGGTGGTCTTGACTCGCTCAAGGAATCGGTAGCGGAAGTCCGGCGCGTCGCCGGCCTTCCACTCGACAACGGGGGGCTTGGCGGGCTTTTCCGCCCAAATCAATGCGCCGGGCAGGAGAACCAGCGTTAGCAGCATCCAGCGCCACATCGTGGTCATCGGTGAAAGGATATCAGTCTCAGCTAGTCCTGCACTCGCGATTGATCGGTTACGATTGGGGATCGCAAACGCAACCATAGAAGCAACACGGCCGAAGTCTTACTCAAGGATCTGGTGAAGGTTTACCAAGGACCCGGGAAGAATCTGTCCTTTGAGGCGGTCAAGGGAATCAATCCGTGGGTGCGCGTGAAATGCTTGGCCTCGAAGGCGCTGGGCCTGAGCTTGCGCCAGCTGGCCGTCGACTGGCAGCGGATCCATGGAGTGCTGCCCGTGCTGGTCGAAACGTATGTCAGCGACCAGCACAAGGGCACCTGCTACCGCGCCTCGAACTGGCACTACCTGGGACACACCCAAGCGCGCGGGGGCTGGGGCACGGTGCCGGCCAACACGCCCAAGGCGGTCCTTGTGGATCCGCTGCGGCGGGACTGGCAGACGGTCCTGCTCGGACCAACCCACCCTGCGCGCTCCCGCCAGGTGCCCGCCTCTGCGGGCATCCCGAACAGCGGCTCAGCCGACCTCCACCTTGAGATCTGAACGCATGCGTTGCAGCTTCGCCAGCTGCGCTTGCAGCTTGGCCCGCCGTTCCCCCGAAGCCTTAATGTCGGCCCGCACAGCCTGCAAGTCGGACTGTGCGGCGTCGAGTTCGAGTTGGAGTTGCTCGCAGTTAGCGCACGTGCACGTGGGCCGCCCCCCGACTGGCTGTCATTTCTTGCTGGATTTCGTCCTGCCCACAACGACTGGGCTGACCGCCCGATCCCGCGATAGCACGGTTGCCGAGGCCAAGTTAAGGTCAAGTGCTCCGCCGATATTCTGCTTGCCCATCGAGCCCTGCCCGACGCCATCCACCCGCTCTACCGACGCCGACCGGGTGCTCCTCCGGCTGCCCCGGAACGCTATTGCCTGCCTCTGCGCTACTCCCGTGGTTCTGCGGCAGAGCCTAACTGTAGCGCCCCCAAACCTGAATGCTCACCAATGCTCCAACCGTCGCCGGCGAGGCAGCGTCGGCGTGTTGGCGTGAACGCGCCCGCAAGGCAAATTGAGGGAAGAGTAGGCTCGCCTCCAACTCGCTGGCGCCTGCCCCCTCTGGCCGTCAGACTAATGAGCAACCAGCGCAGGGTACTCCGCTCCAACGTGGTACATTCAATGCGCATCGGTTCGACCGAGTTCTCGGATGAGCGATCTTGCCCTCTCGGGCCGGGCAACGATCCAGAGTCGCACTGTCGAAGTCGTATCAAATAGCGGGCACTATCGACCTGACTGACGCCAACTACAGCCAACTCGGCGCCCAGCAGGCACCGTTTCCATCGAAGACCCCATGATCCGGTTTGCAGTCAACAACCCCTACGCGGTGGGCGTGGCGGCCTTGACCACTGTGGTGCTCGGGATCACCTCGTACCAGCGCTTGCCGGCCGACCTGCTACCGATCTTTAGGACCCCGGCAGTCCAGATTGTCACGTTCTACCCCGGCATGCCGCCGGAGGTGATGGAACGCGACATCATGAGCCGACTCGAGCGCTGGACCGGTCAATCAGTCGGCATCGAGCATCAAGAAGCCAAGGCCATGCTGGGGGTCTGTGTAGTCAAGGACTTCTTCCGCGAAGGGATCAGCCTGGAGACGGCCATGAGCCAGGTGACCTCCTACGCCGTCAGCGACATGTTCTACCTGCCGCCGGGCACCATCCCGCCGATGGTCATGCCGTTCGACCCGACGGCCTCGGTTCCGCTCTGCCTGGTCAGTGTGTCAAGCCCAAGCATGAACGAGAAGGAGCTGTACGACATCGCGTACTTCGAACTGCGCAACCGCCTGCAGTCCATCCAAGGCGTGATCGCACCAGCAGTCTACGGCGGCAAATTGCGCCGGATCTTGGCCTATGTCGACCGGATGCGATTGGAAGCACGCGGGCTGGCCCCCATGGATGTGGTCGAAGCGCTCAAGCGGCAGAGCGTGTTCATTCCGGCCGGCAACCTCAAGGCCGGCAATCTGGACTACCAGATCTTTGCTAATTCCATGCCATCGGCGGTCGAAGACCTGAACGACATGCCGATCGAAGTGCGGGACGGCGCACCCATCCTCATCGGCGATGTCGCTGACGTGCGCGATTCCAGCCAAATCCAAAGCAATGTGGTCCGCCTCAACGGCAAGCGGCAGGTCTATATTCCGATCTACCGCCAGCCCGGCGCCAACACCATCGAAATCGTCAGCTCGATCCGCCAGAACCTGGAGCGCATCCAACAGCGCCTGAAGGAGATGGATGCTTCGGCGCGGGACCTGTCAATCGAAGTTGTCCTAGACCAGTCGGTCTACGTGCGCGGGGCGCTGCGCGCCCTGCAATGGGAAGGCCTGCTAGGCGCAGGGTTCGCAGCGCTGATCGTGCTGCTGTTCCTCCGCCGGCTGCGCTCGACGGTATTGATCTTGCTGAGCCTGCCGCTGGCGATCCTAGCCGCGCTGACCGGCCTCTATTTCAGCGGAGCGACGCTCAACGCCATGACCATCGGCGGCCTGGCCTTGGTGATCGGCATTTTGATCGATCAGGCCATCGTGGTGGTCGAGTCCATCGTGCGTCACGTCGAGCAGGGCCAGCGCCCCTTCGAGGCGGCCCTGAAGGGCACCTCGGAAGTGGCGGTCCCGGTGCTGGTTTCGACCGTCACGTTTTGCATCGTGTTCTTCCCCGTGGCCTTCCTAACCGGAATGGCCAGCTATCTGTTCAGCCCGGTTGCCCTTGCGGCGACCTTTGCCATGGGTGCCTCGTTCCTCTTCTCTATCACGTTGGTGCCCGCGTTCTGCGCGCGGATCTTGAAGGGTGGTGCCGGCGACCCCCGGAACCTGCAAGGCTCCGCTTTAGCAAGCGCATACGAGGGACTCGTCGCGACGCTGATACCTCGGCGCTGGACGGTCCTCGGTGGCGCCGCACTGCTACTGGTCGCTTCGCTCTATCTGCTGCGCTCCACGGGCACGGAGTTGTTCCCGGCCGTGGATGCAGGTCAATTTCAGGTCACCGTCCGGCTACCGTCCGGAACGCGCATCGAAAACACGGAAGCGAAACTGGCCGAGATCGAACAGGTGCTGATCGATGAGATCGGCCAGCCCGACCCATCGGACGAGGAGCGCTTCCCCGAGTCGAACCTGCGCATGCTGATCAGCAACATCGGGGTGCTGATGGACTGGCCGGCGGCCTACACCCCGAACACCGGGCCGATGGACGCCTTCATGTTGGTTCAGCTGAAGAACAAGCCGGGCTACCCCGGATCCTTCGAGTACGTGGAACGGCTTCGCTCCAAGCTGAACCAGCAGTTCCCCAGCGTCGAGTTCTCATTCGACACCGGTGGGTTGCTCACGGCCGCTTTGAATCAAGGCGAGCCAGCACCGATCCATATTCAGGTGTCAGGCAGCAATCTGGAGACGTCGCACCGCATCGGCACGATGATTGCCGAGCGAGCCCGCCAAGTAGAAGGAATCACCGATGTCCGGATCGCGCAGAGAATGGACTACCCAATCCTCGACGTGGAGATCGACCGCGTCAAGGCGGCCATCGCCGGCGTAGACGTTGAAGACGTGATGAAGAACTTGGTGACCGCTACGAACTCCAGCATCGGTTTCGACCCAGCATTCTGGATCGACGAAAGGAACGGGAACCACTATTTCATCGGCGCACAGTACGGGGAGGAGGACCTGGTCTCGGTGGAGACGCTCCGCGACATCCCGATCAGCGGAGCGCGAGCGGAAGAGCCGGTTTCCCTACGCACCGTCGTCAATCTGAGCCGCAAGACAGGGCCGGCCGCCATCAGCCATCGCAACATCACGCGGGTGATCGACGTCTATGCAACGGTCTTGCCCGGTCACGACATCGGTTCGGTCGTGACCGAGGTCGAGCGCCTGCTGGGCGCTTCTCAAGAGCTTGCGCCTGTCCTGCGTGAGTCCGACCGGGGAGCCTACTTCGATGTCGCCGGGCCAGAATTCGCCGAGGCTGGCTACAGCTACCGGCTCACTGGGGAGGTCGCTACCATGCGCGATGCGCTGGACCAGTTCCTGCAGGGTTTCTTGCTGGCAGTGGTACTGGTGTACCTCGTGCTGGTCCTTCAGTTCCGATCATTCCGTGACCCGTTCATCGTGATGCTGGCTGTTCCGCTCGGCCTAATCGGTGTTAGCTGGCTGCTGTTTTTGGGCGGCAATCCGCTGAGCATGATGTCCGCAATGGGCATCATCATGATGGTCGGGCTGGTGGTAGCCTACAGTATCCTGCTGGTGGACTTTGCGGACCGCCGTCTGTCCGCCGGCGCGTCGCTGCGGGACGCGATTACCGAGGCGGCTCGTGTGCGGCTCCGCCCCATCCTGATGACCTCGCTCACAACGGTGCTGGCGTTGACTCCTATGGCACTGGGCGGAACGGGCGCGGAAGCCAACGTGCCTCTTGCGCGAGCCATTATCGGCGGCGTGCTCAGTGCAGCGGTGCTGACACTGGTGGTCGTCCCGTGTCTCTATGTCATTCTCAAGCGACCCACCCATGGCCGGCAGGAGAGCCTAGCATGACTATGCTGCAGATGTCGGTCACTTCAAACGCCATCTCGAGGCTGGGGAATACCAGTCTGTTCGGTTGCGTGGCTCTCGCCGGGGCTTCGATCTGGCTAGGCTGTACCGGCAGCCCCGGACAAACGGACGCAAGCGAGAACCTGCAGCAAGGGACCGAAGTCGTCAACGTAGAGGTCGTATCGCCGGCGCGCGAGGACATCGTGCGCACTATCTCGTTGCCGACCAGCGTTGAGGCCGATCAACAAGCAACTCTCTACAGCAAGGTCAGCGGCTATCTGGAAAGCATCTCGGTAGACATCGGAGATCGCGTGCGCAATGGCCAACTCCTGGCCAAGATCGATGTACCCGAAATCGTCAATCAGCACAGCGAAGCCGAAGCTGGACTGGCCGTCGCCGAGGCTGACCGCAGTCGAACCAAGGCAGAACTAGACAGCGCCGCCGCGCAAGCCACGCTACAGGAACTCACCTACGACCGCCTCAAGGCCGTCAGAACTGCCCAGCCGGATGTGCTGTCGCAGCAAGCGGTCGATGAGGCCATGACCGAATCTGAAGTTGCGGCCGCGCGTGTGGAGGAAATCGTTGGCCGGATCCTCCAAATCGACAGCAAAATCGACCAGTTGCAGGCTACAGTGCGGCGGCTCGAGACGATGCTTGGGTTCGCCGAGATCCGCGCACCATTCGATGGAGTCGTGACGGAGCGCTTCGTCGACCCAGGTGCGCTGCTGCAAGCAGGGATATCCAGCGATTCGGCCCAGCCAATCATCACCGTCGTCAAGGTGGACAAGGTGCGTCTCGCGCTTGACGTGCCAGAGTCCGAAGCGCCACACGTTCAGGTGAGCAGCGGCGCCACGATCACAATCGACGCTATGCCGGGCAAGCAGTTCCAAGGCTCGGTGAGCCGATTCTCGCGTTCGCTCAATCCCGCTACTCGCACCATGAGGGCAGAGATCGACCTCGCCAACGCCGAGAGAGTGCTGCTGCCGGGGATGTTCGGACGCGCCACGCTCACGTTGGAAATCCGAGCTGGCGCTGTCACCGTCCCCGCCGAGGCGTTACACGCCGAAGGCGATCGATCGTTCGTGTATCAAGCCGTCGGTGGTCGAGCCCGGCGTGTCGATGTCGAGACCTTGCCGGGAGACGGCATTGATATCGAAGTCATTGCCGGACTCGATGGCGGCGAGCGCATCATCGTGGCCGCTAGGGAGCCTCTATCGGACGGCGCCAACGTTAACGCTGTCGAAATGAATCCGGAGCCCAAGCCGTGACCGTCGATATTCGGTCTTGGATTCTCGTCGCTCCGCTGGCGATCTCGTTGTGTTCGGCGGCAGCGGAGACGAGTGGCGAACCACGCAGCCTCACGCTGGACCAAGCGATCGAGACCGCTCTGGCGAACAATCCCAGGCTCCGGCAGTCTGCCATCGAGATCAGCGTGGCTGAAACGCGAGTCAAGCAGGCTCGCGCGGACTTGCTGCCCCAAATCGATGCCGGTGGACTTGCCAACAAAGGCCTGACGGGATCCGCCAACCTCTTCGATCTGCATGGCTTGGCATCCTCGCCCGAGCCACGGAATGGCGCATTTTCGGTCAACTTGCTCCAAGATCTGCTGGATTTCAAGCGAACCAAGTTCGAGAGCAGAGCGAGAAGGGCGGAAGTGAGGTACTTCGAGCAGACACTGCGCGCCGACCAAGACAGGTTGGTGCTGGAAGTGCAACGCGCCTACTTCTACGGACTGAAAGCGGGCAAGCACTTCGCACTGGCCGGAGAGCGCATCAAACGGCGGGAATTAGAACAGGCCCGCGCCGATGCGCTGCTGGAGGCAGAACTCGGGGCCAAGGTCGAGGTCGACCAAGCCCGAGCTAACCTATCC
>LXNI01001014.1_pt1 | contig 27483 bp, 23 predicted proteins | sample 809091 | NCBI WGS metagenome assembly LXNI01 (sample SAMN04870527, study PRJNA318959) | sponge metagenome | biome: 01000161; feature: marine sponge reef; material: water | host: Sarcotragus foetidus | place: Greece: Milos, Mediterranean Sea | collected 2013-05-29 | depth 5-7 m | reverse complement strand
CCGGCGGACTGGCGACTCAGCGGGCGCGCTGGCGCTCATTCGCGAGTCGGTCGCACGGGCCGGCGTCAATGCGCCGGACGCCGCGCTACGGCTCGTGGACGAGCTGTCGCAGGAGGCGTCCGCCCGGCCCTACGAGCACGCGGCGGCGACCGTCGTCATTCCGGTCGATAAACGCCGCGACACTTGCGGCGATGGCCGACGCCTGGCCAGGGTACGGCTCTGGCGCAACGACATTGCCGCCGGCGGGACCGTTCGCGCGGAACTGCACTGGCGGGACCTCGCCGGCCGCCCCACCGGAAGCGAATCGCGACGCGTCCGCAACCTGGTACCCAACGGCGTATTCACCTGGGGCGCGACCAGTGAAAGCCTGCCGCTGGGCTACGCACCCCATCCGCTGCCGCCGGCCGAAGCGAACACCCCGTCCGGTGACGTGTACCTCGGGTTCGCGGACCTGGACGGCCAGCCGGTGTCAGCCCTGGTCATGGACAACCTGGACGGGCGGTTGCGGACATCTCGTCTGCGCAGCGAGTGGATTCCGGCGGCGCCCGGCGCCTGTTACCTGTTCGCCAGCGAGGTCTGGGTCGGCGGCGGCCAGCCGCACTTTGGGGTCTATCTACGCGCGCCGGGGCGGGCCGACAGCGCGGTCTTCGGTCTGCAGGGCGGCCTGCCCGATGGCTGGTGGCGCGAAGCGCGGTTGATGAGGCTTCCAGCCGACCTGAACTCAGTACAAGTCTTTTTCTGGAACCTCCGCAGTACTGGAGCGACGGCGTTCTCGATGGCGTTTGTCGCACGGATCGATGGCTGACGCCGACCGCGGTCGCAATCCGCTGGTCTCGTTCGTTGTGCCCGCCTACAACGAGGCCAACCGTGTCCCGGCCGTCCTCGACTCGATACGCAGGCAGACGCATCCGGAATGTCAGCTCGTATTCGTGGACGACGGATCGATCGACGGCACGCTTGACCGTGTGACTCGTTTGGCCGGGACCCTGCCCCTCCGCGCGGCGCGCCATCCGTTCCCGCGTGGAGTCGCCGCCGCCCGCAACAGCGGGGCGCGGATTGCGGCGGGCGTGATCCTGGTGTTCCTGGACGCCGACCTGACGCTGCCTGGTGACTTCGCGGCTCGCATCCTTGAGCACTACGTCGCCGGGGCCGACTACGTGCTGGTCGGATCGCGGGTGGCCGACCGCACGCGGGCAGCGTCGCGCTACCTGCAGAGCGAACATGAACTGGCCATGTCTGCGCCCGAGCCACAGCGAAGTTCGCAAGCGTTCTCGGTTCGCGCGCAGGTGTTCCAGGCGGTTGGCGCGTTTCGGGAGGACTTGCCGCGGGGCGACGACTCCGAGTTCGGTGAACGCGTGATGGCGGCGGGCTTTCGGCGAGTCGAGGACCTGACCATCGAAGTCCTGCACGACCGCCCGCAAACCTGGAGCCCATTCCTGGCCCTGCAGCGCCGCCGCGGACGAAACTTCGCCTACACCCGCCGCAACCGGCTGGGCCACGGCGTGGCTCACCTGCTGGCGGCGGCGCTGGCGCGAACGTTGCTGACAGGCGTGGAGATCGCCACGCTCGCGATTCCGCTGCACCGAGCCGGTAGCCTGGCCGCCCGTTCGCCGCGCGGACGTGCCGACCTCGCCAGCTTCGTACTGCTGGACGCCTCTGCTCGCGCAGCTCGAGCCGTGGGCGTGTGGCAGGGCGTACGCGAGGTTCTGACCGGTACCTACAGCCCGCGCTGAGTGCGAGCGCCACCCAGGAACTGCGTCGCGTAGGCGACCACCACCAGCAATCCCACACCCACCACCAGCGACCGGATGGCCTGCACGTACACCGGAATGATCTCGGCGTTCACAAAGATGATTCGCCAGAACAGCGCCAGGTAAAGCACCGCGCCCACCGCGGTTGCGTCCGGGCGGTCGACCAGCCAGCCGTACAGCAGGCGGTAGAGCAATCCGAGCGCCAGGCTTCCCATCACCACGCCCGCCAGACCGTGGCGCAGGAACAGATCGCCCGTATGTGTGATGCCGAACGACGTCCGATTGCCCTCCACGCCTCGAAACGCGCTGCTGACCTGCGGCGAAAACGGCGCCGGCTTTTCCGCCCAGATTGCGCGTGGGACGAACGCAAAGGCGGGAATGAGCGCCAGGTCGACGCCCGTGACCTCCAGGTCCACCGCGTCGCCGTACGCCAGGATTGACGCGACGGTTTCGCCCGACGTGTGCCGGTTTACCAGCGTCCGTAGCGAGGCATGGAGGAATTCGCCCGGGCCCGCCGCGACCAGTTCGCCGGCCAGCGCCACCGGGGCCGTCGCCATGCTTGCGAGATCGGTCGGCCGCTCCAGAACTCCTTGGTGGATCCGATCTCGATAAAGCGTCACCGTGCCGAACATCACGATTACCACCACCGCCGCCGCGAGCACGAACCGCAAGCCGCCAAGTCGTCCAATCCGGTAGTTGCAAATGCCCGCCAGCCCCACCAGCAGAAACGCGAAGACGTGCTTGGCTCCATAGGCAACCGTGAAGACCGCCTCGATTGGCGCGATCACCGCAACCACTGCCGCGACAACGCCGAGCCGCAGACGATCACGGCGCAGCGCATACACGCCGGCCAGCAGCACGGCGAACTGGCTGAAGCTGCCGAGCTGGAGCAGGACGTTGAAGTCGTCGGTCAATCGTTCCTGTAAATCGAGGCTGGCAAACGTGGCCCCGCGGTCGAGCAACAGGACGCTGCGGGCAATTACGCCCACCACATAGATGAGGCCCAGGACCATCCACGGCGCGCGCTCCGGCAAGACCAGGGGAATCCGCGGCACCCGCCGAACGGCTCGCCGCCACCAGGGGGCGTAGTAGCCCACGTAGATCAGCCCCAGCGCCAACGTGGCCAGCGCCACCGCCGACCCCCGCGTGTCGTCGATGTTCACGAAGACGAACGGTTCCGCCAGTTCGCTGCCGGCCTCGACCAGCAGCGTCCGCATGCCGAAGTCGAGGAAGAAAAACAGCCCGATCGGCACGATCGGCTGAAACAGGTCGCCGCGCCTGATCAACGCCTGCACGGCGGGCGCCAGGGCCATCGCCGACAGCACCAGCGCCAGTACCGGAACCGCAAGCTCTTCGGGCGTCACGCTAACGGTAAGCGCGACGGCCGCCCCCGCCGCGGCTGCGCTCAGCGTGCCCAGGAGGGCTACGACCAGCCGACCTGAGACGCCCCGGTTTCGAATCAGCGCGCGGCGCGACTCAACCACATCCGCCCGGCTCGGAACCTGCAGGGCGTCCTCCTGCTGAGCTAGGCCATTCGCTCCACTTGCTCGCGCGTGATCTCGTGCCGCAGCGGTTCACCCGCGAAGTGGCGGGCGATTTCGTCCACCATCCGGCCCATCTGCCGCGCCCGCGTTTCCAGCGTGAAGCCCGCAATGTGCGGCGTAAGCACCGCGTTGGGCAGGTCCCGGAACGGTGAATCGGCCGGCAACGGCTCCTCGTCGAAGACGTCCAGCACCGCCTCGATTCGTCCGGCGGCCAGGACGTCGAGCAGGGCGTCCTGATCGACCAGCCAGGCGCGCGCGCAGTTGACGAACAGCGCGCCCGGCTTCATCAGGTCCAGTTCCCGCCGTCCGATCATGTGGTGAGTTTCGGGAAGAATCGGCGCGTGCAGGGTCACCACGTCGCTACTGCGCATCAGGGTGTCCAGGTCCGCCGGTTGCACGCCCATTGCGGCGGCTTCCTGCTCGTCCACGAACGGGTCGTACAGCACGACATCGGGTGTGAAAGCGCGTACCAGCGGGATCACGCGCCGCCCCACCATGCTGGCGGCCACCACGCCGACTCGCCGCTCGGCCAGCAGCCCGCCGATGTTGGTGCCGCCGCTACTTTGTTTCCAGCCACCGGCTCTGACTGTTTCCTGGTGGCCGATAAAGCCGCGCAGGGCCAGCAGGATGGCCCCGATGGTGTACTCCGCCACGGCCTCGGCGATCACGTCGGCCGCGTGGGTCACGCGAATACCGCCGTCCCAGGCCGACTCGTCCACATAGGGCCGGACAGAACCGGCGGCGTGCGCCACGATCTCCAGGTTGGGAGCGGCGGCCAGTGCCTCCAGGTCCAGCGTGGGGCTGCCCCAGCTGGTGATGACGGCTCGCACGTCGGGATCCAGGTGCTCCATCAGGTCATCCTGGGTCCAGGGTTCGTCGCCGTCGTTGCTGACCACGTGCGCGGCCAGCGATTTGAGCCGGGCTTCGTCTTCCGGCTTCAACGTCACTTCGCGCAGCGGCCGATGCACGGTCACCACGATCGTTCCGGTAGCCATGGGGCGGCGTTCACCTCCTCGGCGTGGGGTGGCGCAACATACCGCGCGGACGTGTAGCGCTCATGCCGCTTCGGCGACCGCTGCGTAGATTTCGGCCAGTTCGCGCGCGGTTCGGTCCCAGCGAAAGCGTTGAACCAGCGCCAGCCCGCGAGCCTGGGCCGTCTGTCGGGCCGCCTCGTCCTGCAGGAGCCGCGCCGCCGCGGCCGCGAGACCTCGCGTATCTGTGGCGGGCGCTTGCAGGGCGGCCGCACCGGCGGTTTCGCGGAACGCCGGGCAATCCGAGGTGACGGCGGGTGTTCCACAGGCCATGGCCTCCAGGGCCGGCCAGCCAAAGCCTTCCCAGTGCGACGGCGCCAGCAGGACCTGGCAGTTCGCGTAGAGCGCGGGCAGGTCGGGCTCGGGGACGTAGCCGGTCTCGAAGATCCAGGGTTCCAGTCCCAGGCTTCGCGCCAGCCGTCGCTGGTCCGTGCTCAGGCGTTGGCCCGCCTTCACAAAGACACAGTCGATCCCGTGCGTTTGGCGCAGGGCGTGGATGACTCGCAGCGCCCCCTCGATGTTCTTATAGGCATCGGCGCCCCCGACGTGCAGCACCAACGGGATCTGCGGCAGCCGAAGGCGTTCGCGCAGTCCGGCCGTCCGTTCGGCCGGCGGCGCCCGAAAGTGGTCCGCGACACCGCTACGCACCACCTGCAGCCGCGCCGGATCGCAATCCAGGTAGCGCCGTACATCGCTGGCCGTGGCCTCGCTGACACAGATGACGCGGGCGGCGCGCGAAAGATGACCAACCGCGTAGCGGAAGGCCGTCAAGGCTATGCGGGACGTCCGTGCGCCCGGAATTCGGCCGTCGGCCATGCGCAGCAGCATCAGGTCGTGGCAGGTCACCACCGTGCGCCGCGCATCCAGCGACCGCAGTAGGTGGGCGTAAGAGTGGTCGATCACGTGATGCACGGTCGCCGATTCGCCGGACACGCGGCGCGGGTAGTCCGCGTAGCGCACCCGGTACTTGCCCACGCCCTCGGCCAGACGGCCGAACGGGCTGTCGTCGTGCTCCGGCCACGGGGGCGGGGTAACGGTGCGGACGTCCAGCGGCGGATCCAGGTACCGCAGCGCCCGCTCCAGCGTCCGCCCATAGCGGTCCATGGAGGGCCGGCAGTCGCTGGGATTGACGAGATAGAGGTTGACTCGCGGCAGCGCGCTCGCAGCGTCATCCGGCGGGCGCCGAGCGCTCATGGCTTGCGAACCAGGACTTCCCAGCTGGTTGCCCAGAGCTGATCCAGCACCGGGAGCCGCAGCAACCAGGGGGTGGCGCGGATCAGCCCCAGGCGCGCCAGGAACGGCACGGGGCCCATGCGGTCCACCCGCTCCACCCGGAATCCGGCGTCGAGGAACAGCAGCCGAATCGCGGCGCGGGTGAAGCCGCGACGGTGCGTGTAGTCGTTCCAGACTACCCGCGGACGCGCCATCGGCACCGACACCAGCGCCAGCCCGCCCGGCCGCAGCACCGCGCGCATCTCGCGCACGGTGTCCCAGGGATGGTCCAGGTGTTCCAGGAGGTCCCTGGCTACCACGGCATCGAACCGGTCGCGCGGGAAGGGCATTCGACGTCCCGTCCCGGCGTCCCAGGCCAGGACATCGCCATATCGACCGGCGAGTTTGAGCGCGCCGTGATCGTGGTCCACCCCAATCACACGCACGCCGCTCGGTGCGGCGTGCGCGAGGCCGCCCGCTCCGCAGCCGAGGTCCAATACCAGCGAGACGGATCCGAGGCGGCGAAAGTAGTCGCGCGCGAGGGCGGGTGGGAGTTGGACGCCCCTGTAGTACGCGCGCTTGTGAATGGGATGCACTCGGCGGCCGGTCATGGGTCCAATAACCGTTCGGTCGGGGCGCGGCTGTGCTCAAGGCACGACGCCAGCCGCCGAGCCACGCGGGCATGCGTGTAGTGGCGCTGGACCCGGGCACGACCCCGCTGGGCCAGCCGGGCGCGTAGAGCGGGGTTCTCGATCAGGCGTCGCAGGGCCGCTCGCAGCTGCGCAATATCGCGCTCGGGCACCACGATGCCGGCGTTTCCAATCACCTGAGGAATCTCGCCCGAATCCGTCCCCACCACCGGGCAGCCCGCCGCCATGGCTTCAATCAGGACGTGCCCGAACTGCTCGACCCAGTCCGCGGTGGCATAGGACGGCAGAACCAGCACGTCCAGGGCCGTCAGGAGTGCGCCCACCCGTTGATGATCCGCGTCGCCCGCGAGCCGCAGGCAGTCGGACAGGTCTGCTTTTCCAAGGCGCAATTCAAGCGCATCGGCCAGTTGTCCCCGGCCGATCACCAGCCAGGTCCACTTCAGATGCCCCAGTCCGGCCAGCGCCTCCGCCAGGTCCAGCACCCCCTTTTCGGGGATCAGCCGCCCGGCAAAGCCGACGACAACGCCGGATAGCCCCAGTTCGCGTCGCACCCGCGCTCGCGTCTGGTCCGGCCGATCCGGCAGATCGACGCCTACCTGTGGAATGCGATGGATCGGGTGGCTGAAGCCTGATGCGCGCAGTTGGTCGCCGGCCGCTCGATTCCCGGCAAGTGCCACTCGCGCCGCGCGCAGCGCACCACGCTCCAAAATGCGCAGCGGCAGCGCCCGTCGGCGGTTCGTGCCCCAGGTAAAGAACGTGAACGGCGGCCGTCCGGGCAGCAGCCGGGCCAGCCAGCGGACCTGCAGGGCCAGCAGCGTGTGCGGCTCCTGTTCCACCAACACCACGTCCGGCCGGAAGCGCCGCGCCGCTGGGACGAGCCGTGGATCGATGTGAAAGGACAGCGTCCCTCGGCCGCGGAACACGGCCTGCGCCACCTGCAAATCGACGCGTCGATGCCCCGGCGGCTCGGGCTTCACGAAGCCGAAGTGCGGGTCCCGCCAACCGTTCGGGACCACCAGGAGCACCGCGTGCCGCGGCGACAGGTCGGCGAAGGCTTCCCATTTCCGCTGGTTGTAGCGGCGCAGGTAGGTATGACTGACCACCAACACGCGCACCCGTCGTCACCCTTCCCTACGCCGGGTGGCAGTGCGTGAACCTGGCCGCGACCGGCGCGCTCGAGACTTCGTGAGCGCTGCGTCTCGACCCGCCGTGGGAAAATACGCGCGCGTAGCGCGCCCCGCCGCGCAGCGCCCATACGGTAGCGGTCTTGTGCCCGTCCTGTCTCCGACCGATCGTCGGAGACACTGGGCCGGCAGGGCTGGCAGAGCGCGCCCGGGCCGGAATCATCGCGGGAGACCCTGAACGACCGGCTGGCCAGCCATGCGAACGACTGACATCCACGACCTGCTCAAGACGCGCTTCGGCTATGACCAGTTCCGCCCGCTCCAGGCCGAAATCATCCAGACCGTGCTGGATGGAAACGACGCCCTGGTGCTGATGCCCACCGGCGGCGGCAAGTCCCTGTGCTACCAGCTACCCGCCCTGTGTCTGGACGGCCTGACGTTGGTCGTTTCCCCCCTGATCGCCTTGATGAAGGACCAGGTGGACGCCCTGCGCGCCAACGGGATTGCGGCGGCCTTCGTCAACAGCACGGTGCCGCCGCGCGAAGCCCGCGAAACTCTTGCCGAAGCCAGGGCGGGCCGTCTGAAGATCCTCTACATCGCCCCTGAGCGATTGGCCGTGCCCGGCTTCAGCGACTTTCTCAGGACTGTCAGGGTCAGCCAGATCGCCATCGATGAGGCTCACTGCATTTCCGAGTGGGGCCACGACTTCCGCCCCGACTACCGCAACCTGCGGATCCTGCGCGAACGCTTTCCCGACACGCCGGTCATGGCCCTCACGGCCACGGCCACCGCGCAGGTGCGGGACGACATCGTGGAGCAATTGGCGATACCGAATGCACGGCGGTTCGTTGCGAGCTTCGACCGTCAGAACCTGACGTACAACGTTCGGCCCAAGCGACGGGCGTTCGAGGCGCTGCTGGAGTTGCTGCGTCAGCACTCGGACGGATCGGCCATCGTCTACTGCCTCTCCCGCCAGAACACCGAGGACCTGGCGGCCGACCTTTCCGACGAGGGCATTCAAGCACTGCCCTACCACGCTGGCCTCGACCCATCCGTTCGTCGAACGACCCAGGATCGCTTCATTCGCGACGAGGTCCGGGTCGTCACGGCCACCATCGCCTTCGGCATGGGCATCGACAAGCCGGACGTGCGGCTGATCGTGCACTACCACCTGCCCAAGACCCTGGAGGGCTACTACCAGGAAACCGGACGCGCCGGCCGTGACGACTTGCCCAGCGCCTGCGTGCTCTTCTACGGCGCCTCCGACCGCCACGCGCTCACCGGGTTCATCGAGCAGATCGAGGACGAAACCGAGCGCGCCCGGGCCTGGGAGAAGTTGCGGCAAATGGTGCGGTACAGCGAACTGCAGACCTGCCGCCGCGTTTTTCTGCTCGACTACTTCGGCGAGTCCTACGACCGGCCGTCATGCGATGGCTGCGACATGTGTCTCAGCGAACGCGAGGAGTTCGACGCCACCGAGATCGCCCAAAAGGTCCTCTCGGCCATCATCCGCACCGGCCAACGGTTTGGCGTGGCACACGTCATCCAGGTGCTTCGCGGCTCACGCGAGCGTCGACTGCTGAGCCTGGGGCATGACCGGCTGTCGGTCTACGGCGTTGCGCGTGACCACACCCGCGCCCAGCTCAACGAGATTGTGGGCCTGCTGGAAGGCGCTGAGCTCGTCCAGCGCAGCGCCGACCAGTTCCGGACCCTCGCCGTCACGCCCAGGGGGCTCGATTTCCTGCGCCAGCGCGAGCCGCTCACGCTCACTCGGGTGAAGCCGGTCGAGGTAGACGCATCCCAATCCCGGCCACGCGTGGAAGACCTCGATTTCGACCGCGATCTGTTTGCCCGTCTGCGTGACCTCCGGTTTCGGCTGGCGCAGGCCCGCAACGTGCCGCCCTACGTGATCTTCGGCGACCGGTCTCTACAGGAAATGGCGCACTACCTGCCGCAAAGCCGCGAGAGCTTCTCGCATATCTCCGGTGTTGGCCGCGTCAAGCTCGACGAATTCGCGCAGGACTTCCTGGCAGAGATCCGCGGCTTTTCGGAACCGCGCGGCCTGGCGGAACGACCGAGGCGGCAGCGCCAAACGAGACGTCGCCGCGACATTCGCCGCCGCGGCTCGACCCACCGCCAGACGTTGGACCTCCTGCTCAGCGGGCTCTCGGTTGCCGAAGTCAGCCGGCAGCGCGGCCTGACCGTGGCCACGATCACGTCTCACCTGGAGCAACTGATCGCCGCCGGGGAAACGCTACCGCTGGAGCGCGAACTGCCCGCCCCGGAGCGAGTAACGCGGATCTCGGAGGCATTTGCGCGGACGCAGTCCCCGGCCCTCGGCCCGGTCAAGCAACTGCTCGGCGACGACTACTCCTATGAGGAATTGCGGATCGTGCGTGCCTGGCTGGACCAGCAACGCCGGCCGAGCTCGCCGGACTCCGATCCCAGTGCCGACGCCCCGCCTCCCTGACGCACGGCATCCGCCATTCGTGCGAAGCTCAGGACGGATACCCCGCCGCCCCGGTTGACGACCTAATGACCGACCTGCTGGAAGACGAATTCGGCGACATCATCGGCAAGGCCCGGTTTGGACTTGACCTCTCGGCGGACGAAGTCGCCGGGCAGGTCGGGATCTCGACCGACGACCTCGAGGTGCTGGAAGACTGCGTGCGCAGCCCGACCAGGACCGAGAGCGACGCGCTGGCGGCGGTGCTGAATCTGCACCCGGAGCGCCTGCTGGCCGTTGCCCAGGACGCCTACGTGCCGGAGCCGGTGCCGCTGGACCATGGCGGCGTGCGCATCCGCGTCATCCCCTTTCCGCCCATGCGCGTCTATCAGTACGTCGTCGGGGATGTTGAGTCCAGGCAGGCCGTAATCGTCGACCCCGGCGCAATACCGGACCAGATTCTGGGCGCGCTGGCCGACGAGCAGTGGACGGCGGCGGCGATTCTCGTCACGCATGCCGACGCCGACCACATCGACGCGCTACCGGCGATTCACGAGGCGTTCGACGTGCCCATCTGGGTCCATCCGAACGAACAACCCCGGATGCCCGCGCTCATCGGAGCGGACATTCGCAACTACGACCACGGCCAGCGATTTCAGGCCGGCCCGTTCGCGGTCGAGGCCCGCCGGACGCCGGGCCATGCGCCTGGACACTCGTCGCTCGTTTTGCGCGATCTGGTCCTGGTGGGCGACGCCATGTTCGCCGGTTCCCTGGGGCGCACCTCGCTCGGGCCGGCCTACTACGCCGACCACCTGGCGGCCGTTCGCGCACAGATTCTCTCGCTGCCCGCGGCCACGCGCCTTTTTCCCGGCCACGGCCCGCCCACAACGGTCGGCGAGGAGCTGACGAACAACCCGTTTTTCGCGGCGTGAGCGGCGAATAGCCGAAGTTCACCTAAATAGGCGAGAATAGGGGCGCGTTCCAGCGACGGTATGCCTGCGACTACGAGCCCTCTATGTTCGCCTTTGACATTTCAACTCGATTCGCAGGCTCCACCCTGCTCTTTCGCTCGCTGTCGTTGGACGACGCCCTCGCGGCGCTGGCGCAGACCGAACTGACGTACGTGGACCTCTGGGCCACGCCGGGTGTGCTCGAGCACGTGAATCCCATGAGCGACTCCCCGGACGAGGTAAAGGCCCGCGTGGAGGACCACAACCTCCGGCCCTCCTCGATCTCGGCCTACGCCACCTTCGGTAACGACCTGGTCGCGCGGCTGGAGTTCGCCGCCGCCATTGGCGCCCCACTGGTGATCGGGACCGCGCCGGTGCGTGAGTACGAACGCCGCGAGGCCGCCGACGACGTGCGGGCGCTGGGTCGCGCCGCGCAGGATCTGGGCGTCACCCTGGCCCTGGCCAACCAGATCGGCACCTGGTTGGACGAACCCGCCGAAATCGCCAGCTTTCTGGACGACGTCGGGCACCCGCGCGTGCAGTTGAGCCTCACGCCTCCGCACGTGCGCTTGGCCGGCACCACCCTGCGGGCCGTGGCCGACGCCGCCGACGGCCGCGTGGGGCATACCTGCCTCTGGAGCGTCAGCCCGGCCATGCGCGACGCCGACAACCTGGGGCCGGCCGAAGACCAGGCGCCGGGTCGCGGCACGGTCGATTTCCGCGCGCTCACGTCCATGCTGGACGAGCGCAACTACTTCGGCATGTTCACGTTCGTTTGGGGCAGCACCGAGGATGTGCCTGCCCACGAAACCGTCGCAGCAATCGGCGCCGCCCGCGCGCATGTGCTGGACGTTTCCACCCCATCCTGAGTGCGCCCCAACGTGCCGCCGGACACAAGGGCGAGTTGACCCTCGTGCTACGCTTGCCGCCGCTCACGAGATTGTGAAATGGTGCACAAAGCCCGCCGAATCGTGACTCTCGCTAACGCGGACGAGAGCCGTCCCGCGCAAGGGCAGCGCATCTACCTTTGACCCACCGCCGTCGCCTCTACACCGCGCTCGTGGCCGTGGCGCTTGCCGTGGCCGCGCTGGGTATGGCCGCGTGCGGCGCCACGCCGCAGACCACCCTCGAACCGACCACCGAAGCGGCCCGAACCGCGCGCGATCTATTGATGTTCGTCTTCTGGGCCATGGTGATCACCTTCGTGCTCGTGGAAGGCGCGCTGCTGTACGTCCTCATCCGTTTTCGACGGCGCAGTGGTGACGGGATTCCGCCCCAGACTCACGGCAACACCCCCCTCGAAATCGGCTGGACCATCGCGCCGGCCATCCTCGTCGTGATCATCGTGGTCCTCACCGTTCCCGCCATTTTCTCCAACGCCCGCGCCGCCAGCCCCGACGCCCTGCAGGTTCGGGCCATCGGCCACCAGTGGTGGTTCGAATTCCAATACCCCGACCTCGGGGTGGTGACCGCCAACGAATTGCACCTGCCGGTCAACCGCGACGTCGAGATTCAACTCGAGAGCAACGACGTGCTGCACAGCTTCTGGGTCCCCAGCCTGCGCGGAAAGCTGGACATGGTGCCGGGCCGGGCGAACCGCTTCACGATCAGGCCCGAGGTCACCGGCACCTTCCCCGGTCAGTGCGCCGAGTTCTGCGGAACCGCCCACGCGCTCATGAAGTTCCACGTGGTCGTGGAAACGCAGGCTGACTTCGACGCCTGGGTCCAGAACGAACTGTCGGACAGCCTGACGCCGACCAGCGATCTGGCCAGGAGTGGCCAGGAAGCGCTCACCCTTGGCGGCTGCGTGGCCTGCCACACCATTCGCGGCACAGACTCGGCGGGCGTCCTGGGGCCGGACCTGACCCACATGGGCAGCCGCCAGCACATCGCCGCCGGAATCCTGGAAAACACGCCGGAGAACATGCGCCTCTGGCTCAGCGATCCGCAGGGCGTCAAGCCGGGCAATACGATGGTGATTCCCGAATTGACCACCGACCAGCTTGACGCCTTGGTGGCCTACCTCGAGGGCCTAAAATAGGCATGCGCGCGACGATGCGCCCAAGCGCCAACCGGAGGGTGATCCCATGGCGACGGTAACGGCAACCGCCCCGGACACCCGCACGTTCTCTGGTACGGCCTGGAGTTGGATTACCACGGTCGATCACAAGCGGATCGCCGTGCTCTACCTGGTCACCTCCCTCGCCTTCTTCATGCTTGGTGGGCTCGAGGCGCTGATCATGCGTCTGCAGCTGGCGACGCCCGAGGCCAACGTCGTGTCGGCCGAACGGTTCACCGAGCTCTTCACCATGCACGGCACCACCATGGTGTTCCTGGCGCTGATGCCGCTCAGCGCCGCCTTCTTCAATCTGCTGGTCCCGCTGATGATCGGCGCCCGCGACGTGGCCTTCCCGCGCCTGAACGCCCTCAGCTACTGGATCTACCTGTTCGGCGGCATCTTCATGAACATCAGCTTCGTGGCCGGCGGCGCGCCCAACGCCGGCTGGTTCGGCTACGCGCCGCTCACCGACACAGCCTTCGAAGCCACTCACGCCATCGACTTCTGGGCCTTCGGCCTCCAGATCCTGGGCGTCTCCTCCATCCTCGCCTCCATCAACTTCATCGTCACCATCATCAACATGCGCGCGCCGGGCATGACCCTGAATCGCATGCCCATGTTCGTGTGGATGAGCATGATCACAGCCTTCCTGATCATCTTCGCTTTCCCGGCCATCACCATCGGCCTCGTGCTGCTCCTTTTCGACCGCTACATAGAAACCAGCTTTTTCATTCCCGAAGGCGGCGGCGACCCCGTCCTCTGGCAGCACCTGTTCTGGGTCTTCGGTCACCCCGAGGTCTACATCCTCATCCTGCCGGCCATGGGCATCGTCTCCGAGATCCTGCCCACCTACTCGCGCAAGCCGCTCTTTGGTTACGCGGTCGTGGCCTACTCCGGCGCGGCCATCGCGCTACTCGGCTTCGGCGTCTGGACCCACCACATGTTCACGGTGGGCTTGGGCCCCATCGCCGACACCGCCTTCGCGATCTCCACCATGGCCATCGCCGTTCCGACCGGCGTGAAGATCTTCAACTGGATCGCCACGCTCTACGGCGGCTCCATCAGCTTCAAATCGCCCATGTTGTTCGCCGTGGGCATGGTGTCCATGTTCATCATCGGTGGGCTCAGCGGCGTCATGCTGGGGTCGCCGCCCATCGACTCACAGGTACAGGACACCTACTTCGTCGTCGCCCACCTGCACTACGTGCTGTTCGGCGGCACGGTGTTCGGCTTGTTCGGGGGCATTTACCACTGGTTCCCCAAGTTCACCGGGCGCTTCATGCACGACGGCTGGGGCAAGGTGCACTGGCTGCTGATGCTGATCGGGTTCAACCTCACCTTCCTGCCGCAGCACATGCTCGGTATCGACGGCATGCCGCGCCGCGTCCACACCTACGCCGCGGAGATGGGCTTCGACCTCTGGAACATGATGTCCACCGTCGGCTCGCTCTTGATCGGGTTCTCGTTCCTGATCTTCATCATCAACGCCTTGCGCTCGATCCGCCACGGCGAACCGTCCGGCAGCGACCCGTGGGACGGCGGCACCCTGGAATGGACAATCCCCTCGCCGCCGCCCGTCTACAACTTTGCTGAGATTCCGGTCGTCGATGGCCGCTACCCCGCCTGGGACCTCAAGCGCGGCGGCGGACACACCGGCGCCGTGGCCACCGCCCCGGAGGCTGACGCCGAAGCTGATGAGCCCGACATCCACATGCCCAACCCGTCCTACTGGCCGATCATCATGGCGGCCGGAATGGTGCTTGCCGCCTGCGGCCTGATCTTCCACCAGGCCTTCATCCTCTTGGGCGCGATCCTCTTCGTCATCTCGCTGTTGGGCTGGATCGAGGAACCCGCCGCATGACCACGGACGCGCACGCCCACCACGAAGAGCACCACAGCTCCACCGGCCTCGATAACCGCAAGCTCGGCATGTGGGCCTTCCTGGGCTCGGAGACCATGTTCTTCGGCAGCCTGATCCTGGTCATGCTGATCAACAAGCACAACACGCTGGGCGGCCCGGGTCAGGAAGTTCTGGATCTCGTCCTGACCTCATTCACCACCTTCGTGCTGCTTACCAGCAGTCTCGCCATGGTGTTGTCGTTGGCCGCCTTCCGGAACGGCTCGCTGCTCTGGGGCCGCATCTGGCTGGGACTGGTGATGTTGATGGGGCTGATCTTCCTCGGCGGGCAGGTCTATGAGTTCACCGAGTTTGTGACGCACAAGGACCTCACGCCCTCCACCAACCTCTTCGGCGCATCCTTCTACACCTTGGTCGGTTTCCACGGCGCGCACGTGGCCATCGGGGTCGTCTGGCTGGGCACCGCCTTGCTCTACAGCTTCCGCGGCCGCTTTCAGCCCGGTGGCGACATGTGGGGCATCGAACTGGTCGGGCTGTACTGGCACTTCGTGGACCTGGTCTGGGTCGCGATCTTCACGCTGATCTACCTGATTTGATGAGCGACTCGCACACCGCGCACGCGGACCACGGCGGGGACACGGCGCACGACGCCGAGCATCATCGCCACGGCTACGCCAAGTACGTAATCGTCGGCGTAATCCTTACGGTCATCACCATCGTCGAGATCATGATTCCCAGCATCCCGGCCGTCGCCGACGCCTTCACCAGGCCCGGGGTTGTGGCCTCCCTGCTGATCCTCTCCTTCGCCAAGGGCGCGGGCGTGGTCGCCTACTACATGCACCTGCGAGACGACAATCGTCTGTTCACCGCCCTGTTCATGTTTCCCTTCTTCATCGCCTCCATGATCGTGCTGATCCTTTTCCTCTTCTTCTCCCTGACGGGCGGCTAGGCTGGAAGGTAGGAGCTAGCGGGCGCTGCCCAAGCAATGGGCATGCGCACAGCTGCGATCGGCGGACACGGCAGGTCAGGAAGCGTTTGAGTGACCTTCTACCTCATCCCTGAAATCACGCTCGGTGTCGTGGTGTTGGTCGGCGCCTACGCCTACGCGGTCAGTCCCTGGAACCCCGACCGGCCGGGACGGGTCGACCCGTGGCGCATCAGCGTCTTCGTCATCGGGGCGGCAGTCTTCTTCGCCGCCCTGCACCCGCCCATCGACACCCTCAGCGCCGAGTTTTTCAGCATCCACATGGTTCAGCACATGATGGTGACCTTTTTGGCGCCGCCCCTGCTGTTGCTGGGCATCCCGGCCTGGATGGTGACGCCTCTGCTGCGCCGGCCCATGGTGCGCGCGGCCTTCCGCTGGATCACCCAGCCGCTGGTTGCCGGGCTCATCGGCGTGTCGGTGTTCTGGGGCTGGCACTTGCCGACGCTCTACGAGGGTGCGCTGAACGACCGGATCATGCACGACACGGCCCACGTGACCATGGTCGGCTCCGCATTGCTGATGTGGTGGCCCGTCGTCAGCCGGGTGCCCGCCGCCCCCGCGGCCAGCGTGCCCATGCAGATGTTCTACCTGTTCCTGCTGACCCTGCCCTCGGGCCTGCTGAGTTCGCTCTTCGTCTTTGCCGGCGAGCCGCTCTACCCGGCCTACCTGCTGGCCGCCGACCCCGGCGGGCTGTCGGCGCTTGAGGACCAGCGGATCGGCGGGTTGATCATGAAACTGGGCGGCACGGCCTTGCTGTGGACCGTGATTACCGTGAAATTCTTCCGTTGGGTCTCCGAGACGCCAAACGAACGGGAGTTGTTGGGGCGCGCGCCGAGACGGGGCTAGCTTCCCGGGCCGGCCACGATGCTCGCCCGTGCGCCGCGAACCGCATGGCCCGGCGTGGGATCCAGCGCTTCGTACGTGCCCGGTTCCATGTCGGCTTCCAGATACCCGGTTTGTCCCGGCCCGATCCGCGGTGATTTGACCACGCCGCCCGGCAGCCGAACCTCCAGGCTATGCGTGTAGGCGCCAATGTTGGTAACCGCGAATCGGACGCGCGGCGCGCTCGTCCGAATCACGGGCGGCAGGATGGCGAAGTCGCCGATCTGGACCGCCAACTCCTCGCAACTCGGCGGGTTGCACGTCGTCTGCAGCGCCGTCACCGGATCCGGCGTGGGGTTCTCGATCACAGTCTGCATCGCGCCAACTTCACAGGCGGCCAGCACAACGGCGGCGGCAACCAGCACGATCAGGCGCAGGGCATGCGCGCGGACTCGGGACATGCGAAAACAACGATCCGTGGCGATTCGGGGTTACGGCAGAGCTTAGGGAAGCTCCCCACCACGCCGCAACACATTGAAATCCAGCCGTTCGCAATCAAGCTTCGATTGATCGCACCCGCAGCCGGCGCCGCTATGTCACCTGCAAACGGCGCGTGTTCACGTCCACAGCCGGTCAACGGCGACCAGCACGGTACCGAGCGCTGCAAGCGCCACAACAAGGCGTACGGTCAGACGCGTCTCAAGCGCGTGTAGGTCAGCCTTCGTGGCGTAGTGCTGCAAGGTCCGATCAAACTCATTGCGCAACTCGCCCCGCTCGTGTTGCAGTTCGCGCCGCAGGTCTTCCAAGGTGAGCGGCTTCGTGCCCGCGGCCATGGCATCAATCCCCACTCCCGCCCGGAAACCGCCCAATCTCCTCAATAATTGTATCTACAGACGCCGCTCGTCAGGAGATCAGTCCGCCGCCGAGCCGCCCGGACCATTCTCAACCGAACTCCCCTGCGCCTGCGTCGAAGCCAAGGCTGGCGAGAGTCGAAGTCAGGTCGTCGGTCAGGCGGTTGAACCTTGAGTCTCCGTCAGAGATTGTCTAGAGGCTCATCCGCGCGAGACAGCCGAACGCCGAAGTACTTGTGCGCAACGCCCCGTCCAACGACAAGTCGTTTGCCAGAACGCCTGCCGCGAATCCGGAGAGCGCGCGAGTGCTCCGGAACCCAGCCGCGACTCAAGTCGCACTGGTACGGTCCTGACACGGTCCCAGCCAATTCCCAGTCCTCAGCAGCTGCAAGCTCTTCTGCCTCATCGACCCACCGTGGCATGACTGCCTCCTAGCAAGACTTCGGACCCTATTCTGTCGGTGCGATCACTCCGCCGGCATCTCGCCGGTGACGTACTGCCTCAACCCAACGAGCTTGCGGTCCGAGTACCGGAGAAGCCGCTTGGCGTCGCACACAGTCAGGCTAGCGTGCGTTGAAAGCCACGCATGCTAGAAGGGCGGAACGTCGACGCCGTTGGAGTCGAATAGCAACTGCGTGTTGCCGAACCAAATGGATCGATTCCTGGCGAGACAGTACTTGCCCTTGACAACGAACCGCGGCCGCTAGGCGCTTTTGGAATCGGTCGGTCTCCTCCCGCGAACGTCACGCAAACGGCTTGAGACGGCGACCATCGCGCTTGAGCGTGCCTTGCTCGATCAGACGGGTGATGAGGTATGCCTGCTCGCGGTCACCCTTGATGCGGTTGCAGTGCGAGCAGAGCATTTGCAGGTTTTCGAGGTGGTCCGTCCCGCCGCGTGACCGCGGCACGATGTGGTCCACCTCAAACATGCGAAACGGAAAGTCCACTTGGCAGCCGTTGCAGCGGCCTTCCTGATTCCCGAACAACTCGTGGGCACGCTTACGGTACGGGACCGGCGCGTCTATGTCCGTCCGCTGTGGAATGTCAGTGCGCACGGTCACGAAGCCGTGATGAAACATGGGGCCAATGCCTAGCGGCGGTGCTTCTTGCAGACGGTGGTTAACTAGCTGCACTGCTTTGGGCGAGATGTCTATGCCGGCCCAGCGGCGTTCTAGTAGCTCCGCAGCCACGCACGCCGTGGCGCAGCCACAGAAGGGATCGAGTACTAGATCGCCTTCGTTGCTGGAGGCCTTGATGATGCGTTCGAGCAAGGCGAGAGGCTTTTGGGTTGGATAGCCGACGCGCTCCTTGGCACGAGAGCCAATAGGCCGGATATCGGTCCATATATCCTGCAGCGGAACACCGGGCATTTCGTCAAGATATCGCTTGTATGCTGGAACTGCGCCAGGTTGTGACTGAACGACACGACCCGCCGAAATGAGCTCGGCCATTCGCTCTTCGCTGTATCGCCAATACCGCGTCACGCCCATCACTTCGTACTGCGGATTACCTTTTGCCGCGCCGCCAGGACCTGTCAGATCGCCAAGGCGATATCGTCTACCTGTTTCAGACTCGATATGGCGGTAGAACTGATCGACGTACTCTTTGTCATAAGGTGTATAAAGTAGGTTCCATGTCCAGCTATCTGACTTCGTATAGAACAGAAGAGTGTCGTGAATGCGGCCGTGCTGTCGCCGACCTTGTCGCGCGTCACTATGTGCGCTTGACCGTTTCCAGATGATCTCGCTTCTAAACGCATCGGATCCAAAGACTGCATCCATGATGGATTTCAAGTAGTGGCCGGCCGTTGGGTCGCAATGGAGATAGACGCTTCCAGTCTCTTTCAGAACGCGATGCATTTCGAGTAAGCGCACGGCCATCATACAGAGATAGGACTGCATCCCTTTTCCGTGCGCCCGACCTGCTGCCTCGATTACGGCGTACACGGCAGGCTGCGCTTCGGCGATCAGGCCCATCCAGGTCACGTCCAGATCCGAGAGCGTCCAGGCGTCCTTGAAGGCCGCACCCGCCGCCTGTGACCCCACGGGTGCCTCGTAGGTGCGGTTGGAGTTGAACGGCGGATCCAGGTAGATCAGATCCACGCAGGCGGAGTTCATGCCCCGCAGGATGTTGAGGTTGTCCTCCGTCCACAACGTCTTGTTGGAGAAGTTGGGCTGGCCCTCGGCGGTCATCACTGCCGCAGGAACACGAGGCGCTCCCTGCCCATGTCCACATCGCGGGTCTCCCACCCTGCCGCCAGCCAGCCCGCGCACGCCTCAGTATGGCTATTGCTATTCGCCCACCATGCACGATGCTTGCGGGCGGATGCGCACAGCGTGAATCCGAGAACCTTCTCGGCTTCGGCAAAGGTCGCTCGCCACTGGCGGTCGCGGCGGTCAGAGAGAAACCGGCGCAAGGGCTCGTATTGACTCAAGGTAGCCACCCAGGAATCTTCGCTTGTCAAAGCGTACCCCACGCTGCTTCCTCGAATTCCCGTGTCGCAGCGCACTCCTGGCGGGTGGGTGACGCCCCTCGCTTGAAGAGATGCGGGTGGGTACGAGGCGCGGTACGTGAAGGTACTGGCGCGTAGGAACAGACGCGAAGGGCTCATGAGCGGACAGGCGGCTCCGAACATTGAGTGTCCGACCGGTAGTCTGTGATGTACGCACGCGCTCTGGTTACATGCGATGGCAAGTCTTGGCGACTCGACAGCGCCCCTCGTCTTTGTGAGTTCAACGGTAGAGGACTTTCGAGACCTCCGCTCGGCGCTTCGATTCTGGCTCGACTCGCTGGGGTATCGCCGGTTCATGAGCGAGTTCACCGGTTCCGACAAGGTCCTTGGGCCCGGAACTTATGACGCTTGCTTTGAAGCTATCCACCGGGCCGACCTCTACGTGCTGCTCATCGGGGACCGCCGGGGATCTCTTATCAGCGAAGATCCGAAACGCAGCATCACCGAGGCGGAATACGACGTCGCGTACCAATCGCGTAGGAAAACTGGACGACCAAAGCTATTGTGCTTCGTGCGTGACGAGGTCGCCCGTGACATTAGACGCAGCAATCCAGAGCTGAAATACCAGGATTTGAAGCACACCCAATCCTTCATCGATAAAGTCGAACGCATCGCCGAGACGAATGCCGCCCGCGAGGGAAAGGGCGATCCCCCGGCCGACAATTGGCTGCACCGCTTCAGGGAGTTCTCCGACATTGCGACCGAGATCGACAGCGCTCTTGGAATAACCGGGTCGGTTAGGGAAGCCCGACAGCGTGATCTTCTCCGGGAAGAGCTGGCAGAAATCCTTCGAAAGTTTGTTGGCGCGCACACCATGAGTTGGAGGGAGCACTTCGACGCAGATCCTGAATTTGGCAAACGAGTTGAGGAATTGTTCGCTGGGTCCATCCCGAAGGAATTCCTGAACGAGGAGGTTCGGCTTCCTAGAATCTGGCACCGGATCGCTGATGGTGTGTTTGAGCCACTGATAGAACTGCACGCAGACCCGATGGGCACTGTCAAGATCGATGACTATGGCACTGCATTTAAGATTGCGTCGTTTTCAATGATGGTAGGTCCGTACGCTGCGATCGAGTGCCCGCGTTTGGATGAAGCATCCCGAAGCGGCACTTTTAGGCGATACGATGCACAGACGCGTGCCACAGAGCCAACTGATCTCCAGCAGGCAGTGGACCGAGTTCGACGTGATCTTCGAGCCCTACAGTCAATGGCGCAAAACATGGAAGAGGCGTCGGCACGTGTCAGGGTGCACCTCGCACCTCTTTCGCGAAATCGAGCTGGTTCAGTTGGGCTTCGCAGAAGCGATGTGACGGAGTTCGCCGGGCTTCACAACAGCGTGCATAACATCTTTGTCCGCCTCGCATCGCTACTGGAGGCTTTACTCGGACAAAGCAGCTCACCGTTCCCCGGGGACGACGACCTTCGGTCTCATTCACCTTTTCCAAATATGGACCAGGAAGTTGCTCGTGAAACGGCGACTCCCGAAGAAATCCTCGGGTGGACGCGAGAGGGTCTATTTGAGCCCGTCTCGGGTAAGTGAGCGCGATGTCCGCATCGCCAGTGCTCGGTGGCTCGGCCGCGAGGGTAAGGCAACCCCTAGACATGTGGGTGAGGATCGTTCGTGTGAAACGCCGTGGGCTGGTGCCGGTACCGTGTGGGGAGCGACTCACGAACGAACGCCGAGGACGGCGTATACTCAAACAAGCGGTGACTTGCGCACCGCGGAGTCGGACGATGCCACGCGCGGGCGTTCTCGGCACAAGCGCCTACCGCTTCGACAGGCGAACCATCCCTGTCCTCTTTGCAGACGCAGCCGCGCGACATCAGGCCGTCGGGGAACGCGCAGCCCGCGCGGCGGGTTCGTGTGTGCCCTGAGCGATGGTGTCCGGCGGGGATAAGGGTTAGATTCAGGGAGCGTCAGGCAATGGACGCGTCGCGAGCGCGTCCACAATTGCCGCAGCAGGGGGATGGTGAATGATCCGTGGCAGTTGAAGTCGCACTGCATCTGAACGAGGAAACGCTCGAAAACGCCCTGGCCGAGCTTGTGGCCCTGGGCTCGGACCCGGGCTACCTCAATAAGTCAGAACTCAAAAAGGTCCTGCCCGACGAGACCCACATCACGAAAGAAGTCGAGACCTGGTTCCGCATGCAGCTCGCCGAGGAAGAGATCGAGCTTCGCGACGAGGAACCGGAAGATACCGAAGGCAACGACGCCTCCAAGGTCACAACCATCCAGTCGCGGCGGGAACGCGACCTGGAGCTCGAGTCCGCCAGTCAGGACACCGTTCGCAGCTACCTGAACGAGATCGGTCGCATCTCGCTACTCACCGCCAAGGAAGAAGTCGACTTGGCGCAGCGCATTGAGCGCGGCGACGAGTCCGCCCGCGAACACCTGATTACGGCCAATCTGCGCCTGGTGGTCAGCGTGGCCAAGAAGTACACCGGCCACGGCATCCCGTTGCTGGACCTGGTGCAGGAAGGCAACGCCGGCCTCATGCGCGCCGCCGAGAAGTTCGACTGGCGCCGCGGCTACAAGTTCAGCACCTACGCCACCTGGTGGATTCGCCAGGCCGTCACCCGCGCCATCGCCGAGCAAAGCCGCACCATCCGCCTGCCGGTCCACGTCCACGAGAAGCTCACCAAGTCCTACCGCGTGCAGCGAGACCTGCAACTGCGCCTGGGTCGCGAACCCACGGACGACGAGATCGCCCACGAGATGGAGATGAGCGAGGAGCAGATCGGCGAGCTCAAGCTCGCCGCCCGCCTGCCCATCTCGCTCGAAACGCCCATCGGCGAGGACGGCGACACCGAAATCGGGCACCTGATTCCCGACGACGACGCCGTGGAACCGGTCGAGGCTGCCACCTCCCAGATGCTCTCCGAGCACCTCGAAGGCGTCCTCGAAATGCTCGACCCCCGCGAGCAGAAGATCCTGCGCATGCGGCACGGTCTCGACGATGACACCCCCCGCACGCTTGACCAAGTCGGCCAGGAGTTCGGGCTCACTCGCGAACGCATTCGCCAGATCGAGTCCCAGGCCCTCCGCCGCCTCCGCCACCCCCGCCTCGCCCGCAAGCTCAAGGACTTCCTGACCTAGACGTCAGCACGATCGCCTGACGCAACAAGCCCCGCCGGCCATTGGCCGGCGGGGCTTGAATGTTTCTCCAGGGGTGAGAGCTAGAAGCCGCCCATGCCTCCCATGTCGCCCATGCCACCCATACCGCCCATGCCGCCCATGCCGCCCATGCCGCCCATACCGCCATCGGGCGGCATGGCTGCGGCGGGCTTCTTGGTTTCGGGCGCGTCGGCGATCAGCACTTCGGTGGACAGCAGCATCATGGCCACGCTGGCCGCGTTCTGCAGAGCGCCGCGCACGACCGTGAGCGGGTCCACAACCCCGGCGTCGCGCAGATCTTCGATCTGCGCGGTATTGCCATTCCAGCCCATCGCGTCGGATGTGTTGAGCACCCGCTCGACAACCACATCACCCACCTCGCCGGCGTTGGCGGAGAGTTGACGGAGCGGGGCCGTCAGGGCGTCGCGCACGATCCGCGCGCCCATGGCCTGCTCGCCGTCAAGCGTTTCCAGCAACTCGTCCACGGCCGGAATCGCCCGGATGTAGGCCGTGCCCGCCCCCGGCACGATGCCGTCGGCGACAGCCGCCTGCGTGGCGGACAGGGCGTCTTCCACGCGGTGCTTCTTTTCCTTGAGCTCAACCTCGGTCGGCGCGCCAACCCGAATCACCGCCACGCCGCCGGCCAGCTTGGCCGCGCGCTCTTCCAGCTTCTCGCGGTCGTAGTCGGAGTCCGTGGTGTCCACCTGGGACTTGATCTGTTCGATGCGCCGCATGATGTCGCGACGCGACCCGGAGCCCTCCACGATCGTGGTGTCGTCCTTGCGCACCACGATCCGGCGCGCCTGGCCCAACACGTCCAGGTCAAGTTCCTTCAGGTCCTGACCCAGGTCCTTGGAGATCACCTGGGCGCCCGTCAGGATGCCGATGTCGTCCAGGATCGCCTTGCGGCGGTCGCCGTAGGCCGGCGCCTTAATCGCGCAGACGTTGATCGCGCCACGCACCTTATTGACGATCAGCGTGGCAAGCATGTCGCCTTCCACGTCCTCGGCCACGAACAGCACGTCGCGACGCCCCGACTGCACGATCTTCTCGAGCAGCGGCAGCATGTCCTGGGCGCTGCTCAGCTTGTCGTCGGTGACGAACACCGAGGCGTTCTCCAGCTCGCAGGACATCGAGGTCTCGTCTGTTACGAGATACGGCGAGATGTAGCCGCGGTCCAGCTGCACGCCGTCCACCAGTTCCAGTTCCAGCGCGTTGGTGCGTCCTTCTTCCACCGACACCGCGCCGTCCTTGCCCACGCGGTCCAGCGCCGTGGCGATCTGCTTACCGATCGACGGGTCGCCGGATGAGATGCTGGCGACCCATTCCATTTCCTGGGGCTCGCTGATGGCGCGGCCCTGGGCGTTCAGCGCCGTTTCGGCCGCCGACACGGCCTTCTCCATGCCGCGCTTGATGATCATCGGGTTCAACTCGGCGGCCACCGCGCGCAGACCGTCCTGGATCATGCGCTGCGCCAGCACCGTGGCGGTGGTGGTGCCGTCGCCGGCCACGTCGTTGGTCTTGGTGGCCGCTTCCTTGATCAGCTGCGCGCCCATGTTCTCAAAGGCGTTCGGCAGGTCGACATCGCGCGCGACGGTTACACCGTCGTTCGTGATGATGGGCGACCCGAATTTGCGCGCCAGCCCAACGTTCCGTCCCTTGGGTCCCAGCGTCACGCGCACCGCGTCGGCAACCGAGTTGACGCCGTTCAGCAGCGCGCTGCGCGCGGTCTCATCAAAAATCAGGTCTTTAGGCATGCCGGCCAGACTCCTTCGTGGCGGTCTCGCACTCCAGCGGTTAGGTCAATTTGGAAGGGCGGTGCGCGCCCAGCGGCGCGCAGCGGCGCGCCGAAATTCGGCCCGCAATTGTAACGCAGGAACGCCTCGGAATGGGCACCAAAAAACAGCCGGACCGCTAGATTCAGCCAGCGGCCACGCCGGCAAGTCAGTCCATCGGACGCTGCTTCGGCCGGGCTAGCGCCCTTTCCAGTATGGGTTGGGGGACCAGTAGCGCCGGTTTTTGATGCCCAGCGCAAACGTTGCCTCGGTGCTGAACTGGATCGAATGTTGGAGCCGCGTCAGCGCATCCTCGCGGGTTGCGGCGCCCATGGCGCGGTAGTCGCGCCCGTCGATGACGGCGTTGGCGTTCCAGCCAGACATGCCCTCCCAGACGCTGACTTCAACTTCAACGTCGTCAAACTCGATGTACGTGACCTCGCGGTCGTCGGTCGCGGTCGGATCGGATGACACGGCAGTCCAAGAGGGTGGCGGATTGGTGGTGCAATTATACGGGCGGACCGGGCGTGGACTGGGGACGGTGGCGAGCGTGACAATGCAGGGAAGCCGATTTGGGCCGACTGCCGCATGACAACGGACATCTTCTTCCAGATCGTGACGCCGGACGAAGCGCTGGCGCGCTTGTTCGACCACGTGCCGGCCACACCGCGCCGCGAGCGCCTCGGGCTTGACGACGCTCTGGGTCGAGTCACCGCCACACCCCTCACCTCGCCCGAAGACAGCCCGGCCTTCGCCCGCTCTGCCATGGACGGCTACGCCGTGCGCGCCGCCGACACCTACGGCGCATCCGAAGGCCTGCCCGCCTTCCTCACCGTGGACGGCGAGGTCCCTATGGGCGCCGCGGCCCAACGTCCCGTGCAGTCGGGGACAGCCCATCTGATCCACACCGGCGGCATGCTGCCGCCCCGCGCCGATGCCGTGGTGATGGTGGAGTACACCCAACCGGTCGACGAAACATCCATCGAAGTCCTGCGCCCCGCGGCCCCCGGTCAGCACGTCATCCAGGCCGGCGAGGACCTGGCCGCCGGCGACGCGTTGCTGCCGGCCGGTCACCAACTGCGCGCGCAGGATCTGGGGGTCCTAGCCGCTCTCGGCATTACGGATATTGAGACGGCCGTGCGCCCCGTGGTTGGCGTGCTCTCGTCCGGCGACGAGATCGTGCCCACGGACGCCCAACCCGCCCCCGGCCAGGTCCGCGACGTCAACGCCACCTCGCTGTCCGCTCTGGCCCGCCAGGCCGGCGCCGAGGTACGCGAGTTCGGCGTCGCGCCAGACAACCGCGCGGAACTGGACCGGCTCGCCCGCACCGCGCTGGACACGTGCGACCTGGTCATCATTTCAGCCGGCAGCTCGGTCAGTACGCGCGACATGACCGCCGACGTGATCGGCAGCCTGGGCCATCCAGGCGTGCTGGCCCATGGCATCGCCGTCAAACCCGGCAAACCCACCATCGTCGCGCTGGCCGGCGGAAAGCCCGTCTTCGGCCTGCCCGGCAACCCCGTATCTGCCATGGTCGTATTCGGGTTGGTAGCCGTACCGACGATTCGACGCCTGCTCGGCGCGGGCCCAGCCAACGATTCAGCGCACCGCCGGGCGCGCCTGTCGCGCAGCCTCGCTTCCCAGACCGGACGCATCGACTTCGTGCCTGCGGCGCTGCAAGAGCGCGACGGCGAGTGGTGGGCAACACCCGTCCTTGGTCCCTCCAACTTGATCGCCACCCTCGTGCGCGCCTCGGGTCTCATACGCATTCCGCTGGACGCCGGCGGGCTGGCGGAAGGCGACTGGGTTGACGTCGAACCCTTCTAGCTCCCACCAGCGCGACGTCTACCTCTACGACGTGCCCCTGGCCACCGCACGCGAACGCCTCGCGAAGGCCCTGGCCGAACTCCCCGGCTGGCCGCCCCGCCGAACGCTGCGACTGCCCCTGGACAAAGCGCTGGGCCACGTTACCGCCGCACCCGTCTGGGCGGCCCTCTCCAGCCCGCACTTCCCCGCCGCCGCCATGGACGGAGTGGCCGTAGCCGCCGCCAGCACCGTCGGTGCCGCGGAAACCTCACCGCGGCGACTGGAGCTCGACTCCGAAGCCATCTGGATCGACACCGGCGACGCCATGCCGCCGGACACCGATGCCGTGATCATGATCGAAGACATCCACGACCGCGGCGACGGCTCGATCGAGATCATCGCCGCCGCCGCACCCTGGCAGTACGTCCGGCCGATGGGCGAAGACATCGTGGCCTCGGAACTGGTGCTGCCCCAGGGCCGCCGGCTTGAACCGCGCGATCTCGGCGCCCTGGCCGCCGCCGGTCACGCCGAGGTGGACGTGGTGGCGCCACCCCGCGTGGCGGTGATCCCAACCGGCAGCGAACTCGTCCCCGTCGGCAGCAACCCCCGGCCCGGCGAACTGATCGAGTTCAACGGCCTCATGCTCGGGGCGCTCGCCGAGACCTGGGGGGCGGAGTCGCTGCGCGGCGACATCGTGTCGGACGACTTTCAGGCCATCCGCGACGCCACTGAATCCGCCCTCGAATCCGCCGACATCGTGGTCATCAACGCCGGCTCCTCCGCCGGCCGCGAAGACTACAGCGCCCGCGTCATCGCCGACCTCGGCCGGGTGTTTGTCCATGGCGTGGCCGTTCGTCCAGGTCATCCCGTGGTTCTCGGCGTCGCCCGCGGCAAACCGGTGCTTGGAATACCCGGTTATCCGGTCTCTGCCGCCCTCACCTTCAAACTCTTCGTCCGCCCCCTGATTGAGGAATGCCTGGGCCGCCCGGCCC
>LXNI01001013.1_pt1 | contig 27496 bp, 30 predicted proteins | sample 809091 | NCBI WGS metagenome assembly LXNI01 (sample SAMN04870527, study PRJNA318959) | sponge metagenome | biome: 01000161; feature: marine sponge reef; material: water | host: Sarcotragus foetidus | place: Greece: Milos, Mediterranean Sea | collected 2013-05-29 | depth 5-7 m | reverse complement strand
GGTCGCTACATCATGGACCTGGGCGACGGCATGAGCGTTCAGCTCTCGGCCATGTACGAAGATCTCGAGTACGAGTTCAACGGCGTGACCAACGTGGACGCGGCGATGGCGGCGTTCGGGTACTCCAACTTCGGTTGTAACGACATGGATGAATGTGGATATGCCCTGCAGTCCGCTGGCAATGTCATCGGAGAGATCGAGTCGAGCGGGGGGGTGACGAGCACGAGCACGCCCACTGATGCCGAGGTCAAGAGTCAGAAGACCCTTGCCGAGATTCACAAACAGTTCGTGGGTGCTCCTACAACAACTGATGGTGATGTAACTGTTAAATCCATCACCGTCACGGATGCACAAGTAACAACCTATAACACGGGCAAAGAGGTAGCAGACCAGATCACCCTTGCTGCAGCGGTATATGCTCTTCCAAACGTCATCCCAGCAGTCGAGGACAATGACTTGACGCAAGGAATTAATGAAGCTGCCGGGAACGGGATGGTGTCAATCAATGACTATGATGCAGATTACGACGTTACAGCTACGGGTGATGACTACGATGCCGCAAAGGCGACGGCTGCGCAAATGCGCAACTTCTTGCTGGCGGCACAGGTCACCGGAAACCTGCCTGCAACAGCTGATAATGAAGAGGATGCCGAATACCAGTACAAGGATGCGTATGACAATCTGGTAACGTCGGCGACGTCTGCGGCTACTACTACTACTACGTCACCAGTTGTTCCTGGTAAATCTGCAGTTGACAACCGGGCAGAGATGACGACAGACCAGAACGTCAAGATTGAGCGTGACGCCTGGATGGTGTCCGGCAAGATCAAGTTCGGCGGTCCCGTGGACTTCCGCTTTTCCTACATGGATGCGGATGACCTCGAGGTCTCCTGCGGAGCTTGCTCAGGTGACTGGGACGACACCGCGGCCGAGGCATGGAACGTGGGTGTCTTCTACACCATGCCAGCAGGTACGGAACTGCGTCTGACCTACTCCGAAGTCGACAACGACGACAAGGGGACGTATGGCCAAGGCATCTCCGGCACCGGACTGGGTTCGCCTGGTGCGGAGATCGAGATGTTCGCAGTCGGTATCGTGCACTGGTTCGACTGATTCAGCCTAGCCAAGGCACACCACACAAAGCAGGCGCCCTTCGGGGCGCCTGTTTTTTTAACCACACTGCCAAACGGTAAAGAAACCCGCCCAGTTTTCCCAAACCGCCGGATCTCTATCACTGCGCACCCATCTATAATGAGAGCCCGTTGAGAGAGCAGCGTAGAAAATTGAGCACTACGTCAAAGTAGAACCCATGAATACCAGTCAACTGTTGCAGCAAATGGTGGCGACGATCGTGACCGAGGTTGACCCTGAGCAGGTGATTTTGTTCGGTTCGCATGCTCGTGGCGATGCCACGGAAAATTCGGATATTGACCTGATCGTCGTGGAATCCGAACCCTTCGGGAAAAACCGAGACCGGGGTGCCGAGGCGGTGCGTCTCTGGAGGGCACTGACCCACTTCGAAATCTCCAAAGACATTCTGGTCTACAGCCGCGACGAGGTGGAATACTGGCGCGACTCCCTGAACCACGTCCTGGCGCGCGCATTGAGAGAAGGCAAAATTCTTTATGAGCGATCCTAAGCTGGCCCGTGTGCTTTTGGCTGCGGCGGCGCGGGATATCATCGCCCTGCACGGCATGGAAGATACAAATGTTTTCGCGAGCGAGATTTTCGGATTTCACGTTCAGCAGGCCGCCGAAAAACTTCTCAAAGCCAACCTCTCCTTGCTGGAAAAGCCCTATCCCGCAACCCACGATCTGACACGGCTATTGGAACTCCTTAAGACTTACCAGCCGGAAGCAGAAAACCTCTTCGGAGAACTGATCACGTATAACCCCTACGCGGTTCAACTTCGCTACAGTGCTGGCGATCCTGGATTGAGTCCACCGGATCGAAACGCGGCCGTACAGCTTCTGGAAGTCTTTCTGGCGTGGAGTCGGAAGAACATAGCGGAAAATTAATTCCCCCAAACCCTTACCCATTAAAATGACCTCTCAACCCTGTCGCCATACTCGGCGGCCCTGCCCCGCGTGACCCTGGAACAGATTCGTGCGCTGGTCGCTGACGACCTCGCCGCGGTAGACCGCCTGTTGCGCGAACAGTCGCGCTCCGAGGTCGGCCTGGCGGACCAAGTCGCCCAGTACATCATTGAAGCCGGCGGCAAGCGCCTTCGAGCCGTCCTCGTGCTCCTGTGCGGCCGCGCGCTGGGCGGGCTACGTCATCCGGAGGCCTCTTTCATGCTGGCGGCAGTCATCGAGTTCATCCATACCGCCACCCTGCTGCACGACGACGTGGTGGACGACTCGGAGATCCGGCGCGGCCGGAAGACCGCGAACAAGATCTGGGGCAACGAGGCCAGCGTGCTCGGCGGGGATTTCTTCTACTCCCGCGCCTTCGGCATGATTGCCAAGATCAACCAGCCTGAGGTGACCCGCATCCTGGCCGGTGCCTCCAACGCGATTGCGGAAGGCGAACTGCTGGAGTTGATGCATGCCGGCCATGTAGAACTGGGCGAGGATCAGTACCTGACCATCATCGAAGGCAAGACGGCCAAGCTGTTCGAAGCCTCCTGCGAAACCGCCGCCCGCATCGAGGGGGCGAGCGACGACCGCACCCGGGAATTGATCGACTTCGGCCGGCTACTGGGCGCCGCATTTCAGATCGCGGACGACGCGATCGACTATCTGGAGGACAACCCGGAAGCGGATAAAAGCGTGGGGGACGATCTGGCGGGCGGGCGTCTGACCCTGCCGTACATCTACGCCCTGCGCGAAGCCGAGAAAGAAGACCAGGAGTTCCTCCGCCGCGCAATCCAGTCCGGCCAACGCGAACACATCGGGGAGGTCTGCGCGATCATGCACCGGTCCGGAGCCATCGACTACGCCTGGGAACGAGCTCGGGACTTTGCGCAACGAGCCCAAAAGCACCTGGATGCCATAGATGCCTCTCCATGGCGGGATGCCCTGGATGGCGTGGCCGAGTTTTCAGTTTCCCGAAGGTATTGACCAGAATTCAATAACGGCTAGAACGAGTCTCGGCTCCAGCCTAAATCTCGACCCCAAGCAGACACCGCAAGGCTCAATAGGAGTCGCGAACTAGAACCTCACTCGATATCGCCTTCGTCGGACGCCTCGGTTTCAGCGACCGTCACCACGTCTTCACCCTCGAATAGGGCGACAATCTCACCAGCATACATGCGGTCGAAGTCATCTGGAACCTTGATTTGTCCATCTAGCAAGCCCGTTCTCCGTTTTGCTCCCGGCTTCGGTGTAGTCATTGCAGTCACTCCTCCGATTCCGGTGGGACCAGTGGCTGAATCATCGCCAACAATCGCGGGATACTTTCCTGCACCGTATCCCAGATGATGGTCATGTCCACATCGTCATAACGGTGGATCATCCGATTTCGCATCGCCTTAATCCGATCCCAAGGAATTTCTGGATTCTTCTCCCGAAATTGGGGCGAAATCCGCCCCACCGCTTCTCCGATAATCTCAAGACGCCGAATCACCGAATCCTGCAACTTCCTATCCTGCAGGAATTCGTGGTGTGAGATGCCTTCGACGTAGGTCTTCGCTATACGTGCTGAGGCAAGAATATCCAGAAGGCTTTCGACATCACGATCCATAGATAATCTCCGCAGACTCCAGTATCGCCTTGCGACGCAGATAGTTAAGACTTTTCTCGATGCCGCGCCGGCTGACCAGATCAACCTCACGCTCAAGCATCGCCTCCAATTCCTCCTCCATTCGAATCAGGTCGAACAGGGTGTGGTGGGCCTCTTCCTCGAAACTGACCAACAGGTCAATGTCGCTCTGTGGCCCGAAGTCATCGCGCAAGGCGGACCCGAAGATGGATAACTCCGTGATGCTGTTCGCGCGACAGAATTCGGCAAGGCGATCTTGGGGAATGCGTACTTCAGGATTCATAGCGGGAAAACTCCGGTCATTGGTATTAAACCAGAAATAACCAGCGCCCCTAACCCTCTTTCCGCAACTGCGCCACCATGGTCGGCAAGCTCGCCACTTCCACGTTTTCGCTTGCCCGAAAAGAGTCGTCCCCGGCATAGACCAAAAAAGTCCTGTCAGGGTGGAGGTCCTCTTGCGCCCGGAACAACCCCTCAGGGGGTTTAGGCGTCAATCCACTTTTGATCTCGACAATCCAACGCCCGCGTCGCCCGCCCAGATCCAGCACCAAGTCCACCTCCGCACCCTTGGCCGTGCGGTAGAAACTTGCCTGGGCCTCTGGAGTGGCAGCAAGCAAGGTCTCGATTACGAAGCTTTCCCAGCTCGAACCCGAGACCGGATGCCCCATCAGGTCATCGAAAGTCTCCAGACGCAGCAATGCATGCATCAGGCCGGAATCCCGGATGTATACCTTGGGGGATTTGACCAGACGCTTTCCCACGTTCTCGATCAGGGGCTCCAGGCGCCGAACCAGCATCAGATCGGCCAAAAGGTCAACATAGCGCTTGACCGAGGTGGCGGAAACGTCCAGGCTCGAAGCTAGGCGCGAGGCATTCAGGCATTGACCCTGGTTATGTGCCAGCATGGCCCATAGGCGGTTCAGAAGCGCGGCAGGCACCCGCATCCCAAATTCCGGAATGTCGCGCTCCAGGTAGGTACGAATCAAGTCTCGCCGGAGCGAATAGCTGCGAGCATCCGAAGCGGCCAGAAAACAGTCCGGGAACCCTCCGCGCAGCCATAAGCGCTGCCGGGTTTCGGCGTCGGGCGCCACCTCGGACATCGTCAGCGGCGTCATGTCCACATACGCGATCCGCCCGGCCAGCGACTCCCCCGACTGCCGCAAGAGGTCCATGGACGCTGATCCCAGGAAGAGATACAGCCCATCACGGCGGCCTTCCTGACGCGCCTGATCAATCAGGCCGCGCAACGTCCGGAACAATCCCGGTGCGCGGTGGATTTCATCGAGAATGACCAACTTGTCAAGATGCTGAGACAGGAACCATTTGGGCTCCCGGAGCTTCTCCAGGCTTTCATCGTCCTCCAGGTCAAGATAAACCGAGGGACGAGATTGCGCTATTTTCTTGGCCAGTGTCGTCTTGCCTACCTGCCGGGGTCCAATAATTGCGACCGAGGACTGGAACTCCAATGCCTCGGCCACCTGATTCTCTACACTTCTCTCAAGCATGGTGCAAATTCTACATTAAATATTGAATTTGCACCAATGTACAAAATATTGCATATAAACAACCAGTTATGTCTATGATAACTTTAATTGCATGGGATTGCTCTCCTCCCCACTCTATTCATTCTCTGGATTCCCCTCCTGCCCGCACCTTGTCCCTATGCCTGCTCCCGGCACTGCGGCACTGTCATATTTCACATTTCCTTTACATTCGGCCACCATACTAATTTACTGCTAGAGTAAGCAGCATGGCGGATAAAAAAGACTTAATCCAGCGCTATAACTGTCGCGAAATCTCGCAATTGCAGTTCAACCTGCGGGTCGTCATGCAGGGGGCGGACAAGAGCACCCCGGTGCTGGAGCGCCTGCGCTTCCTGTGCATCGCCAGCCGCAACCTCGACGAGTTCTTCGAGGTGCGGGTCGCCGCCCTGCGCCAGCTGGTCAAGTACGGCACCGAAGCCCAGAGCGGCGAAGGCCTGACCGCCCAGGAGATCCTCGCGGAAATCTCCAAGCAGGCCCATTCCATCGTCAAGGTCCAGTACCGGCTGCTGCAGAGAAGCGTGCTGACCGCGCTGCGGATGCGCGACATCTCCTTCCTGCGCCGCCACGAGTGGGACAAGGCCCAGCGGCAGTGGGTCCGCCAGTACTTCCGCCGCAACATCCTGCCCATCCTCTCCCCGCTCGGACTCGACAGCCGCCATCCGTTCCCGCGCGTGCAGAACAAGAGCCTCAACTTCATGGTCAAACTCGCCGGCAAGGACGCCTACGGCCGCAGCACCGAGTATGCCGTCGTCACCGCGCCGCGCTCCCTGCCCCGCATCGTGCGCCTGCCGGACGAGGTCGGCAACAAACGCGACAGCTACGTCTTCCTGTCCTCGATCATCCACGACAACCTCGGGGACCTGTTCCCCGGGCTCAAGATCAAGGGCTGCCACCAGTTCCGCGTCACCATGGACAGCAACCTGTTCTACGACGAGGAAGAGGTGGAGAGCCTGCGCGACGTGCTGGCTGGCGTGCTGCCGGAGCGCCAGTACGGCGAAGCGGTGCGCCTGGAGGTGGTCAACGACTGCCCGCGCGACATCATCCGCTTCCTGCGCGAGCAGTACCAGCTCGACGCCGGCAGCGTCTACGAGGTCAACGGCCCGGTCAACCTGTACCGCCTGATGAACTTCCCGGAACTGATCGACCGTCCGGACCTGCGCTATCCGCCCTACCGCCCGAAGACGCCCAAGGCGTTTCAGAACCTGCCGGCCTCGGGAAGCCTGTTCGACCTGCTCGACCGGCAGGACGTCCTGCTGCACCACCCGTTCAATTCGTTCGAGTGGACCATCCGCTTCCTGCGCGAGGCCGCCGCGGACCCCAAGGTGGTCGCCATCAAGCAGACGATCTACCGGACCGGGCTCGAGTCCGACCTAACCGACATCCTGGAATCGGCAGCCCGGTCGGGCAAGGAAGTCACCGTGATCATCGAACTGAGCGCGCGCTTCGACGAAGAGGCCAACATCCAGCTGGCCCAACGGCTGGAGCAGGCCGGCGCCCAGGTGCTGTACGGCGTGGTCGGCCACAAGACCCACGCCAAGATGATGCTGGTGGTCCGCCGCGGCGAGGACGGCCTGCGCCGCTACACGCACCTCGGCACCGGCAACTACCATCCGGTCACGACCCGCCTGTATACCGACTACGCCCTGCTGACGGCCAACCAGGACCTGGGCGAGGACGCTCACAAGATCTTCCTCCAGGTGGCCAGCCTCGGCCGGGCTCCCAGGCTCAGCCTGATGTACCAGTCGCCGCTGACCCTGGGCCAGGGAATCATCAAGAAGATCCAGGCGGCCGCCGAGCGGGCCCGAAAAGGAGAAAAAGCGGTCATCTACAGCAAGATGAACGCGTTGACCGAATACGGGATCGTCGACGCCCTCTACGAGGCCTCCCAGGCCGGCGTCACCATCGATCTGCTGGTGCGCGGCGAATGTCGCCTGCGCCCCGGCGTCAAGGGCCTCTCGGACAACATCCGCGTCCGTTCCATCGTCGGACGCTTTCTGGAGCACACCCGGGTGTTCTATTTCCGCACCGGCGAGGACGAGGAGATGTACCTCTCGAGCGCCGACTGGATGACCCGGAACATTCACCGCCGCGTGGAAACCATGTTCCCGGTGCTGGACAAGAGCATCAAGAAACGGATCATGCGGGAGATCTTCGAGACTTACTCTGCAGACAACTGCCAGAGCTGGCAGATGGAACCCGACGGCACCTACACCAAGGCCGCCATCGGCCGCGGGCACAAGCGCTTCTCCGCACAGGAAGCGCTGATGGCGATGCATGGAGAAATCGATGCAACCCACCTATAGCGTCCTGGATCTCGGGTCCAACAGCTTTCACATGATCTACGCCCGCGTGGAGGAGGACGGGAGGATCGCCGTGCTCGACAAATTCAAGCAGTACGTCTCGCTCGGGGCGGGCCTGAAGAAGAATGGGGAAATCCGGGAAAGCTACCAGCATGCCGCCATCAACTGCCTCCGGGAAGCCTCCCGGGTCATCCGAAAGCAGAATCCGGCCTATTTCTCCGCAGTCGCCACCAATGCCTTCCGCTGCCAGAAGGACGACTATTTCAAGAACTTGTGCGAGCGAGCGCTGGGCCGTCCGATCCGCGTCCTGAGCAGCGAGGAGGAAGGCGACTACATCTACCGAGGCGTGGTGCAGACCACGCCCCTGTCCGGCCAGGACCATTGCATCCTCGACATCGGCGGCAGCAGCACCGAATTCATCCTCGGCAGCGGCGCCCGCGCCAGCTGCATCCTGAGCTGGCAGCTCGGCAGCGCCGTCTTGACCGAACGCTTCTTCGACACCCGCATGCTGCGGCCCGCCAACTGGCAGGCCGCGGTCGATTATGCGGACGAGACCATCACGCTGGCCGGCAAAGGCCGCATTCATCTGCCCGGCATCCAGACCATGTACGGCGCCTCCGGAGCCATCCGCGCCATCAGCAACACCATGATCAAACTGGGCATCAACGACACCGGAATCATCGATGCCGAAGCAGTGGAAGAATTGGTTCAGAGACTACTGAATATCCGCATCGGATCCCACTTCAAACATCTGGACCGCTACCGGGTACAGGTTTTCCTGGGCGGACTCGCCATTCTTCACGCCCTGTTCGAACTGCTGGACGTCCACGACTTGAAACCGGCTCGGGGTGCGATCCGGGAGGGCGTACTGCTTGAGCTGCACCAGCAGGCTCATACTACGGCGAAAGCCGCATAACCTTCTCGCGACCTACGATGTCCGCCAGGTCTCGGGGAATAGACCGAGCCTCAGCCAAGTCGAGCGTCGCGCATGGCGGCAAGAGTTTCTTCGTTTGGCACCAAGGGCTCGAAAGGCAACGCTTTCTCGACGGCCACGCGAGTCAACATCATTCGAAAGGCATCGGAAACCGTCAGACCCATGCTGGCCAGCACGATGACGGCCTCTTTCTTGATTTCCTCGTTGATACGAGCACGGACGACAGCATTTGCAGGCATAGCTTCACCATTGGAATAGAAAACTGAGTTACAGTGTAGTCTAAAGTTCGGGAAACCAAGTCCATTCCAAGAGACTCGTGTCAAGAATAGAAAAAATATTATTTATTTCGCTAGTAAAATCAAATATATTTACAAATTCAAAATTAGATTTTGGATTTACGGTATTTTTTCTGGCATCCCCAAATATGAGGAACACGGATTCCGTGTTATACTTTATCCGTGTTCTCACGTTTGAGGTGCGGAATGAACCTTACCATTGTGGTTGACGATGCCACTTTAAAACGTGCTCGCATCCGGGCAATTCAGGAGAATACTTCGGTAAATGCGTTGATTCGGGAATACTTGGCGGCGTATGCCAAGGCTGACCGGCGTCGTACCGAAGCATGTAAACGGATATTAGCCTTGTCTCAAGCCTGTCAATCAGGACGCGGCGACGCCACATGGACCCGGGAAGACCTCTATGAGCGTTAACTCCATATTCGTAGACACGAATGTGCTGGTCTATCTGTTTGATTCACATTCTCCCGACAAGCAACTCCAAGCGCAAAAGCTTCTGTATGAAGAACGAGGACGAATCGCTGTAAGTGTTCAGGTGCTTGGAGAATTCTACGTGACGGTGACTCGAAAACTGGCTGCGCCTCTAGCCCCCGATATTGCCATGCAAGCCGTTGATGAATTCTCTCAGTTTCAAGTGTACGCCCTTCATCCCGAGCTGGTTCGCTCTGCTATGCGCCGTAGCCAATCGTCGCGGCTGTCATACTGGGACTCGCTGATTGTGGAAACAGCATTAAGTGCTGGAACAGAGATTCTGTATACCGAAGACCTTCAAGATAAGCAAGAAATCGGTGATCTCCAGATTATCGACCCTTTCCGCCATGTCGGGTGAATCCTTATAATCAGCACCGCAACAAAGCCGCAACCCCCAGACTCAACATGCCCCGCTTGCCGCGCCCGCACTCCAGCGTGATCGTCGACGGCCTGGAACGAGCACCCGCCCGCTCCATGCTGCGCGCCGTCGGTTTCGGCGACGATGACTTCCGACGTCCTCAGGTCGGGATCGCCTCCACCTGGAGCGAAGTGACGCCCTGCAATATGCACATCGACCGGCTGGCCCGCCAGGCGGCCACAGGCGCCAACCAGACCGGTGGAAAATCCGTCACCTTCAACACCATCACCGTGTCCGACGGCATCTCCATGGGCACGGAAGGCATGAAATACTCCCTGGTCTCGCGGGAACTGATCGCCGACAGCATTGAGGCGGTAACGGCGGGAGAAGGTTTCGACGCACTGGTGGCGATCGGCGGCTGCGACAAGAATATGCCGGGATGCCTGATGGCGATCGCGCGGCTCAATCGCCCGGCCGTCTTCGTCTATGGCGGCACCATCGCTCCCGGTCGACACCGTGGAAAGAACATCGACGTGGTCTCGGTATTCGAGGCCGTCGGAGAGCGGGCCAAGGGCCGTATCTCTGCACGGGAATTATCTGCGATCGAGTCTTGCGCCATCCCCGGAGCCGGGTCGTGCGGCGGCATGTACACCGCCAACACCATGGCCTCGGCAATTGAAGCGCTGGGCATGAGCCTGCCCGGCAGTTCGGCACAGATGGCAACCTCCAAGGCCAAACGTGAAGACTGCCGCCAGGCCGGCGAGATGGCGGTCCAGTTGCTGAAGCTCGGCATCACCCCCCGCGACATCATGACGCGCAAGGCCTTCCTCAATGCCATCGCCGTGGCGACCGCCCTGGGCGGTTCCACCAATGTCGTCCTGCACCTGCTGGCCATGGCCCGCTCCATGGGCGTGCGCCTTTCGCTGGATGACTTCACGAGGGTCGGCCGCAAAGTGCCCGTGGTCGCGGACCTGCGCCCGTCCGGGCATTACATGATGTCGGAACTGGTACGGATCGGAGGGATCCGTCCTCTGATGAAACGCCTGCTGGATGCCGGACTCCTGCATGGGGAATGCCGGACGGTCACCGGACGCACCATGGCCGAGGATCTCAGCGAGGCACCCGACTACCCGGAAAAACAGGAAATCATCCGCCCGTTCTCCGACCCGATCAAACCGGACAGCCACTTGGTTATCCTGCGTGGCAACCTGGCACCCGAGGGTGCCGTGGCCAAGATCACCGGCAAGGAAGGTTCTACTTTTGCCGGACGCGCCCGCGTATTCGATTCCGAGGAGCGGGCCCTGCGTGCGATCCTCGACGGCTCCATCCGTGCCGGCGACGTGGTGGTGATCCGCTACGAAGGTCCCCGCGGCGGGCCCGGCATGCGCGAAATGCTCGCCCCGACTTCCGCCATCATGGGCCGGGGTCTCGGCAGCGACGTGGCCCTGATTACCGACGGACGATTCTCCGGCGGCTCGCACGGATTCGTGATCGGACACATCACCCCGGAGGCTGCCATCGGCGGCCCGCTGGCCTTGGTGAAAAACGGTGACCGTATCGCCATCGATGCCACCCGCCGGGAGATCACCCTGAAGGTTCCGAAGAGAGAACTAAATCGCCGACGCAAGGCCCTGAAGCCGCGCCGCCCGCGTTACCGCACCGGCGTGCTTGCAAAATATGCGCGCAGCGTGCGTTCCGCCTCGGAAGGCGCCGTGACGGATATGCCGGACTGAATCTCCCCTGTCCCCTCCATAGCGTTGCGACATGGAGAGACAAGAATTATTGCTTTCTAGTCCCGTTTTCGCTTATAGATCCGCCCTAGACTTTAAATCAGACGGCATGCAGGCTTTCAACTAGTCGGCACTTGACTTTAAATTGGCCGAAGCCAAACTTTAAATCAGCCGCTCTTTTCTAATACCTTCTATCCCCCCGTCCGGCCAAAGCGCAAACCTGTACCCGAAACTCAATAGCCTCCCTTGCGGCGGCTCTCGGGCAATCCGGCGATGCGCCCTCCCTGCTTGCTCGGGTCACCAGGAAACAGATCGTAGAGGGTCTTGGCGTTGATTCTCTCATTCCAGAGTTTCCCAAAGTGCTTGACCAGGTTTCGGGTGTTCGGTTGGTTCCCGGCATTCTGGAAGAATTCCTCGCGCAGGTGTTTGATGACATCCCAATGGCGCGACGTCAGTTCCAAGTCTTCAGATTGTGCGATGTGCTCGGCCAAGCCCTCGCTCCAATCGTCCGCATTAACCAGGTAGCCGGTCGGCGTGGTCTCTATCGTCTTTCCGTCAAGTTCAATGCTCATGCAGTCCTCCGTGAATTTTCGAAGAAAAGATTGAAAAATGTTGCCCAAATTATAACGAGTACCCCACCCGCATTTATCGGGTTTCTGTCCTGACGGGAAATTGCACGCAAACGCTACACCATCGCCATGTCTTTTGCGCGACGACGCACTCGCATGCGAATGACTTCACCACGTTCAATCAACTCCTTCGACAGTTCGTGCACCTTTTGGGCATTCAGCCAAAACTCCGGAGTCTGTCCGAAAAATGTAGCTAGCGCGATTGCAGTTTCCGCACTGACGCCCTGGCGTTCATGCACGATTTCATGCAGACGGGTTGTCGGCAACCCAACAGCTTGAGCGACACCATGTACAGTCGATCCCATTCCCTCGATCTGTTCGAGTAATAGCGCTCCGGGATGTACGGCAATGCGTTGCGTGGGAGTTAGGGTCATGATTGTCATCCCAGCGTTCTGAATGCCTATATATTACGTGTCTTAGCTTCCTGGAAAATCCAGCCCTGTCTTTGCCGTACAAATCCGGTCTCCCAAGCCAACCTATCCTACCCCTTAGGGGATATAATAGTTGGTTCCCGGCTTACCCCATAGTGAAATTTATATCTGCTTCAAAATCATTTATCCTATGCACTGGCCACGTGTTTGACAGGAGGACCGTGAACCATGACAGACGAACAGCATAAAACGCCGATGCTGGACGAGTTGGAGCAAGGCCCCTGGCCGAGCTTCATCTCCGGTATTAAACGGCTTCGCGACCAACATTCCGACGAACGGATCAACGGCGTCGCAAACGACCTTCTCGGTCAATTAGAACATTCCTACGAAACCCGCAAGGGCTACTGGAAAGGAGGCACGGTCAGTGTCTACGGTTACGGCAGCGGCATCATCCCGCGCTTCTCCGAAGTCGGCGCCGCCTTCCCCGCCTCCAGGGAATTCCACACCCTGCGCGTGCAACCGCCCGCAGGCAACTACTACACCACCGACGTTCTCCGCCAGCTCGGCGACAGCTGGGAACGCTGGGGCTCCGGCCTGGTGACCTTCCACGGTCAGACCGGCAACATCATGTTCATCGGCGCCAGCACGGAAAACACCCAGCATTTCTTCGACGAGATCAACGACTACGGGTTCGACCTCGGCGGTGCCGGTCCTTGCGTACGCACCGGCATGTCCTGCGTCGGCGCGGCCCGCTGCGAACAGTCCAGCACGGACGAGATGCGGGTCCACCGCACCCTGCTCAACAACTTCACCGACGACGTGCATCGCCCGGCGCTGCCGTACAAGTTCAAGTTCAAGGTGTCCGGCTGCGGTAACGACTGCATGAATTCGATCGAGCGTTCCGACTTCTCCATCATCGGCACCTGGCGTGACGACATGAAGGTGGACCAGGAAGCCATCGCCGGCTACCTGGAGACCAAGGGCCGCCAGTACCTGATCGACAACGTGATCGCGCGCTGTCCGACGAATGCCCTGTCCCTGTCGGACGATGATCAGCTGGAAGTCGACAACCGCAACTGCGTGCGGTGCATGCACTGCCTGAACGTACTGCCCAAGGCCCTGTCGCCGGGAGACGACAAAGGCGTCTCGATCTTGATCGGCGGCAAGCGCACGTTGAAAATCGGTGACCTGATGGGCACCATGATCGTGCCGTTCATGAAACTCGATACCGAGGAAGACTACGAGCAACTGGTCGAACTCGCCGAGGAAACCATCGACTTCTGGGCCGAGAACGGCCTGGAGCACGAGCGTTGCGGCGAAATGATCGAGCGCATCGGCTTGGTCAACTTCCTGGAAGGCATCGGCGTGGAGGTGGATCCCAACATGATCAACGAGCCGCGCACCAGTTCCTACGTCCGCATGGACGACTGGGAGGAAGAGGCCGAGAAGTGGTTCCAGCGCAAGGCCGAACAATCCCAGGCTGCGGCCTGAACGCGGAGGGATTGATTCATGGCCACTGAACATCGCTCGCCGGTCGAATCCGGTTGCCCGGACGGCTTCCAGTACCTGCACCCGCTGATGCGCAAGCATTACGGGAACTGGGCCTATCACGAAGACCCCCGCCCCGGCGTGCTGCGCCACGTCGCGCACAACGGAGAAGCCATCTGGACCGTTCGCGCTGGCACCCAGCGCATCCTGGACGTGTTCACCCTGCGCAAGCTGTGCGACATCGGGGATGAATTCGGTGATGGCTACGTGCGTTTCACCATCCGCAGCAACATCGAATACATGATGTCCGACGAGGACAAGGTCGAACCGCTGATCGACGCGCTGGAAGATTCCGGCTTCATCGTCGGCGGCACCAAGAACTCGGTGGCGATGATCTCGCACACCCAGGGCTGGCTGCACTGCGACATCCCCGGCACTGACGCCTCCGGCGTGGTCAAGGCGATGATGGACGAGTTGATCGACGAGTTCCGCGGCTGGAACATGCCCAACCGGGTGCACATGACCACGTCCTGCTGCCAGATCAACTGCGGCGGCCAAGGCGACATCGCGATCAATGTCCAGCACACCAAGCCGCCCAAGATCAATCACGACCTGGTCTCCAATGTCTGCGAACGCCCGTCGGTGGTGGCACGCTGCCCGGTCGCGGCGATTCGCCCGGCCCTGGTCAACAACAAGCCTTCGCTTGAGGTCGACGAGAAGAAGTGCATCTGCTGCGGAGCCTGCTATCCGCCCTGCCCGCCCATGCAGATCAACGATCCGGAGCACACCAAGCTGGCCATCTGGGTCGGTGGCAACCACTCCAATGCCCGCGGCAAGCCCACGTTCCAGAAACTGGTTGCGGCCGGCATCCCGAACAACCCGCCGCGATGGCCGGAAGCCACTGCCGTGGTCAAGCGCATCTTGCGCGCCTACCGCGACGACGCCCGGGACTGGGAGCGCATGAACGACTGGATCGAGCGGATCGGTTGGCCTCAGTTCTTCGAGCGCGCGGGTCTGCCGTTCACCAAGTTCCATATCAACAACTGGCGTGGCTCCCGGGCCAGCCTCAATGCCTCGGCGCATATCCGCTTCTGAGCTTTGATTCCTGGGAAGTGTCACCGTGAAATTCGGAATCCTGGTCAACGAGGGTCCTTACCAGCACCAAGCCTCTGATAGCGCCTATCAATTCACCCGTGCGGCGCTGGCTGCCGGGCACGAGGTGTTTCGGATCTTCTTCTACCACGACGGGGTCAACAACGGCACCCGCCTGACCGTGCCGCCGCAGGACGACCGCAACGTCGTGGATCGCTGGTCGGAGTTGGCCCAGGAACACAGTCTGGACCTGGTCCTTTGCGTGGCCGCGGCACAGCGCCGCGGGCTGCTCGACGCCGATGAGGCCAAACGCCACAAAAAGGATGCCGACAACATCGCCCCGGGGTTCCGCATCTCGGGACTGGGGCAATTGATCGAAGCTGCCATCCAGTCGGACCGGCTGGTGACTTTCGGAGATTGAGGATGAGCGAAGAAGGCGTCATCAAGAAACTCATGTACGTCAACCGCAAGGCGCCGTACGGCACCATCTATGCGCTGGAATCGCTGGAAGTGGTCCTGATCGGCGCGGCGTTCGACCAGCAGGTCAGCCTGGCCTTCGTCGACGACGGCGTGTACCAGTTGGCTCGGAACCAAAGCACCGACGGCATCGGCATGAAGAACTTCTCCCCCACCTACGCGGCACTCGGCGACTACGACGTCCGCGACATCTATGTGGAACGCGAGTCGCTGGAAGCGCGCGGGCTGACCGTCGAGGACCTGATGCCGCTCACCTACGAGGACGAGGACGACGACTGGGCGGAGAAAGAGTCGCTCCGGGTCGTCGACAGCAAGGAACTGGCCGCGCTGATGGGCGAACAAGACATCGTGCTGAGCTTCTGACCATGAGCCTGCTGCACACCGTCAACAAGTCTCCGTTCGAGCGCAACGCCCTGCAGTCCTGCCTGCGGCTCGCGGAAGACGGCCATGCGGTCCTGCTGATCGAGGACGCCGTCGTGGCGGCCCTGGACGGGACCGAGCATGCCGAAGCCATCAAGAATTCAACGCAACGTCTGTCCGTGTACGTGCTGGGCCCCGACCTGGACGCGCGCGGACTTCCGAAGGATCGCATCATCGACGGCATCGAAGTCGTCGATTACGACCGATTTGTGGCGCTCACGTGCGAACACGATAGCGTCCAATCATGGTTATAACCAAAACAGTCTCAATGAGACGGGAGTAACAATCATGCCCCTTGAAGTCAACGGAAAAAATTACGAAACCGACGAGGAAGGCTATCTGGCCAACATCCAGGAATGGGAACCTGATCTGGCGAATGCCATGGCCGAAGCCGACGGCGCCGCTCTGGGTGAGAACCACTGGGAAGTGATCAACTTCCTTCGCGAGTACTACGAGGAATACCAGATCGCCCCGGCCGTCCGCGTCCTGACCAAGGCGATCGGCAAGAAACTGGGCAAGGACAAGGGCAACAGCAAGTACCTGTACGAGCTCTTCCCCTACGGCCCGGCCAAACAGGCCTGCAAATACGCGGGTCTGCCGAAACCGACCGGTTGCGTCTAACCTGCGCCCGACCGCCTGCCGGCGGTTCCGGCGTGAGCTGACATGGATGCAGCAAGCCTGGCTCTGACCTTCCTCTACTACGGCGCCGCCTTGGTGCTGGCGCTCGGGCTTGCCTTGCGCATCCGCCGGTACGCCACGGTCCCGGCCCCGCTGAAAATCCCGACCACGCCAGCTCCGACCAATCGCATCGGTGTCGTCCTGCGCATGATTCGGGAACTGACCCTGTTCGAAAGCCTGTTCAAGTCGAACAAATGGATCTGGCTGTTCGGCTGGATGTTCCACTTCGGCCTGCTGCTGGTGCTGCTGCGCCATCTGCGCTATTTCACCGATCCCGTCTGGGGCTGGGTGGCGTTCCTGCAACCGTACGGGAAATATGCCTCCCTGATGATGGTGCTCGGGCTACTGGGCCTCTGGTTCCGGCGCGTGGCGGTGGACCGGGTACGCTATATCTCCGCACTGTCCGACCACCTGATGCTGGCCCTGCTGATCGCCATCGGCGTGACCGGCATTGCCATGAGCTTTGCCGTCGGCACGGACGTGGTGGCCGTCAAGGCATTCTTCCTGGGACTCATGTGGTTCGACTGGCAGCCTCTGCCGTCCGACCCGCTGCTGTATGGACACCTCGTCCTCGTCGCATTGCTGATGCTGATCTTCCCGTTCAGCAAGCTGTTGCATGCCCCGGGCATGTTCTTTAGCCCCACCCGCAACCAGGCCGACAATCCCAGGGAACGCCGCCATGTCTCCGCCTGGGCGCTGAAACTCGAGAAAGGCAATGGCTGAGCAACCCGCTTTCGACGTCCCGGAACTCAAGCCGTATCCGGTCATCCCGAAACTGGTCGAGGATACGATGGCGCACAGCCAGCCGTTCGTCGCCAAGTCCGACTTCCAGGGTCCGCTGGGCTTCCCGGGCGAACTGGTGGACGACTGGCAGGACGTCGCGGTGAAGAAGATGGGCGAGCTGACCGACCGTTACCGCTCACTGCAGGTGTTCCTTGATTCCTGCGTTAAATGCGGCGCCTGCACCGACAAGTGCCACTACTATCTCGGCACCACCGACCCCAAGAACATGCCGGTGGCCCGCCAGGACCTGTTCCGCAAGGTGTACCGGCGCCACTACACGTTCGCCGGAAAATACCTCCCGTGGCTGGTCGGCGCCGAAGACCTGACCGAAGAAGTGCTCGACGACTGGTACAAGTATTTCCACCAGTGTTCGCAGTGCCGCCGCTGCTCGGTGTACTGCCCCTACGGCATCGACACCGCGGAAATCTCGATGGCGGCGCGCGAGGTCATGGATTCGATCGGAAAAGGCCAGAAATACTGCAACGAGATCATCGGCAAGGTCCATACCATCGGCAACAACCTGGGCCTGCCGGAGCCGGCCCTCGTGGATACATTGGAAGGCCTGGAGGAAGAGATCGAGGAGGACACCGGCGTCGCGGTCAAGTTCCCGGTGGACCAGAAAGGGGCCGACATCCTGCTGGTCACCCCTTCCGCCGATTTCTTTGCCGAGCCCCATGTCGATGGCCTGATCGGATACGCCAAGGTCCTGCACGAGGCGGGACTGTCGTGGACCCTGAGCTCGCACGCCTCCGAGGCGGCGAATTTCGGCATGTTCATCGGCAGCTACGAAAACATGCGCAAGGTCGCGCTGCGCATCCGGGAGGCGGCGCTGGACCTCGGCGTGAAGCGCATCGTGTTCGGCGAATGCGGGCACGCCTGGCGGGTCGCCTACAGTTTCCTCAATACGCTGGCCGGCCCCTTCGACTTCCTGGATCCGAACTATCCGGTCCCCCAGCACATCTGCGAGGTCACCCATGGACTGATCCAGGAAGGGAAGTTACGCCTGGACAAGTCGCAGAACGACGACATGGTGATGACTTATCACGACTCCTGCAACGTGGCCCGCGCCTCGCGCATGGGAGACGTCCCGGGCGGACAGTTCACCATCCCGCGCGACATCATCCGCGCCAGTTGCAACCATTTCTACGACATGCCGGCCGACACCGTGCGCGAAGCGACATACTGTTGCGGCGGCGGCGGCGGGCTTTTGACCGACGACCTGATCGAATTGCGCGTCAAGGGCGCCCTGCCCCGCATGGAGGCCCTCAAGCAGGTTGTCGAGGACCATGGCGTCACCCATATGGCTGCCATCTGCGCGATCTGCAAGAGCCAGTTCGCCAAGGTCCTGACTTACTATGGATTCCAGATGGATCAGATTGTCAGTGTTCACCAGCTGGTGAGCAACGCGATCATCCTGACCGGAAGCGAACAAGAGAAAGAGGCCGAGCTGAGCGAGGCCGCCTGAAGACCACTCCCAGGAGAACCCTATGAGTACCTCAAACGAGTCCCCATCAGACCAGAAACTCACGTTTCGTCGCTTCGAAGACGACGACTACCAGTGGACCAAGCCCGGAGACTCGATCTTCGAGGCGGATCATTCCCACAAGTGTCCGACTTACGTGCACCGCACCCCGCCGTGCCAGGGCAGCTGCCCGTCCGGCGAGGATATCCGCGGCTGGCTCGACATCGTGCGCGGCATCGAAACCCCGCCGGAAGGCATGAGCATGCAGGAATACGCCTTCCGCCGCTCGACCAACGCCAACCCGTTCCCGTCCATGATGGGCCGGGTCTGTCCGGCCCCGTGCCAGGACGGCTGCAACCGTAATCATGTCGAGGACTTCGTCGGCATCAATTCGGTAGAACAGTACATCGGCGACGAAGCCTACAACGAGGGCTTCAAGTTCGAGTCCCCCGAGAAGACCAGCGGCAAGCGGGTCGCCGTCATCGGCGGCGGGCCGGCCGGCCTGGCGGGCGCCTACCAGTTGCGCCGCCGCGGCCATGCCTGCACCATCTTCGAAGGCCAGGAGGAACTCGGCGGCATGATGCGCTACGGCATCCCCGGCTACCGTACGCCCCGCTCCTACCTGGACCGCGAAATCGAGCGCATCCTGGAAATGGGCGACATCGAGGTGCGCAACAACACCAAGGTCGGAACCGATGTCACCATCGAGGAGATCGAGAAGGAATTCGACGCCATCCTCTGGGCGATCGGCTGCCAGACCGGGCGAAAGCTTCCGGTCCCCAACAGTGATGCCCCGAACTGCATCTCCGGCGTGGCCTTCCTGGAAGCGTTCAACAAGGGCCACCTGCAGGTGACCGCCGACCGCGTCATCTGCGTCGGTGGCGGCGACACCTCCATCGACGTGGTTTCTGTCGCTAGGCGTCTCGGCAATATCCCGAGCATGGAAGAGAAACTGCGGCCCGAACATGTCGTCGGCGGCTACGTGGCACACGATGCCGCAATGGCCGCAGCCCGTGAAGGGGCGAACGTGACGCTGACCTCCCTGTTCCCCAAGGAGGAAATGACCGCGGCCGAGCACGAAGTGCACGATGCCATGCGTGAAGGGGTCGATATTCGCGACGGCGTCATGCCGGTCGAGGTGCTGCTGGACGATACCGGCCGGGCCCGCGCCCTGAGAATGGCGGAATGCACCATAGAAGAAGGCCGTCCCAGTCCCGTGGAAGGCACGGAGTTCGAAATCGAGGCGGACCTGATCGTGTCCGCCATCGGCCAGGGCGGCGACCTCAGCGGCGGCCTGGCGGAACTCGACAACGGCCGCGGCCTGATCGATGCCAGCAAGTTCTTCGAGGTCGACGGACGACCCGGGCACTTCGTGGCCGGCGACATCATCCGCCCGCATCTGCTGACCACCGCCATCGGGCAGGCGTCCATCGCCGCCGAGGGCATCGACCAGTACCTGAAAGATGCCGAACTCCGCAAGCGCCCGAAAGTGGATGTCCATCACTTCGACCTGCTGGCGAAGCTGAGCGAGGCCGGGCTGGATCCCAAGCCTTACGAGATCGGCGAAACCCGGGGCACCGACGGCAGCGATTTCTCGGTGCACAACTACGAGGATCGTTCCAGCCAGGAAATCATCACCCACGAAAAACTGTTCCTTGCCCACTTCCCCTTTCAGGCCCGTGTCCTGCGCGGCGAGTCCGGACCCGACAGCGAGGCAGTGCTGGGCCACTTCGAGGAACGCGTGGTGGGCCTGAGTGAAGAGGAGGCGGTCTCCGAGGCCGGGCGCTGCATGAGCTGCGGCATGTGCTTCGAATGCGACAACTGCGTCGTGTTCTGTCCGCAGGATGCCGTGTTCCGGGTCAAGAAAGACGAGCATACGACCGGGCGCTATGTCGACACCGACTACGACCGGTGTATCGGCTGCCATATCTGCGCCGACGTCTGCCCGACCGGCTACATCGATATGGCTCTGGGAGAGCATTGATTTCGGGGTGATCTGCGCGCTATGCGGGCAATTTTTCTCATGTTGTCAGTCGTCACGCTGACAGCGCTCTCGAATGCCTCTGCTGAGGGGTTGGGGCCGTTTATTCCCAAGGCCAAGGGCGAGCAATGCGTGGAGCCGACTCAGGTGATGCGCGAGCGGCACTGGGAATTCATCCTGCACCAGCGCGACGAGACCGTGCACAAGGGCATCCGCACCACCCGCCATTCCCTGAAGAACTGCCTGGAGTGCCACGTGCAGCCGGACGAGGAAGGGCGATTCCCGCGGAGTTCCGAGCCGACCCATTTCTGCACCAACTGCCACGTCTTCGCCGGCATCCGCATCGACTGCTTCGAATGCCACGCCGACCGCCCGCATGAGGCCTACGGCGCGATCCCCCGCCACTCCCGGCTGAGCCTGAACGACATGTTCCGCAAGAGACCTGTCCGATGAGCCTGGATCTCACCCGGCGCGAATTCCTGCAAGGTGCCGGTGCGGCCGGGGCCCTGAGCCTTGCGCCCGGCGTGTTCCTGTACGCCAAGGACCCGGAAGCCCCGGTGACCGACGCCGTGCGCTGGGGACTGCTGGTGGACACCCGGGTGTGCCAGGAAGACTGCAATGCCTGCGTGGACGCCTGCAATGAAGAGCACAACCTGCAGGATCTCGGCCGCCCCGAGACCGATGCACAGTGGATTCGGAAATTGAATGTGCGCGACCCGCTTGGCGGGAGGACCATCTCGCTGCCGATGATGTGCCAGCACTGCGAGAATCCCCCTTGCGTGGACGTCTGCCCGACGGGTGCCTCGTTCCGCCGCGAAGACGGCATCGTGCTCGTCGACAAACATACCTGCATCGGCTGTCGCTACTGCATGATGGCCTGCCCCTACAAGGCGCGTTCGTTCATCCATGAGAACCTGACCGAGCAGTTGCCCGACGCGCCGCGCGGCAAAGGCTGCGTCGAGAGCTGCACCATGTGCGTACACAAGGTCGATGCCGGGGAAAACACGACCGCCTGTGCGGAAGCCTGTCACAAGGACGGGCACCAGGCTATTTTGTTCGGAGACCTGAACGATCCGGACAGCGAGATCTCCAAGCGGATCCGGGAATTCGGCGCCACCCAGATCCGGGCCGACCTCGGGCTCAACACCGGCGTACGCTACCAGAACCTATGAGCATCGTCTCGACCCGCTACGCCACGCTGGACGCCGGCCGCAACTACTGGGGCCTGCTCGCCGTCCTGGCGGGCGTGATCCTGGCCGGATTCGCCGTATTCCTCCACCTGGAGCACGAGGGCCATTGGATCACCGGCATGAACAACCAGGTCGTGTGGGGCATCCCGCATGTCTTCGCCGTGTTCCTGATCGTCGCGGCTTCCGGTGCGCTGAACGTCGCCTCCATCGCTTCCGTATTCGGCCAAGCTGCCTACAAGCCTCTAGCCCGCCTGTCCGGGCTTCTGGCCGCCGCCCTACTGTCCGGCGGTTTGGCCATCCTGGTACTGGACCTCGGTCGACCGGATCGACTGATCGTGGCCATGACCTACTACAACTTCAAGTCCATCTTCGCCTGGAATATCTTCCTTTACACCGGGCTGCTGGCGGTGATCGCCGTCTACCTGTTCGTGCTGTTCCAGCCCGCACTGGCCCGCTGGACCCGGGCCGCCGGCATCATGGCCTTGCTGTGGCGCCTCATCCTGACCACCGGCACCGGCGCCATCTTCGGTTTTCTGGTCGCCCGCCAAGGATACGACGCGGCCATCATGGCGCCCCTGTTCATCATCATGTCGTTCTCGTTCGGCACGGCCGTATTCCTGCTGGTCCTGGCCGCGGCTTGCCGGGGCTCCGGGAGGGTGCTTGGCGATGCCCTGCTGTTCCGCCTGAAGAACCTGCTCGCCGTGTTTGTCTCCGCAGTGCTTTATTTCGTCCTGGCCTACCACCTCACCAATCTCTACGCCACCGAGCACCATGGCTTCGAGGCATTCATCCTGAATTTCGAGAGCCTGTATTCGAAACTCTTCTGGCTCGGGCAGGTTGGCCTCGGCTCTCTCTTGCCGCTCGCCCTGTTCTATTCGCCGAAGACCCGGAACTGCCGCGTCAGCACGCTTGTCGGCGCGAGCCTGGTCATCATCGGCGGCCTGATCCAGATGTACGTCATCATCATCGGCGGGCAAGCGTATCCGCTGATCCTGTTCCCCGGCATGGAAGAAAGCAGTTCGTTCTTTGACGGTGTGGTTGCGTCCTACGTACCAAGCATCTGGGAGTTCCTGCTGGGCATCACCGGGGTCGGCATCGGCCTGATCCTCACCGTCGCGGGCCTGGGCGCACTGGACATCCTCCCCGAGGACCTGTCGGATCCCGAGCCGACCAGCTAAGTTTTAATCATGGCCGGCCAACACCGCCGGATCTACCTGTCGGCAAGCCGAAAGTCCAGCGGCAAGACCTGTCTTTCCATCGGTCTCCTGCATACGCTTGCCCGGCACGGCGTAAAGATCCAGCCTTTCAAGAAAGGGCCCGACTACATTGATCCGATGTGGTTGTCCCGCGCCGCCGGACGACCCTGCTACAACCTGGACTACAACACGCAAACCAGCCAGGAGGTCCTTGAGACCGCCGCCCGGGGTTCCGCGGCCGATTACTCCCTGATCGAGGGCAACCTCGGGTTGTTTGACGGCATGGCGACCGACGGCTCCGACAGCAACGCCGCCTTGGCCAAGCTTCTGCAGGCACCCGTCGCGCTCATACTGGATTCCGAGGGAATGGCTCGTGGCATCGCGCCGCTGGTTCTCGGCTATCAGCAGTTCGATTCCGAGCTGCAATGGGCTGGCGTGATTCTCAATCGGACTGCCGGCAGTCGACATGAATCCAAACTCGTCCATGCCGTGGAGCAGCACACCGACCTGCCCGTGCTGGGTGCCGTCGGGAGATCCCCGGACATGCGACTCGCGGAACGTCACCTCGGGCTCATCACCCATGCCGAGCAGGCTGACGCAGACCAGCACATCGAAAAAATGGGCCGGGTCGTGGCCGAGAGCATCGATGTCGAAAGACTGCTCAGTCTCGCGGGTAGTCCGGTTGCAGACCTGAAGACAGAAGCTCCAGCATCCGCGCCTGCACCGGACCTTCGCATCGGGTATGCCCGGGACGCCGCATTCGGGTTTTACTATGCGGATGACCTGGAACAGTTTGCCCGGTTGGGTGCTGAGTTAGTACCGTTTGATGCGCTGCACGACACCGATCTTCCCGAGATGGACGGCTTGTGGCTCGGCGGCGGGTTTCCGGAAACTCAGGCCGAAGCTCTGTCAGCCAATGCCTCGATGAAGGAGGCCGTGCACGACCGCATTGCGGCCGGGCTGCCGACCTATGCCGAGTGCGGCGGTCTCATGTACCTGTCCCGGCAGATCTCCTGGGAAGATCAGACTCACGAGATGGTGGGCATCGTCCCCGGCGATTGCGTGATGGACTCGCGCCCGCAAGGGCGAGGGTTGGTGGAACTGGAGGCCACGGGCGACTTCCCATGGCCCGAGGTGCCCTCAGGGTTGCAAGTGCCTGCACATGAATTTCACTACTCGCGCCTGGAAAACCTGAGTGGCGATTTTCGCTGGGGCTGGCAGGTTCGGCGCGGAACTGGCACGGCCGAGGAAATGGACGGATTGATTTTAGGCAACCTGTTTGCCAACTACTGCCACTTGCGTCACACAAAGCGTTTTGAATGGATTCAGTATTTTCTAGCGTTCGTAAGGAGGGAGATTACCTAAAGAAGTAACTATCAAGTCTATAGTTTATATTAACTAACAAATTATAAATTATTTTTTCATAAAAAGTATGTTATTATGCGTGAAGCCGATAATTATAGCGAGGTTTCTCGGCTCGTGCGGCAATATTTGGAGGAAAAATTATGCTTGTATCGTTCGCAGTTGAAAACTGGACCTGCTTCCGGAATCGACAGGAATTTAGTATGGAAACAGTCGGTCGAATCGAAGACGATTTTGCATTCAATACCGAGGTTAGCCGATATCCGCGACTCAATCGGGTAGCAACCATCTACGGCCCAAATGGGAGCGGTAAATCTCGTTTTGTCGAAGCCTTGGCTTTTATGAGAGATTTTGTCATGGAATCAGCAGGTGAAACCCAAGCGGGGGATTCTATTGATATTGAACCATTTTGCTTCGATTCTCTATCCCTCGAAAAACCGACTCAATTCGAAATCGTATTCATCCAAAAAGGTATTGTGTATGAATATGGCTTCACGGTCGACAATGAAAAAGTATGGGATGAATGGCTTTTTGTTCGTCCACCCGGCGGGCGCATTCAACGATGGTTTAGACGAAACTTTGATCTATCATCCGGAAAACATGAATGGGTTTTTGGTCCTTCCTTTCAGGGTGCCCGAAATATGTGGCGTACCGCGACTCGGCCGAATGCCTTGTATGTCTCTACGGCAACCCAACTAAACAGTAAATCCCTGTATCCGATCATGGAATGGTTTCAAAACCTTGGGGTGTGTCGACCAGATGAGATTTTTTCTTGGTTCACTTCCGAAATTCTCGTGAATGAAGAAAATAGCCTCGCCCACGTAATTGATTTTTTGCGGCAAGCCGATATTCAGGTCTCCGACATTAGGGTACAGGAAGAAGATTTTGGACTCGAAATGTTAGGTCCACTTATTCGTACAGGGAACATGGAGCATCTGAAAAGCATGGCTAGCCAGAAAATCCTTGTACCAGAGTTTGGATTGCCAACCGAAAATTCTGATGATCTGACTTATTTAGATTTCAACGAGCAGTCGGATGGTACTCAGCGAATGTATGCGTTCGCAGGTTTTTGGCTTGAAGTTATTGACCACGAGCGGGTAATTGTAATTGATGAATTAGACCGTAGCCTACATCCCCACCTTGCCAAGTTTTTGATCGAGTTCATCAACCGCCCGAACAAAACTCGAGCTCAATTGATTGCAACCACTCATAACGTAGTGTTGCTTCAAGATCAAGATGTCCTTGATCGAAATCAAATATGGTTCATGGAAAAAGATGCGAATCAGGCCGCATCACTTGCGCCTTTGTCCGACTATCGCCCACGCAAGAAGGAATCATTACTACGTGGCTATCTGGGAGGGCGCTATGGCGCAATTCCCAATGTCTCAGACCCCAGACTCAATTGACAAAGCATGCCTCCGCAACAGTCTCGCCGAGTCAAGCGCGGCCGTCCCCGTAGAAGCGGAAAACCGCGCATCCTAATCCTATGCGAAGGCACAAGAACTGAACCAAACTATTTTGTAGGATTTAAAAGTTCGAAATCCCTCACCAGTGTAGTCGTGCGTGCCCTACGGCCGGGGCAAGTCGGCCCAACCGGATTACTGAAGCGTGTACATAAGGAATTGAAAGAAGATCCGGGCTGGGATGAAGTCTATTGTGTCCTCGACCATGATGGGCGAAACGCAAAGATTAAAGCTCTTGAGAAAGGACTAGCCACCATTGACCACATGACTGATTCCTGTGACATCAAAATGATTCTCTCTTGTCCCTGCTTTGAATTTTGGCTACTCCTGCATTTCGAAATTACTGACCGCCCATTTTCCGCAGGGGCTCGTGGCACCGAGTGCGAAGATGTGATCAGGCGACTTGAGCATCATCTACAAGGATATAAGAAGAACGACTCCAAAGTTTTCGAGAGATGCCGTGAGCATGTAGATACTGCACTTGAAAACTTGAGAAAATTGCAGCATGCAGAACCACCTTCTTCAGAACCCTCTACTCCACACACAAACGTCGGGCTATTAATCGAACGGCTTCTGAAACTTTCTGACATGTGAGAATGCGGTAATGAGCGAATCAAAGATTCGCCCGGGAGGACGGACAACATTGCCAAAACCTGTCCACGAAGCACTCGGGGTCTGCTCCGGGAGCCGTATCCGTTATGCCATACGTGTGGTAAAGAGGTTTGGATTCTTCCCGAGAAACCACAGGAAAGTGAACAGATTTCCTCCCTCAGTTTCAGTTATGGCCGACAACCTCCAAGGAATAGCCACCACTTGAAACAAACGCATCAGTCGACCATCAAATATCGACACTACGGTAATGAATAAGCCCTTCACCTGTCTGGGCCTGATATGGACGTGAAGTAGAATCGTACATAACAATCAGCTCGATTAAAAACAATGGATGAATCTACAATCACATCAAGAGGTCGGACAACTCTGCCCAAATCTGTTCGGAAAGCACTGAACGTTGGTCCTGGAGATAAGGTTCGTTACGTCATACTTGATAACGAAGTCCGAATTTTGCCGATACGTTCTCTCGCCCAATTGTTCGGCGCATTCAAACGCAGCGGTCCACCTGCGACATTACAAGACATGGATCGCGCTATCGCAGAAGGAGCATGCGAGGAATAGGCGTCTACTCTTTTTCTTCTTGCAAAACCTTTGACAAGGCTGCTGCAATTAGCCCTGCTGGCACGGCCACAATACCCAAGCCACACATGAGAATCAAGAAAGTGAACAGTTTTCCTCCTGCAGTTATGGGATAAAAATCTCCATAACCAACTGTAGTTAAAGTTGTGACCACCCACCATAAACTATGAGAACAAACAAATCGAACGTGCGGCCTGCAACCGTGTCAGATCGTTGCACAATATCATAGATTTTCATTTGAAACTCCCTATGTCTAAACCCCGATCTCCGAGCTAACGAGATTTTCTAGTTTTTCCCTGCACGAGAGGCGGTCCGGGGTGGATTCCCGCGTAAATTCTGGCGAACGAGCAGGCCGACTCGTCGCGAAGGGACCCGTTT
>LXNI01001012.1_pt1 | contig 27507 bp, 21 predicted proteins | sample 809091 | NCBI WGS metagenome assembly LXNI01 (sample SAMN04870527, study PRJNA318959) | sponge metagenome | biome: 01000161; feature: marine sponge reef; material: water | host: Sarcotragus foetidus | place: Greece: Milos, Mediterranean Sea | collected 2013-05-29 | depth 5-7 m | reverse complement strand
GCCTACCGTCCGCTGGGCCTCGGCTTTGCCAACCTAGGCGCGATGCTGATGTCAATGGGCGTGCCGTACGACTCGGATCGCGGCCGGGCCATCGCGGGCGCGGTCTCGGCCACGATGTGCGGCCAGGCCTACCTTACGAGCGCGCAGGTCGCCGAAGTGCGAGGTCCGTTCGAGGGTTACAAGAAGAACCGCGAACCCTTCCTCGAGGTGATTCGGATGCATCGGGATGCGAGCGAGGAGATTGCCAGCGAGGGCGTGCAGCCCGAACTGCGCTCTGCGGCCGAAGCGGCCTGGCACGAGGCCTACGCGGCCGGGCGCCAGCACGGCTACCGCAACGGCCAGGTCACGGTGATCGCGCCGACGGGCACGATCGGGTTCATGATGGACTGCGACACGACCGGCGTGGAGCCGGAACTGGCGCTGGTCAAGTACAAGAAGCTAGTCGGCGGCGGCGTGATCAAGATCGTCAACAACACGGTCTCGGAAGCGCTCGAGCGGATCGGCTACAGCGAGCAACAGGTCGCGGAGATCGTCGACCACATCGACTCGACGGAGACAATCGAGGGTGCGCCGGGCCTCAGCGACGAGCACTTGCCAGTGTTCGATTGCAGCTTCAAGGCGCTCAACGGCGAGCGCTCTATCCACTTTGGCGGGCACCTGAAGATGATGGCTGCGGTGCAGCCCTTTATATCGGGCGCGATCTCCAAGACGATCAATATGCCGCAGGAGTCCACGGCGGACGACATAGCCGATGCCTACATGGAGGCATGGCGCTTGGGGCTGAAAGCCGTGGCCATCTACCGCGATGGCTCTAAGGGGGCACAGCCGCTCAGCACGGGTCAGTCGGACAAGAGCGGAACGGGCGCGACCGACGACACCACGCCCCGCCCGCTGCGTCGTAGGCTGCCGGACGAGCGCGAGTCGCTCACGCACAAGTTCTCGGTCGGCGGGCACGAGGGGTATCTCACGGTCGGGCTCTATCCGGACACCAAGCTGCCCGGCGAGATCTTCATCCGCATGGCCAAGGAGGGCTCGACAATCAGCGGCCTGATGGACAGCTTCGCTACAGCAATCTCGCTGACGCTGCAGTACGGCGTTCCGCTCCAGACCTTGGTGGAGAAGTTCGGCCACGTGCGGTTCGAGCCGAGCGGCTGGACGAACAACAAGAACATCCACTACGCCAAGTCGATCACCGACTATATCTTCCGCTGGCTGGGTGCGAAGTACCCTCCCGCCGAAGGGAATGCTGCGGGCCAAATCGACCAGGCTGTGCCAACCGCGCAGGCAAGCGTGTCGCGCATGGACAATGCTGCGGTGGACGAGGTCCAGGCCTTGGACTCGCCGGTGGACGGTCCGCCCTGCACGGAGTGCGGTTCGATTATGAGCGTGAACGGCAACTGCTATCGCTGCCCGAACTGCGGCTCGACTTCGGGCTGTAGCTGAGGCGCGATCGCGCGCCTCTTGCGGCGCGGGTGTCGATCGTTTGCCGGCCGTCAGGCGAGCAGCGGCTGGATCACGCGCCCGCCCACGTCCGTGAGCCGGAAATCCCGGCCTTGGTGCCGGAAGGTGAGCTTGGTGTGGTCCAGTCCGAGTAGGTGCAGGATGGTGGCCTGCACGTCATGGACCTCGATCGGGTCTTTGGTGATGAAGAAGCCTAGGTCGTCGACCTCTCCAATGGTCTGGCCGGGCTTGATGCCGCCGCCTGCAAACCACATGGGGAAGTTCTCGATGTGGTGGTTGCGCCCGGGCAGTTCCTTGATCTCGCCCATCGGGGTCCTGCCAAACTCGCCGCCCCAGATTACCAATGTGTCGTCTAGCAACCCGCGCCGCTTGAGGTCCGTCACCAGTGCGGCCGAGGCGCGGTCCACGTCCAAGGCCACCTCGTCCAGCTTGTCGGCGAGGTTGTTGACGCGGTTCCCGTGGTGGTCCCAGCCTGTGTGGTAGAGCTGCACGAAGCGCGTACCGCGCTCCAGCAGGCGACGGGCGACCAAGCAGTTGTTGGCGAATGTCGACTTGCCAGGTTCGGCGCCGTAGAGGTCCAGGGTCGCTTGGTTCTCGCTGGACAGGTCCATCAATTCCGGGCCACTGGTCTGCATGCGCAGGGCGAGTTCGTATGAAGCGATGCGGGTGGAGATCTCCGGATCGCCGACCTCTGCCAGCCGCGCTAGGTTGAGATCGCGGATAGCGTTGACCCGCGCTGCCTGTCTGTCCGCTGAGAAACCGGCAGGGCTTGACAGATTCGGGATAGGATCCGCCGAGCGCAGGAATTCCACGCCTTGGTAGGCTGTCGGCAGGAAGCCGCTGCCCCAGATGTTGGCCCCGCCCATGAGATTGCGCTCGCCGGAGCGCAGCACGACGAAGGCGGGCAGGTTTTCGGATTCGTTGCCTAGGCCGTAGGTAATCCACGAGCCCATTGCCGGCCGCCCGTAGCGCGTAGAACCGGTGCTGAAGAAGAGCTTGGCGGGAGCGTGGTTGAAGTTCTCCGTCCTCAGAGAGTGGATAAGTGCGAGGTCGTCCACGATGGCGGCCATGTGCGGGAAGACCTCTGACACCCAAGTGCCGGACTGGCCGTGGCGGCGGAAGTCGCGCTGCGGTCCGAGCAGTTTGGGCCGCTGCTTGGTGAACTGCTCCATGAATGCGAAGCGCTTGCCATCGAGGAAAGAGTCTGGGGTGGCTTCGCCGTCCAACTCCCTGAGCCTCGGACGCCAGAGCCAAGTCTCGAACTGGCTGGGCGCACCTGCCATGAACAGGTAGACCACCCGTTTGACCTTGGGCGCGAAGTGGGGCTGCTTGGGTGCGAGCGGATTCCGCGAATCAAGGGTGGGTGCCGCGTGCAGGCCCCTCGCGCCGAGCAGGCCGCCGAGCGCGATACCGCCCAGTCCTACGAAGCACTGGCTGAAGAAGTGACGCCGCGTGGCGTGCAAGAGCTCGTGTTGTCTGGGTGTCATGACGGGTCACTCCCGAGTTACGAACTCGTCAAGGTTCATCAGCACGCCTGCCACGGTGGTCCAAGCGGCCAGCTCGGGCGGCTTGTCGCCCTCTCGGCTACCCAGCGTGAGCGTCTGCTGTGCTTGTTCAGGATACGTCTGAAACTCGTCCAACTGACTGCTGGCGAGCCTGGCCAGCGTTTCCAGCTCGGCTGCCGACGGCGAGCGGGCAAGGCAGATGCGGAAGGCGTGAGCCGCTCGTTCGGCCACGCCGCCATCGGGGCGCTCGTCCACTACGCGGCGGGCGAGTCCTTGGGCGAACTCGTGAAAACCGGTGTCATTCAGCAGCGTGAGCGCTTGCAGCGGGGTGTTGGATCGGTTGCGCTTGGTCGACGTGGTAAGCGCATCGGGGCTGTCAAAGACCATCAAGCCGGGATGCGGGCTGGTGCGCCAAAAATGGGTGTACAACCCGCGCCGATAGCGGCTCTCGCCCTTGCTTTCCGGCCAAGGCTGGCGAATCATCACTCCGGGTGGCTGAGCTGGAAACACGCTTGGGCCGCCAATCTCCGCCGCCAGCATACCACTGGCCGAGAGCGCCAAGTCCCGAACGATCTCGGATTCTACCCGCAGTCGGTTCTGGCGTCCCAACAGGCGGTTTGCCGGATCTGCCGTGGCCAAGTTGGCACGGTGCTCTGAGGCTTGGCGGTAGGTCGCTGACGTAACGATCAAGCGGTGCAGAGACTTCAGGCTCCAGTCGTTTTCCACGAATTCGGAAGCGAGCCAATCGAGCAGGGCTGGATGGTCGGGACGTTCGCCTTGCGTGCCGAAGTCGTTCTCGGTTGCCACGATTCCCCGCCCGAAGTAGCGCTGCCAGATGCGGTTGACCGTGACACGCGGCGTCAGGGGATTGGCGCGGTCAACGATCCAGCGGGCTAGATCTAGGCGGTTCGGATTCTCGGCTTCTAGCGGCGGCAGGACGGCGGGTGTGCCGGCGAATACCTGCTTGCCCTTGCTGAGGAACTCGCCCTGTAGCAGGATGTGCGTCGGACGCGGTTCGGACAGTTCGCGCATCACCAGTGTGCTCGGGATCTTGGGCAACAGCGCTCTGACCGCCGCGATGGCCCTGCGGCGCTCCTGTACTCCAGGGTCTTGAGCCAGGAATTCGTTCCGCACGAATACTCGCCGGGCCTCCAAGCGATCCTCCGGGGGCGTGCGCAGGAGACGCTGGACGCCGAGCGGGAACTCGGCGATCTGGGTCTCGGTCAGGCTCGCCTCCCACTCGGACTGTTGGGCGAGCAGACTCTTCTGGTAAGCGGATTGCTCGGCCTGCATGGCCTCGATTTGCGCCGTGATGGCATCCCGGCGCAGGTATTGCTCGTCAGTGCCGAACTCGAGCACGGGCTCGTAGGCCCGGGCACGGCCCTCGTTATTCTTGAAGTCCCCGCTGAGTTCATCGATGTTGTTGAAGAAGGCGAAGAACTCGTAGAACTCGTGCTGCGAAATGGGGTCGTACTTGTGGTCGTGACAGCGGGCGCAGCCAAGGGAGAGCCCCAGCAAGGCAATGCCGGTCACATCTACGCGGTCAACGACGGACTCGACCCTGTACTGTTCGAAGTCGACCCCGCCCTCGAGATTGAGCAGGGTATTGCGATGGAAGCCGGTTGCCACGATCTGTTGCTCGGAGGGATTCGGCAGCAGGTCTCCGGCGAGCTGTTCGATCACGAACTGATCGAACGGCAGGTCGCGGTTGAGGGCATTGATCACCCAATCGCGGTACATCCAGATTTGGCGGGCGGCGTCGGCGTTGTAGCCGTTGGAATCGGCGTAGCGGGCGATATCAAGCCAGTGCCGCCCCCAGCGCTCGCCGTAGGCGGGAGAATCCAGCAAGCGTTCAACTAGGCGCTCGTAGGCACCGGCTGCGGGGTCTTCGATGAAGTCGCGAACCGCCTCTGGTGAGGGTGCGAGTCCGGTCAGGTCCAAGTGGACTCTCCTCACCAAGGTAGCGTCCGATGCCTGGGACGATGGTGTCAGGCCAGCCTCTTCGAGCCGGGCCAGCACGAAACGGTCAATCGAGTTGCGCACCCAGGCCGGTTGCGAGACGCGCGGAGGTTGCGGGCGCTCGATCGGCTGGAATGACCAATGGGCTTGGGTTGGGGCGGTGGCGGGAGTCGGCGAGGTTTCGGGCCATGGAGCGCCGAGTTCGATCCAGCGTTCGATTGCGGCGATCTTGGCCTCTGGCAGCTCTCCGTCGGGCGGCATGCTGAGTGCCTCGGACTGGCGCAATGCCCCGAGAATCAGGCTCTGAGTGGGCGAATCAATGGAAATGGCCGGCCCGCGATTGCCGCCTTCCAGCAGGCCTTCGCGGGTCGCCAGCGAGAGCCCGCTTGTGCGGAGCTGGTCGTTATGGCACTCGGCGCAACGGGTGTGGAGGATCGGCCGGACTTCGGACTCGAAGAAGTTGATCGCTTCGGCAGCGGACGGCGCTTGCGGGCCCGCGTACAGGCACGAGGCCGCCAAGGCGGCGATGCTCAGTCCGACCGGCCCGGCACGCATGAGTCCGCTGCGAGAGAAGGACGCCGCTGGGGTCGGGCGAGGGACGGCTCAGCGGAACCTCTCTTGTGCCGCCAGTCTATCACTTTACGATCTGGCGAGGCTGATGATCTCCTTGTCCAAACTTGCGTCCGGAGTGCATGACTCTGCAGCGAGACTGGGCTGTGGGCCGAGAGCCGAAGTTCTACCGCTCCAGACGACTTTGGAGGCTATTGGTCAGCTCCGCCACCAACGTCGGATTCGATGCCGCAACATTCATCGTCTCCTTTTCGGCTGACGTGTGGTCGTACAGTTCCGCAAACCCGTCATCGTGAAGGACCAGCCGATGCGTCCTTGTGCGTATGGTGCGCGCCCCTCGGCGGTATGAGATTGCAGGGTGGCCGCGCGCGGTCGGATCATCCAAGATCGGGCGTAGCGTTACTCCGTGGACGAAATCTGGCGCCGGCAGCCCTGCTAGGTCGCAGAGGGTGGGAAACACGTCTAACGTCTCGACTAACGCATCTGACATCATCCCGGGCCTCGGAATATCGCGATACGAGATGACTAGGGGGGAGCGCAAGGATTCCTCGTAGAGGGCGTGCTTGCCCCAGATCGCGTGCTCGCCCAGATGCCACCCGTGATCCCCCCAGAGCAGCACGATGGTGTTCTCTGCGGCGCCGCTCGCTCGGAGACGCTCCATGAGGCGCCCGACCTGAGCGTCGGCGTAGGTCACGCAGGCGGCGTAGTGCCTGCGCACTTCTAGAGCGAAGTCGGCGTCTGTGTCCGGGTCACGATTCCTGAGGTTGTACTTCCGGAACTCGTTTGAGGGGTGCCAAGTGGTCTTTCCCGTCGGCTTCGCCGGATAGGGTGTTGGTGGCAGTTGTGCGTCCGCGTACGGCTCGAGGTACTTCAGCGGCGCACCGAACGGCAGATGTGGACGAAGGATTCCAACGGCTAGGAAGAATGGCTGGCTGGAATCGGAGGCTAGCAGATCGAGCTGGTTCAGCGCTTCGTCGATCGAACCCCCGTCCGGATAGATCGAATCGGGGCCATCCTCGGCTTGGTACACGTCCATCTCAGCAGGGTCTGCTCGGATCTCGCCGTTGGCCAAACCGTGCATCCATCCGCGAGGATGCTGCCACGGACCGGTGGGCAGCAGGTGGCGGTCCCACGAGTCAGGCATTTCCAGCTGGAGCGGGTCGTCCCAATCCCCCCCTCCGAAGCCGCCGGGATGATGTGAGACCTTCCCTACCGAGACTGTCGTGTAGCCGTATTCGCGAAACCACGCCGGCATGCTCGCGGGCACAGATCCGGGAACGTCCTTCAATTGTGCGGCGCGCTCAAACAACGCCGCGTTGCTGACTCCTCCATAGCGCCCGGTCAGCAGGGTGTAGCGCGACGCGCCGCAGGTCGGCGCTTGGACGTAGTGTCTGCGGAACGCCCTCCCTGCTGACACAAGGCGATCGATGTTCGGCGATCGGATGTACGACGCGCCGAACGACGCGAGCTCGGGTCGCAGGTCGTCGACCGCGATCAGCAGAATGTTCGGCCGTGTGTCCACGGCGGTCTCCGGCACGGTCGCACAAGAGAGGGCCGCGGCGGCGAACAAGGCAAGCAGCTTCCTCACCAGACCGCTCCTCGTGCAGGGTGAGGCGAAGTCCTCCAGCGCTGGGCTCGGTTTGGTCGAACCTGCCTCTCGGTTACATTCCGGCATTGCCGGACACCATTAATAGGCACAGTGATGGCGAACGGAATGATACCACCTTCGCAGGTGGCGCTCCGCGTGAGCGCGACCGCGGCCTTGTTGCTACTGCCGGTCTGGCCGGCTCTCGCGTCTGATGCAGTGCTGGATGCAATGCAGCAGGAGATTGAGCGCTCGGTCGAAACGCTAGCCGATCAGCCTACTCCGTTGTATTTCCTCAGCTATGAAATCACCGAGGAACGCGCCGTCTCCGCCCGAGCGTCGTTCGGGGCGCTGGCGGGCCGAGCCGAGAGCGAGCGCCGCTTGCTGGATATTGATCTCAGAGTTGGCAGCCACGACCTTGACAACACGCGTCCGATCCGGGGCCGGGGCGGTTCCAACCGCTCTAGGTTCTCCCGCTTGGAGGTCCCGGTCGCGGACATTGATGCGCTGCGCAGCACGCTGTGGATTCAGACGGATCGCAAGTACAAGGAAGCCACAGAAGAGCTCACCAAGGTGAAGACCAATATTCAGGTGACAGTGCAGGACGAGGAACGGACGGCTGATTTCTCGGCCGAGGCCCAGCAGCAGTCTATTGAGCCCGAGCGTTCGTTTGATTTGGATCTGGCTGCTTGGGAAGACAGGCTGAAGCTTTACTCGGCTCCGTTCTCGCGCTCCCCTCATGTCTACGCAGCGGATGCCATAGTCAGCGGATCGGTGGTGACTCGCTGGTACGTCAACAGCGAAGGCACCACGATTCGCACTTCCGAGCCTCGCGTCCGCTTGGTGATTTCAGCGCGGACCAAGGCGGACGACGGGATGGAACTGCCTCGCTACGAGTCGTTCTTCGCCTTCGCTCCCAGTGGGCTGCCGGACGATGCGGCCGTGCTGGATACGGTGAGTGGAATGATTCGCGACCTGGAAGGGCTGCGCAATGCACCGCTGGCGGAGCCCTATACCGGCCCCGCGATTCTCTCAGGGCGAGCAAGCGGGGTATTCTTCCACGAAATCCTGGGCCACAGGGTGGAAGGCCACCGTCAGAAGCGGGACCAGGATGCCCAGACCTTCGGGCGCATGCTGGGAGAGGCCGTGCTGCCTGAGGCATTCTCCGTGGTATTCGATCCTACGATCACGCACATCGGATCGACGGACCTGGCCGGCTCGTATCGCTACGATAACCAAGGCGTCAAGGCGCGGCGCGTGCCCGTGATTCAAGGCGGCGTCTTGGAGCGGTTCCTGATGTCGCGAACACCCATCAAGGGCTTTGACCGCTCGAACGGCCACGGGCGCAAGCAGGCCGGGTTCGCCCCGGTCTCGCGGCAGTCCAATCTACTCGTGGAAGTCAGCGAGCCGCGTTCGGAAGAGGAACTCAAGCAGGAACTGATCGCCCTGCTTGGGGAGCAAGGCAAGGAATACGGCCTCTACTTCGAGGATGTTCAGGGCGGGTTCACGTTCACCGGCCGTACCGTGCCGAACGCCTTCAACGTCACCCCAGTCGTGGTCTATCGGATCTATCCCGATGGCAGGGAAGAGCTGGTTCGCGGCGTCGATCTCATCGGCACACCGCTGACCACCTTCAGCAAGGTCATCTCGGCGGGCGGCGAGCTAGAGGTATTCAACGGCACCTGCGGCGCCGAATCGGGCGGTGTGCCAGTCTCGGCAGCGTCCCCGGCGATCTTGGTGTCTCAGGTCGAGGTGCAAGAGAAGGCGAAGTCGCAGGTTCCGCTGCCGCTGCTGCCCGCGCCAGACGGCCCCCTGTCGGCGCCGCGGACTCTGGAAAGCGGAGGTGTTCGATGACTCGGCCTGTTCAACGCGCCCTTGCGCTGCTTGCCCTGCTAGGCATGACGCCTTTGCTGGCGCAAGAGTCCATCCTCATGAAGGCGATGCGTGACGAGTTGCAACGCACCATGGCCGAACTGCAGCTGCGGGAAATGAGCAAGCCATATTTCGTGGCCTACCGGGTGCATGAATCCACGCGTGCGCAGGCAAGCGCCTCGCTTGGCGCGGTCGTCAGCCGTAGCGATAGCGCCAGTCGGCTGCTGTCGGTGGAGGTGCGCGTGGGCGACTCCAGCTTCGATAACACCAATCTCTACACACGGCCCGACTTCGGGTCCGCACTCTCGCGCGCAGGGTTCCCCACGTCGCTGCCGCTCGAGGACGACTATGGCGAGTTGAGGCGCAAGATCTGGCTCGCAACCGACAGCGCCTACAAGCAGGCGTTGGACCATCTCTCAAAGAAGCGCGCCGTTCTGCAGAACGAGACGCAGGTCGAGCAAGTGCCGGACTTTAGCGCACAAGAACCACACCAACACAGCGACGAACGAGCGCCGGTTGCAGTCAGCGTCGCCGCCTTGGAGGCTGTGGCCTCGGAAGTCTCCGCGGCCTTCCGGGGACTGCCGGACATTTTTGTCTCGGAGGTCGAGGCCGAGGCCACGAGCCACCGAGTCTCGTATGTCAACAGCGAGGGCACTTCCTTCACCCGGCTCGATCCTTCGGCTTCAGTGCAGATCTTCGCGGGCACGCAAGGCGCTGACGGGACCGCTTTCGAGGATGCGGTCGCGGTGTATGAGCGCGCTTGGGAACGCCTGCCCGACCGAGCCGCGCTACTCGCGCTGGCCGCCGACCTAGCCACGCGCTTGCAGGAACTTCGCGCTGCTCCGGTCTTGGACCGCTACACCGGCCCGATCCTGTTTGAAGGGCAGGCGGCCGCCGAGGTGGTCAGACAGGTCCTCGTCCCGCGCTTGCTTGCGGTCCGCGTTCCGGTCGCCGACGACTCGCGCTTCGCACGCGCCATGCAGCGGGCGGGCAATCCGTTCGTAGACAAGATCGGCTCACGTGTCCTGCCGCGGTTTCTCAATGTGACGGACGATCCTACTCGCCAGCAACACGAGCAGGTTTCCCTGTTGGGCGGCTATGCCGTAGACGACGACGGCGTGGCCGTCGACGAGACCGCGCTCGTCCAGCGCGGAATCCTCAAGACGCTGCTTTCGACAAGAAATCCGGTCCAAGGCGTACTGACAAGCAACGGACACCGCCGTGGTATCGGTCCTGCGCCATCAAACCTGTTCCTGTTTCCCCAGCAGGGGCTAGCGCAGGACGAGCTGCGCGGCGAGTTGCTCAGCCTCTTGCAGGAGCGGGACCTCGAATACGGCATTGTCGTTCGGCGTATCGGCAACGCCCGCGGGCGGCTCTCAAGAGGGCGTGGCCCGAGTTCGGCGGCTCGCGGGGGCGATCGCTCGGAAATCGGCGGAGCGGTCGCATACAAGCTGTTTCCCGACGGCCGCCAAGAGTTGGTCGGCAAGGTCGCTCTGGCTGGCATGCGCGAGTCCGACTTCCGCGACATCGTGGCCGCCTCCCAGACCACCTCCGTGCATACCGCGCCGTTTCTAGGCGGTGGCGGCTCGGCCTTTGGAATCGCCGGAGTGAGCCGTCGTGTCCTTGTCTCGTTGGTGGTACCCTCGCTGCTGTTCGAAGACGTCACCATCAAGCGTCCGTCCGGCAACATACCCCGTCCGCCACTTGTGCCGCACCCCTTGGCGGGGGGGTGACCTGCCTATTGCGGCCGAGATTTGGCGCACTCGAATCAGTGCGCTCCCTTGCCCGCCAGCACGATGGGAATCGTGCGGGCCAAGACTTGCAAGTCCAGCAGCAGCGACCAGCGATCGATGTACTCGAGGTCCGTCTGCATCCAACTGTCGAAGTCCAGCCCGTCCCGGCCGCGAATCGCCCACAGGCAGGTGAGGCCCGGGCGCATCCTTAGCCGCCGCCGCTGCCAGATCTTGTACTGGCTGACCTCGGCAGGCAACGCCGGACGGGGCCCTATGATCGACATGTCGCCTTTGAGGACGTTCCAGAACTGGGGCCACTCGTCGATCGAGAACCGGCGCAGGAACCCCCCGACCGGTGTCAGCCGGGGATCGTCGCCGATCTTGAAAGCTGGCCCGTCCTTTTCGTTGAGGTGCTCGAGTCCGCGTTGCTTCGACTCGGCGTCGGCCACCATCGAGCGGAACTTGTGGCAGGTGAACAGTCGCCCGTTGAGACCGCAGCGCTGCTGCCGGAACAGCACCGGGCCCGGCGAAGTGAACTTCACCAGCGCCGCCACGACGAGCATCGGAGCGCTGAGCGCGACCAGACTGGCGGCTGACAGCAGCACGTCCGCGACCCGCTTGACAATCAGCTGCAGGTCGCTGGCCGGAGTGATGGAGAACGTCAGCATGGGCAGGTCGCCGAAGCGGTCAAAATGCACGCGGCTGTGCTCGTGCGGAAAGAAATCGGCAACCACGCGGGTGGTCACGCCGTGCTCGTCGCACAGGGCGATCACATCGCGCAGTTCTCGCAGCCGCTCGGCGGGGACAGTGAATGTCACTTCGTCGATCGGCTGCTCGGTGAGCAGGCGCGGCAAGGCGGACAGCGGATGGACAGGGTAGGGGCGGCCCAGGGTCACTTGGGTCTCGCTCTCCGAGTCGCAATCAATCAGTGCCAGCAGCCTTAGTCCGTGGCGCTCGGATGCCTCCATGTCTCGCGCGAGCTCAATGGCGCGCTCGCCGCTGCCAACCACGACGACCGAAGTGACTGCGGCGGCCGCTCGGCGCAAGCTGCCGCGAAATCTCTCCGCCAGCGATCTCTGGACGAGTTGGAGGGTGGCGAGATAGACGAAGAACAGGGCCAGGAACAGGCGGCTTACCGGAGGGTCGAGATTGAGCAGGTAGAGCAACGTCAGCAGCCCCAGCGAGGCGGCCAGCGTCTGTCGCAGAGTGTCGGCGAGGATCGGCGGTTGATCGGCCGTGGACAGGCGCGCGTATGTGCCGGTAGCTCTCCCGCTGACCACCACGCTGGCCAATGCCGCCGCCAGGACGACCAGGTGGGCCGCCGGGGCGAGGTAGAACTCGCGCAGGGGCAGCGAAGTGCGCGTCCAGTAGGACGCTAGGAACGCTGCCAGCGCTAGGATCAGGTCAGCAGCGGCGAGCCGCAGGGCTTCGCGTTGTTGATGGCGCTCGAACACCTGGACACTCTGATATGCGACAGCCGCTGCCGACGGCCCTCACAGATGCATAATACGGATATGGCAGAGAAGCCGACCACAGGAATCGTCCAAGAACAGCCCCAACCCGACAAGGTGCGCGTTGTGCGCGCCGAGGACTACCGCGAGGACTACGCCAACAGCGTGCAGGTCAACGTCAGCGTGTGGGACTTCTTCCTCCAGTTCGGGCGCCTCACGGTCGGCACTGGCAGCGAGGTCACGTTTTCCTCGTTCGTTGGCGTGTACATGAGCCCGCAGCAGGCCAAGGCATTGCATCTGGTGCTGGCCCAGAACGTTGCGCAGTACGAATCGGCATTCGGCAAGATCCGAATCGAAAACCCCAACCCCGTGCCGGGCGACCAGCGCACCTTGGTGCAATAGCCCCGCCCTCGGGCCTAGCCCTTCAGGGCTTCGATGGCTTGCTCTAGGAACGGATCGCCCGCATCTTCCTCGGCCTTGCGCCGTGCTTCAGTGGTGTCGAACATGCGATGCTGAACTTCGCGGAAGCGCCGCAACTCTCGCTGGGAGACGGCGCGATCCGGCGTGACGCCTTCGTTGTGGATTACCTCGCCGTCGGGGCCGTGGTAGTTCGCGACAGATAGAATCAGGGCCGCTCCGTCGTCGAGGCCGATGGTCTCTTGGACTGCGGCCAGCCCGGCGGTTTCTTCCCCCACCACCTCGCCGCGATCGTTCTGCTGGACGGCGGCCGCGGTGATCTCCGCCCCCCCCGAGCTCGGGCGGTCAACGATCACAGCGACCGGAAGCTCGGTCACTGTCGAGTCGGCGGATGCATTGAACAGCTTCGCGGAGTAGTTCTGTCCGTCCAGCTTGGTGATCGTGCCCTCGGACAGCAGCAGGTTGGCCAGCGCGATGCCGGCAGCGGGACTTCCCAGCGCGTTGCCGCGCAGGTCGAGAATCAGCTTGTCCGCGCCGTCCGCCTCGAGGCTCCGAATCGCCGCGGACACTTGGCCGACATGGTCTTCGGATAGGAAGTCCACATCCACGTAGCCGATACGATCTTCCAACATGCGGAATGCGATTTCGGGCAGGCTCGGATCAGTCCGTTCCAGCGTGTGCTCCGCCGGCGATTCGTAATCGGATACTGGGCGCACCATGACCTTGACGGTACTCCCCGGCGCGCCGCTGAGCATGGCCTGCAGGTAGGCCGGGGGCATGACCCGCGTGCTCACGTCGTCGATGGCGTCCAGCAAGTCGTCGGCGCGGATTCCCGCTTTGTCGGCCGGCGATCCCGGCACGACGGCCAGCACGCTCGTGTAGGCCCCCTGCTTGCGCACGACTATGCCGCTTGAGAGGCCGCTGCCGCCGTCGGAATTGCCCAAGCGCTCCTGGTAGGCTTCGAATTGCTCCTTGGAAAGGTAGCTGGACGCCGAGTCGAGATACTCGACCAGTCCGTGAAGGGCGCCTTGGGTGACTTTCGGAATGTCCGGCTCTTCGACGTAGTCGCTCTTGATGCGGGCGAGGATTTCGGTGTACACAGCGAGCGGACGGTATGCCCCTTCCTGTTGCTCGCTCTTGCCAAGCACAGCCCCCACGACCAGTAGGATCGAGACCAGGCAGGAACTGCAGATCACGCTGAGTTTGAGTCGGGAACCCATAGAAAACTTCATCATACACCTAGCGCCGCGCTGGCCGGCAGCGAATCGGGAACGTTAGGAGGCAGATTGTGGCAGGCCGCCCGTCATGGGATCGGCAGCGGCCACAGCAGTCGTACCAGCACAATCGTCATCGCGATGCCCGCGGCTGGCGGATCGACGTGCGTGTCGCCGTGCTGGTGGAAGACGCGGGAGAAGCCCTCCCCTGCGAATGCACCGACGATTCCGAACGCGGGGCCTGCCAGGAAGCTCCCGGACGCCAGCGTCGCAGCAGCAGCAGGCAGTGCCATGTGGTGGGTCACCGGAACCTTGAGGCCGAATTGGGCGAATACCAGCGACGCGGCGGCGATTCCGAAGCCCAGCACGTCGCCGCCGCGCTCGGGCCCGAGAGTGACGGCAATGAAGGCCGACAACAGGCCTACGCCAAGTCCGATCACAGCGCACTGCGAGGGGCGTTCTTGGTGCCGCACCCAATTGCGGCGCTCGTCCGGCCGGAATTGTCGGCTGGCCAGTCCGCTCCTGCCGAACAGCAGGCGCGCGATCATTGCAGAGATCACGACTGTCATCGCGATGGTATCGGTGCGCGGGCCAAGCCCGGCGAGGCGCCAGAGGGATTCCAACAGGTAGCCTGCCGAACCGAACGCCCCGCCCACTAGGAGCACGTCCACGCGACCCAGTCCCATCAGTGGCAGCGAAATATCGCGGCCGCTCTCGATCCAGCCGCGGCGATAGGCGTAGGCCGTTGCCGCCGCGCCTCCGCCGAAGGCGATGTGCGGTCCGAAGACAGGCCCGAAGGCGATCTGCGCCAGCACGTCCGTGCCACCGCCGGCCGCTGCGACGGCAGCACCGGCGATGACCAGCAGGCCGGTGAAAACGAAGGAGGGCAAAGTGCCGATCGCAGCGCCGAACAGGCCGCCGCCGAAGGAGGCCAATAGGTGGATCCATTCCAAGGTCATGAGATGCGATTCGATTGGGTCGGTTGTCGTCAGCCGGGGTCAGATCGGCAACAGCGCCTGGCTGCCGATGACCGGACGGCTCACTTCCTCGACTAGGGCTTCCAAATCTTCGGAACTGCTGGCGATGTCGGTCTGCGCCGCGTCCACGACGATCAGGCCCGAGGGGTCGTACTTGTTGAAAAAGTGGTCGAACGCTCGCACCATCGCCTCCAAGTAGGCATCGGAAACGTTGGACTCCGGCCCGGTGGAAACCCGCCTTCGCAGCAGCTCCGGCGTGGCCTTTAGGTACACTGTCAGGCCCGGAAGGGGCAGTTGGCGCCTGAAGTTCCGGTAGTAGGAGTCGTAGATCGAGATCTCGTCGTCGTCGAGGTTGAGGTAGGCGAAGATCTTGTCCCGCTCGAACAAGTAGTCGGCCACGATCGGGATTTGCGATGTCTCGATGCCGGCCTCCGAGCACTGGCGGAAGCGCCTTAACAGGAAGTGCATCTGAGTGCGGAATGCGGCGCCCGGCCGGCCCGTGTAGAAGCCGGCTAGATGGGGGTTGGAACCCTCGTCGAAGATGGCACGACCGCGCAGCCGCTCGGCCAGTGCCGCCGCCAGTTTCGACTTGCCTACCCGCAACGGGCCTTCAATGGCGATGTAGTGCGTGGGCTTCCTCACGTGCAGTCCTCAGTACTTCAGGATGCCCTGCGGCCCCAGCGGAGGATCCAGCTTGAAGTACTCGAACGCCCGGGGTGTGCCCACGCGTCCGCGATGAGTGCGGTCCAAGAAGCCCAATTGCATCAGATACGGCTCGTAGACCTCTTCGATGGTGCTCGCATCTTCCCCGACTGAAGCAGAGAGGGTGTTCAGGCCGACCGGGCCGCCCGAGTACTTTGCCAGGATCGTTTCCATGATCTTGCGGTCAATCTCGTCGAGGCCGAGCGGATCCACTTCCAGCATATCCAGAGCCGTGCAGGCGATCTCTTGGTCGACACGCCCGTCGGCGCGAACCTCGGAATAGTCGCGGACCCGGCGCAGGAGCCGGTTGGCGATGCGCGGCGTGCCGCGCGCGCGGCGCGCAATCTCCTCGGCCGCCTCTTCCCCGATGTCAACCTTGAGCAGGCCTGCCGAGCGGAACACGATCCGCATCAGGTCGACCGAATCGTAGGGGTTTAACCGCAGGACGATGCCGAACCTCGAGCGCAGCGGGCCGCTGATCAGCCCTTGGCGGGTCGTGGCGCCGATAGCCGTGAATGCAGGAATCGGGATCGAGTGCATGCGTGCGCCGGGCCCCGCACCTACGACTAGGTCGACTCGGAAATCTTCCAAGGCGGAGTAGAGCATTTCCTCGATGTCGGGCAGCAGCCGGTGGATCTCGTCGATGAAAAAGACCTGTCGCCCTTGGATGGTCGTGAGCATGCCGGTCAAATCCAGCTTTTTCTGCAGGACCGGCCCGGAGGTATAGTCCGCCGACACTTCAAGCTCGTTCGCAATAATCGTTGCGAGCGTGGTCTTGCCCAAGCCGGGCGGGCCGTAGAGCAGGACGTGATCGAGCGCCTCGCCGCGCATGCGCGCCGCCTCGACCGCGATCGATAGGTTTTCCTTCAGCGTGGTCTGGCCGACAAACTCTTCCAACCTCTGGGGGCGGAGTGAGAGATCCGACTGGCGGTCCTCGTCCGAGGCTGCCGAGCTGACGATGCGCTGTTTGGCCATGCTGACGACCGCTAGCGCTTGATCAGCTCCATAGCCCGGCGGAAGAGTGTCTCGAACTCCGCGGGCGCTCCGTTCTGCCTAGCCTTGCGCACGGCCTTGTTGGCCGCGTCCGCGCTGCAGCCAAGGCTAATCAGAACGGTGATGACGTCTTCTTCGACCGCGCCGGTGCCGGTGTCGGCACCGCCTTCGTCGTTCGCGAAGCTCCCCAGCCTGTCCTTCAGTTCGAGCACGATCCGCTCGCCAGTCTTCTTGCCGACTCCCGGGATGCGCACCAGCTTCTTGGAGTCCCCGGCTCGGATTGCAGCCAGCAGGTCGGAGGTTGGCATGCCCGACAGCAGGGTCAGCGCTAAGCGCGGCCCGACCCCGCTAACGTCAATGAAGCGCTCGAAGAGCCCGCGGTCCCGCAGGCTGTGGAAGCCGTAGAGCGAGATGGCGCCCTCCCGCATGTGTGTATGCACGTGCAGCGAGACTTCTTCTCCGAGTTCGCTCAGCTGGCTGTAAGTCTCGACAGGCACCGCGACTTCGTAGCCGACGCCGCCGACATCAACGACGACTTTGCCCGCTTGCTTATCAGCGATTTTTCCGCGCAGCAACGCAATCATGGCAAGCCAGAGATTATATCGACTGGGATCACCGCGGTTGCCCCTCGGAACCATCGGTGCAGACTTCGATCACACGGCCCTCGTCGCCATCGTAGTCCATGCGGACCTCGATCCGCGCGCCCGGTAGCTCGCTGGTGAAGCGCTCTCCCCATTCGATGAGCACGATAGCGCGCTGGTCCCAGATGTCCTCCAGCCCGAGGGTTTCCAGTTCAGGCACGGTGTCCAAGCGATACAGGTCAAGGTGGTAGACCTTGGGCTCACCCTCGTATTCGTGGACTAGCGAGAATGTTGGGCTAAGCACCTCTTCCGGCGGCGCCACTCCCAGCGCTTGCACGATTCCCTTGGCCAGCGTGGTCTTGCCCGAGCCGAGATCGCCGATCAACATGACCACGGCCGGTGCCCTCAACATCGCGGCCACCTTGGCTCCCACCCCGGCTGTCTGGGCCGCAGACCGAGTACGGTAGATCACGCTCGCACCATGTCTGCCGCAGCCTTGAGATGGCGGGCGATATCGGTCGCGAGCATGCCTTGCTCGCCCATCTGTCCTGTGGCCAATTCGCCTGCCAGTCCGTGCAAGTAGACGGCGGCAGCGACAGTGCCCAAGACCGGGCGCTGCGGAAACTGCGCCAACAGGCCGGACACCATGCCCGTGAGTATGTCGCCCGACCCGGCAGTTGCCATGCCGGGCGTCCCAGTGGGGTTCACGACCACGTCGCCGTCCGGGGCCGCGATCAGGCTGCGATCGCCTTTGAGCACAACGTGCGCGCCGGTTGCGGCTGAAAGCCCCCTCGCCGCAGCGATCCTGTCGCGTTGGACTTCGGCCGATGCCATGCCCAACAAGCGGCCCATTTCGCCCGGATGGGGAGTCAGGATGGTAGAGGCAGCGCGAGCCCCCAAGTCGTAGTCCTTAACAGCCGCCAGCCCATCGGCATCGATCACCAAGGGCAGGGAACACTCCTCAACCACCCTTCGCACCAGCGCCGCGTTCGGCTCCGAAGCCCCTAGTCCGGGGCCGATCGCGACCACCGTCTTGCCCTCGAACACGCGAGCGTCGACAGAAGCCGGGCCGAGCGTTCCATCCGCTAGCGCGGTGGCAGGTTCCAGCATCAGCTCCGGTGTCGTGCCGATGATCGTGTCGGCAGCCCCGGCCGCAGTCACCACCGTGACCAAGCCTGCGCCAGCCCGCAGAGCGGCTGTCGCCGCCATGAGGATGGCCCCTGGCTTGGAAACCGACCCGCCGATGGCCAGCACGTGGCCATAGCTGCCCTTGTGCGAGGAGCGTTCGCGCTTTGCGGCGTATTCACTGGCATCGGCCGCCTCGTTTAGCAGCAGGCGCGGTCCGGGCAGTGCCTCGATCACGGAGTCGGCAGTGCCGATTCTCGCCACGGAGAGGTCGCCGATGCGCTCGCAGGCGGGGCTTAGGACTTGGCTGGCCTTGGGAGCTGTGAACGTGACCGTCATGTCGGTCCGCATGGCCGGGCCGAGGATTTCGGCGGAATCGCTGCCGAGACCGGACGGCATGTCCACCGCCACCACCTTGGCGTTGCGAAAGCCGGCGTTGACATCGGCGATAACTCGCCCTGTCAAGCCTCTGACTGGTCCTCGCACGCCCGTGCCCAGCAAGGCGTCGACGACTAGTGTGGCATCCCCAACCCGCGGCAGCAGGCCAGCCCAGTCGGCGCTCGAGACCACCTGCTCGGCGCGGAAGTCTTGGGCTGCGAGCATGTCCCAGTTGGCGCGAGCGTCCTTGGAGAGCGCGTCCCGTTCCGCGAACACGGCGACGGTCAGATCGAGCCGCGGCCAAAGTTGCAGGAGTTGTCTGGCCACGGCAAGGCCGTCACCGCCGTTATTTCCTTTGCCGCACAGCACCACCACTTTCTCACTGGCCACGGCGGGGATTTTCTGGCCCAGTATCCGCGTCACCGCTTGCGCCGCGTTTTCCATCAGCACGAGGCTTGGAATCCCGCGCTCCTCAATGGTGATCCGGTCCGCCGAGCGCATCTCGGCGGCGGTGAGTGCGCGCAGCATTAGGCGCCCTTGTGTGGGTGCAACCTGTCGAGGGTGGTCTTCCGGCCCATGATGATCAGCACGTCGTCTGCGCACAGGCGGGTGGCCTGCGGTGGGTTAAAGCGCTTTTCGGCATTGCGCCGTGATAGCGCGACTACGACGGCGTCCAGCTTCTCGGGAAAGCCGGCCTCGGCCAGCGTCTGGCCCACCCAGGGGCTGTCGGAAGCAATCCGGAATTCCCCGAGTTCGAGGCCCGACTCGGCCTCTTCCATCGATCCGGCCACATCCAAGAAATCGGCAGCGTGCGGTCTTGAAAGGCCTTGGGCGAGCCGGTAGCCCGTGTAGGCGTAAGGCATGACAACGTCGTTGGCGCCGGCTTGCAGCAGCCGGTTCCTTGCGTCCAGGGACGAGGCGCGGGCCACGATGCGCAGATCCGGATTGAGCACACGGGCCGAAAGCGTGATGTAGACGTTGTCGGCATCACTGGACAGGGCTGCCACGAGGCCCTTGGCCCGGCGCGTGCCGGCATTGTCCAGCGTCTCTTGCAGCGTTGCATCCTCGGCCAGCACTGGCACTCCGATACCGCGTCCGAGCGGCTCCGTCGGCCCGGCCTTGTCCACGGCCACGACTTGCTGTTGTTCGAGCACCAGTTGCCGAACCACGCCTCGCCCTACGCGGCCCAATCCGCAAACGATGTAGTGATCGGATGTCTTCTTCAGCATGCGTCTCAATCCTACCTGTTGGAATCGGTCGAGGATCTCGAGCCGGATCAAGACGTCGACCAGCATGCCGACAGCCACAAAGATGACGCTGAATCCGGTGATGATCAGGATCGCATTGAAGTACCGCCCGTACCGGCTGAGTTCAATGGTCTCCTCGTACCCGATCGTCGTCAGGGTGACCAGCGTCATGTAAAAGCTGTCGAACCAGCTCTGGCCCTCGATCAGCCGAAAGCCCACAGTGCCCGCCACTAGCGCGCTGGTGGTGACCGCGATGAGTAGCTTGATCCGGCGGGCCGGGGATTGATGCACTGCGACCGCCATTACCGTTTCCGCAGGACCAGCATCGTCATGTCGTCTTGGAGCGTCGAGTCACCTGTCCATTGCACGACACCGTCCATGACATCTTCGATCAAGGCCCGGAGCGGTTGGTCGGCGTGGTGACAGATCGCCCGGCGCAGCCGTTCTTCCCCGTACTCCTCCCCTTGAGCATTTTCCGGCTCTGTCACCCCGTCTGTGTAGGCCACCAAGAGGTCACCGCTCACAAGCGCGAGGCTAGTTGCCGAGTATTCTGCGTGCGGAAACGCACCCACGATCATACCGTTAATGTCCAGTGGGCTGATCTCGCCCCCGCGCAGCAGGAGCGGTGGCAGGTGCCCGGCGTTGGAATAGGTCAACGCACCGCCCTCGGGGTCGTAGGCTCCGAAAAACAGGGTCGAGAACTTGTCCGGCGAGGTGCCCTCGCATAGTTGCTGGTTGGCCTGTTCGACCACAAGGCTGGCTGCTCGCTCTAAGCCCTGCGAGCGATCCGGGCGGAGCAGTGCGATCTGGGTGCGCAGGATCGAATGCAGCGAGGCCATCACCAAGGCTGCCGATATGCCCTTGCCGGAGACGTCTCCGAAGCTGATTGCCAGCCTGCCATCTTCCAACTGCAGGTAGTCGAAGAAGTCGCCCGAGACCGACCGCGCCGGGCGGCACACGCCCAGCACATCGAGTTCGCCGAGTTCCGGTGCGCTGGCTGGAAAGAGCCTGCCCTGCACCTCGCGGGCGATTTCAAGCTCGGCTTCGAGCTGCTGCCGTCGCTTGGAATCCTCCATCAGCCGTTCCAGCGACGAGGTCATGGCATTAAACGACCGTGACAAGTCGCTGATCTGATCGCTTCCGCGAACATCGATCTTGTACGCGAAATCGCCCCGGTTGACGTGCCTCGTGCCTACGTAGAGATCGTTCACGGCCCGCGTCAGGGTGCGTGTCAGCGAGAGGGCGACGATGAACGATACCAGCAGGTTGCCGAGGAACAGTGCAGCCAGGATACCGCCGACGACCGTGAACAGCCCAAAGGTCATCTCGGTTTCTTGGGCGAAGATCCTCTGCCACAGGGCCGAAGGGCGGGTTCGAAGCAAGAACGTGGCTGAACGCGCTTGGTCCGAACTCGGATCGATAAAGGTGGCTTGGACGGGCCAGTTGATCTGCCAGTCGAATGGGTTTTTTGGCTCTGGGATGCCTCCGCTGATAGGTGTAGGGCGTCTCGATGCGGCTGGAAGCTCTGTGCTTTCGCCGGTCGCGTCAGGCTGTGGCGGCAATTCCAGTATCCCTAGTCCCGGCATCAGTTCGCTCACGGCTGACGAGGTCAGGGGCATCACTGCGATGACACGGTCGTCGCTGGATCCCTCTTGCGCAACTGCCGCGAGTAAGTAGCCATCGTTACTGCGCACCAAGCCCCCGATTTCGGGCAGCTGGGATGGCAGGGCCCCCGCGAGCGAGCCTTCGGGATACGACGCGGTGGCGCCGCCGAGCTCGGCTTGCAGCATCAGCCCGGGGAAGCGGGGTTCCGCTTGGGCGTGGTAACGGAGCAGGAAGGCTGGCCTATCGGCCGGTGGCAGATCGCGCATCTGCCACAGCAGGGGTGCTGCCGTGGCTTCCATTCGCGAGGCCTGCCGTGCGAACTGCTCAGTGATTAGGTGGGCGGTCACCGGGCCGAGCAGGAGGATGACACCCCACGCCATGACCAGAGTGCCCAGCGAGATGGGCAGCACGCCGACGAAGAAGAAGACCGCGATCATGCGGTGGCGCACGCGCCAGAGCAGCTTGCGCACCACCCAGCGCCCCAGCGCCATCAGGCGGTACACCGCGAAGAGACCGCCAAACAGCACTAGCAGTGCTTGGATCAACTGCAGATGTGGATCGAGAGTGGACACTGCTGACTGCAGCAGCCACAGCGCGGCCATCAGGGCTGCCAGCAAGAGCAGGACGCTGTCGATCCTATTCAGCTTGAGACGGGGACAAGCCATCCAGATTCACCATTCTAGGTGGAGTGCCCCTTGGCCACGGTAGCGCCGCGAGTTGTCGCCAAGCGTTGGGTTGAGCGAGCCATTACACTCTAGGTAGCCATGACGCAACTGCTGAGCCAGCCTAGGTCGGTGCCGTTGGCCTGCGCCGCGGCGCTGGTGGCGCTATCGCTCGTTGCGGCCGCTCCCCTCGCGTACGGTGCTGACCGCGTGATGGTGATTGACTTGGACACCATCGTCCACCCCCTGACCGGCGAGATCGTTGCCGACGGCCTGCGTGAGGCCGAATCTTCCGGTGACAAAGCCGTCGTGCTGCGGCTCAACACGCCGGGCGGGATGCTGCAGACGACCAACGAGATTGTCCAGGCCATTCTCGCGTCTCCGGTGCCGGTCATCACGTACGTCTCGCCCAGCGGCGGCCATGCGGCTTCGGCGGGCTTCATCATCCTCGTGTCGGCCGACGTGGCCGCGATGGCTCCGGGCACGAATACCGGGGCCGCGCATCCGGTCCTGGCGATCGGCGGCGAATTGGAAGGCACCATGAAGGAGAAGGTCGAGAACGACACGGCGGCTTCTCTGCGGGCCGTCACCGACAAGCGCGGGCGCAACAGCGAACTGGCCGAGGAGGCGGTGTTGAAAAGCGCCTCGTTTACCGAAGAGGACGCTCTTGAGTCCAACCTCATCGAGGTCGTCGCAAAGGACATCGACGACCTTCTTGCCCAGATTGACGGCCGCGCGATTGTTCGCTTCGACGGCTCGGAGCAGACGCTGGCACTGGCAGGGGCTGAAACCTACTCCTACGTGCCGAACCTGCGGCAGCGCACGCTGCTCCCGTTTGTGGACCCGAGCCTGGCCCTGCTGATTCTGGCGCTCGGCGCCGCTGGCGTGTACATCGAATTCACGAATCCGGGCTTGGTGTTTCCCGGAGTTGCCGGCGGGATCCTTCTGATCTTGGGGCTGATGGCTCTCTCGCTGCTACCGATCAACCTCGCCGGTGTCGCCCTGGCCCTGCTGGCATTGACGCTGTTCGTGCTTGAGGCATTCACGCCGACGAACGGGATCCTTGCCACCGGCGGCGTGATCGCCATGGTCTTGGGCTTGGTCATCCTCGTCGACACTGACGTGCCCGAGCTGCAGGTCGGATGGGTCTCGGCAGTTGGCATCACGCTCCCGTTCGCTGCGATCAGCGTGTTCCTGCTACAACTCGCGATTCGCTCGTTTCGCCTCAAGACGGCGACGGGCAGCGAAGCCATGGTGGGCGAGATTGGCGAAGTGCGCATGGCGCTGGAGCCGGAGGGCAAGGTGTTCGTCCACGGCGAGCTTTGGAATGCCCGTGCGGCGTCCAATATTGCGGAGGGCGAGAGCGTGCGGATCGTCGCCGTGGACGGCATGTGCGTCGAGGTTGAACCGAATCACCGCTGAGTCGGCCGGGCCGGGCGCCTGATTGGTTCCGGGGGAGGCGACTTGGACAGCTTGGGTAACGGCCAGATTGCCTTGCAAGCGCCTGACTAGTATGCTCAATAAACTGGCCGCGGCCTGCCGAGCCTGGCCCGCTGCCCAAGGAGACTCGCATGAATTTCTCTCTCTTCCTGATTGGCATCGTCGTACTGTACTTGATCAACTGCATCAAGATCCTGACCGAATACGAGCGGGGCGTGATCTTTCGGCTCGGACGGCTACTGCCGGCACCCAAAGGGCCTGGGATTATCTTCGTGTTCCGCCCATTGGATCGGATGGTACGCATCCCTCTGCGCGTGGAAACGCTCGAGGTGCCATCCCAAGACGTGGTGACGCGCGACAACGTCACGGTGAAGGTCAGCGCGGTGGTCTTCTTCCGAGTGATGGACCCGACCAAAGCCGTGGTGGAAGTCGCGCATTACATTCACGCCACCTCGCAACTGGCGCAGACTCGACTCCGCTCGGTCTTGGGCGAAGCCGAACTGGACGAGCTGTTGAGCCAGCGGGAAAAGCTCAATGCGCGCTTGCAGTCGACGCTTGACGAGCAGACCGGCACGTGGGGTATCAAGGTCCAAGCGGTGGAGGTCAAGCATGTGGACCTACCGGAGCAGATGGTTCGAGCGATCGCACGGCAGGCCGAGGCCGAACGCGAGCGCCGCGCCAAGATCATTCACGCGGATGGCGAGTTTCAAGCCGCTGCCAAGTTGACCGATGCCGCTGCCAAGCTCAGCGCTCAGCCGGCTTCGATCACGCTGCGCTACCTGCAGACGCTGACCGAGATCGGCACCGAGAAGAACAGCACCATCGTGTTGCCACTGCCCGTCGACCTCTTCCACGGCCTGTCCAAGTGGAGCGCCAGCCTCGGCAGCGGCGATGACCGATAGGGCCGCCGAGCGGGGACGGATTCCGAACGATTGCCGATAGCGAACGGGACCACTCTTCGCTCCCTAGCCGCTCCGCAGCCCAGATCTGAGGCGTTCTCCGGCGCATGTGTTGTCTGTGCGGCCGCGTCCGGAACGAGTCGGGATTCACTCTGAGGCAGAATTGTTGAGTTTACCGGTCTGCAAGTGCCACGAACTGCAGATATTGATTCAAGCCCGCACAAATTGTGCGAATAATGTTTTAGATTCAGTTACAATCAGTCATGCCTCGGGGATCTAAGGGCAAAGCCGCAGACGAGATCGAAGTCGTCTTTGGATTCAAACAGGTCTTCGGGCTGATCGTATTGAGCTCAGCGGCGCTTGGCCTTGCCTATGTCAGCGGGTTCGAGAGCGGCCATGAGCGAGCCCTCCGCGGGGAGCCCAGCATGCTGGCCTTCCTTGAAAACGAGGCCGACACCCACACCGAGCCTGTGGCGATTCCCGAGATCTTGTTCGAGCAATTGGAAGAAGAGCGCGCGAAGGTCAAGGCCGCGAGCGACGCCGAGCAATCTGCTGGAAGCGGCCAACAGGGCCAGCGTATTGAGCGTGTCAAACCCACCGCCGCGGTCAAGCCTCGGCCTCCCGCAGAGGAATCGTCGGCCACTGAAGCGGTCGCAGAGAAAAAGCCTGCCCCGGCCCCGGCCCCGGCGGCCAAGCCGGTCTCGCCGACCCCCGAGCCCGCAGCTCAGCGCGAGGCCGAGCAAGACCGGCGCTTGCACTACCAAGTGGCCGCTTTGAACTCGCGCAAGAATGCTAAGGGCTTAGTTGATTGGTTGCGGGCCCAAGGGCTTCCTGGGCACATCCTCCCGGCAGGCGATGACGGGCTGTATCGGGTCATCGTCGGGCCGTTTCCGAATGACAGGGAAGCCGAGTCGGCCAAAGTCCGGCTAGCACAGGACGGCTTCGCGGTGATGGCGCGCAACCTCTAGGGAGCCCTGCCAGACGCCTCAGGCCGCTCCGGAACGCCGTTCACCGACGCTGCGTTGCAAGTCTTCCTGTTCTTGACGCAATTCCAGGAAACTGGCTAGGCGGTGCGGGTCAATAGTTCCTTCTTGCTCCGCAGCCCGGATGGAGCAGCCGGGCTCGTTGTGGTGGCGGCAGTCGCGGTAGTAGCAGTTCTGCCCCAAACCGGAGATCTCTGGGAACACTTCATCAACGATTTCAGGACTGCTCCATGGATAGAGTTCGCGGATGCCGGGAATGTCCATCAGCAAGCAACCGTTGGGATGCACCACCAACTCGCGCCGAGTGGTCGTGTGCTTGCCGCGACTGTCCTGGCTTCTGACGCTGCCGACTGCCAGGTGGTCCGATTGCAGCAGTGCATTGACGAGAGAAGACTTGCCCGCGCCGGATGGTCCTGCGAGTGCGGTGGTGCCGCATCGCGGGAGCAGTGCTTCAAGCGCGCCCATGCCTTGGCCCGTCGTGGCGCTGGTAATGATCACGGGATAGCGGGAGTCCGCCTTGCGCAGCATTCGGGCTGCCTCCTCGGAGGTCGGGCAAGCGTCCGCTTTGTTTAGCACGATCACTGGCGCGGCACCGCTGGCCAGCACGCTTGTCAGGTAGCGTTCGATCTGCCTGGGACGCAATTCGCGGTCCAGAGCCGCCACGATCACGGCGGCGTCAACGTTAGCCGCTAGGACTTGGCGCTTGGCCGCATGGCCTGGCCGATTGCGGGCGAGTGCATTGCGCCTAGCGAGGACCTTCCTAGCAATCCGTTTCTTCGGATCGAACAGCAGCCAATCCCCGACCGCCGCTGCGCCCACATTGCGCGGCAGGCTCACGGCGACTGTCCCCTCGGCCGCATACACGTGGGCCTTGCGCACCGTTGCCAGCCGCACGCGGCCGATTTCCCCGCTCGGCGTGCCGGATAGCTGGCGCTGGAAGAACGGTCCCCAGCCGTAACGGTCGAGGCTCATGCCCGGTTCGATTCGCCAGCAGGCATGCGCCGACGGGCTGCCGCCAGAGTATTGGCCATCAACATCGCAATGGTTAGCGGACCGACCCCGCCGGGCACCGGAGTGTAGGCTGAGGCGCACTGCCGAACGTCGCCCGGGTGGACGTCTCCCACGAGGGTGCTGCCGGCCTTTTCGAATCGCGCCAGCCGCTTGGGGGCGTGGGCGAAGAGGCGCTGCACCGTGGAGGGATCTTCCAGGCGGTTGATTCCGACGTCCAGTACGACCGCCCCGTCGCGGATGTGCTCGCGGGTCAACATGGCTGGCCTGCCCGCCGCTGCCACCAAGATATCTGCCCGACGGCAGACCGCTGGGAGGTCGGGAGTCCGCGAGTGGCAGATGGTGACCGTGGCGTGCTCGGCCAGCAGCAGCAAAGCGGCCGGCTTGCCCACGATGTTGCTGCGACCGACGACGACCGCGTGGCGGCCCTCGATCTGAATCTCGCTCCGTTTAAGGATTTCGATGAGGCCGCGCGGCGTGCAGGGCGCGAGACAAGGCTGCCCGCTGGCCAGCTTGCCCGCGTTGACGGGATGGAATCCGTCAACGTCCTTGTCCGGTGAGACGCGCCCCAACACACGCTGGGCGTCGACATGCCCGGGCAGTGGCAGCTGGACGAGGATGCCGTCGATCTCCTCGCGTGCGTTGAGGTCGTCGACCACGGCCAGCAGCTCCGTGGTGGTCGTTTCAAACGGCAGGCGCAGCGTATCAGAGTGTGCTCCGATGCGGTCGCAGGCGCGGATCTTGTTGCGCACGTAGATCCGAGAAGCCGGATCCTCACCGACCAGAACTGCTGCAAGGCCGGGGCGAACGCCCAATCGGGCCGTGTGTTCGACCTTGGAAGCCAAGTCCGCCAAGACGCTGTCGCGGATCGCGTTGCCATCCAGAATGCGCGCGGCCATGCTGAACAGTGAATCTTATCAGACCGCGCGGCCCGTTCTGGTCCGGGTAAACCAGATGATCAGCGAGTTGTTCGACAGTGCTGATCTGCCGGCTTCGGCCGCAGACGAGCCGCGAGCCGTCACGTGCCGAGGTTCGCTGGATCCCAGCGTCGACGCTGCAAAGATGCGTGACACGCTGCAGCATGCTTCGGTTGGGCTGGTTCCGGCTGTGGATCGATGGTTCCAAGAGCCGTCCCAATTG
>LXNI01001011.1_pt1 | contig 27508 bp, 19 predicted proteins | sample 809091 | NCBI WGS metagenome assembly LXNI01 (sample SAMN04870527, study PRJNA318959) | sponge metagenome | biome: 01000161; feature: marine sponge reef; material: water | host: Sarcotragus foetidus | place: Greece: Milos, Mediterranean Sea | collected 2013-05-29 | depth 5-7 m | reverse complement strand
TATCTCCGGGCGGGAGACGTGGTGATCACCGGCACGGTCTTCCCACCGCCTCGCGCGGGCGCCGGCAGCAAGGCCGTCATGAGCTACACAACGCTCGGCACAATCGAGGTGGAGTTAAAATAGAAGACCATGGCTGCTCAATCACAGGAGCTTCCCAGGAACGGCGCCAAAATACTATCCTGTGTGCCGGGCCAAATCTTCCAGGGGATAGATCGTTCGGAGAGTAGTTCGCCCAGTGCGGCTTCCGCATCGTACAACGCAACCCCCTTGTATTCGAACACGGGGGCCTGATGAACGCCAAGAAGCTGATCCTGGGAACCACCGCTTATACGATCTGCACCTTCTCCCTTGCCGTGGGCTGGCATGTGCTCCTTTTCAGGGAGAGATACGAATCTTTCGGCTACTTCGAGGGCGAGCCCGATTTCCTGCTTGGTTTGCTCACCGTCGTGCTACAGGGCGCCCTGCTCTCCACCCTGTTTCCGATGCTGAAAGCGGAGGGAACCACGTTTCGGCGAGGGATCAAGTTCGCCCTCATTACAGGCGCGTTCTTCTGGACTTCTCACGTGCTCGCGTTCGTCGCCAAGCAGAATGTGCCGGGAGTTTCGGCGTTCATCTGGATGGAAACGACCTATCTACTCCTCCAATTCGGGCTGTTCGGCCTGATCATCGGCGTCATCCACCGTGGACGATTTCAGATCGACGGTCGATCAAGCCCCCGCGACCAGGGCAGGGATGCGCAAGATCGGACGGACGGTTAGTCCCAAGGTGAAACAGGGCAGGTTCGGAGGTACCGCCAGCCCGTAGGCCTGCCGGGCGTTTCTCCTTTAGCAGCCTACCCCGGCAACCTCAACGACACATGCAGGTGGTCCGCTGTCCCCACGTGGCGGAGCGCGTGGAAGCCCATCGCCCGGAACGCCAGTTCGGCCGCTTGGTTCCGCCATTCGGGCCGGTTGATGGTGCGAAGATCCAGCGCGTGGACGAATCCGTCGTCCTGGCGGAAGTGCAGGGACGACTCGTTGGCGGGGAGCCCCGCGCGGGCGTAGAAGTCGGGCGTGCGGTCGGCATCGGTGATCACGGCGTCGGCGTCGGCCAGGACGAAGACCGATACGGCCATCCGCAACAGAGGATGAAGGCCCGAGTACTCGGCGCGCACCTCTTCGGACTTCACGTTCCCACCCGCGATGATCAGCAGCGAGTAGAGCACGAACGCGGCGGCGCCAAGAGCCGCGGCCCGCATCGCGAACTTCCTGAACCACTTCCCTGCTCCCAGGCGCCGACTTGCGGCCCACGCGTAGCACGCCAGGAGCAGCGCGGTGGCGGCGGTCGAGACGGCCAGCGAGGGCCATGCTCCCAGCCCCCATTGCTGGTAGGCGAAGACGCCGCCGCGGACGAGGAGGACGAAGGGCAACACCGCAAGCAGGACGGCCGTCACACCCCACCGCACGACTCTGCCGAGGAAACGCCGTGGTGGCTTCCCGTCGCGCCGGCTCTCCGATCTCGGTCCGGCCGCGGCCCCGTCCCCCGGCTCGGTCGCCGGCCCGGCACCCGGATACTCGACTCTCAGACTGCTCACATGTCCTCCGGTGACGCTGCCCGTTCTCCGTAGCTACGGAGAGAGCTCGTACACCACGACACTCTCCACGTCCACTTCATCCCTGAGCACCCCCAGCACGAGCCCTCCGGTCACATCGAGGATTCGGAACCTGGGCGGGGTCTCGACCTGTCCCAGCCACGCCCCGTCCGGGGAAATGACGGTGTACGGCGACCCCTCTTCCGGGTAGGCCGGCCGGTAGGAGGGCAGCCACACGTTTCCGTCGGCGTCGGCGAAGGGGGAACCGAAGAGCGGCGTCGGCTGGCCGATCATGGCGCGATAGCGGGCCATGTCTTCCTGAACGATCTCCTCAAGGCGGGCTTCGGATACTCCGTAGTTCAGCCAGCCGATCATTCGGTTATAGGCCTCGACGGGCTCCAGGAGTTCATCGGTCAGCAGGGGGGGCTCGGGCTGCCAGCGCACGATCTGCTCTACCGTGCCGTCCGGCAGACGCCAGGTGATCTCGGGCCTGTCGGACCTCGTCTGGACGAACCGCCCCGCCGCGACCGTGACGCTGCCGACGGGCCGGATGATCGGGTTCATCAGCCCCGACCGTTCTCGCGGCCAGTGGTCGTACGACGCGATCGTGTCGAGGGCGCCGGTTTCGATATCGAACAGCGTCATGTGCCCGGCGAGCCACTCCTCCTCTATATCGAACCAGGAACCGGAGGGTGTCCGGTTCATCATCATCAGCGTACCGGATGAACCGATTCCCGCCACACCCAGGCTGCTCGACCGGGGGAGGCTCGCGATGCGCGCGACCGAATCGCCGACGAAGAGCGTGAGGCGAGACTGACGACGGTCAGGCACAAGGACGCTGTCCTGGCCCAGGACGAACATGGAGTAGGGGTAGATGACTTCGCCCGGACCCTCTCCACGCCTGGCGAGCACCTCGTGTGTCGCGCCGTCCGGACTCAAGACGACCAGTTCGTTGTTCTCCCGATCGGCAACGACTGCGCTTCCATCCGGGAAGAGCCGGCCAACGTTGATTCCCTGGAACTCGTAATCGCCCGGGTTGGCTCCGTGGCGGAATACCGGCTCGTCCGAGAGGGCCAAGGGCGGCTCGACCTCGGGCACACCCGCATACTCGACGATCCGCACGCCGGCGCTGTCCTCGATCTGGACCTGGATGTCGGGTGCGCGACCGCCGTCTCCCCCGCAGGCGACGAGGGCTGCCGACAGCATCAGAGCGCAGTGGAGTCTGCTTCGCATTTCAGCGAACCTCGGCCGGCAGCTTCCGCACCATCACGCTCGGCACGTCGAACTCGTCCGATTCGATGTCATCCTTCCAGAAGGGAGCCCGGCTCCTCGCCGGGGCGCAACGTGCGCCCTGCCTTGCGGGCGACCAGCAGACTGGCCACGCCTCCTCCCGCACCAAGGAGTGGCAGTACGCTGAACGGGACGATGGCGGCTCCGTTGGGCCAGTCTCCCCAACTGCCTCCCACAACGAGCCCTGCCAGCAGGAGGCCGCCCAGCACGCCCACCGATGCGACTCGCGAGTACGAAAGCTCGTCCATCGAGCGGCCGCGGGCCGCGATCGCCAGAATGGCCGAGAAGCTCGTACCGATCGCGGCGCCCCAAACGCTACCCGCGATGATCATGAACCCCAGCTCATCCTCGCCGCCGGGGAAGAACACCGTACTCACCAGGGCGACCAGAGAGAAGAGCGCGGCGCCGATAGCGCCGAAGGTCAGCCCCATGCCGAGGACACCACGGATTACCCTCTTCCAACGCGACACAGCGAGCCTCCCGCTTGCGGTGATTTGGTGCCATGGAGGATACCCGAGGTACGATCAGGCGTGCAAACGGTTTCCGTCACTTCCTTGTGCCACACGATCGTGGAAGCCCGCACCGACGCAGTTTCGGGCCAGGGACGCCGCGCACTACTCCCTCGCCAACCCGCGAACTACTCCCTCACCAACCGCGCATTGTGCACAAAATAGAACTGTCCCTCCGACATCAGCTCAAAATCGCGCACCTCGTCCGAGACCGCATAGAAGATCGGCTCGCTGAGCGTCGGCAGCATCAGCGCGTTCTCCATGATGATGCGCTGGGCTTCCTGGGCGAGTTCGCACCGGGCTTCCCGGTCCGGGATGGTTCTGAGCTGGCCCACGAGTCCGTCCAGTGCCTCGTCCACGAAGCCGGTCCACGCCCATCCGCCGACCACGTCGTGGGCCGAGTTCCAGAGCATGTCCATCAGCAGGGGATCGGGGCTGCGCTGGCGCTCGTACATCAGGTCGAAGTCGCGGTTGTTGACCATCTCCAGCTGCACCGGGCCGGGCACGATCTCGATGGCCACGTCGATGCCGGTCGCGCGCCACTGGGCCTGGATCGCCTCCCCCATCTCCTCGCGGTCGAGGATGGTCCAGCGCACGCGCAGCGGCGTACCGTCCTCCACGCCGGCAATGCCGTATGCCTCGCGGATTCCGTCGTCGTCCCGATCCGCGTACCCGGCCTCCTCAAGCAGCCGTCGCGCGGTCTCGGGGTCGTGCGGGTAGAGGTCCGCGTTCCCCTCCCAGTAGCACGGATGGACCGTGTTCAGGGGGCCGTCGGATGGCAGATAGTGCCCGTCGTACAGCAGGTCGTTGATCGCGGGCTGATCGGTTGCGTACAGCACGGCCTGCCGGACGCGGAGGTCGCTGAAGGGCGGACGGCGCACATTCATGACCATCTGGAGCCCGGTTCCGGCCTGGTACCCGGTCAGCAGCGAGAAGCCCTCCGCATCGCGGTAATCATCGATGTAGGCGGTGGGCAGATTCATGGCGATATGGGCGTTGCCGGTGCGGACGATGTTGCCCAGCACCGCCTCCTCGCCGATGAAACGGATGGTGATGCGCTCGACCTTGGCCGGGCCGGCGTCGCTGCTGATCGAGTTCCACCCGCCGTAGCCGTCCCAGCGCCGCACGGTCACGTGGTCGTTGGGCACCCACTCCTCCAGCAGGAAGGGCCCCGCGCCCACCAGATGGCGGTCGAACTCCTCGATGCCCCACTGCTCCGCGGCCGTCGGGGACCAGATCGGGATCCTGCGGAACGCGTCGAGGACCGTCACCCACGGCGCCTCGTAGTGGAGCGTGACGGTGGTGTCGTCGACGACCTCCACGCGCTCGACCGGCCCGACGTGGGCCGCCATCTCCCCGGAGCGCGTCGCCGGGTCGAGGATGCGCTCGACGTTGTACCTGACGGCCTCCGCGTTGAACGGGGTGCCGTCCTGAAACACGACGCCGCTCTTCAGCGTGAACGTCCACTCGTCCGCGACGTCGTTGGACGACCAGCTCGCGGCCAGCGCCGGATGGAACTCCCCGTCCGGCCCGAGAATCAGCAGCGGATCGGCGATCTTGTAGTCGATGAGCCACGCGGTCTGGTACGGCTCGATGTGGCCGTCGAGCGAAGCGGGCTCGCGGGAGGCGGTCCAGGCGATGATGAGTTCGTCGGGGGAGTCGGAGGGTCCGGAGTCTGCGTCGCCGCAAGCCAACAGGGGCAGTAGTGCGGCCGCTACGGCCGCCGGAAGTCCCCTGATGCTTGCCATCCCTGAAACCTCAAGCTGGATCATGATCTCGTCGGCCGCGACATTCCTTCCTGCGAAAACGTTTCAGCTGAAACGTCCTCCCCCCTCAATACGGCAGGAAGTACAGCGCCACGGCGATGAAGGGGACCAGAAGGATCATCATCGTGATGGCGTAGCCGAACATGTCGCGGGCGCGCAGGCCCGTAATGGCGAGCAGCGGGAGTGCCCAGAACGGGTTGAACAGGTTGGTGTGCGCGTCGCCCACGGCGTAGGCGGCGATGGTCTGGCCGTGCGGCACGCCGAGTTCCGCCCCTGCTTGCATCATGGGGCCCCCGACGATGGCCCATTCGCTCCCGGCCGAGGGCACGAAGACGTTCATGATGCCGCCCGTGATCCAGGTGACGACGGGGAAGTTCTCCGGGGTGGACAGCGAGAGCAGGCTCTCGGTCATCGTTGCCACGAGCCCGGTCCCGGTCATGATGCCGACGATCCCCGCATAGAAGGGGAATTGCAGGATGATGCCGGCGCTTCCCTTCACCGCGTCGGTGAACTCGTCCTGGTATTGGGAAGGACTGATGTAGAGGAGCATCCCGATCATCAGGAACCCGAAGTTGAAGACGTTCAGGTCAAGGGCTCCCATCGGGTCCGTTATGAATTCCCGACCCAGCATCACGACGCCCGTCAGCGCAATGATTCCGCCCAGAATGCGGCTGTGGTTGATGCGGTCGGCGGGGCTTGGCGTGGCGATTGCCGGCGCGGGGGGATGGGTGTCTTCGGCGTCGGCTTCCTCGGGAAGGTAGCGCGCGATGCCCCGGCAGTTCTGGTCCGGCGGGGCGAGGAGATAGAGCATCAGGCACCCGTAGGCCAGCGCGAGCCCCGTGAGCAGCAGCGGATAGGGATGGAAGACCCACTCGCTGGCCGGGATCACCCGGTCGACGATGCCCATCTGCATGAAGACGTTGTTGTCCGTCGCCTGCAGGAGGCCCGCGGAGCTGGACATGCCCCATCCCCAGGTCAGGCTCATGCCCATGTATCCCGCCACGGCGAGCAGCGGATAGTGGACGGCTGTTCCGCGACGATGGGCGACCTTTCCCATTTCGCGCGCGAGGATGGCGCCGAAGATGAGCCCGAGACCCCACGAGATCCATCCCGTGAGCATCGAACCAACGCCTACCAGCACCACCGCCTGGCGCCCGTTCCGGGGGAGCCGCACCAGCCAGAGAATGCCCCGCTTTACGACCGGGTGGTACGCAACCACGAACCCGGTCACCAGGATGATGACCATCTGCATGGCGAAGGTGAGCAGCACCCAGAAGCCGTCGTACCAGGCGAAGGCGATCTCGGCGGGGCTCGATCCCTCGGACAGCCAGGCCGTCACTGCGGCGACATAGGTGAGGATGATGGCGAACAGGAACGGGTTCGGCATCCATCGTTCGACGAAGTCGGCGACGACCTCACCGAACTTCTGTACGGGCGTAAGCCTGGGCTCTCCGGCGCTGGGCTGGGTCAAGGCGCTTCCTCCCTCTGACGTCTTCGGAGTTCAACTCGCCCGCGGGTCCCGGCTGCGGGATGGCAACCCGGCAACATACGGAGCGGGCTGCTCCGGGAACAGTAAAGCGTGCGGGGCCTTGCCCTTGGCAGGAACAGAGACCGGCACGCGCCGAGGTAGACGTCCCGGCCGCCCATGCGGGGGCCGGGGCACTTGCCCGGAAACCCTTGCAGGACCACGATGGGAGGATTCCCCGCTTGCCATCTGAGCGCCCCGGAATCTCGCCGATCCGGCCTCCTGGCCCCGCGGAGCATCCCGTCGCCCCAGAGTTCCGGCACCGCAGAGCATCCCATCGCCCCAGCCGAGGTGGTTCCATGATCGTTCGCAAGAAGCTTCCGGGTTTTCCTTCCCTGCCTGCTCGCGAAAGCGGGCGAGGCCGTCCACCGGCGTTGGTGCTCGTGTTCGCGGTCCTGGTTGGCCTGACCGCGGCCTGCGCGGCGCCCGACGCCCCCGACTCTGCAGGTGCTCCCGATTCCGCCGGGGGGATGGCGGACGGGGTCCCGCAGTTCGAACCCGTGGAGGGGTGGTTCCAGATGCCCGAGGGCTTCGAGTGGGGACAAGTGATCGGCCTCTTCGCCGACGCCCGGGGACACGTCTGGACCTCGAGCGGCAGCCAGATAGGGGAATGGGACACCGAGGGGAACCTGGTGCAGTCGTGGAGCGCGGCAGGGCCGGACGGCAACTGGAGCACCATCCATGGCCTCTTCGTGGACCACAACGACTTCGTGTGGACGAACGCGAGAGAGAGCCAGATGACGCTCAAGTTCACGCGCGACGGGGAGCACGTGATGACGCTCGGGCGCTTCGATGAAACGGGGGGCAGCAACGACCCGACGCTCATGGGCCGGCCAGCCGAGATCTGGGTCGATCCCGAGGACAACGAGGTCTTCATCGCGGACGGATACGGCAATCGGCGCGTGATCGTGGTCGATGGCGAGAGCGGGGAGTACCTGCGGCACTGGGGCGCGTACGGGGAGCAGCCGGACGACGACTATGAATGGGATCCGATGTCGGGAGAGCCGTCCCGCCAGTTCCAGACCGCGCACGGGATCGCGGGGTCCCGGGACGGACTCATCTATCTCGCGGACCGGGCCAACAACCGGATCCAGGTCTTCCGGCAGGGCGGGGAGTACGTGATGGAGAAGATCGTGCGTCCGCTGTGCCCGCCCGAGGGCGATCCGGTGCCGGACTGCGGGGGTTCAGCGGCCTTTTCCGTCGGTTTCTCGCCCGACGAGGCGCAGACCTGGCTCTACGTTGCCGACGGGGGGTCGCATGTGATTCTGGTCCTGCGCCGTTCGGACCTGGAGGTCGTGGATGAGTTCGGGGGTCCCGGGGTGGGTCCCGGAGGGCTCGGCCGCCCGCACAACCTGTCCATTGATCCCCAGGGGAACATGTTCGTGGCCGAAGCGGCCGGGCCCATGGTGGTCAACGCCGCCGGAGACAGTGTCCAGGCCGGGTTCAGGGCGCAGAAGTTCGCGGTGCGGGGGACGGGCGGAAGTTAGCGGCGAGCGAGCGATGGGGATGACGGGATGGATGACTCGATAGGCGACTCAGTTTCTATATGGAGCGCTGTAGATGATTGATGGAGGCATTCCGAGGCGCTCGGCGGCGGCTGGTCTTGCGTTCCTGGCCCTGGCCGGTCCCGTTGGGCTCGTGGCGCAATCGACGGGTGGCTCGCCCGGGCTCGATCGGGTGCTCGCGTTCCCGGCGGCGGTGGCCGAAGAGCGGCTCGATCCCGACCGGGGCGCGATGGGAGCCTGGCAACGCATCCTCAAGCTCCGCACGACGGCGAGTCTGCTGCATGTGACCGCCCATCCCGACGATGAGAACTCCGGTATGCTCACGCTGGCAAGCCGCGGCTGGGGGGCGCGCACTGCTCTTCTGAGCCTGAACCGGGGGGAAGCCGGCGCCAATGCCATCGGTCCCGAGCTCTTTGACGGTCTGGGGCTGATCCGTACGCGCGAGTTGGTTCTGGCGGGCCGCTACTACGGTCTGGACGACCTCTATTTCACCACGGCCGTGGACTACGGCTACTCCAAGTCGGTGGAGGAGGCCTACCGGAGCTGGGACCGGGAGGCGGTCCTGGAGGACATGGTGCGGGTGATCCGGCTGAACCGGCCGCTGGTGGTGGTGGCCCGGTTCCACGGGTCGAGGCGGGACGGACACGGGCATCACCACGCGTCGGGATTGCTGACGCCGGAGGCGGTGGAGGCGGCCGCGGATCCGGGCCGGTTCCCGGACCAGATCGAGCAGGAGGGGCTTCGGCCGTGGCGGGTGCTGCGAACCTACCGCGGTGGAATTCGCGTTGATGAGTCCTTCCACGTGGAGGTGGACGCACGCGGAGAGAGTCCCTGGGTCGGTACCAGCTTTCAGCGATGGGCCAGCCGGGGGCTCGGGCTCCAGCGCTCGCAGACGGCGGGACGGGTGCGCACGGGGGGCGGGCTCTATCGGTATGAGTTGCGGGATGGGGGCGGGGGCGACGGGGGGGCGAGCCGGGACACGCGCGGGCGAGGCGATGAAGGTTTGCCCCCGAGCCAGGCCGAGGATTCCTTCTTTGCCGGTGTGGACACCTCGCTGAACGGGCTCCCCACCCTGCTCGGCGAGACGGCGAGCCCGGAGGCCAGCGCGTTGCTTGCGCAGCTTCAGGGACTGGTCGATGAGCTCATCGCCAGGTTCGACTTCCGTGCCCCGGGGCAGTCCGTACCGAATCTGGTGCGGGGTCTCGGTCTGTTGCGCTCCGCGATTGAAGCCTCGACGGCAGCGCCTGAGACAGGGTTCCATCTGCGGCTGAAGGAACGGCAGTTCGAGGACGCCATCGCCGCCGCTGGGGGCCTTCGCGTGGAGGCGGGACTGCCGGGTGGAGCGGCAGGCGCGGTGGTGGTGCCCGGCCAGATCCTGGCGGCCGGAATCGTGGTCGAGGCGTCCGGAGCTGCAGGTGTTGGGGTCTCGGAAGCGCGGATCGTCGACCGGGCCGGGGCCGTGCTGGGCCGGACTTCCGGCTTTGCTCGCACGGGGAATGGTTTTGCGGCCGAGGCGGACGTGCGCGTGCCCGAGGCGGACGTGCGCGTGCCCGAGACGGGCGCCGATGCGATGGCCGCCGCTCCCTACTTCGCGCGCGAAGGGCTCGCCCGGAACCACTACCAGGTGGCGGACTCGGCGGACCTGCACCTTCCGTGGCGGCGACCCGCCCTGTCGGTTGCCGTCGACCTGGTTGTGGACGGGACGACCATGGTGTACACCGCCCCCCTCACCGCCCCCGTGCCCCGCCTGCCGTACGGGTCGGTGACGCGCCCGGTCGAGGTGCTGCCGGCCGTGTCGGTCGTGGTGGACCCGGCGGTGCGGGTGGTTCCGGTGGGCAGTCCGGGCGCGCCACCCGGCGACGCACGACCGGGCGGTCCCACCCCCACATCAGAGCGCCCCACCGCGCCGGTGAACGGGCAGCCGGGCCGCTCCGCCCCCACATCCGACCGCCCGGCCACCTCGGCGAACCGCCAGACCGCCCCCATCCCCATCCACGTGCGCGTTACCGCCAACACCGCCCCCCTCCCCGTCACGACCCGCCTGGAAGTCCCGGCCGGCTGGGCCGCCGCGCCCGCCACCGTGGCGCACGACTTCGCCCGCACGGGCGAGGTCGCCGAGGTGGCCTTCGAGGTCGCCCCGCCGGACGGGTGGGAGGGCGCCGCCACCATCGAGGCGGTGTCGCGGGCGGGCGGGCGCGACTACCGCACCGGCTACCAGACCATCGACCACCGCGACCTCCGGCTGGCGCGGCTGTGGCGCCCCGCCACCACGACCGTGCGGTCGGTACCCGTCGCCCGCCTGGACGGCGCGCGCGTGGGATACGTGATGGGGGTCGGCGACGAGGTCCCCACCGCCATCGAGGCGCTGGGTGCACAGGTCGAAATGCTCGACGCGACCGCCCTCGCCGACCCCGCGTCGCTCACCGGACTCGACGCCATCGTGGTCGGCACCCGGGCGTACGCGGTGCGCGAGGACCTGCTGGAGCACAACCAGCGCCTGATCGAGTACGCGCGCGCCGGCGGCCACCTGGTGATCCTCTACCAGACCCAGGAGTTCGTGCCCGGGGAGATGGCCCCCTACCCCGCCTCCCTCCCGCGCGGCGCGGAGGAGGTCTCCGAAGAGGACGCCGCAGTGCGCCTGCTGCAGCCGGCCCATCCGTTCATGACAACGCCCAACCGCATCACCGAAGCCGACTTCGACGGGTGGGTCGAGCAGCGCGGGTCCAAGTTCTTCACCGAGTGGGACGCCGCGTACACCCCGCTGGTGGAAACCCACGACCAGGGGCAGGCCCCGCAGGAAGGGATCTGGCTCACCGCCGAAATCGGCGGGGGCCACTACACCTACCTGGCCCTCGCCCTGCACCGCCAGCTGCCCTACGGCGTGCCGGGCGCGTACCGCATCCTCTCCAACGTGCTCTCCCCGGGTCGCTGAACCCCTGACCCATGGCTCTTACCTCCCTCGACTGGATCGTCGTCGCCATCTACGGCGCCGTGGTCCTCGCCATCGGCTTCGGCATGGCGCGGCGCGCGAGCGGCAGCGTGGAGAACTACTTCATCGCCGGACGGTCACTCCCCTGGTGGCTGGCGGGCACCTCCATCGCCGCGACCTGGTTCGCCAGCGACGCGCCCCTCGCCACCGCCGCCCTGGTGCGCCAGCAGGGCATCTTCGGGAACTGGCTGTGGTGGTACGAGGCGGCCGGCATTCTCATGCTGACCTTCTTCTACGCCCGACTGTGGCGCCGCGCCGGGGTCATCACCGACGCCGAGGTGATCGAGATCCGCTACGGCGGCGCGCCCGCCCGCATCCTGCGCGCCTTCTCCGCCGTCTACCAGGGACTGATCAGGAACGCCGTGGTGATGGGCTGGGTCATGCTGGCGATGGTGAAGTTCAGCAGCGTGCTCCTGGGATGGGACCCCGCGCTCACCCTGACCGTCTGCGTCGGGCTGGCGCTGGCCTATACCGTGGCGTCGGGGCTCTGGGGGGTCGTGGTCACCGACCTGATCCAGTTCATCGCCGGCATGCTCGGCGCGCTGACCCTTGCCGGCATCGTGCTGAACCGCTTCGGCGGCCCCGCCGCCATGGCGGAAGCCATCCAGAACGTCCCACAAGCCCCTCCCGGCGCCCTCGACCTGGTGCCGACCGCAGCCAACGCCTCCTCGCTCGAGATGGTGTCGTTCCTCTGCCTGATCGGCATCCTCTGGCTGAGAAGCGGACAGGGCGACGGCTACGTGGCCCAGCGCCTGTTCGCGACCCGGGACGAGCGCCAGGCGGTGAAGGCGTCGCTCTGGTTCGCCTTCGCCGGAACGGTCCTCCTTACATGGCCGTGGATCGTGGTCGGTCTCGGATCGCTGCTGGTCTTCCCGCCCGCGGCCATGGATGCCGCGCTCGCCGCCGACCCCGAGCTCGCCTACCCCATGATGATCCGCGACCTCATGCCCGCCGGGCTCAGGGGACTGATGGTCGCGACCTTTCTGGCGGCCTTCATGAGCACCATGGACACGCACCTGTGCTGGGGCGCGTCGTACATGGTCAACGACGTCTACCGGCGCTTCATGCGCCCCGGCCGCTCCGAGCGCCACTACGTCGCGGCCTCCCGGGTCGCGGTCGTGCTGCTGGCCGGGGTCGCGGCAGTGGTGGCCTGGCAGATGGACTCCATCCAGCGCGGATGGATCTACATCATCGAAATCACCGCGGGCATTGCGCTGGTCTGGCTGCTCAGGTGGTACTGGTGGAGGGTCAACGCCTGGGCGGAGATCGCCGCCATGGCCGGCTCGGTCGTGCTGGCCAACACCCGGGTGCTGCTCGGGCTGATCGAGCCCGTTGTCCCCGGCGCCGTGCTTCAGGCCGTCGACGTCATGTACGCGCCCGGGATGGACCTCGTTCGCGGCGTGATCATCCTGATCGTCTGCACCGTTCTCTGGGTAACGGTCGCCCTGGCGACGAAGCCCGAGTCCGACGAGGTGCTGGACGGCTTCTACCGCAGGGTGCACCCCGGCGGCTGGTGGGACCGGGTCGCGCGCCGCACCGGCGTCACCACGAACGACCCGTCGGCGGGCCGCATGTGGATGGGCTTCCTGCTCGGGGCGCTCTTCGTCTACGCCAGCCTGCTCGGCGTCGGTTATCTTCTGACCGGGAAGGCCATCGCGGGCACGCTTCTTGTTGTCGTCTCACTGGGCGCGGGTGCGCTGGCGGTTCGGAGCGCGCACGCCAACGCCGGAGAGACTCCCGCGGGCACCGCGTCCTGACCGCGCACGCGTTATTCGGATCAGTGACCGCGGCGGAGAGTACCAGCGATCTCACCCGGGGAAGCCATCCCGATGACCGAGGAACGATCCCAGTGAAGGAAGCCATCCGATGAAAGTCGTCCTGGTAGGCGCCGGAAGCCGCGAGTTCGGACCCGCCTCCATCCGCGATCTGCTGCTGAGCAATGCGCTCTGCGAGAGCGGGCTCGACATCGTCCTCATGGACCTCGACGCGTCCGAGCTCCCCCGGATGAAGGCCTACGCGGAAGCCGTCGCCGAGCGTCTGGGCCGCTCCCCCCGGCTATCCGTCACGACCCGCCTCGCCGACGCGCTCCCGGGAGCCGACGCGGTCGTGATGGCCATCGAACTCGACCGCTACTTCTACTGGGCCCAGGACTTCCACATCCCGCGCACCTTCGGCTTCCCCCAGATCTACGGCGAGAACGGCGGGCCCGGCGGGCTCTTCCACGCGCTCCGCAACATGGGCCCGTGCGTCGACGTGGCGCGCGCGATGGAGGCACACTGCCCGGACGCGTGGCTCCTCAACTACACCAACCCGCTCACCAAGCTGTGCGAGGCCCAGTCGCGGCTCACGGACGTGCGCGTGGTGGGTCTCTGCCACGGGGTCTTTCACGGCATCGAGCAGATGGCCCGCATCCTCGGCGTCCCAACCGGACAGCTCGACGCCCGCGCCAGCGGCATCAACCACTTCACCTGGTTCGAGTCGGTGCGCGACCGCGAAACCGGCGAGGACCTCTATCCGCGCCTCAGGGAGCGCGAGCGCGAGGCCCACCTGCTGCACGACTGGGACGAGATCGCCCTCAGCCGCATCCTGTTCCGCGTCTTCGGCCGCTTTCCCAGCCCCGGCGCCAACCACATCGGCGAGTATCTGGGATGGGCGCAGGAGTTTCTCGGCAGCAGCGCGGTCCAGTTCTTCTACGATCCCGTCGAGGGCGCGCCCTGGGAGACCGGCGAGGTGCCGACCTGGATCTACAACCTCGCCGACCATCCCACCGACATGCCCGCTTTTCCGGGCGGCCCGGTGCCCCGCATGAAGCCGACCCGGGAGCAGAGGGCTGCCGCGGCCGAAGCGCGAGCGGCACGCGCGGAGGGAGATGCCGGAAACGCGGACGGCTCCGGGCGCACGGATGGAGGATCCGGGAACGGCATCGGCGCAGGATCGGGAGACGGAACCGGCGGCGGCTCCGGGGCCGACGCATCCCCGGGCAACGGACCGGCCTCGGTGGGCGGGCTGGAGTTCCCCGGCCCCCTGATCCCGTCCGGCGAGCTGGCCGTTCCGCTGCTGGAGGGCATCCTGTGCGGCGTCGAGACCTATCTCGACGCGGTGAACATCCAGAACCGGGGCCATGTTCCGGGCCTCCCCGACGGCTCCGTCGTCGAGGTGCCGGCGCGCGTGGACGCGAGCGGGCTCCATCCGCGGAAAATGGGACGGCTGCCCGAGGGGATCCTGTCGCTGCTGCGCACCCAGACCAGCATCCACCAGCTCCTCGTGGATGCCTTTGCGCGCGGATCCCGGCAGACCCTGCTCCAGGCGCTGATGCTCGATCCCACGACCCATTCCTACCGCGCCGCGGTCAACCTCATCAACGAGATGTTCCGCGTGCAGGGGGATGTGCTGCCGGAGATGGGGTGGTAGCGGGAAGCGCGTGATGAAGCGTCACTTCCGTTTGACGGATCGAGCCGCGGACAATCCGGGCGGGCGCATGACGCCGTGACCAGGAGACGCCCCCCGTATCGGCGCAGCCTTCATCACGATGTCGCCGTGATCCGCACCTACAGCTACCGCTACCAGGGCGAGGTGGCGCGCGCGATCCTCGATGCGGCGGGCATCCCCTGCGTGCTGCAGGTGGACGACTCGGGCGGTTCCGAGATCGGCATGGCGTTCGCGAACCCGGCCCGGCTGCTGGTCAGGGTCGAGGATCTGGAGCGGGCGGAAGAGCTGCTGGAGTGAGAAGCGGGGCCCTGCGGGATCGAGGCCACTCGGCGGGAGCGTCCCGTTCGTCGGCCGAGCCGCCTACCGCACCGGGCGGGCGTACCAGCCGCCCCAGACGGCCTTCCACCGCCGGAAGAGCGCGATGAAGAGCGGATTGGTCCAGACGAGGGTCTTCCACACGGGCCACTGGTCGAAGCGGCGACTGGAGGGTCTCACGCGCGGCGCCCGAATCACGCGAACATTGCCCCGCGTCTTCCGCGCCAGCTTCCTCAGCTCCGCGTAGAAGTCGGTATCCTCGCCCATCCAGACATCCTCCGGATAGCCGCCCACCTCGTCGAACGCCGACCTGCGGCAGAACTGGGTGGCCCCCTGTACCAGCGGGATCACCGAGGCCAGCACCCGCCACGCCCGCAGGTGCAGCCGGACAACCAGACGCCGCGGATGGTGTTCGGTGTCCACGCCGCCGCCGAGGCACTGCGGATCGCCCATGGTCTCGTGAATGACCTCGAGGAGGTCGCACGGGATGTGAACGTCCGCGTCCACGAAGACCAGCACCTCGCCCGAAGCACGGCGCGCCCCCGTGTTGCGCGCGCGGCCGATGCTCCGGACGGGTTCGTGAACGACCGTCGCACCCCTGTCCCGCGCGATGGCGGCGGTAGCGTCGGTGCTGTCGTTGTCGACAACGATGGTCTCGACGCCCACGCCGGATCGCCCGCGGACGTGATCCGCGGCGGCTCGGATGGAGTCGAGGGTGGCCGGGAGCCATGCCTCTTCGTTGTGGGCGGGGACGATCACCGAGATCATGACACTCTGCCGCTTCCGATCGGCGCGCAGGCCGGGGTCGGATCAGCGAATCGGCACCCGGATCCAGATCTGATGGGTCAGCACGGTGACATCCTGGAGGGTCAGCGCGCCCCGGGGCGCGGCGATGAAATCCGGGGACGACAGCGGTTCCGCCGCCGCCATCTCCTCCTGGGGGAAGAACTCATCGATGCCCGGGAAGCCGGTGCCCGACGTGATGCGGGTGCTCGAGTGCAACTCGAAGTCGCGGGAGCGGAAGTGGACCCCGAACGAGGGCGTCCACTCCGTCCACGCCTCGTCCTGATCGCGCGAAGTGGCTTCGACATGGTCGTCCTGCTCCAGGTGGTAGGCGTAGGACCGAGCCTCCAGGCCCAGCTGGAAGCCGAACCTGTCGTAACGCTGTGAGAACCCGGACCGCAAGACGACGTTGGAGAACGTGAAGTGGTTCTCGATCGTCATGTCCCCGATTTCCAGGACGCCTCTGGGCGTTTCCATGCGACGATCGGCCTCCTGCCAGGTGTGGCTCCAGATGGGCTGGTAGGCGACGTCGATGCCGAAGGAGGTCGACTTCCGGTGGCGCCCGATGCCGAAGCCCATCTCGTAGGCCCAGGTCGTTCCCGGGTCGCGCGGGATGTTCTGGATCTCGTAGTTGGGGATCTTCGGATGCGACTTGTGGTTCGCGGTCAGGGTCGCGCCGATGCGCCATCCTTCCGCCCCCAGCTGCCGGTCCCACTCCAGGTGCCCGCCCAGCGTGCGGGTCTTGTCCTCGTTGAGCTCCTCGCGGAACTCGAACGTGGGTTCCCAGGTGACGGTGTCCCGGGCGACGACGTCGGCGTAGTGCACCTCGTGCTCCATCGAGACCCGGTTGTGGATGAGCGTGAGGCCGATGCGGTCCCGCTCTCCGTCACGGAAGACGCCCGCACGCAGGTCGATGACGGCGCCCTGCTGGTCAATGCGGTCGGCTCCCGCGTAGAGCTGGTCCACGCCGGTCATCATGTTCAGACCCGCCCGGAAGACGGCGAGCCCGACCGACCAGTCCGAGTCGGCCAGCTTCCGGCCGATCGCCGCGCGCCCGTACAGGTTGCGCGCCGACCGCTCCGACAGCCGCCCGGGCCAGAAGCCGCCCCGCCGACTGCCGCTCAGCTGCTGGAGCGCAACCGATGCCCCTCCGAACCAGGCGCCGTCGCGCAGGAGACCCGTGAAGGGGAAAGTCTTTCCGCCGCCGCCCTCGTCGGACACTCCGTAGAAGGTCGGGGCTCCGATGATGACGGACTCCTGGATGAACATGCCCTTCGCGGGATTCGACCAGAGGTCGGCGATCGAGTCGTCCACGGCGATAGTCGTGCCGGCCATCCCAAGCGTTTCCGACGGTACGGTGAGGAACTGGTCGCCGCTCGCGACCGGGACGGTGCGGATGGGGATGAGCTGGGCGCTGAGCGGGGAGAAGGAAAGAAGGGAGGCAATCAGGATTGCGATGGGCGCCGGGATGCGATTCCGCGGCTTGCTGGTCTTATTCCGAGACATTTTTCCGAACCACGTTCTTGATGATGGATCTGCCCTCAGGCAGGTGGCGACGTACATCCGAAGAGCGACCGGGAGGCCCGGTTTGTGACGGATGGCCGAAGGCCGGGCTTGAGGATGCAGGGGTGGGACGTCAGAACGTGACCGCGACCCCGATCACCGGCAGAAAGGGACGCTCCGCGAGCGGGGTCAGGGAATCCGCCCGCCAGGGTTGGAAGGCGTAGAAGAGGGCGTCGCGACGTCGCAGGGCGTTGAGCACGCGCAGATAGGGGCGGACGCTCCAGTCATGGCCGCCCCACTGGGCGTTCAGCCGGGCGTGCAGTTCGAAGTCGAGGCGGAGGAAGTCGTCGTCCAGTCCCTCCAGAAGGGGCGAATCGGCGGCGACGGGACGCTGGGGCGGGGTTGCACCGGGGTCCGGCGGCGGTTCGGCGGGCGCGGCCGCCTCCTGGCCGAAACTCAGGGAGCGGAAGGGGATCGCCGTATACGGGAGGCCGGCGCCGTATGCAACGCGGAATTCCCCGCGCACCGGTCCCCAGAGTTCGCTCGACACTCCGGCGGTGAGCAGGTGGCGGCCGGCGAAGTCGCTGCTGTAGCCGGACAGGTCGCGGTCGGACCAGAACCAGGAGAGTCCGTATCCGAGCCAGATCACCTCTCTCTCGCCGGCGCTGCTCAGACGGAGGTCCACCCCGGAACTGCGGATCGATTCGCCTCCGCTGGATGCCGCCGCCAACCCCTCGTACCCCTTCCAGAAGCCGTGCAGCCCGAAGCGCACGCGCCCGGCCAGCAGCTGGTCGAGCGAGACCACGACGTGGTCGGCCCGGGCGACCGGGAGGAGCTGGGGCGCGGACAGGTCGGAGGACACGACCTCCTGGAGCGTGCGCTCGACCTCCACGTCCGGGGTGCGTGTGGGTTGGTGGTAGCGCCCGACCGCCACGCTCAGGAGCGCGCGCGGGTCGAAGGCCCAGGCGAGACGGGCACGGGGCGCAAGGGCCAGGTCGCCATCCGGGAAGAGGTCGGCGCGCACGCCCGCGCGCAACGTGACCTCCGGCGCGAGCAGTCGGACGGCGTCGACATGGAGGCCGGTGGTGGTGTGGGTGGCGTTGGTGCTGCTGCCCAGGCCAGCGGCTGGATCGCGCGCGCCGTACTCCGCCTCGATGGAATTGTGGGACAGCCCGACGACCGTGCGCGCGGCGGGTCCGCCCCATTCCACTTCGGCGAGCAGACGGGCGCGCCGGTTGGCGCCGGTCGCAAGCAGCGGGCCGGCGACGGGCACCGAGTCGGTACTCGCCGGCTGCAGCGGAAGCGAGGCGTCGTAGTCGCTGACAGCCGCCAGAGCACGTACGCGAGCGCTTCCGGCGGCGCCTTCGTAGCTGAGCGAGAGGGCGCGATTCGACCAGGTTGCGTCGTCGGGCGCGGCTTCGTAGTCGAGAAGCACCGCCTCGGAATTGCGGAAGGCGGTGATGCCCATGCGATGATCGTCGCGGGGTTCGTACTCCGCCGCGAGCAGCAGGTCCGAGTACCCGTAGGGACGGTCGCCGCCCAGTGGTCCCGTTCCGACATCGTGGAGCCCGCGCGCCGAGGCGAGAAAGCCGCCCCGCGCGCCCAGCGGCCCCTCCACCGCGCCCGACGCGGTGAGCAGATCGATGGCCGCCGAGGCGCGCAGCCGGTCGCGACGGGGTGAGCGGGTGCGAAGGTCGAGGATATGGGTCAGACCGCCGTCGTAGCGCGCCGGAGCTCCGCCCCGGTGGAGCGCGGCGGCCCCCAGCAGCGCCGGCTCGAATCCGGGCATCAGCCCGGCCACGTGAAACGGGGTGTAGACGGGCGCGCCGTCCAGCAGCACGAGCTTCATGTCGGCGGTGGAGCCCCTCAGGTAGAGCACGTCGGTGGCGCTGGCGGGATCGTTGCCGGGCAGCGCGCGCACCGCGGCGGCCAGCGCCGGATCCCCCACCCCGGGGGTCAGGTCGAGCGCCTGGATCTCCAGTTCCGGTATGGGCCGCGGTCGTCCGGGCTCGTCTTCGGTGGAACTCCCGCCTGGCAATCGGTCGGCCCGGACCTCGACCGGGTCGAGGCGCAGCGGCCGGCCGGTTAGCGCGAGGTCGACGCGCACGGCCGCATCCGCTGCCAGCGTCACTTCCACCGCGATCGCCTCGTACCCGGGATGGCGCACCCGCATGGTCACCACGCCGGGCCCGAGCCCGCCCAGCAGATACCGACCATCCTCGCCCGCCTGCACCCACCGGCGACCCGCCGGCGTCTCGACCGCCAGCAGGGCGTGCGGGAGTACGCCGCTGCGCCCGCGGAAGACCCCGGTGACCCTTCCGTACACGGAAGCGCCCGCGGTGTCCGAGGCGCTCTGGGCGGGCACGCGCGCCAACCTGACCAACGAACCGGAGGATCCGGCGGCCGAGCCTGCCGGCATGACGACTCCGGGCGGAAGTGCGGCAACGGCCGACGGGAGAATCCCGGTCGGCACCAACGCGCAGGCGAAGGCGACCCGCAACCATTGTTTCATGCCGGGGCCCCTGCCGCTCAATCCGGCACCTGGAACGTCACGAGGCTTCCGCCGTCGGCGACCCCGGTCGGTCCGGCCACCTCCACCCCGGCCGCGTCAACTACGAGGTACACGTCCCCGTTCACAATCAGCGTGGCCGGCACCACCCCGTCCGGCAGCTCAACCGCGACCGGGCCCGCAACGATGCTGGCCCTCACTTCCCCGCCCCCGTAGGAGAACTCGCTGCCGGTCGCGGCCAGCACGCCGACGGCCCGGTCGGCGACCCGGCGCACGTCGATGACGGTGCCGGGCACGACGTTCTCAAGGCGCACGACCACCGGTCCGGCCAGCACCTCCATCCGCCCGCCGACCTGGCCCGGCAGTTCCGGCGCCGGGGAGGTCGGCGGGGCCGGCGGCGCACCCCCCGAGAAAACCCCCGGGATCCATCCGTTGAACGGACCGGGAAGCGCGGAGAGCGCCCCCGCGCCGATGAGCACCAGCACGGCCGCCCGTCCCAGCCAGCGGATCGTCCAGACAGTCCCACGCCCTTGTGTTCCCCGGACCGCATCCGGTCGCCCACGCCCGATCGGCACCACCGCGGCCGGCTCCGCTCCTGCCGCGCCCTCCTCCCCACCCCGCTCCGCTCCCGATTCCCCTTCCACCCGCACGTCCATTCCGATCGGCACCGCCAGCGCCGCCAGCGCCTTCTCGACCGACTCCGCGCGTGACCGGGCATCCTCCAGGGTCCGTGCACACGCGGCGCACTCGTCCAGATGGGCCAGCACTTCGGCCGCGACCGGCTCCCGGTCGCGCACCGCGAGAATCATCTCTTCCGTCAGGTGGATCATCGTAACGCGTCCTCTTCAGACGGTCTCAGAAGTTCCAGAAAGCGGCGCTCGGCCCGGGCCAGCAGCGTGCCCACCGACCCGGGCGCAACACCGACCTCCCCGGCGATCTCGCGATAGCTGAACCCCGAGTATCGGAGCATCAGGATTTCCCGGCTTCGTCGAGGCATCCGTCCGAGCATTTCCCTCACTCGTTTCCGCTCGTGCTCGCGCTCCAGAGCGCGGTCGGTCTGCTCGGGCTCGGCCTCGTCCAGGGGATTGGAGGCCAGCAGCCGCTGGCGGTTCCGGGCCACTTTGTCGCCATCGAGTATCAGGTTCCTCGCGGTTGTGAACAGCCAGGCTGCGGGATCGGCGGGAGGCTCCTCGACGTTGCGTCGCCAAAGCCGCACCATCGCTTCCTGCACGATGTCCTCCGCCGTGTCCGGGTCTCCGCACCGGTACGTGCAGTAGCGCAGCAGCTTCGGCTTCAGTTGCTCGAAGATGTCGCGAAAGGCCTCTGGCTCCACCCGAGCCGCTCTCCTTTGTGGCGTCTTGTCGTCCGGGAAACGACCGGGAGACGGAAAATGTGACGGATCAGCCCGCCGCTTCGGCGGCGTCCGGCAATCGACGTGGCCATCCCTCCGCGTCCTACTACCAGCGCTCGCCCGCCACCGTGCCCCGAGCGGCTTGCGGAAAACCTCCGGAGTGTAGAGCGTTCAGATCGGCTCCCGGGAAGCCTTTTCGCGCGGGAGCGGCCGACGCGTAGGTCTGGCCAGGGATGGGTGAACGAGGACGACACGGGGAACAATGACTTTCTCTCGCAGGCGCGTCGCCAGTTCCCCGCCCCGCAGCCTCGCGTTCGCGGCGACCCTCGTGGCCGCCGCGTGCCTGGCCCCCGCGGGACTCAACGGCCAGGTGCCAGCGGCCGAGCCCGGCCCTTCCGTGGACGAGTCGCGCACCATCCCCATCGTCATCCCGCGCATCTCCGGGCCCATCGAGCTGGACGGCATCGTCGACGAACCCGCCTGGGACGAGGTTGAGCCGTTCCCCGTCACGGTGTTCAGCCCCACCTACGGGGCGCCGCCCACCGAAACGACCGAGGTGCGGGTCGCGCACGACGACGAATACCTCTACGTGTCGGGACGACTGTACGACTCCGAGCCGGAGGCGGTGCGCACCAACACCTTCTACCGCGACCGCTACAGCGGCGACGATGGCCTGGCCGTCATCATCGACAGCTACAACGACTATGAGACCGGGGTCTGGTTCGTGACCAATCCGGCCGCAAACCGCATCGACCGCACGGTCTTCAACGATGCCCAGGTCGTGCCGCGCGCGGGGATGCCGTCGAACTCCGACTGGAACTCGTACTGGGACGTCGTCACCACCCAGAGCGACGAGGGCTGGTTCGCCGAGTTTCGCATCCCCTTCTCCACCCTCGGCTTCCAGGTCGAGGGCGACGAAGTGACGATGGGCTTCATCTTCTACCGCATCATCGCCCGCAAGAACGAACGCCACACCTTCCCCGACCTCGATCCCCGCTGGGGCGGGATCGCCTTCGCCAAGCCCTCGCAGGCGCAGCGCATCGTCCTGCGCGGCGTGCAGCAGTCCACTCCCGTGTACGTGACGCCTTACGCGCTCGGAGGCCTGACGCAGACGCCGCGGCTCGCGGACGGCCCCATGGGCCCGGAATCCATCTGGGAAACGGACCAGAACCAGTCTCGCGAGCTTGGGCTCGACATCAAGTACGCCCCGACATCGAACCTGGCGCTGAACGTCACCGTGAACACCGATTTCGCCCAGGTGGAGGCGGACAGCGCGCAGGTGAACCTCGAACGCTTCGCGCTGTTCGTCCCCGAGAAGCGCCAGTTCTTCCAGGAGCGCTCGGCGACCTTCGATTTCAACACCGGCGGGCCCTTCAACCGCCTCTTCTACAGCCGGAGGATCGGCCTCGACGATGGCGACATCGTGAGGATATTCGGGGGCGTGCGCGCCGTGGGACGCGCCGGCGGCACCGACTACGGACTCCTCAACATGCAGACCGCCGCCCACGGCGAGCGCTCCTCCGAGAACATGGGCGTGCTGCGGGTGCGCCAGCAGGTGCTCAACCCCTACTCGAACGTGGGCGCGATGGTCACCAGCCGGCTCGGCACCCCCGGGCAGGACAACATCGCCTACGGGCTGGACACCTCGCTCCGGCTCACCGGGGACGAGTATTTCCAGTTGCAGTGGGCGCAGACTTTCGACGAGGCCACCCCGGAGGTGGACGGGCTGGCGACGGGACTGATCAAAGGCCGCTGGGAGCGCCGGCGCGACGTGGGGTTCACCTACACGCTCGACGCCTCCCGGGTGGGGGCCGACTACAACCCCGGACTCGGGTTCCAGCGTCGCAAGGGCTTCAGCTTCGGCGGCGTTGACGTGGCGTATGGCCAGTTCATGGACGATTCGTCGGCGATGCTCCGCTCGCGGGGCGTGAGGCTCACCACCCGGCAGTTCATCCGCAACTCGGACCGGACCACCCAGACGACGTTCCTGAACCCGAAGTTCGAGGCCGAGTTCAGGGGCGGCCAGCGTCTGGATGTGGGTCTGGAGTCGCAGTACGAGAGCATCCGGGATGCATTCTCCATCTCGGACGTGGAAGTGCCGCCGGGCGACTACTGGTTCCACGAGCTGAAGGCCAACTTCAACTTCGCGCGCAGCGAGAGCTTCCGGGGCCGCTACAGCGTGTCAGCCGGGAGTTTCTACGACGGCAGCCGGCTGAGCCTGTCGGTCGGTCCGATCTGGAACCTGTCGCGTTATCTGGAGCTCGGCGCGGCGTATTCCGTCAACCGCATCGACTTCTCGGAGCGCAACCAGGCCACGACGACGCATCTGGCGCACCTGAAGGTGGAGGTGGCGCTCAACACCCACTTCGCGGTGAGCGCCTACGCCCAGTACAACGGGGTGGACGACCTGACCAGCCTCAACTCGCGCATCCGCTATCACTTCCGGGAAGGCACGGACCTCTGGATCGTCTACAACGAGGGACTGCTCACGGAGCGCGACGCCAACTTCATCCCGCGGACACCGCTGTCGACCGGGCGGTCGTTCTCGTTGAAGTACTCGCAGACGTTCTCGTGGTGAGGGGGGAGCAACTCGCTCCGCGGAGACGGCCTCTATCTGCGGGGACAACGCACCAGGGCATACAGCTCGATGAGGCTCAGGCCGACCAGAAGTGCCGCCAACGTCCAAAGGACAAGTCTGCCCAACATCGTTAGAGCCAGAGAACTGCCCAACAGCCACGCGAGCAAGACGACGGCGCCACACAAGTTGATGCCCGCCGCACCGCCGAGCCCCAGCCCGATGCCCGCCCTCCGGCGCAATCGTTCGACCAGCAGCGCGATACCAATACCGAAGAGCACGCCTCCGAGAACGCTCGCAAAGAAGGGTCGACCGCTCGCTGGAAGACCGAGCGCCTCGGCAACCGAAAGCGGGTACCAAACAAGGACAGCTCCCAGGAGCACGTTGAACACGCCATCAATCGTCAACAGCCTGGTTCTCATCGGCTCGCTCGTTCTGATGCGTCGGCCATGTCTCCTCCTTGGTGCAGAACATGCGACGCGCCGACGGCGCGTTCAGCGACATCCGGGCCCCAGCGCCCCCGCCAGAACCACCGCCGCATGCACGGCCTCCCGTCCGCTTCCGTGCGCGATCTGGCTCCGGCAGCTCGTGCCGTCGGCGATGACCAGGGCGTCTTCGGCGGCCGCGCGCACCGCGGGGAGCAGATCCAGCTCAGCCATCTTCATCGACAGCTCATAGTGTTCGGCCTCGTAGCCGAAGGAGCCGGCCATGCCGCAGCAGCCGGACTTGATGACGTTGGGCTCGAGCCCGGGAATCCAGTTGATCACGCGCGGCGTGGCATCGAAGACGCCGAAGGCCTTCTGATGGCAGTGTCCGTGGATGAAGGCGGAATCTGCGAGCGACGACTGCAAATCGAGTCTGGGCCGGACGCTGTCCTTGTCACGCACAAGCAGTTCCTCCAGGAGGAGCGCGCGCTCCGCGACCTGCTCTGACTCGGCGCCCGGCAGCATGGCAGGAATCTCGTCCCGCAGGGTGAGCAGGCACGAGGGTTCGAGCCCGACGATGGTAGCATCGCGAACGCGTGGCGCCGAGAGCGCGTCCAGCAACCGCCGCGCCTCCGTTCGGGCCTCTTCCACCAGTCCGGCGTTAAGGTAGGTGCGACCGCAGCACAGGGGACGGGAACCGGTACGCGGCCCGGAGCCATTCGGGGGCCTGGAGCCATGCCGCTTCCGGGCACCCGCCCGAAGCCCCGGACCGGCACCTGCCGCACGCCCGGCCGCCGCTCCCGCTACCTCCACCCGGTATCCCCCCGCCGCCAGCACCTTCATTGCCGCGCGCGCGTTCTCCGGTTCGAAGTATCGGCTGAACGTGTCCACCAGCAGCAGCACATCGGGCTCGGCCCGAGAGGCCGGGGGATTCCGGAAGGGCCGGCTTGACCACCTGGGAAGCTCTCGCTCGCGGGCGATGCCGGTGAGCCGCTCGCCCACGCCCCGCAGCAGCCGACTCCGCCCGCCGATGTTGATCAGAGGCGCCAGCCGCGAGCCCCGGGCCGCCAGCCGCGGCAGGTGCGCAAGCGCGAGATCCCGCGCGCCGGCGGGATGCTTCTTCCGGTAATGGTGCAGGAACTCGACCTTCATGCGGGCCATGTCCACGCCCGCCGGGCACTCGCGACGGCACGCCTTGCAGCCGATGCACAGGTCGAAGACCTCCTTCATCTCCGGTGAGCGCATCGCGTCGGAGCCGAGCTGACCGGTCAACGCCAGCCGCAGGGCGTTCGCGCGCCCGCGCGTGACGTGCTTCTCGTCGCCGGTGACGCGGTAGGAGGGGCACATGGTCCCCGGGTCGGCCTTCCGGCACGCGCCGTTGTTGTTGCACATCTCGGCGGCGCCGGCCAGCCCGCCCCATCGACTCCAGTCGAGGGTGGTCTCGAAGGGCCGGTGAGCGTAGCCGGGCCGGTAGCGCATGAGGCTGCGGTCGTCCATGCGCGGGGGATCGACGATCTTGCCAGGATTCATGAGCCCGCGCGGGTCGAAAGCCTGCTTGACCTCTCCGAAGGCCGCGGCGAGGCGCCGCCCCATCAGCCCCTCGATGAACTCCGAGCGCACCAGCCCGTCGCCGTGCTCCCCGGAGTGCGATCCGCCCAGGTCGAGCACGACCTCGTGCACCTCGGAAGCGATGGCGCGCATGCGGCCCACGTCGCGCGCCTGCTTGAGGTTGAGGGACGGGCGCACGTGCAGGCATCCCACCGACGCGTGCGCGTACCAGGTGCCGTCGGCCCCGTGCCGGTCGAACACTTCGTTGACCCGCGCCCCGAACTCCGCGAGGCGAGGCAGAGGCACGGCGCAGTCCTCCATGAAGGAGACCGGCTTCACGTCGCCGGGGGACGACATGACGATGCTCAGTCCGGCCTTGCGCACGCCCCAGACCCGGGCCTGGTCCGCGGCGTTGAGCGCGCGCCGCATGGGGCCCGGGTAGCCCAGATCGCCCATCAGCTGCTCGAGCCGGTTCAGTCCCTCATGTGCGGCCCTCTCTTCGAACGCCGAGAACTCCACGACCAGCACCGCCCCCGGGTTGCCGGGGAAGACCCGTTCCACCACGGGGCGGAAGGTGGGGTTCGCGCACGCCAGGCGGAGGACGTTGTCGTCCATCAGCTCGACGGCGGTCGGGTCGAGGGTGACGATGTGCTGCACGGCATCGAGCGCGCTCTCCAGGTCCGGGAAGCGGCAGATGCCCAGCAGGCGGTGCGGAGGCAGGCGGGCCAAGTCGAGTTCGAGCGAGGTGAAGAAGGCGAGCGTGCCCTCCGAGCCCACCAGCAGCGGCGCCAGGTTCAGACCGGGACGCTCCAGGCGATGCAGATTGTAGCCGGCGACGTGCCGGAGCACCTTCGGCACCCGCCGCGCCAGTTCAGCCGCCTCGCGCGTGCGAAGGTCCCACATGCGGCGTGCAAGTGCGCGGTAGGCCTGTCCGTCCGCACCCGCCGCGTGCCGCCCCGGTCCCGGCGAAGGTTCACCCGACAAACCGGCGGACGGCGACCCTTCCGCCGGCAGGTCGGCGCCGACGTGCGACGATCCGTTCCCCGACCGCCCATCCCCCGACCGCCCTTCCTTCAGCCCCCCATCCCCCAACCACCCCTCCGGCACCTCCCCGAAGCGGTGCGCGGTCCCGTCCGCGAGGATCGCCTCGATGGCCCGCACCCGATCGGCCATGATGCCGTATCGGATCGACCGCGCCCCCGAGCTGTTGTTCCCGGCCATCCCCCCCAGGGTGGCCCGGCTGGCGGTCGCCACATCCACCGGGTAGAAGAGCCCGTGCGGCGCCAGCCACCGGTTCAGGTCGTCGAGCACCACGCCGGGCTCGACCCGCACGGTCTTCGCGTCCACGTCCAAGCGGGAGATCCCGCCCAGGTGCTTGCTGGTGTCGACCACCAGCGCCCGCCCCACCGCCTGCCCGCCCTGGGACGTCCCCGCCCCCCGCGGAAGCACCGGCACCCCTTCCTGCACGGCGATCTCGATCGCGGTCTTCACGTCCTGCACGGTGCGCGGCACCACCACCCCCACCGGCTCGATCTGGTAGATGGAGGCGTCCGTGCTGTAGAGCCCGCGGCTCACCGGGTCGAAGAGCACCTCACCCTCCAGCTCGCGCCGCAGCCGGGCCGCGAGGGAGAGATCGCCGATGCGCGGACGGCGCTCAGTCATGGGCGTCCCGGGCGCGCCGGACGATGGCGCCGCCCGTCCGATGGCAGAAGTTGCCAACGGCAGATCTATCGGGCAGGCTGGCGGGCGCGTCGGTCACGTCGACGGCCATGGCCGGTCATGGGCATGTCGGCGGCCGGGCCGCCCGCATCGGTGGTCAGGCATGGGCGCGCTTCATTAGCTTGCAGGGTTCGTCGCCGGGGGTCGCCGCATTGTAATCCGCCGCCCTCTCCACGTCACCCGAGGACGCGCATGAC
>LXNI01001010.1_pt1 | contig 27514 bp, 22 predicted proteins | sample 809091 | NCBI WGS metagenome assembly LXNI01 (sample SAMN04870527, study PRJNA318959) | sponge metagenome | biome: 01000161; feature: marine sponge reef; material: water | host: Sarcotragus foetidus | place: Greece: Milos, Mediterranean Sea | collected 2013-05-29 | depth 5-7 m | reverse complement strand
CAGACTGCCGCGCTGTGCGCTCGTGCGGTAGAACGTCAGCAACGGCGTGCTTAACACGTGCAGCCACTGCGTCTTGCCTCCGATCCGGAAGCCCGTCTCGTCTAGATGCTTCACCCCTTCGGCACGCACCGGCAGATCGCGCACCTTGCAAGACGTGAGGGTCGAGGGGAGCGGGCATAGGGCCTCCTTATTCTTACAGCCTATACTACTTAAAGAGATCGCGGAGCAAAGGCCTTGCTGCATCGAGGTAATCGAAGGACTCCCGTCAGATCTCAGGACTATGTCGCACACCCAACCCACAAACCCACACGGCGTTCTTGCGCCGAGTCCTGATGTGTAGTATGAGCTGTCACACCGCTCGATTGATCTCATTTCGAGCGCGGATGCGCCTGAAGTCCACTAGTCGACTATTGCGTCGGCGGCTTCCAGTTCGGATGTGCGACGTGGGCCTCTGCCATCATGCCTTCGATCTCTTTCACGACCTCGGGATGATTTCGTGCGATGTCATATTTCTCGGCCTCATCACGCGTCACGTCATACAGTTCGATCCGGCCGGTCAGCATCGGCTCGCGCACGCCCTTCCACTGGCGCATTCGCACCGCTTGCGCCGAGCCACCCTCATAGAACTCCCAATATAGGTACTCGTGCTCGTCCTGCTCTCCGACCCGTCCGGTCAGCGTTGGCGCAAAGCTTACCGAGTCAGTGTTTTCCGGCAACTTCCCACCGCCTAGTTCAGCCGTAGTGGCCATGAGGTCTCCGAAGTAGCCAATGTGGTCAGAGACCCGACCAGGCTCTATCGTTCCCGGCCACCATGCAAGGAACGGCACTCTGATTCCACCGTCGTAGAGAGCTCTCTTGATGCCTCGCAAGCTCCCGGATGGATTGAACTTGAGCAGATCGTGGTTGGATTCGTTGTGCGGTCCGTTGTCGGACGAGAACATCACCACGGTATCCTTGGCAATGCCCATCTCCCCTAACTTGTCGAGCAGTCGCCCGACATCTCGATCCATGTGGGAGATCATTGCCGCCTGCCCCTTGTCCGGGTCCGGCCAGTCCTTGTCGGAATAGATCCCATGATCGGGAATCTCCGCGCCATCACCGGTGCCACGTGTGCCTTCGTTGTTGGCATGCGGAATCGTTAGAGCCAAGTACAAGAAGAACGGCGCCTCGCCGCGACCTTCCAGCCAAGTCATGGCCTCGCGCATGATCACGTCGTGGGAGTATTCGTTGCGCTCGGTCGCCCAGCCACCGGTGAAGCCGCCGTAGGTACGTGACACACGCTGGACTTGGTTACGCAATGGCATCTTCTCCAAGCCCTTCCACAAGAACTCTGGATAGTAGTTGTGCGCGTGGACCTGGTTCAAATAGCCGAAGAAGGTGTCGAAGCCCTGCTTGAGCGGGTGTCCTTCCAAGTCCACCTCGCCAAGCCCCCACTTACCAAACAGCGCAGTAGAGTAACCCGCCTCCTTGAGCACCTCAGCCACGGTGACATCAACGTCCCGCAGGGACTGGGCGTCCATTCGCGGGCCTGAGGCATTACCGCGGACGTGTGTGTGTCCCATGTGCTGCCCAGTCATCAGTACGCTCCGCGATGGGGCGCATACCGTAGACCCCGCATAAAACTGCGTGAAGCGGATTCCCTCGGCCGCCATTCGGTCGAGTCCGGGCGTTTGGATGACGGTTTGTCCGTAGGAGCCGAGATCGCCGTATCCCAGGTCGTCGGCCAAGATGAAGATCACATTCGGGCGGCGGCTCTCCTGCCCGGAGACAGGTGTAGCCAGTAGCGCCGCCAGTGAGAGTGTTAGAGCGATTCGATGCATCAGTTCCCCCAAGCAAACTAGATTCTACCGTTAGCCATGCCCTGAACTCACTCGGCAACGCCCGCTCCGCCGAAACCCATCGCTCCTGAGACTCACCGACCGACTCGAAACGCGCCCGCTGTGCGTTGGCAGCCAGAGGACCAGATCATTCCACACATTCATAGCTGTGTTTGAATGAAACAAAAATCGAAGATATTTGGATCTTTACTTGACAATTCTTGCCACAACAAGAAATACTACTAGAACACCTTGCATTCAAAGCTCTGCTATCCGTCGCAAGTGACGTGATTTCGGCAATCGATCAGCAAGGCCGGAGGAAGAAACTCATGACGCTTGATCCAGAAGCCCTGAGCGTAGTGCGGACGGTGTTGCTCGCCACCGCGGCCGCCCTTGCCATCACCAAGATTTCCCGACAGTGCAGCGCTGAAGGCTTGCGCCGCCGACTCCGCGCTGTCGAAACAGAACTCTTCGAATTCGCCCGCCTCGGACACATTGGATTCCGTGATCCAGCCTACTTGCTGCTGCGCACCAGTCTTCGCAGCATCGCCTGGGCCTCGCAGGATTTCAGCCTGACGCGCACCGCGCTAGCGTTGTTCCAAGGACACGACATCTGGAGGTCGGCAAATCTACAACGGCGCACGCGAGCTTGGGAAGAGGCCCTCGACCAAGTCGCAGACCCGGGTTCCAAGAAGGCGGTAACCGAAATGCACGAACACATGCTGCGCACCGTCTGGGGTTACCTGGCTCTCGGCGCCATTCCGTTCGCCGCTTGGCTATACCATGGCACCGTCCGGGTCTTGGCCGACCTCAACGGACGCCCAACGCCGCAGCGCAGTGCGCGGCTGCTCGAAGCCTACGCCTGCACCCTGAGTGGGCTACCGATGCACTAGCCGCCAGCGGTCCGGTCACTCTAGCCGACTCAATGAGATCCTAGGAGAGACTGTGTACCCCGATGTTTGGGAATGCATCAACGACTGCGCTATTCTTGACGGCCCTGCCGGGCGCGAATCGGTCAACCGCGGCGTGAGCCAGGTTGCCCAAGGCACGGCGCAAACCAATGGCATCGAATCGTTATGTGCAATGCTCAAGTACAGCGACCAAGGCACTTATCACAAGATGTCAGCGAAGCACTTTGGACGCTATGCCAACGAGCGATCGGACCATTCTTTGGTCCGCATGTCCGATACTCTGGCCTCGCAGGAACTCACCCTGAGCCGGATGAGCGGAAGGCGGCCGCGCTGTCGGGATCACGTTGAGAGCAGCGCCGGTCAGGCGGGTCAGAGGGCCATCACAGCATGAGCGGCCCTCGTAACACGGAACCGCAAGCGAACGGCGCATTGGCTCGTGCGCTGAGCCGCCGCAATCCCGACTGGAACGACCGGACTGTCCACGCCGAGCGGACTCACATAATTCAACAGTCCGGGTCGGGCACGGCTAAGCGGCCGGATATCCTGTTTGCCCATCCTCACGGCCAGCCGGTGATCGTGGAGACGGAGTTCGCCCCTGCCCACACGGTCGATCAAGACGCAACCGACAGGCTGGGCACAAACTTGCAGCGTAGCGGCTTGGACATCGAAGGGGTGCTGGCGGTTGTCCTGCCGGAGAGCCTCAAGACCGGCGACCTCGAAACCATCGACAAGGCCGCCTTCCGCTACGCCACGCACTTCTTGAACGCCAAGGGCAAGAGCAAACGCTGGCCGCCGGAGCGGGAGTGGCTTGAAGGGAGCGTGGACGATCTGGCAAACGCCATCGAGTACCTGTCTCTCTCGGAGCGACAGCTGGCGCGAGGGACAGAAGCGCTCGAAGAAGTAGTGCGGCACGCGGCTGCGCGGCTGGCAGACTACACCCCAGAAAGGCCTCTCAGACAGATCGCGAGCGATCTGCATCAGGAACCGGGCGAGCAGACCGAGCGCATGGCAGCGGCAATTTTCGTCTCCGCCTTCGTGTTTCACGCGGCGATCGAAGGGCAGGACCGAATACCTGCTGTTCCAACCGCTGGTGCTATCGACAAGGGGGGGCTGCTGGATACGTGGAACTCGATTCTCGAAGTCAACTACTGGCCAATCTTCAGCATTGCTCGCGATCTGTTGCGTGAGCTGCCGATCCGGGTCGTCCCGCCGGTAATGGACCGGATCGCAAAGTCAATCTCCGAGTTGGCGGGGCTCGGCGCAACGACCTATCACGACCTCACGGGGCGGATGTTCCAGACCCTCATCACGGACCGCAAATTCCTCGCAACCTTCTACACATTGCCAGAATCCGCCTGCCTGCTCGCAGAACTGGCGGTCGACCGCCTCGACGTGGACTGGTCGGACAGGTCCGCCATCGAACGGTTGCGGATTGCAGACTTTGCCTGCGGCACAGGCGCCCTGCTGTCGGCCGCTCAACGTGCAGTCTACCGACGCCATCGCAGGGCCGGCGGCGATGACAAGGATTTACATCGAGCAATGCTGGAGAACGTACTGACCGGGCTGGACATCATGCCCGCGGCCACACATCTTACGTGCTCCATGTTGTCCAGTTCGCACCCTTGGCTCTCCTATGGGGAGTCCCAAGTCTACACGATGCCTTACGGCATCGACAGCGGCCAGACGCACATTGGCGCCCTCGACCTGCTCGATTCCGATCATTCCTACTCCCTCTTCGCCACAGGCGAGTCCATGGGAGGCGTGGAAGTGGCACGTCACAAGCACACCGTCACGATCAACGACAAGTCCTGCGATCTGGTCATCATGAATCCACCGTTCACGCGGCCCACGAACCACGAAGGGGGGCACGCCGAGATACCGATCCCCTCGTTTGCGGGATTCGGCACCCCTCGCAACGAGCAGATGGCCATGTCGAAGATGCTTCGCAAGTGCAAGCCCGAGTTCGGTCACGGCAACGCAGGGCTGGCGTCCAATTTCATGGATCTCGGCCACCGTAAGCTGAGGGCTGGGGGCGTACTTGCCCTCGTTCTGCCGGTCTCGCTTGCCCGGGGCCAAGGCTGGGAGAAGGCGAGGAAGGCGCTGGAAGCAAGCTATTCCGATATCCACATTCTGTCCATCGGGTCAGCCCAAAAGACAGGCAGGGCTTTCTCGGCAGATACGGGCATGGCCGAGTGCCTCGTCGTAGCGACGAAGCGGAGCGGAGGCGGAACGCGCTTCACGAATCTGTCCCACCGGCCATCAACATTGCTGGAGTCCGCGCTAACTGCGAGCGCGGCCGGACAGGGAAGGTCGGACGCACCGGCAATTCGCCGGACATTCGATGGCGCCCTTCTCAGCCCGAGCGGGGAAGGAGTGTTAAGCGAGAGCGTGGGAAACGCGGCACGAGCGCTGTCCCGCGGCAACTTGGTACTCCCCCATTCGATTGAGCCGCAGTGCATTTCCGTCACCCGGCTGGGAGATGTTGCCGAACGAGGGCTTGTCCATCGAGACATCAACGGCAAGCCCCCCATGGGTGGGGCTTTGCCTCGAGGTGCATTCGAGATCCGCCCCATCCACAAGGACGAAATACCCAGCTATCCTGCGTTGTGGGCCCACAACGCAGCGCGCGAGCGTCAGTTTGTCGTCCGACCGGACAGATGTGGCGTAGTGCGTCCGAATATGAAGTCACATGCAGTCAAGACATGGCGCAGAACTGCATCGCGCCTTCATTCCAACTTGGACTTCCAACTTAACTCCCAATGCCTCTCAATGTGCCTGACGCCGGAGAAGAGTCTTGGCGGCACGGCATGGCCGAACATAATGCCGCACGAGCCGGAGCACTCGAACCCGCTGCTGCTTTGGTGCAATTCGACACTAGGTCTGATCATGTTCTGGTGGTACGGCACTAGACAGCAAAAGGGTCGCTCCAGACTTACGATCTCCAAGGTGCCGGAGCTTCCGGTGCTCGATCCTCGCACATTGACACAGAGGCAGTTGGATCTCTGCCGTGCGATCTTCGAGGACTTCAAGGAACGAAAGTTCCTGCCTGCGAACGAGGCCTATCGAGACGCTGCGCGCAAGGATCTCGACCGCGCCCTGCTGTTCGGCGACGAGAGCGTTCTACAACTAGACCAAGCCCTAGAGGAAGGACTGGACCTGCTGCGGGAGCAATGGTGTGCCGAGCCATCCGTCCACGGTGGTAAGGGCACTCGAATCAACAAGTGACCGCCCCTATTTGAGGGACATTGTTCCAAGGCAGACGCTAGGAAGAAACAGGCAGACCGGCTCAAGCACTCGCTACGCCGACCGAGCGCATACATGTCAGTTCAATCGGACTTCCGATCCACCTCAAACGTCCCAAAACCGAAGATCCCGGGGATTTCGATCGGGAGCTGGCCGAATTCCTCGCGACAGCCGTCCTCTAAGTCAGTGATCTTGACGTGCTCGACCGGCTTGAAGCCCTCGCGGGCCATCAGCGCATTCATCTGGGCCAGCGAATACGAGCTGCGCATGGGTTCGCCCCGGCCCTTGACAAACTTGAGCATCCTCGCCCGCAGTGGCCGGCCAGCCGGAACGCATGATTCTTCGTCCAAGAGGTAGTCGAACACCAGCCGCGTGCCCGGAGGCAGGCCTTGAGCGATGGATCCCGCAGTTTCCACCAAAGTCTCGGGCGTGAGGTAGTAAATCACTCCCAACAAGGAAAGGAACGTGGGCTTGGACATATCGAATGCCGATCCGCACAAGGCATCTACCATGGAGACCTGGGAGAGGTCGGCAGCGACGAAGTGATGGTTCTGGGGCACATTGAGCCCAGCCTTGGCGATTCGGTCCAGCTTCTTCCGCTGCGTCACCGGATGGTCGATCTCAAAGGCATCGATCTTTTCCAGCAGATCCGGTCGCCGGAACGCGAAAGAATCCATGCCTGCGCCGATGATGACGTACTGCCGAATACCCTCCTCCACCGCACGCTCTAGCGCTTGCTCGGCGTAGCGCGCTCGCATGACTACGCACATACTGGCGGGCATTACGGCGGCCAGCGCGACGTTGAACAGCAACCACTCGAGCGGGCGGAACCTGAGCGCGAAGCCAAGCACTGGCCCGCACAGTTCCCTCGCATAAGGATCCTCGAAGATTGGCGTTGGATGGCGCATGTGCCATGCGCGGGCCGAGGCGACCAAATCCGCGGTTGAGACCTTGTTTACGGGTAGCGACATCCAATCTCGGAGCCTAGGCAACCATTGTCGCTAACACGAAAATCGCACCCGAGCAAATCCAGCCTGACATGAGTAGACCAACGCCACGACACCAGCCCGTCCTCCGTCCCGCAGCCGATTACACTGTAGAGCGCGATGCCCAAAGTCTCTCGCAATCCCCTCATAGGAACGGTCCTAGCCGTGGCCGGACTAATCGCTCCAGCGCTCGGCCAGCAGCCGGACAAACCTCGACCTGTGCGCAACGACGTGCCCCAAGCAGGGACCGAGATCCTCGTGCTTCGCCACCAGAAGTTTCACAAAGGCGGGCACGAAGCGTACTTCCGGCTGAGCCGAGATGGCGTTTGGCCTTGGTTCGAGAAGATCGGAAGCCGCATCGTCGGCCAGTGGATGGTCATCCATCCGGACGGTTCCGATGCGGATCCCGCATTCGACCACGGGTATCGCCTCGCCCGCTACGCCAGCTACGAGCACTGGAAGGCAACGCGCCAAGGCCACCTGCTGCTAGGCGGAAACGGCCCCGACTACACGCGCAATCGCGAAGCGCTCAGCGCCCGCAACCACTATGCCGCGGACTCGGACGGCGCATATTTCCTCGAGGGATCGACTGCAACGACGCGGACATACTACATGCCCGCCTTGGAGGAGACCTACGAACCGTCGGAACCCGCTCCGAACAACGGACCGCGCCCCGTCCGCAACGATGTCAATTGGCCTGCTCGCGAGATCATCGCTCTCACTACGTGGCAGGTGACAAAGGGCACGGCGGACGCACTGCTAAGCAGTGGCGTCGAGGGGGTCTGGCCATATCTGGAGAAAGTTGGCGCCCGCATCGTTGGCCAATGGAAGGCCGTCTATCCGCCGGAGAGTGGATTCGAGGAAAGCCCGGATTACGACGAGATGTTTCTGATGGTCCGTTACGCCGGCTACGAGCACTGGAGAGCGTCCCAACCGGACCAAATCGTCGCCATGGGGGGAGACGGTCCCGACCACGCGGCCTACCAAGCTGCACTGGATGCGCTGAGGAAGGCGACTCGACGCCAATCGGTGACGTTCCTCGAGGGCCATATGTACCAGAGCCCGCCCAAATTCCGCCCAGGTCTCTCCGAGACGTACCGCAAGGTCGAGTAGACCGATCCTGGCATGCGCCGCACCGCGCCAAATCGCCTGAGAACAGACAGCGCCAGCCTGAACGTCGCCAACAGGTCTTGACAATCGCAACCAAGCTGACCGGAGAATTGTTCTGATGCCTTGTTTCCGAACCGCCACTGTGGTCCGACTCGTCTTGCTAACCTCGCTCGCGGCCTCCCTGTCAGCGGCCGCTCCGCCCAATGTGGTCTTCTTCTTGGCCGACGACCTAGGCTGGCGCGACCTGGGCTGCTACGGCAGCCAGTTCTACGAAACGCCCAACATCGACCGGCTGGCCAGATCTGGCTCCCGCTTCACGCAGGCCTACGCGGCCTGTCCGGTGTGCTCCCCGACCCGCGCCAGCATCATGACTGGCAAGTATCCAGTGCGCTTGCGGGTCACGGACTACATCAGCCCCAGCGGCGGCAATCAGCCGGAACAGTGGAACCGCAACACCATGCTGCTGCCGTCGGCGTACTCGGACCGCATGCCGCTGGAGGAGGTCACCGTGGCCGAAGCCTTCCGGGAAAGCGGATATGCCACATTTTTCGCAGGCAAGTGGCACATGGGGCCAGAGGGCTATTGGCCCCAAGACCAAGGCTTCGACCAGAACAAGGGCGGTTGGGAGCACGGCGGCCCATGGGGTGGCGACAACTACTTCTCCCCCTACGGAAACCCCAACTTGGTCGACGGTCCGGAACGCGAGTACCTGCCCCTGCGCCTAGCTAGCGAGACCCAGCGATTCATCGCCCAGCACCGCGACGAGCCCTTCTTCGCCTACCTGTCGTTCTATTCGGTACATACGCCCCTGATGACTACCGCGGAGTTGGAAGAAAAGTACGCGGCCAAGGCAGCGAAGTTCTCCTTTGCCGGGCCTCGCTTCCTGCAGGAAGGATTCCGCGAGGCGAGACAAGTGCAGGACCACGCCGTATACGGCGGCATGGTCGAGGCACTGGACACGGCGGTAGGGATGGTGCTGGGAGCACTCGAGGAAAACGGGCTCGCTTCGAAGACCATCGTGGTGTTCATGTCCGACAACGGTGGCCTGAGCACTTCGGAGGGCTCCCCTACGGCGAACCTGCCGCTACGTGGTGGCAAGGGATGGATGTACGAGGGCGGCATCCGGGAGCCCATGATGATTCGAGCCCCCGGCGTCTCCGAGCCCGGCTCCACGATTGACGCGCCGGTGACCAGCGTGGACTTCTACCCAACCCTGCTGGAACTGGCCGGGCTGCGCACGCGTCCAGATCAGCACATCGATGGAACCAGCATGGTCCCGTTGCTGCGCGGTGAGCGGTTCCGGCGGGCACCGCTGTACTGGCACTACCCGCACTACGGCAACCAAGGCGGCGCGCCGAGCGCCGCCATGCGGGCTGGCGATTGGAAACTCATCAAGTGGTTCGAGGATAGTTCGATCGAGGTCTATAATCTCGCCAACGACCCGGGCGAGCGCTACAATCTCGCGGGCCTGCTAGCGGGCCGGGCGAAGTCTCTTGAGGAACGGCTGGACGGATGGCTTGAGGACGTAGACGCGAACATGGCCACCCCAAACCCGAAGTACAACCCTGAAAAACCATCGGGGCGATATCCTCCGGACAAGCGATAGCAGCATGTAGCCAGTTTCCCCAGTGCTGAGTATTGCGAGACCACCCGCAAGAAATTTATCCGGCCAGTCGCGACGCTCAGGACATTAGCGACTACCTGACAGCCCGGGACACAATGCAATAGATCAGCGACGAGCGAGCAGTGGCGCAAGCCACCTCGCCATGCCGCCCCGCATCGATTCCCGAGACGGCGCTCGGAATCCGGGAATTCGCACGGTCTCTGGTCGAGTTGACCCACCCAAGCCCGGCGCGGGCGATGGAGCTGAGCGCCATCGCTGTAGAGCAGGCCGAGGAGTGGCCCTTGAAGACGCACCGTTTCGTCATCGCCTACCTCGACAACTTCGGCGGGCCAGTGAGACTCGACATCTGGTTCGCACACCAAGGTAACCGTCAAAATGGCGCATGGCAGCGCTGGCGGTCCTGCTAGCACCCGCCGCTGACGACGAAGCTCCGCGCAGATCGACGAGCCCGGGCCTGCGCTGCCATAAGACTGGCACTTGCTAGCGCCGCCCCTCCTAGCGGGAGTGCTGGCGGGCCTCGCGACGCTGTTTGAACTGATGCTCGACTTAGCGCTTCCTTCCGCGCTCCCAGGGGTGCTTACGGCTGGGCCCTTGGAGAATCTCGTAGTCCGTTCCCAAGAGCCTGTTGAATACGATGGCGACAGCGGGGGGCCAGACTTCATCGCGCGGCTGCTTGTCCACCTTCGGGTCGTAGGGGTTGACGTGCTCAACCAAGTAGGGACAGTCTTCGGGCAGCTGCGCATCAACGGCCCGCCGGAACCGCCGGTCATCCTCCGCGCCCGCACCCTTGGCTGAATATTCGGCCAGCCGGTCGACCGCCCGCGCCCGCCCGTCAGCCCATGCGTCAGCGAGCATTTCCACGTACTCCCCCTGCAAACCGCGGTTGGCACGGATAGCAGCCGCCATCCCTAGCCTAAATGCGCGGATCTCCCGCCGCCAGCCCTTGGCATCTGCGCGGGTCACAGCCTTCCAGTGCTCGACCAACAACATGTGCTGAAGGGCGGGTGCGCAGTTCCCGACCCAGTTGGCCCTTTCAGCTCGCCCCACCGACTCTATCTCCTCGATCACATTGTCCCAGTCGATCGCTTGCAAGTCTCGTCGGCGCAGGGCGTCGGCCTGCTGCTTGGCCCACGTGAAAGTGTCCCGGTTGTAGAGCTTGGGCGACGCAGTGCTCGGCTTCGGCAGCTCAGAGATCAGCGAAGACATGTTCTACCCGCCTGCATTGTAGCCCAACCACTGGGTTCATGAGCTCGGACTCCCGTGCCCTAGGCACCTGCCTTACTGACAAGATCTCAGACTGGATCCGCCCATGCCTCGTCAGGTCGCCAGTCTGCCAAGCTCTCTTTCCACGCTTTGCGCCGACTGCGCAATTGTTCGAGCGTGCCCTGATGATCGGCGGATTCGGCCAGGTTGGTTTCTTCCTCCGGATCGGAGTCAAGATCGTATAGCTCCTCATGCCCGGGCTGGCCGTCGAGGTAGATGTTGTATTTCCAGCGCTGCGAGCGGACCCCCTCCGTGCGCGGGATCGGAATGCCCTCTCGCTGCCACAAGAATTCGTAGTACCACTCGCTGCGCCATGGGGGTGACTCGCCGTCGAGCAGCGGGACCACGCTCCTTCCATTCGTCGAAGGGTCCACCTCAAGCCCGGCCAATTCCAGGATCGTGGGTGCGATGTCGAGATTGAGCGTCATTTCGGTGCGGCGCCGCCCCATCCGCTGCGGGCTGCGCGGATCCCACACGATCAATGGTGTTCGGACGGACTCCTCGTGGATGAAATACTTGCCCGCCCAGCCGCGCTCGCCGAGGAAGAACCCATTGTCGGAAGTAAACACGACCACTGTGTTGCCCCCGAGTCCACTCTCGTCAAGCCAGTCTAGGATCCGCCCTACCTGCAGGTCGACGCCGGTGATGAGCCGGTAGTAGCGCTTCATGGCAGATTGCCAAGTCTCCGGTGTCGGGAAGCGGCGCTGCTGGCGGATGTGACCCTCGTAGCCATCCTTGAGGAATTCGGGCAAGTCCTCGAAATAGCGTGGATCGAGCTTCTTGAAGGCTGGAATCTCGACATCCTCGTACAGTTCGTCAAGCTCGGGATCATTGATGAAGAATGGTGCAACGCGATCTTGGACATGCGGTGCCTTGAAGCTCACCGATAGGCAAAACGGCGTCTGGCCGTCACAAGTCTCCAAGAATTCGAGCGCTTGGTCTCCGATCATCCCGGTCAGGTGCCGGGACTCGCCATCCACTTCGTGCAGGTACTGCCCTTGCCCGGAAAAGCCCTCGAAGTGGCTGAACTTGTCCTTCGGCAAGGTGCGGCCCACCCCATACTTGCCAACGAAGGCTGTTCGGTAGCCAGCGGCGCGCAAGCGTCCGGGATAGCTGCGCTCGTGCAGTTCGTCCGACATTGGCGTGGCGAAGTCGTGCGTGCCATGGCAGCTCGCGTACAGCCCGGTGAATATCGATGTCCGCGAGGGAGCGCACAGCGATGTGGTGACGAAGTGGTTTTCGAACAGCACTCCTTCCTTGGCCAAGCGATCCATGTGCGGGGTCTGGATCAGCGCATTCCCGGCAGCGCCGAGCATGTCCCAGCGCTGGTCGTCCGTCACCAACACGATGATGTTGGGCGGCTGTGCCGGAGGTGGATCGTCCGTGGCGCATCCAGCCAGGCCGACCGCCACCGGGACTAGGGCCGAGGACTTCAACAGGTCGCGCCGCGAGAACTTGGACATAAGGAGGCTCGGCTAATCAGGGCAGCAGCTAGAGATGTTGCTCCAGACCAAGCGGGACTCGTTCGGACAGGCGGTAGCGTAGCCGCGACCGAGGTTCGAGGGCGAGGCGTACGACTCCCAACCGTGACGCGGCGAGTGGTCGGCTGGTCCGGCAAGGCCCGGTTTGTGAACTGTGGCTAGGATAGCGCGCCTAGAGCCCCGCTTGGCCTCGTACGCAGTAGAGCGGTCATTGATGTCGGACTCGCGTCCTTCATCGTCCATCACCACGGCACAGTCTTGAATCGTGCCTGGGATGCTCTAAGGCAAATGTGCCCATAAGCCGGGCGCAACTCGTTCCCCGATTGTGCCTACAAATGTGATATGGTCCCACCGATGCTGAAGATAGCGGTGCTGGCGCTGGCGGCGACCGGAGCCGCCGCAGCGCAATCCGGCGATGAGGCACTCCGCGACTGGGGCCGAGTTCACAAACTACGGCCCGATCAGCAGATTGTAGTCCGTCCATTCGAGGGAATGGGGGGCAAGGTCCTCGCCACCTACGTGTCGAGCGATGCCACCGGAATCGTCATCCGCCTGAAAAACGACCAAGAACTCGAAATCTCTAAGGACCGCATTCGATCTGTTATTCGCCGAAAACGGATGCGTAACGCAGTTTTGATCGGCGCGGCTGCTGGGTTTGCGGTGATGGCACTATGGACTACCCCCTTTCCCGATTTTAACCAGCCTCTTGCGGCCCTGGTCTTTGGAGGTGTCGGGGCGGGGATCGGCGCTGCCAGCGGCGGATTGGTGCGACTTTTCGGGCACAGCTTAATTGTGTATCAGGCGGCAAAGCCTTTTCGCGGGCGATCGGGCGCAAGCTGACCGCTCCCCTGTAGGGACGTGTCCATTGAAGAGCACGACCGCCATCTAGGAGAGTTGTTTCGAGCAGCACAGGCTTCGCAGGACGGTAGCTTGCCCGAAATCGGCGATCGAGAGGACTTACGAAACGCTAGCAAAATCCATTACGAGATGAGCGTTTTCAATGTGCCGGCTGGAGCGAGCCTTTCCCTGAATGTGGCACGGATGCAGGGGTGACCGCCTAAGATTCCACTCGCATGCACCGTAGCACGGTCAACGTTGTAACGGTGATAGTCGGCCAGCGGCTTGGACACCAAGCAGGCCAGTAGCACTCGGCAGTCCGGATCCCGCTACGATCGTTAGGCTATGCTCACCAAACTCTGGCCGCTAGCCGTAGCCCTGCTCCTCGCCCCGCTTGCCTTAGGCCAAGACGATCGGCCGAATTTCTTGCTGATCATCGCCGACGATGTCACCTATAACGACTTGCCGCTCTACGGCGGGCCGAATATCTCCACTCCCAACATCGATGGCCTCGCCTCCGAAGGCTTGACCTTCAACCGGGCATACCTGTCGATCGCGATGTGCAATCCCTGCCGCACCGAGCTGTATACCGGCCTGTACCCTTTCCGGAACGGTTCGAGCTGGAATCATTCGGCGGCCCGTACCGGCACACTCTCAGTCGTGGATCATTTGAGCCGGCTCGGCTATCGAGTCGGCCTGTCCGGCAAGAAGCACGTCTCCCCGGACGATTCGTTCCGCTTCGAATCCGTCCCCGGCATCGTCAATCACCGCGAGCCAACTTCCACGCCCGAGTTCGATACCAGCAGCATTGAAGAGTTCATGGGACGCGACGAGGATCAGCCGTTCTTCCTTGCGACCGCGTTTCACGAGGCCCACGCCCCTTGGACCGTGGGCCGTCCTGAGAGATTCGACCTCAGCAAGCTGGTGCTGCCGGAGAACCTGGCGGACACTCCCAGGACGCGCGAGCAATTCGCCACCTATCTCGCCGAGATCGAAGTCTGGGACTGGGAGGTCGGGAAGGTCCTTGACGCGCTGGACGCAAGCGGGCAGGCCGATCGAACCGTCGTCCTTCTGACCTCCGAGCAAGGCTCGGCATTTCCCGGCAACAAGTGGACGAATTGGAATACCGGCGTCCATACTGCCCTCGTCGTGCGCTGGCCCGGCAAGATCGCCGCCGGAAGGCGCACCGACGCACTCGTGCAGTACGCCGACGTGCTGCCAACCTTGGTCGCTGCGGCGGGAGCCGAGGTGGGCAACGAATTTGACGGGCGGAGCTTCTTGCCAGTCCTGCACGGACAGGCCGCCGACCACCGCGAATACGTCTACCTGATGCACAACAACGTGCCCGAGGGACCGCCCTACCCGATCCGGGCCATCGCCGACGCCCGCTGGCACTACATCCGCAATCTACGCCCCGAAGCGCTGTACTTCGAGAAGCACATGATGGGCGCGTTCCGGACGAACTGGTTTTGGGAGACATGGCTGGCCGAGAGCGGTCCATCAGTGCAAACCGCCATCAACCGCAAGGCTGTGATGCTCGTCAACCGCTTCATGCGCAGACCGGCGGAGCAGCTCTACGATGTGTCAGCCGACCCCTATCAGATGCGCAACCTGATTGGTGATCTCGGCTTGGCGAAGGTCCGCGACCGACTAGCCTCCGCACTGGAGCGTTGGATGCAAGCCCAGGGCGATCCGGGCGCATCCCTGGACACTGAAGCAATGTGGCGCGACGCGCGGGAAGGGCGGCACTTGCCACCACGATCCGCGCCGTAGCCTGCTCAACCGCTTCCATGCCGTGCCCTGCCCGTCAGCAAGTAGGCCGCACGCATGAAACCATGGGGCACCGTGCGGCCTGCCACCGCCCGGAGCATACGATAGAGGGCGATGTTGCCCCGTTCGTGGCAAGTCCTTGCGTGTGCGCTGAGCTGGCCCTTGCTTGGAGCGGATCCAGTGCCAGGAGTCCATCTGGCCCGCTACGGTGTTGGCCAAGGCCCGTTGGGCGGGGCGCAAGCGGTTCGCATCGAAGGAGCCGCGTTGGTCCACACGGCGCAATCGCTACCCATCGACGCTTCAGGGGCTCTGATGGGTGCCGACAACCCACGGGCACAAGTTCGCCATGCGTTGGACAACCTAGCACGAGCCTTGGAGTCCGCGGGAAGTTCCCTAGATCGTCTCGTGCGCCTCAACGCAATCACGGCTGACGCGCGGGCGACCACCGGATTGGCAAGCGAAATCGAGGCTCGCTTTCGACTCGACAGTCGACCCGCTGTCACTCTGGTCGGAGGTGGGCTGCCCATTCAGGGCGCACTGGTGGCATTGGATGCAGTGGCTGCTGCCGAGAGCAGAGCCGTCTCACAAACGGAACCGATTTGGGCAGTCTCGGCGACGCTGCCCAGAGTACCGGGAGCTTCCCACGCGGCGGTGCTTCCGAACGGCTCCCACGCCTACATATCGGGCATGGCTGCCGACGGGGAACCGGAAGTAGCCGCCAGCGACGTGCTGGTTCAGATTGACGCGATGCTCGAGTACTTGCAAGCTAGCCACGAACAGCTAGTCCAATTGAAATGCTTCCTGCGCCCGATTGCGTCGGCTAGCCGTGTCGAGCGCCGGATTGTCGAGTTCTATGGCGGGCGTGCCCCACCCGTGGTATTTGTCGAATGGCTGAACCGGCAGGCGATCGAGATCGAGGCCATCGTCTCGATGGCACCAACGGAGGACGCTGATGGGGCTCGGCCAATCGTACACCGGACACCTCCTGGCACGAGGGCATCTCCGGTCTTTTCACGCATCGCTGAAGTGTTCCACCCAGCCAGCATCTACGTCTCAACCTTGAATGGCCGAACGGCGGGAACCGCAGAGCAACAGATCAGAGAGATGTTCGCCGACCTGACCGAGGTTCTCGAGCGGGTCGGCAGCGATTTGGGTCATCTGGCCAAGGCCACGTACTACGTATCCGACGACAGCACCAGCACCGCTCTGAATCAAATCCGCCCGGAGTATTACGATCCGAAGTCCCCGCCAGCCGCGTCGAAAGCATCGGTGCGTGGAACAGCCGTGCCGGGGCGCGGCCTCGCAGTCGATATGATCGCGGTGCCCCGAGAGCAGCGATGACTAGTAAAGCATCGCTCGCCGTTGCGACTCTTTGCTTCCTGGGTAGCTGCGGCCACCGCGATGCGGGTCCGCTCTCTCCCCAAGAGGCGCTGGAGTCCTTTCGCATTGCAGATGGCTTTCGCATCGAGTTGTTCGCGGCCGAGCCGCATGTGGTCGATCCCGTCGACCTAGCCTTCGACGAAAACGGCGGGGCCTATGTCGCCGAGCTTGGCGACAACCCGGAAGATCCGCCAGAAGGTGCTGAGCCGCTCAGCCGAATCAAGTACCTCCAAGATACCGATGGCGATGGCGTGGTGGACAAGCACACCGTGTTTGCCGACAAGTTGCTGGCAGTCGAGGGCATCGCTCCATGGAAGGGGGGGCTGATCGCGACGGCGGCACCCGACATCGTTTACTTGAAGGACACGGACGGCGATCACCGCGCCGATGTCCGGGAGACTCTCTACACGGGTTTCGCCCTAGCCCATGTCGAGGGCCGTCTGAGCAATCCCCGGCTTGGGCTGGACAACTGGTTCTATGTCGTCAATCACGGCTATCCGGGCGAGGTTACATCGCCTCAGCGCCCGGAGATGCCCGCGGTGAATGTGCGCAACCGCGAATTCCGCTTCCATCCTCTGCGCGGCTTGGCCGAAGCCTCGACCGGAGACGCGCAGTTCGGCCACGACTACAACGAATGGGGGCATTGGTTCATCGCGCACAACACCGTGCATTTGCGGCACACGGTCATCCCGCCTGGCTACCTAGCACGCAACCCCCTCTTGCCGGTGGAACATGCCGAAGAGGACATCTCCGACCACGGCCGCCCGGCCTCCACCGTGTATCCCATCAGCCAGCCCCAGCAGTGGCGCATCGAGCGCACAGACGTCCGCCGCAAGCGGTACGCCGAGACTCGCCCAGGGCGCGAGGAACAGTTGGAAGGGTTTTTTACGGCGGCCTGCGGCACCACCGTCTATACCGGCGACGGATTTCCGGACCGCCTCAGGGGCAGCGTGTTCGTGGGCGAAGGCAATGGCAACCTAGTGCATTGCGACCTGCTCACGCCACGAGGGCCCACCTATGTCGCGAGCAGGTGGCCACCCACCACGGACTTCCTTGCCTCGACGGACAATTGGTTTCGCCCCGTCAACTTCGCCAACGCCCCTGACGGCAATCTCTACGTCATTGACTACTACCGTCAGTACTTGGAACATCCCGATTTCATACCAGAAGCGGTCAAGCAAAGGCTGAAGATGGATTTTCGCGCCGGGGAGGACTTGGGCCGGATCTATCGGATCGTTGCGAACGATTCCGAATCGAGCGATCGCTTGCCCCGACTGGGCTCGCTCCCCAGTGCCGACCTTGTCCTGAAGCTGGAGCACCCCAACGGCTGGCACAGGCGCACGGCCCAGCGCCTGCTGCTCGAACGGCAGGATGGCGCAGTGTCAGCGGACTTGCGGACAATGGCGCTGAGTCATCCGGAGCCCTCGGTGCGGCTGCGTGCGATGTGGGCATTGGAGGGTCTCGATTTGCTTGACGCCGACACGGTGTCATCTGCTCTAGACGACGCACATCCAGCCCTCCGCGAGAGCGCGCTGCGCCTGGCGGAGAGGTTTCCGAACAAGATCTCTGCGCAAGTACTCGCGGCCACTCGAGATGAAAGCCCCCGAGTCGCCTTCCAAGCGGCACTCAGCGCCGGCGGCCTTCGACAGCAGGACGGCGTCGCTACCGCCCTCGCTGGCGTACTGGCCCGCTTCCCAGACCAGCGGTGGTTCCACATTGCCGCGCTCAGTGCGCCGCCGAAGATGGCTGTCCCCGTACTTGCCACTTTGGTGGAGAGCCACCCAGGATTCTTTCGCGCCCACACCTCGGCGAGAGCGAGTTACCTGCGATCCGTCGCCCAAGTGGCAGGTGCCCAAGGCGATTCGACATTGACCGATTCGCTGCTGGGGTTGCTGTCCAGTGCCGAGCCTCTCAGCAACGCCCGATGGAAGATCGCCGCCCTTGACGGTTTGGGCGAAGGGCTGTCGCTGCATCTCGGCCAGCCAGGCCGAAAGTCCATCGCTAGCAAGGCCGTAAGCCGATTCTTGGAGGATCCGTCGGACGACGTGCGCACAGCCGCCAGCAAGATAGCGCGCTACTTCGATCTCGATTCCCACGTGCAGCAAGCGAAGAATCTTGCGCAAGCTCCTGAGAGCCCGGTTAGCGAGCGATTGGCAGCTGTCCGCATCCTGCAAGCGGGCCGCTACCCGGATGTGGCAGGATCGTTGGTCAGATTCTTGGCTCTACATCCAGAACCCGACTTGCGCGCCCAAGCCGCGCGCTCGCTCGCGACGTTTGACGACCCGCGCGCCGCTCAGACTCTAATCGCCGCATGGCCCGATTCGTCGCCATCCCTCCGCAACACCATTGCGGACGTTCTCGTTCGCCAACGTGAGCACGCCATGGCTCTGGTTGAAGCGATCCGTGACGGGCAAGTCCAGGCCGTAGACGTTCCGGCGGTCACACGCATCCGCTTGGCCCAGCACCCCAATGAGCAGGTACGTGAGGCGGCGCTAAGCCTTGGGTCCGCGGGTGCGCGTGACCGTGACCAAGTGATTGCCGACCAACTCGTGGCGCTCGATCTGAGTGCGGATCCGCAGAGAGGCGACGAAGTCTTCAGGCGTGAGTGTGCCAACTGCCACCTCTCACGGGCATTGCGGGGACGCATCGGACCAGACCTGTCGGGAGTTACCAACCGGAGCAAGGAAGACCTGCTGACCAGCATCTTGGATCCGAGCTACGCCATCGACGACCGCTACCGTAACCATCTCTTGGAGACTACCGACGGTCGATTCTATGACGGCATCCTCGTCTCCGAAACATCCGCAACAGTCACGCTCCGCGGCGAAGTCCAGGACATCTCCGTGCTCAAGAGCGACATCGCGGAATTGCGTGAATCAGATGTGTCTCTGATGCCAGAGGGACTTGAAGAGTCGCTCACACGGCAAGAGATGGCAGACGTGATCGCTTTCTTGCAGGCTGGGCTATAGGCAGATTCCACTTCGTTCTCTCGGATTCACATGGGGAAGTCGGCCATTGGCTAACTGCGTATCGTGCTGGTAGTCCACCCCATCAATCGACCGCCCCCCGCGAACTGTACAAGAATCAACACCCGGCCAAGGTCTGCCCTGAGCGCCCGTCGCATTCGAGCATGAGCAAGCGAATTGCGCCGTACTCCAACGCTAACTCCGCCAGCGTGTCCAAGCCCGACTCCGCAACCCCCACAACCCGCAGCATTCCCACTTGCCAGCCTGAACCACCGTGGCGGAGGATTGCGTGGTCACCCAGTCATGCCCGCCACCGGTGTAATTACTCGCACCGATAGCATCCTCGACTGCTTCCTCGCTTCCACCAAGCAGACCCTGCGTGGACCCTGCGGCCACCGCTCTTCTAGCCGCCACCTGAATGACCTAGCCGCCTTGATCTCCCGCGCCGCAAGCCCACCCAATCCAGACTACGTGCGAACCTGTATTGCATCCTCGTCCGACCCAACCGCACCTTAGCCACTCTGGAGAGCCCCACCTGGAGGGACCCACATGCCGCGGACCCGCTGCGATTGCAACTCAACCAGCGCGATCCTCCCCGCGTCGGCACAACCACGACGAGGCCGACCATACCATCCAAACCCTGGTTCCGCTCGCTAGCACACTCCACCGCGCTCACAACCGCTGTCCGGTTCGCAATTATGACGCGATTGTTCCAGACTCGACTCAACGGACAATTCAATCAGTACCAGCTTGTGATTCCAAGTGCGAAATCCATGCATCGAATCGTGGGCATTCCAGTCGTATAGCTTTTAAGCCTGTCTCCATCGCAACCAAGGGTCCATCGAGAACCTTATCGTACCTTGGTATAACACTAGCGATTCGCTTGCTCGGCGCTGTTTCCGAGCTGTCGTTGATGTCTTCCGGTGTATGAAACAGTGAGCGAATATCCTTCAATCTCATTCCATACTCTTTGTTGCGTCCGAATAATCGATCAAAAGCATTGGTATCCGAAAATAACAGACCTTCCAATTCATGCCTCTGTACGTATGAAAATATCCGATACTGGTTGTATTTCCTCCCAATCATCATCCTAGTTCTATTGTCGATAGAATTCTGAAGGGCTTCTGGGGTGTGATGTCTCTTATCTTTGAATCCGTAATAGTCGACTAATGATGTCACGGACTCAAAGTCCCACGACAGATCCGCCATTTCCGCTGCAACCCGGTCAATGCTCACGTTTCCCCCGAGCACTATGGGTTGCGACGTAATGCCAAGACATCGCAACTCCGGTGCGACCAACCCGTTTACGAACTCTTCTTCAGTCCGCCCTTCAACAACGATAGCAAGACGCATTATGGCCTACCTCCAAGAAGATTCTTCCGCCACAGGTCTGACGGAGAATACCTTTGAAGCCAGCGCTCGTAGTTCTTTTCCCTCAAGGCGTGAACTTCAGTACGGCCTCTGACAATATCTAGGACGATCGTCTGATCTAGCCCGAAATAGTCGACAAAGAGGGGTGACTGGGTGGCAAGAATGACCTGACATTCTTGCGAAATCTGCATAATCATATGCGCAATGATCTCCATCGCTGCAGGATGGAGGCCGAGTTCAGGCTCGTCAATCAGCAGCACTTGAGGCAACATTTCCGTTGGAAGGTTGAGTAGCGTTACTAGTGCAATGAATCTAAGTGTTCCGTCTGAAGTGAGGTGTGGACCAATTGTCTTGTCGGTTCCTTGTAGTTTCCACCGAAGCATTACTTTTCCATAAGTTTCCTCAAGCTGGAATCGATCAAATACGGGTAGAACTCGCCTGATCTGACGTGAGATCCTATCGAACAATTGGCTATCCAATTTTTCTATTCGAGCTAGAATCGCTGCAAGGTTTGCAGCGTCTCCTCGAAGTGTGTTGCAGTCTTCCGCATCCCAACGCTGCTTCAACCTTGAAGTATCAGAAGTGTCGTGAAACTGAAAGACATACGTACCTAGCAATAAAGATGCGAAATCGTTGCCCATCGTACTCCGGTGGCCAACCTTCACAGCGTGTTCAAACTCGCCCAGCTTCGCCTCCGTTCGAGTCGTATTGAATACTTCAGCTGGAAACTCTAGCGGGATGCCGGAGTGCGGACCAGCCATCCTGAATAGCTCGCTAGTCACGACCAGGCTATCGGGTTGAGCATGACTAAGTGAGAATTCATACTCCGTTCGTCCGTGCTCGAAGACCGCAGTCACAGTCGCATTGATCGTTGAGGTTCGCTTACTTCCCTCGAACAACTGATCGTCTGCGCCACCTTGTCGAGCGACGAACTCCTCTAGGCGGCTAGACACCATCCAGCGCATCAACTCGAAGAACCGTATGAAGTTAGACTTCCCAGAGCCATTCGCGCCGATCAGCAGCGCCACGCGGGGCAGTTTGACGTCTACATCGGCCAGGGATCGGAACCCCTGAATGCGTATCCGGTCGATGGCTGCCGATTGATTCATCGAATTCATCCTACCTGGGTGATGTTGGGTCGAGTCGCACGAGTCCCTACACCCGCAGCCGCGTCGTCATCTAAGTGTCTCACGATCCCCATGACAGGCTGCGTAGGCTTGGGGTTGTCCGAGCGGATCCTGAGGTGTATTCGCGGCCAGCTTGCCTGCGGCTATGGACTTCAGTCTTGCTGGTCAAGGTCATTGTGTCGAAATCCAGGGGGCATTGGCCCGTGGGAAATTCTCACCCAAGGGTCCGATCGCGGCGTGCGCACCCGTCTCCGCATACTCTTGAGCGGAGGAAGCCACTGCGTCGTTTGCGACCGGAAAGCTTGTGTCCATAGCGGTCCGGCGGTTCAAGAATCCGGGTCTTGCTAGAACCCTAGCGGGTGGACTTCAGGATGATGGGCTTCTCCGAGTCGATTCGTCCCGCTGTAACGACCCGCCCGAGCTGCAATGACGACCACCTCCAACGGCCGGGCAAGAAATACTACAGGCGCATCGACGAACTGCTGTCCCGCCACGGAGCATAAGGCATCGCCATCATTCCCGACTGCAACGAGACACTGCGCGTCGAGTTGTTCGCGGCCGAGTCCAGTGCCAACCAATTCCGGGGAGCACCCTTCACTTCCATCCTCAGCTTCTGGAGTCGACGTGAGGGAAATTGGCCAGTCACAGCCAAGCTGCGGCTCTGGAAAGCAATCCGGCTTCGGCAATGCCCCTAAGCGGCGACGAGATGCGCACTGCTTGCCGCAGGGGGGATTTGGACGTGCGACTGCGCCCGGCGAATGCTATGCTCGGCCCTCGCGAACCAGCAACCTCAGAAGACCAGCTTGGCTGCTCTTAAGGATGGCAACGAAAGCGCCCGCGGGCGCGGTGCCCGCGAGCGTCATGCAGTGGCTAAGGGAGGGGTCCATGAATTGGGCCGACACCGCTCTCAGCGGTGCGTACCCGGTTGCTGGCGGCGTCCACCGTACTCGTTGTCAGGCCCGTCCTGCTCTGGGAGCTCGACAAGATTGAACTGGGCCGCCTGCCTCACTTGGCACACGCGAGCCGCTGCGACTTCGATGGGCTTCAATGCCTCCAGTTGGAGAGGATTCAAGAACGCACGCGCCGACTCTTGGTATCGAGCTCGGATCTCATCCATCTCGCCAATGACTTCGATGATCTCCATGGTGATGGTGCCGATGATTGATTCATTGGGGGCGTCGGGCTGGGTCTCGCGATGCAACTCGCGAGACTTTCGAGCCAACTGCCGCGCCAACGGGCGCACTTCCTCGACCATGGCGCGGTTGTTCTCCCGCAGTTGTTCAAGCTGCATGTCCGTCAGCCCGAGCGTCTGCTGGAGAGCCTCAGGGACGCGGAAGCGGTCGTCATTCGCCGATTCATTGTCGGCATTTAGCGCGAATGCGGAGCCAACGCAGAACAGCGCGGCCATGACGATTCGAGTGATTTGCATTGTGTGATGTTTCTCCTTGTCGGTGGTTGTCAACCCCGTTTGCGCGAGGTCTATCGCATTGGACGTAACACGGTCCGCGCTGGCTGCGCCCGCAGCACCTGCAGGTTGTGAACGCCCGGGAATATCTGCCCGTGCCCAAATCCGGGTCAGCGCCCGGGGGAGCGTGGGATACTATTGCCGACCTTCCCATGCTTCCGGTCCACCTCGCCTGCCTTGACAGGATTGTCGTGCTGTTCGTACTGCTTGCCATCGGCTCGCTCGCGGGCATTGCCGCCAGCCCCAATATCGTCTACGTGATGGCAGACGACCTCGGGATCGGTGACGTCGCCTGCTACGGCGGCGACCGCTGCCAGACCAGCACTCCGGCATTCGACTCGCTGGCCCGTGACGGAATGATGTTCACTGATGCCCACTCGGTGGCGTCCGTCTGCGTGCCGTCGCGCATCGCCATCATGACGGGTCGCTATGCATGGCGCTTCGCCAGGCCGTCCGAGAATGGCCCGTGGGGATTCCTCAACCCCCAACTACCCGTCGGAACGTTCACGCTCGGCACGATGCTGAAGCGGGCCGGCTACCGAACCGGCTACGTTGGCAAGTGGCACCTCGGCACGTTGATGCACACCAATGACGGCATGAACCAGGGCTTGGACAACGTCGACTACGACCGTCCGCTGAGAGTCGGCCCCAATGACTATGGCTTTGACTACTCGTTCATCTTGCCGGGCTCGCTGGACATGTACCCGTACGTGTTCGCTCGCAACGGCCGATTCCAAGGTAACGTGACAGCCCAGAAGGGCTGGAGCGCGTTCAATCGCGTGGGGCCCTCCGCTGAGGACTTCGAGGACTACAAGGTCTTGGGCGCGTTCGCTACAGAAGCGGAGGCGTTCTTGGAGCGTAATGCCGTGGAAGCCCGCAACGGCAAGCCGTTCTTCCTGTACGTGGCTCTGACCTCGCCGCACACACCCACGAGCCCGAGCCCGGATTTCGAAGGCACCAGCAAGCTGGGACTGTACGGGGACTTCGTCGAAGAGACCGACGCGACACTCGGGCGTGTGCTCGCCGCGCTGGACAAGCATGGCCTCGCGGACAACACGTTGGTCATCGCCACCTCGGACCACGGCGCAGCGCCCTACGCGGGGAATGTGCGCAAAGCGACCCCGAACTTGATTCGCAAGCTCGAGCCGCTCGGCCACTTCGCCAGCGGAATCTATCGAGGGTACAAGTTCACCGTATACGAGGGCGGCCTGCGGGTGCCGTTCCTAGTGCGCTGGCCCGGCACAGTCGAGCCGGGTTCTAAGTGCCATGGGCTGGTAGGCCTGAACGACATGGCTGCGACCATTGCTGAAATCGCCGGCATTAAACTTGCCCCGGACGAAGCCCCCGACTCGACCAGCATCTTGCCGCTCCTCACATCGCCGGGCTCTTCAAGTCCTAGAACGAGCTTGGTAATGCAGTCGCCGCTCGCCTTCGCCATTCGTCACAAGCAATGGAAGCTGGCTCTCACTCCGGGTAGCGGGTCGAAAGGCATGTGGGGCACCCTGCCGCTCCCTGAACAAGCCTGGGGAGACGCCCTGCGGTCGTTCGGCTCCAAGCCCGGTGTTACCGACCTGCGGAAAGCCCCGTTTGTCCAGCTATTCGATCTTGATCAGGACGTGCGCGAGAGGAACAATCTGGCCAGCGACCGTCCTGAAGTTGCCGCTAGGCTGGCAGAGTTGCTCGACAAGACGATCGAAGACGGTCGCAGCACGCCCGGCCCGGCGCTTGAGAATGACGTACCTCTAGTGGAGTTGCATCGTAACTCTACGCAGTGGATCAAGCGTCACAGTGGCACGGGGCCATGACCGGACCGCTACCCGAGACCGCACCAAGCTTTGTCGAACACCGTTACGAGAGGAACCGGTTTCGCGATGGCGGCGTATCGAGACTACAGGACCCAACCGCCACCCCAACAGCGACTGTAAGGCTCCGAGCACAGCACCGTCCAAGCGATTGGCCGGCACCGAAAGCCACCGCAACTTAGGCTAGCGCGGCGATGCCGACCGGGCACAGCGGGCGTCAGACCAAGATTTCGGCGATCTGGCTGCCTTGCATCTCTCCGGGCGCTACGCCAAGCATTCCCAGCACGGTCGGCGCCACATCAACGTGCGAGATGCGGCGGTCTGTCTCACCACGGTCCAGACCCGCGCCTAGAGCGAGCATCCAAACGTTCCGGCAAGACGGGTCGCCGCTGCGGTGGTTCAAGAATCCGTTGGCCGTGTTCTGGTCTCCGTCACGCCCCAACTCCGGCAGGATTAGCAGTGTCGTCTTGTCACGATATGCAGGGTTGGCTTGGACTTCGTCCCAGAGCATGCCGCACAGCCGATCCGTCTTGGTGACCGCCTGCAGGTACAGCGAATAGGCTCCCCAGTGCGCCACATCCATGTCCCAGAAATTCACAAGCATCAGTCGCGGTGCAAACTCCCGCATGACCTCCCGTGCGACGAAGAAAGTCAGCTCGTCCCCGGAGTTGGGCGCTTCGGGGCCGTAGATGTACTCCACCAGTCCGCGCTTGAGGGTTTGCCGGACTTGCCGGTCAAGTTGTCGACCGCCGCGAAAGATGGTCCAGCCGATCCCCTCGTAGCCGGCGTTGAGGATGCCCTCGAGCTGGCGCAGCACGTTTTCGCGGTCTGCCACGCCCTGATCTAGGTCGCGCTTGATGACCTCGTCGACCGCTTCCAGCAGCAGTTGCTTGGGCAGCACCACGTTCGCGCCTTGGCCCTCGCCGTAGCCGCGCACCTTCGTCGCGCCCATCGTTGCGAAACTCTTGTTGGTGCAAATCGCCCACGCATCGGTCGGGCTCGCCCCGGTCGCCTTGCGAAAGTTTTCGAAGATCGTCGGCGTCCCTGCCCACCCGAAGCCAAAGTCATCGACCCGCTGCCAGTTCCCGGTGACGATGCTGGAGGTGGAGTTGTAGTGCGACAGCACGCCATCGTTGACGCAGTTTTGGAAGAACCGCCCGTCATCCTTGAGCCCGACCAACCGCGGCACATTGCGCAGCCCCTCTGGCGCAAACGTCTCCTGGTAGCGGCAGCCTCCGCCGAAGGTGACGATGATGACCTTGCGATCCGACGCAACCGGTTCCGCGGGCCGCGCCCAGAGCCTCGGCGGCACGAGCTTCTCGACGATCGCCAATCCGGCGAGCTTGAGAAAATCGCGCTTGGCCAGCCGCAGCATCAGTAGGCGACAATCTCCCCGCCAGGAATCTTCTTCCGCACGTTGGAGCCCAAGTCCAGCGGATGGTCATAGCCAGGTAATATTTCGCCCGTGGGAGAGTAGTACGGCCCGATGTCGCAAGCCATCGACCCGCCGCCCTTCTCGACGAAGGTGATCTTGGTCACCAACTTGGCCGACTTGTATCCGTACTTCGACGGTGCCAGCAGACGCAACGGTGCGCCGTGCTGGTCGGTCAGCGGCTGGCCGGCCATTTCCAAGCACAACATCACGCCGGGCTCCGCCATCTCCTCGAGCGACATATATTCGTACCACTTGTCCGCGCAGTCGATGCGGACAGAGGTCGCCGCGGACAGCGGCTTGACATCCTCGACCAGTTCGTCGAAGCGGAATCCGCCCCATGTCGTGCGGGCTGACCAGCACTGCACGCATTTCAGGCGCGTGGACTGCTCGACTTTGGGGTAGGAGCGCAACTTGTCCAAATCGAGCTGGAGCGGGTTCTCGACCAGCCCGCCGACCTCCAAGCGATAGGTGCCCTTGGCGATCGGCGGCACGGGGTTGTACCACATGATCCGGAAGCCGAGTTCGTCGGGAGTGTCCGTAGGCAGCAGCACCTTGCCCCGGGAAGCGGCTTGCACGCCCCCAACAGTAGCGGCAGCCGCTGTAGCGGCCATGAAGCGCCGACGGTTCATGCCTGCTTTGAGTCTACCAGCACGGGGCGGAACGCAGTCGCCATGCTTTGGACCTACTTCGGATCAAAGATATATCCGATGCCGTGCCGGGTGATGATCCAGCGCGGGTTGCGCGAATCGTCCTCGATCTTCTGCCTGAGCCAGCCGACATGGACGTCGACCGTCCGAGTCGAAAGCTCGGCCTGGTATTTCCAGACTTCCCGGAGCAAATGGTCGCGAGAGAGCGCCTGCTGCGGATGCTGGACGAAGTACAGCAGCAATTGGTACTCCTTCGCAGAGAGCTGCAGCTTCTCGTCT
>LXNI01001009.1_pt1 | contig 27515 bp, 25 predicted proteins | sample 809091 | NCBI WGS metagenome assembly LXNI01 (sample SAMN04870527, study PRJNA318959) | sponge metagenome | biome: 01000161; feature: marine sponge reef; material: water | host: Sarcotragus foetidus | place: Greece: Milos, Mediterranean Sea | collected 2013-05-29 | depth 5-7 m | reverse complement strand
CCGGCGGCTTCGAGCAACCACCGTGACGTCGCCCAGGCCGGTTCGGGGCTCCCCCGAACCACCAGCAGCGAGCGCGACCTCACCCATCACGAGCCCTCAGCGCGACTAAAAATTGTTCCTGCCTCTATGACGGGATCATCGTCGGGGCCTTCTTCTACGGCGACCTGATCGCCGGCGACTACATGCTTCCCATCGAGGAGTTCATGGAGAGCGGCGAGCATCCGCAGTGGACCTACGATTCCATGCCGGACTCGCTCAAGACCCTGCACACCTGGGGGGACGTAGGCTACGGCGTGCTCAACGACGCCGACGGCCAGGTGCTCTACTACCGCCGCGACGTGCTCAACGACCCCGAGCACCAGGCCGCGTTCAAGGCGGAGAAGGGCTACGACATGCCTGTTCCGCCACAGACCTGGCAGCAGCTTCTAGACATCTCGCAGTACTTCAACGGCAAGAATTGGGATGCCAACGACGACGACGCCGATAGCGGCACCGTGCTTCACCTGAAGGTGGGCGAGCAGGGGCACTATCACTTCCAGTCGCTCTCCGCGTCCTTCGCCATGACGCCGGGCGAGGCGGTGACCCAACACCACAACGTCTACTGGTTCGATCCCACCGACATGACTCCTCTGATCGACAGCCCCGGCCACGTCGCGGCGCTCGAGTTCCTGCAGGATCTGCACCTGACAGGGCCCGAGGCGCAGGTCGGCTGGAGCCTCGGCGAGGCGTGGGACTACTTCCTGCGCGGCAAGTCGGTGTTCGTGTTCAGCTGGGGCGACGTGGGCTCGCTCTGCCAGGATGAATCGCGCTCCAAGATCAAGGGAATTTGCGGTTCGGCACTCATGCCCAGCTCGGACAAGTACTGGGATCACGAGAATGGCGCCTGGGTCGAGACCGCAGACCCGCAGCCGGTCGGCAACACCACCGGCGGCTCGTGGCACGGCGTGATCTCGGCGTTCTCGGAGAACCCGGACGCCGCCTACTCGTTCCTCTCGCTGATGGCGATCAAGCCGTCGTCGAACTGGGGCGCGTATCACGGCTGGACCGGTGTCGATCCGGGCTACTACTACCAGTTCCTGGAGCCGCTGGGTGAGGCGAAGATCGAGGACTACGTGGCCGCCGGCTGGCATGCTGACGATGTCGCCGAGTACACGCAGGCCTACTACGACAACTTCACCGCACCGACGATCCTCACCTATCTCAGGATCGAGGGCGCGCCCGAGTACTGGGACATCATGGACAAGAACCTGTCCGCAGCCATGAGCGCCCAGAAGACCGCTCAAGAGGCGCTTTCCGATACCGCCGCGACTTGGGAGGAGATCACGGACCGTCTCGGCCGTGACAAGATTCTCAAGCAGTATCAGGAAGCGATCGGCTTCGGCGGGTAGTCCGAAACCATCGGGTAGGGCGCAGGGCAGCGGCCACGCATAGGGCGCAACTGCCCTGCGCCCCACCGTTTTCAGTGGGACCTAGCCGGCCATGATCCGCTGGACCAAGCCGGTTAAATTCGTCTTCCTGCTGCCGGCCGTTTTCTGGGTGCTGGCGTTTACGGTCTTTCCGCTCGGCTATTCGCTTTACATCAGCTTCCACGACGTCGATCGCAAGGTCGTGGTCACCGGGCGCGAGAAGGTGCCGGTGATGAACGACGCGGGCGAGCCGGTGCTCAAGAAGAGCGGCGAGCCCCGCACCAAGACCGTGGTACACCGCGAGCTTCAGACCAACTTCACCTGGAACGGCTTCGCCAGTTTCATCCGCGCTTTCGGCGACGAGGAGGTGGGGGCTGCGGTGAAGCTCACCGCGATTTTCGTGTTCACTGCGGTGACTGCGGAGATTGTGCTGGGATTCCTGCTCGCGTTCCTCTTTCACCGATACATATTCGGGCGATCGGTGCTGCGAACGATCATGATATTGCCGATCTTCGCGACCCCGATCGCGGTCGGTTACCTATTCTTTACTGTCTTCTACGAGATCGGCGGTCCACTCGAATTCCTGGGAATTCCATGGTTGTCGCACCCGGATTGGGCGGTCGTATCGGTAATTATCGTCGATATATGGCAGTGGACGCCCTTCTGCTTCCTTGTGTTCCTCGCCGGGCTGCAAAGCATCCCGGACGACCTGGTGGAGTGCGCCCGACTGGACAGCGGCTCGGCCTGGGATCTGTGGCGCATCGTCGTGATTCCGATGCTGCAGCCGGTCATCATCATCGTGCTGCTGCTGCGCCTCGCGGAGGCGGTCAAGCTCTTCGACATCATCGCGACGATGACCAAGGGCGGGCCGGGCATCGCCACCCAGTCGTACAGCTACCTGGCGTTCACGCGCGGCTTCAAGCTGAACGACTTCGGCTACGCGTCGGCCATGGCCTACCTGCTGCTGATCGTCGTGATGATCATCGTCACGCTCTTCTTCCGCCGCCTGAGGCAGACCTATGCTTAGCGGCTTGGGCAAGTCGCTGTTCGGGCAGCCCACCGGCGTCCCTCAGGCGCGGGCCAAGCGCAAGCGGCTCTGGTTCGCCGATGCCGGCTTCTCGATCGTTGCGATCTTCGTCGCGCTGATCTTCTTCTTCCCGATCTACTGGGCGGTTTCCAACAGCCTGCGGAAACCGTCCGAGACCTTCACCGTGACCGGCCTCGGCGTCCCCTTCATCGACTTCACGCCGACGCTCGAGAACTGGATTTCGCAGATTTCGACGCCGGAGGCTGCCAACGCCTTCGGCAACAGCCTGATCATCTCCATCTGCTCGGTGCTGATCGCGCTCGTCCTCGGCCTGCCGGCGGCCTATGCGCTGGCGCGCTTTCGCTTCAAGCGCATCAAGAACAAGGACCTCACGATCTGGTTCCTGTCGCAGCGGGTGCTGCCGCCGGTGGCGACGGCGGTGCCCTTCTTCATCGTCTTCTCCTCCCTCGACATGCTGGATACCCATGCCGCGCTGATCCTGGTCAACGCCACCTTCATCCTGCCGTTCGTGGTGGTGATCGTGCGCCAGACCTTCCAGGACCTGCCGATCGAGCTGGAGGAGGCGGCGATGGTGGACGGCGCCTCGCACTTCGTTGCGTTCTTCCGGGTGGCGATCCCGCTCGCGCTGCCGGCAATCGCGGCGTCCGCGCTCATCATGTTCGCGTTCGCGTGGAACGAATATCTGTTCGCGGTGATCCTGACCATCAAGGAATCGGCGACGATGCCGGTCCACATCGCGGGCGGCGTGGATTCGCGCGGCGTACAGTTCTGGTTCGTGGCTGTGCGCTCGCTCATCGCCATGGTCCCGCCGGTCTTGATCGCGCTGTTCGCGCAGCGCTACATCGTGCGCGGGCTTACCCTCGGTGCGGTCAAGGGCTAGGCTGGCTAGTAGGAGGCAGTCATGGCATCGGTATCGGTCCGCGAGGTCCACAAGTCATTCGACGACACGGCCGTGATCCACGGCGTCTCGATCGACATCTACGATGGCGAGTTCCTCGTCCTGGTCGGCCCGTCCGGCTGCGGCAAGTCGACGCTGCTCCGGATGATCGCCGGACTTGAGGAGATCAACGACGGCGAGATCGCGATCGGCGACACGGTGGTGAACGACATGGCGCCCAAGGCCCGCGACGTCGCCATGGTGTTTCAGAACTACGCCCTCTACCCGCACATGACGGTGCGCCAGAACATGGGCTTCAGCCTGCGCCTGCGTAAGGCGGACAAGACCATGATCCGCGAGCGGGTGGACAGCGCGGCCCAGGTCCTGGGGCTGACGAACCTGCTCAACCGCCTGCCGCGCCAGCTCTCGGGCGGCGAGCGCCAGCGTGTCGCCATGGGCCGCGCCATCGTGCGCGACCCGCAGGTGTTCCTCTTCGACGAGCCGCTGTCCAACCTCGACGCCAAGCTCCGCGTGCAGATGCGGACGGAGATCAAGGCGCTGCACCAGCGTCTGCGCACCACCTCGATCTACGTCACCCACGACCAGGTGGAAGCCATGACCATGGCCGAGCGCATCGTGGTGATGAACCTGGGCCGCGTGGAGCAGGTGGGCCGCCCGCTCGATCTCTACGACCGGCCGGCCAACCTCTTCGTCGCGGGCTTCATCGGCTCACCGGCGATGAACTTCATCGAGGCCTCGGGCGGCGCGGCGGGCGACGCGCCGGCCGCGACGGCGGACGACGGCACCGCTCTGCCGCTGCCGCCGGGCGCCCACACGGGCGAAGGGCAGCCGATCGTCTACGGCATCCGCCCCGAGGACCTGGCGCTCTCAGCCAACGGCGCAGGAGTCGAGGCTACGGTATCGGTGGTGGAGCCGACCGGCTCGACGACGCTCGTATTCTGCGAGATGGCCGGGCGCGAGATCTGCGCCGAATTCAAGGAGCGGCACGACTTCGACCCCGGCGAGACGATCCGGCTGATGCCGAACCTCGAATCGCTTCACCTCTTCGACCGGGAGAGCGGCCAGCGCCTCAGCGACTGAGGAGCGCCGCCACGCCCTCAGTGGTCGTGACCGTCCCCGGAATCGCCGCCGTCATCGTGGTCGTCCTGGCTTGAGTGGTCGCTGCCGCCCCGGGTCTCCACTGCAACCGTCGCCGTGAGGTCGCCCACCTGCTCGAAGGTGAGGGTGACGGGAAAAATCTCCTCCGCCATCAGCATGAACTTGAGGCCGATGAGCATGACGTGAAGGCCGCCGGGCGCGAGCTCCACCGTGCCGCCCGCCGGCAACACGATGCTCTCCACCTTTTCCATGCGGTGGATGCCGTCCTCCATTGTGCTCCGGTGCAGCTCCACCCTCTCGGCAAGCGGCGTGCTGACCCCGATCAGGCGGTCGTCGACCTCGCCGTCGTTCTGGATTTCGAGATAGATCACGCCGTTATGTCCCTGCGGCGCGGGCCGCGACCAGGGGTGAACGAGCGTGATGTGCGCGGTCGTTTCTTCGTGCGCCGCCAACGGCACCGCCGTGGCGACCGACGCCAGGGCGGCGACCAGAGCAACAGCGACGCCACCGAACCATGTCATTCCGATCCTCCTCGTTGACGGGCGCATTAGACACGCGAAGAGAGCGCCGGTCACGGCTCAGCAGAGGACGCTGCCTCCACATCCGGTGCGAGGCCCTGCGCCAGGTGCTCGCCCGGCACCTCGATCCGCTCGGCGGGAACCGCGAGCCGCCAGTCGTGATCGACCGGGACAAGGCGCGTGAGCCAGTCCTTGCCCGCTGTCCGTGCGCCTAGGAGCCGGGCGCCGGCGTGCCGGCGCAGCAGCGCCGCCAGCACCTCCGCGCTGCTCGCCGTGCCGGGGCCGACCAGCACGTCGATCGCGGCACCATCCAGCCCCAGGTCCCGAAGCGGTGCGGGGAGCGCCACGTCGGTCGCGCCATCCAGGCCGATCAGGCGGATCGCCCCCTCCTGCGGGCCGGTAAACAGGCTCGCGACCCGGCGCATCCGGTCGAAGTCGCCGCCGCCGTTGCGGCGGAGATCGAGCACCAGCCGCATCGCCGCCCCGCCGGCATGCGCGGCGACGGCATCGGCGATCTCGCGGTCGGCCGTGCGGCCGAAGCGGTCGAGCACCACGACCAGGGCCCCGTCATCGCGCTGCCCGGCGGCGGCGACCGAGGGCTCCGTACGCGCCCGGCGGATCGTGTCGGTATCGGGGTGCTTCACCCGAACCAGCCGCGCGGCAGGGAGGCCGCCCGCGATCAGCCGGGCGGCGCAGCGGGTATCGGCCGATGGGCAGCGCCGCTCGACGTCCGCCGCGAGCGTTGCCGGCAGGGCCGCATGGCGTGCCACGGCGCCGAGCAGGCGGTCGCGCGGAGCCTCCGCCTCGACGTGGGCGGCGGAGGCTCCTGCGAGCGCCGCCAGCGCCAGGAGACCCGCTGCGAAGCGGGCGAACGCAGCCGTCGAGACGACCGTTACGGTCAGTGACAGTAGTTGACCGCACCCGCCATGTGAGCGCCCCAGGGCTCCTCGCCCACGCCGTCGATCGTCGCGGTCACGGCCATCGCGTCCACGTCGATCACGGCGACCGTGCCGGCATCGCTGAGCGCGACGTAGAGCTTGGTGCCGTCCGGCGTCACGACTCCGGTCTCGGGCGTGCCCGGCAGCGCGACCTCGCCGGCGGGCTGCATGGTCTCGAGGTCGATCACCAGCGCCTTGTCGTCGCCCCGGCTGATCACGTAGGCGAGCGTGTCGAACGCGCCGGTGTTGACGCCGGTCATGTCGGCCGCGCCGGGGAGGCGCGCGACCTCCTCGAGCGTCTCGGTCGAGACCACGGAGACCGTCTCGTCACCGTTGTTGGGGACGATCATGTAGCGGCCGTCGCTGGTGGCATAGGCGCGCCAGGGCGTGTCGCCGAGCGCGAGCGTCTCGAGGGTCCGGCCCGTCTCGAGGTCGATCACCGCCATGCGATCGCCCTCGCCGTAAGCGGCGAAGCCGAGGCGCCCGTCGGGGGTCGCGGTGACGTTGATGATGCCCTGATAGGCGGTCTCGTCATCCTCGTGATGCGCGAGCGCGCGGTCGGGCCCAATGGCGATCTCGCCCGCGACAACGGCCTGCGGCACGTCGATCATGCTGACGAAGCTCGCGCCCAGATTGCCGACATAGAGGCGCTCGCCACTCGGGCTGAAGGTCATGTTGTGGGGCTCGTGCAGCCCGTCCACACGCGCGAGCTCGCGCCCGCCAAGGAGCGATACCAGCGAGACCGTGCCCTCGCCGATGTTGCCCACGGCCAGCACGTCGCCCGAAGGCGCGAGCTCCATGTGCTCGGGCTCATGGCCGAGCGCGATGGTGGCCGTTACCGTGAGCGTCGCGAGATCGATCACCGAGACGGTGTCGTCGGCGGTATTCGTCACCGCCATCTTGCCGAGGCTCTGCGAGACCGCGACCTGGTGCGGCACCTGCCCCACCGGGATATGCGCGATCACCGCGTCGATACGCGTGTCGATGACCGCCACGTCGGCGGACGCCCGGTTCGGCACGAACACGTAGTTCGAGAGGTCGTCCAGCGCGTGCACGCCTGGTGCCGTCATGGCCAGAACGGCGAGCGCACCAAGGCCCGCGGACAACAGCTTCTTCATGACTTCCCCTCCTTTGGGTTCGCGCGGGCCGCCGCCCGCTCCGCCGACGACGGCATGGACAGGCTGCCAGCATAGAAATCGCGACGGCCAAGGGTCAAGCGCGCGTCCCCGGTTAATGCCTACGAGCGCCGAACGCGCGCTATTCGGAGCACGTTGGTCGTGCCAGGCGTGCCGAAGGGGACGCCGGCGGTGATGACGATGCGCTCGCCGGGCTCGGCGTGTCCGGCGTCGAGCGCCTGGGCGCACGCCCGTTCCACCATGTCGGTGAAGCCGGTGGCGTCCTCGGTGTAGACGCAGTGGACCCCCCAGACGAGCGCAAGCCGGCGCGCCGTGTCGCGGGACGGCGTCAGCACGAGGATCGGCGCCCTGGGCCGCTCGCGCGCAGCCCTGACGGCGGTGGAGCCCGATGTGGTGTAGGTCACGATGCTGGTGGCGTCCAGCGTGTCCGCCACCTGGCGCGCGGCGGCGGTGATCGCATCGGCCGTCGTCGCCTCGGGATCCTGCTGCTGCCAGTGGACATGGCGCCGGTAGGCGTCGTCCCCTTCCACACGCTCGATGATGCGGTTCATCATCGCCACCGCCTCGCGCGGAAAGCGGCCGGCGGCCGATTCGCCCGAGAGCATGAGCGCATCGGCCCCGTCATAGACCGCCGTCGCCACGTCCGAAGCCTCGGCACGGGTGGGCGCCGGCGCGTTCATCATCGAATCCAGCATCTGGGTCGCGATCACCACCGGCTTGCCCGCGTTCCGCGCCGCATGGACGATGCGCTTCTGCGCGGCCGGCACGTCTTCGGGCGCGAGCTCCACGCCGAGGTCGCCCCGCGCCACCATGATCGCGTCCGAGAGGTCGACGATCTCCTCCAGGCAATCGAGCGCGCTCGGCTTCTCCAGCTTGGCCACGATGGCCACGCCGTCCGGCACCAGGCGGCGCGCGGACGCGATGTCCTCCGGGCTCTGGACGAAGGAGAGCGCCACCCAGTCGACGCCGAGGCCGAGGGCGAAGGCGAGATCGTCCCGATCCTTGGCGGTAACGGCGTCGACGGGGAGCGTCACGCCCGGCAGGTTGAGGCCCTTGCGGTCGGAGAGGACGCCCGGCGTCACCACCACCGTCTCGGCCCGGTCCGGCCCGCACGCGGCGACGCGAAGCCGCACCCTGCCATCGTCCAGCAGCACGTCGGCGCCGGGCTCGAGCGCCGCGAAGATCTCGGCATGCGGCACGCCGACGCAGGTTTCGTCCCCCGGCGCATCGCCGAGTTCGAGGGTGAAGCGCTGGCCCTGGGCGAGCGGCGTCTCGCCGGACCGGAACGTCCCGATCCTGAGCTTCGGCCCCTGCAGGTCGGCCAGAATCCCGATCGGCCTGCCCGCCGCCGCCTCCACCGAGCGGACCAGGTCGTGCCGCGCCCGGTGCTCGGCGTGGGTGCCGTGGCTGAAATTGAGGCGGAAGACGTCCACGCCCGTCTCGAACAGGCCGCGGACGGTCGCCTCGTCGGAACTCGACGGCCCGAGTGTCGCGACGATCTTGGCGCGGCGGTGTCGGCGCACGAAAAATGCCTCTGCGGTCTTTGCTGTCCTGTTATCGGCGTGCCGCCGCCGCCGGTCAACGGCGAACGAGGATCGCGCGAAAGTCGTTCACGTTGGTGAGCGTGGGCCCGGTCATCACCAGGTCGCCCAGCGTGGCGAAGAAGCCGTAGGCGTCGTTCGCGGCGAGCCGGGCTGCCGCATCCTCCCCTGCAGCCCGGCCGCGCGCGAGCGTGTCTGGCGCCACCAGCGCGCCGGCGTTGTCCTCGGTGCCGTCGATCCCGTCGGTGTCGCAGGCGGTGGCGAAGATGCCGGGCGCGCCGTCGAGGGCGAGCGCAAGCGCCAGCGCGTACTCGGCGTTGGGGCCGCCCCGGCCTTCGCCGGTCACGGTCACCGTGGCCTCGCCGCCGGAGAGCAGCACGATGCCGGGCGCAGCCTCGCGGGCGAGGGCGGCGTGCTCGCGCGCGAGATCGCGCGCCTCGCCCTCCAGCGCATCGCCCAGGATGACGGGCGTGTATCCGGCCTCGCGCGACACCTCGGCGGCGGCGGCAAGCGCCATCGCAGGCGTTGCCACGACCCTGGTCTCGGCGCTGCCGAGCCGGGGATCGCCCTCCTTGGGCGTCTCATCCCTCCCGCTCTCGAGATGGCGGATGACGGCGGCGGGTTCATCGATCCCATAGTTTCGCAGCACGCCAAGGGCGTCCGCGAAGGTGGTGGGGTCGGCCACGGTGGGGCCCGAGCCGATCACCGCGGGATCGTCCCCCGGCACGTCCGAGATCAGCAGGCTCACGAGGCGCGCGGGGTGGCAGGTCGCGCCCAGCCGCCCGCCCTTGATGGCGGAGAGGTGCTTGCGCACGGCGTTGATCTCGCCGATCGCGGCGCCCGAGCGGAGCAGGGACCCGGTCACCGCCTGCTTGTCCGCAAGCTCGATCCCCGGCGCCGGCAGGGTGAGCAGCGCCGAGCCGCCGCCCGAGATGAGGCAGAGCGCGAGATCGTCCGCGCCGAGCGTGTCAGCCAGAGCCAGGATGCGTGCTGCGGCCTCGCGCCCGCCGGCATCCGGCACCGGATGCGCCGCCTCGACCACCTCGATCGCCCGTGTCGGCACGCGATGGCCGTAGCGGGTGACGACCAGGCCTTCGAGGGGACCCTCCCAATGATCCTCCACGGCCTGCGCCATCGTGGCTGCCGCCTTGCCCGCGCCGACGACCACGGTGCGGCCCGGTGGCGGCTCGGGCAGGTGCGGCGGCAGACAGCGCGCCGGCCGGGCGCTGGCGAGGGCTGCGTCCAGCAGGCGGCGCAAGACGATTCCCGGGTCTTCGCTCATGCCTCACCATGCCAGAGCCCCACGCCAACGTCATCCGCCCGCAAGCGCCGCACGGCGCGACGCGCTACCATGCCGCCGCCCGGCCCCAAATCACGGTACGGATCGGGTGACACGGGAGCCCGCCCATGATCCCTGCCCGCCGCCGCCTGCTCTTCGGCGCCGGCCTCGCGATCGTCTCAGGCCTCTGCTTCAGCACGGGCGGATTCTTCGTCCGCTCGGTGTCGGTCGACCCGTGGGAGATCATCACGGTCCGCTGCTTCTTCGCCGGGCTCGGCATCCTCCTGATCCTCTTCGTGAGCGAGCGGGGCCGCGTGTGGCCGCTGCTCCGCGCCTCGGGCTGGCCGGTTGTCGCCGTGGGCGTCGCCACCGCGTGGGGGATCATCGCCTACGTGCTGTCGCTGCAGTACACGCTGGTCGCCAACGTGATCGCCATCATGACGACGTCGACCGTCATGGTGGCCCTGTTGGCCAAGCCAATCCTGGGCGAGCCGGTGGCGCTGCGCACGTGGCTCGCGATGCTGGGGAGCCTCTGCGGCGTCGGCGTCATGTTCTGGAGCGACGTGGGCGGCGGCGGGGTGATCGGCAACCTGCTCGCGCTTTCCATCGCCGCCGCCATCGCGATTCAGACGCTGATCGCCCGGCGCTTCCGCACCGGGCGGATGGAGCCGGCGGTGCTGATGGCGGCGGTGATCGCGGGCCTCGCCTCGCTGCCGCTCGCGCTGCCGTTCGAAGCGACGGGCCGGGAAGTCGGGTTCATGGCCGCGCTCGGCCTGGTGCAGCTCGCCTCGGCGCTCACCCTCTACTTCTACGCCGCGCGCTACCTGCCGGCGCCCGTGCTCATCTTCGTCGTGCTGATCGACGCGGTCTTCGCGCCGGTCTGGGTCTGGCTCGGCTTCGGCGAGCTGCCGGGCACGCTGGTCTTCATCGGCGCCGTGGTGATCCTGGCCTCGGTGGCGGGAAACGCCCTCTTCGGGCTGGTCGCATCGCGCCGGGATTCGCCGGAGGCCGCCGAGGGTTAGCCGCAGCCCAGCCGGCTCAGCGCCGGTGCATCACCCCTGCCGCGAGGAAGCCGCCATCGACCGCGAGCACGTGGCCGGTGACGTAGCGGGCCTCTTCGCTCGCGAGGAAGAGCGCCGCGGCCGCGGTCTCTTCAGGCGTGCCGTAGCGGTCGAGCGGGATGCCGGCGCGGTAGACCGTCCGCGTCTCGGCCGAGTGCATCTTCGCCACCAGCTCGGTCTCGATCGCGCCGGGCGCCAGCGCGTTCACGGTCACGCCGAAGGGCGCGAGCTCGACCGCCATCACCTTGGTGAGCGCGATGACGCCGCCCTTGGCGGTGCCGTAGGCGGCGCGCCCGGTGCCGCCGCGCACGCCGGCGGTGGATGCGAGATTGACGATGCGACCATAGCCGCGCTCGACCATGTGGCGCGCGGCCGCCTGGCCGCAGAAGAACGTGCCGGAGAGGTCGATGTCGAGGATGCGCCGCCATTCCTCCGGTGTCGTGTCGAGGAAGCTGCGCTCGACGCCGACGCCCGCGCTGTGCACCAGGATATCGACCTTGCCGTATGCCTCGATCGCGCGCGCGATCATCGCGTCGGCCTGCTCGGGCCGGCTCACGTCGACGGCGATGGCCTCCGCCTTCGCGCCGTCCTGCACCAGCGCCGCAGCGACTTCTCGGGCGCCGTCGACGTTGATATCGGCGACGGCGACCGCCGCCCCGTGCCCGGCCAATGCGCGCGCAACCTCGCGCCCGATGCCGCTGGCGCCGCCGGTCACCACGGCGACCCGATTGATATAGATCAATGTTCGTTCCCGAGGTGCTTGCCGTGCCCTTGCGCCTGTTCTAGCGTGGCGGTTTGGCGGGCGCCAGGGTGCGGCTCTGGTGGCATCGCCCCGGCTGTGGACGCCGGAGTCCGGATCATTGTGCGCCAGCGCTAGACGCGGCGAACCGATCGGAGGGAGAACGCAGATGAAAGTTGGCAAGTCGATCAAGGCCGGCCTCGCCGCCGGCGTGTTGAGCGCAGCGCTTCTCACGGCGGGCCTCGCCCAGGCCGAGGACGAGCGCGTGCGCTGGAACATGGCGAGCTGGTTCCCCAGCAACCTGACCCAGCTCGGCACGCTCGGCAAGAACATGGTGGACCGCCTGGACCGCATCTCCGGCGGCAACGTCCAGCTCAAGTTCTTCGAGCCGAACGCGCTGATTCCGGCGAAGGAGTGCTTCGACGCCGTGGCCGCAGGCTCGGTCGATGCCTGCTGGTCTACGCCCGGCTACTGGTACGGCAAGGAGCCCTCGCTCGCCATGTTCGCCGCAGTCCCCTTCGGCCCGAGGGCCGGCGAGTATATGGGCTGGATCTATTATGGCGGCGGCTACGAGCTGTGGGATTCGATCTACGAGCCGCATGGTCTGAAGTCGCTGCCCTGCGGCGTCATCGCGCCCGAGGCATCCGGCTGGTTCCGCAAGGAGATCAACTCCATCGAGGATCTCGCGGGCCTGAAGATGCGTTTCTTCGGCCTCGGCGCCAAGGTGATGGAGAAGATCGGCGTCTCCACCCAGCTCATCGCCGGTGGCGATATCTTCCCCGCGCTGGAGCGCGGCTCCATCGACGCCACCGAGTATTCCATGCCGGCGATCGACCTCAATCTCGGTTTCTACCAGGTCGCCAAGCACTACTACTTCCCCGGCTGGCACCAGCAGTCGACGGTGTTCGAGCTGCTCATGAACCGGGCCGCCTGGGATGCGCTGAGCGACACGCAGCGGGCGCAGATCGAGGTCGCCTGCGGCGATGCCTTCCGCGAAGGGCTGGCCGAAGGCGAGGCGATCCAGGGCAAGGCGCTGGCCGAGCTCCAGGAGAAGGGCGTGACGATCCACCGCTGGTCGCAGGAGATCCTGGACACGCTGGAGGAGAAGTGGAACGAGGTCGCGGCCGAGGACGCGGCGCGTGACGAGAACTTCGCCAAGGTCTGGGAGTCCTACACGGCGTTCCGCGCCGAGTATGCGGTCTGGAACGATCTCGGCTATCTGAACTAAGGCTGACCTGAAGCCGTGCGCTGCGGCGCGCGGCTTCTCCTTCGCCGAGGGGCGCCGGAGGCGGTGAAGACCGCGTTCCGGCGCTCCCTCATTGTCTCGGCGGTTAGGCGGTAACGGACCGTATGCGGTACCTCCTGAGAATCGAGGGCGTCCTCAACTCGGTGGCGACCTGGGTCGGGCGCATCGGCGCCTGGATCTCGGTGCCGCTGATGATCATCATCATCTTCGACGTCATCACCCGCCGCTTCCTCGTGCTGGGCTCGACCAAGCTGCAGGAAGGCGAGTGGCACCTGCACGGGGTGCTGTTCCTGCTCTGCCTGGGCTTCGCCTACCTCAGAAACGCCCATGTGCGGATCAGCCTGCTGCACGAGCGCTTCAGCCCCACGACCCAGCGCTGGATCGAGTTCGTCGGCTGCCTGGTCTTCGCCATCCCCTACTGCGCCATCGTCTTCTACTTCGCGATGGACTTCGTCGAGCGCTCCTGGGCCGTGGGCGAGGCCTCGGACTCCGCAACCGGCCTGCCCTACCGCTGGGCGATCAAGGCCTTCCTGCCGGCCGGGATGCTCCTCCTGGGGTTGGCCGCCATCGCGGTTCTGCTGCGTAAGTTCATCGAGCTGTTCGGCTCGGCCGAACATCGCCGCGCCCTGAGCGACGACAGCCCGGACGTGCCGAAACCTCCCGAGCCCACCACGCCGGGCCGGGAGCTCTAGGGCATGTTCTACATCGAGGACTATCTGCCGGCGTTCATGTTCGGCGCGCTGGCGATCCTGCTGTTCTCGGGTTTCCCCGTCGGTTTCGTCCTCGGCGGCGTGGCGCTGGGCTTCGGCTTCCTCGGCGCGGCGCTCGACGTCTTCCACGTCATCCAGTTCTTCAACCTGCCGCTCCGCATCTGGGGCATCGCCGACAACCTGGTGCTGGTGGCGATCCCCATGTTCATCTTCATGGGCACGATGCTGGAGCGCTCCGGCGTCGCCGCCGACCTGCTCTACTGCCTCCAGGTCCTGCTGCGGCGCACGCCGGGCGGGCTCGCGCTCGCGGTCACGGTGATGGGCACCATCCTTGCCGCGACCACCGGCATCATCGGCGCCTCGGTGGTGATGATCAGCCTGATGGCGCTGCCGATCATGCTGCAGCGCAAGTACAACATGGAGCTCGCCACCGGCACGATCGCGTCGTCGGGCACGCTCGGCATCCTGATTCCGCCCAGCATCATGCTCGTGATCATGGCGGACCTGCTGGGCCGCTCGGTCGGCACGCTCTTCGTCGCGGCGGTGTTCCCCGGCCTGATGCTGGCGGGCCTCTACTTCATCTACATCTTCACGCTCTGCCGTTTCAAACCGCACCTCGCGCCGCCGCTGCCCAAGGAGATTGGGCCCAAGAGCACGCGCGAGCTCGTCATCCTGCTGCTCAGGGGCTTCATCCCGGCGGTCTTCCTCATCCTGCTGGTGCTGGGCTCGATCGTGTTGGGCTGGGCGACGCCAACCGAGGCGGCGGGCGTCGGCGCCTTCGGCGCGGTCCTGCTGGCGCTCATCAACCGCAAGTTCTCGTGGAGGATGCTGCGGGACGTGGTCGAGCGCACGGCGCTTACCAACGGCATGCTGTTCTTCATCTTCGTCGGCGCGACGGCGTTCTCCTACGTCTTCCGCTCGCTCGGCGGCGACCAGCTGATCGAGGACGTGGTCTATTCCGTGGGCGTCGGGCCGTGGGGAATCCTCCTCATCCTGATGATCGTGACCTTCCTCCTGGGCTTCTTCTTCGACTGGATCGAGATCACGCTGATCGTGCTGCCGGTGTTCGCGCCGATCCTGGCGGGCCTCGACTTCGGCGATCACGTGCCCAAGCTCGAGGTGGTCTACTGGTTCTCGATCCTGATGGCGGTCAACCTGCAGACCTCGTTCCTGACGCCGCCCTTCGGCTTCGCCCTCTTCTACATGAAGGGCGTCGCCCCGCCCGAAGTGCGCATCCAGCAGATCTACCGCGGCATCATTCCCTTCGTGTTCCTGCAGCTCATCGGGCTCGGGCTGGTCATCGCCTTCCCCGAGATCGCCATGTGGCTGCCGCGCACTCTGCTGGACTGACCCGAGGCCCTCGCGGCGGGTATTCCGCCGCGGCCCCAGGCCACCCGGTGCTAATTCAGGAAAACGTCACGTCCGCGCCACGGGCGCGGGCCGCCGCCCGCGGTCAGACGACGACCACCTTCCCCGGGTTCATCAGGTTCTGGGGGTCGACCGTCCGCTTGAGCGTGCGCATGAGCTCGACGGCGCCGGCGCCGTGCTCGGCCTCGAGGTAGTCGAGCTTGCCGCAGCCGATGCCGTGCTCGCCCGTGCTGGTCCCGCCCATGGCGAGCGCGCGGTCGATCATGCGCTGGTTGAGGCGCTTGGCCTCGGCCATCTCGGCCGGATCGTCCGGGTCGATGAGGAAGCAGACGTGGAAGTTGCCGTCGCCCACATGGCCCACGATCGGGGCCAGCAGAGGCGAGGCGTCGAGCTCCTCCTTCGTCTCCACCAGGCAGTCCGCGAGGCGGGAGATGGGCACGCAGACGTCCGTCGCCCAGCCCGACTTGCCGGGCTGCAGCGCGAGGCAGGCGTAGTAGACGTCGTGCCGCGCCTGCCAGAGCGCGTTCCGCTCTTCCGCCTTCGTCGCCCAGCGGAAGTCCGAGCCGCCGAACTCCTCGACGATCTCGCGCACCTGCTCCACCTGCTCGGCGACGCCCTGCTCGGTGCCGTGGAACTCGAAGAAGAGCGTGTCCTTGGCCGCGTAGTCGAGCTTCGAGAACTTGTTGCAGGCGTCCATCTGGATGTCGTCCAGCAGCTCCACGCGGGCGATGGGGATGCCCGACTGGATGGTCAGGATCACCGTGTTGACCGCTGCCTCCAGCGAGGGGAAGGAGCACACCGCCGCCGAGATCGCCTCGGGAATGCCGTAGAGCTTGAGCGTGATCTCGGTCATCACGCCGAGCGTTCCCTCGGAGCCGACGAAGAGCCGAGTGAGGTCGTAGCCTGCCGCCGACTTGCGCGCCCGCCCGCCCGTCGTGATGACCTGCCCGTCGGGCAGCACCACGGTCAGGCCCAGCACGTTCTCCTTGAGCGTGCCGTAGCGCACGGCGTTGGTGCCCGACGCCCGCGTCGCGGTCATGCCGCCGAGCGTCGCGTCGGCGCCCGGGTCGATGGGGAAGAAGAGCCCGGTGTCGCGCAGATAAGTGTTGAGCTGCTTGCGCGTGACGCCGGCCTGGACTGTGACGTCGAGATCCTCCTGGCTCACCCGGAGCACCTTGTTCATCTGCCCCATGTCGAGCGTGACGCCGCCTTCCAGCGCGCAGACGTTGCCTTCGACGGACGTGCCCACCCCGTAGGGGACCATCGGCACGCGGTGGGCGGCGCAGATGCGGACGATCTCGGCGACCTCCTCCGTCGTCTCGGGGAAGACCACCGCATCCGGCGGGCGCGGCGCATGGTAGGTCTCCCCCGTCGCGTGGTGCTCGCACACCGAGGGCGATGTCGAGAGCCGGTCGCCGAGGAGCGCGCCGAGCTCCTCGATCGCGCTCTGTGTTTCGGTGTTTCTTAGAAGAGTTGCCATGGCTGCACTATAGTCCTCAGTCCACTAAACGCTAGCGGCGGTAGGAGGGATCCTCCCGGTCGAGGCGGCGGAGCAGCGCCTCGAAGCCGACCCTCGCCCACTCCACGTTGCCGGTCCCCTGGCGTTCCGCAGCCGTGCGCTCGATGACGGATTTCTTGGGCAGCACCGGCTGGCCGCCCGCCTGGGCCGCGATCTGGATCTCGCAGGTGCGCTCCAGGTAGTGCATCAGCGTGAACGCTTCGGCGATGGAGCGCCCCCAGGTCAGCGTGCCGTGGTTGCGCAGGAACATCAGCCGCTTGTTCCCGAGGTCGCGAACCAGGGTCTTCTGCTCGGCGGGCCTGAGGCCCGGGCCGTCGTAGTCGTGGTAGGCGATCTGGCCGGCATGGGTGACCGCGAACTGGTTGATCGGGAGCAACCCGCCCTTCTGCGCGGACACGGCGACGCCATGCACCGTGTGCAGGTGCATCACGCTTTCCGCCTCCGCCACTGCGTCGTAGACGGTCCGGTGCACCGCCCAGCCGGCCGGATTGGCCTCGCCCGGAGTCCGGCCGACGTTCTGGCCGTCCAAGTCCACGGTCAGCAGGCTGGACGCCGTCACCTCGTCGAAGAGCTGGCCGAAGCCGATGAAGAGGTAGCGGTCGCGTTGATCGGGAATGCGCAGCGAAAGATGCGTGTAGATCAGGTCGTCCATGCCGCGCCGGTAGAACATGCGATAGCAGGCGGCGAGTTCGCGCCGTGCGCGGCTTTCGGCCCGCGAGCGTCGCGTCTTGGAGCCCGCCTTCGTTTCCTTGCCGTCGTCCCGCGCCATGCCATCCCTCTCCGGTAGCGCGGAGAGAGTAGCACGGTCCGCCGCACACCGGGCGTTGCCGGGACTCGGGGCGAGCGGCTATGAAGGCAGGCAATTGCCGGTCTGAGGAATTGTGATGCCGGCAGAGCACGGACTGACAGCATGATGTGGCGGGGCGGGGCCGCGGCCTTCGCGTTCCTGCTTGCCGTGGTCGTCGCGGCGAGCGCGCAGGCCGCGCCGTCGCTCACCGGCGCGCGGATCGACCGGCATGACGACCTGACCCGGCTGACCCTGGACCTCTCCGAGCCGGTCGCCTTCAGGGTCTTTTCCGTGGCGACGCCCGACCGCGTGGTGATCGATCTGCCGGCGCTGCGCTGGGCGCTGGGTGAGCGCAGCGTCGTCATCGGTCACTCGGGCGTGGCGCGGCTGCGCTACGGCCAGTTCGCGCCCGAAACCTCGCGCATCGTGCTCGACCTCGACCGGCCGCTCGCCGTGCGGCTGACGCAGCTGCTGCCGGCAGATCGCGAGGGCACGACCCCCCACCGCCTGGTGCTGGATCTCGCACCCGTCTCGCAGGCGACATTCGAAGCCGCGGCCGAGCCGGCGGCACCGGCAAAGCCTGCCACGCAAGCGAGGCCGAGCGCCGCGGCAGGGCCCGTTCCGCTGCCGCAGCGGAAACCGGCGCCGAAACTGGTGCGCCACCTGATCGCGATCGACGCCGGCCACGGCGGGCGCGACCCCGGCGCCATAGCGACGAGCGGGCTGAAGGAGAAGACCCTGGCGCTGACCTTCTCCCGCGAGCTTCGGCAGCTGCTCGCGGAGTCCGGCCGCTATCGAGTGGTCATGACGCGCGACAGCGACCGCAAGGTGGGACTGCATGACCGCGTCGTCATCGCCCGCAACGCCGGTGCCGATGTCTTTCTCTCCATCCATCTGGACCGCCTGGAGAACCGCAACCTGGGCGGCGCATCGGTCTACACGCTTGCCGACGAGTCGTCGGACGTGGAGACCGCCGAGCTGGCTGCGCGCGAGAACAAGGCGGATATCGTGGCCGACATCGACCTCACCGAAGGCTATGACGAAGAGGTGGCGAAGGTGCTGATCTCGCTGGTCCAGCAGAACACGATGAACTGCTCGGCGACCCTCGCGGCAACGCTGCTGCCGGAGCTCGGCCGCGTCGCGCCGCTCATCAAGCGCCCGCACCGGTTCGGCGATTTCCGCGTCCTCAAGGCCCCGGACATCCCCTCCGTGCTGGTCGAGCTCGGATACCTCTCCAACGACCGGGACGCGGAGCGGCTGAGAGACAGGAATCACAGGAGGGTCCTGGCAGGCGCGATCCTCCGGGCGCTCGACACGTATTTCCGCGAGCCGTGCTGACCCGATGTCTTCGCCGCGGTTGCGGCCTGCCGCAGTCTCGCCATATTCATGCCGTTTGTTGGCCATGTGCACCGCGTCAGCCCTGATCGCCGCCCATCGGTGGTAGGCTAACGCTCCCGCGACTCCGTTGACCGTCAGGTCCATGTACCGATGAAGACCCTCGGCATCGTCCTGGGCAGCATCGTCCTGCTCGCCGCTATCGTCGGCGGCGCCATCGCCTTCGTGTTCTTTCATTACGGCCGGGATCTGCCGGACCACAACCAGCTCGCGGCCTACGAGCCGCCGGTGATGACCCGCGTTCACGCGGGCGACGGGCGGCTGCTCGCCGAGCACGCCCGCGAGAAGCGGCTCTACGTGCCGCTCAACGCCATGCCGCGCCGTCTGATCCAGGCCTTCCTGGCAGCCGAGGACAAGGCCTTCTACGAGCATTTCGGGATCGACCCGCTGAGCGTGGCGAACGCGGTGGTCACGAACCTCGTCAATCTGGGCGGCGACCGCAGGCCGGTGGGCGCGTCGACCATCACCCAGCAGGTGGCGAAGAACTTCCTGCTCTCGGGCGAGCTTTCCTTCTCCCGCAAGCTCAAGGAAGCCATCCTCGCCATGCGGATCGAGGACGCCTTTACCAAGGACCGCATCCTCGAGCTCTACCTCAACGAGATCTACCTCGGCGCGGGCTCCTACGGCGTCGCCGCGGCGGCGCTCAACTACTTCGACCGCTCTCTCAACGATCTCGCGCTGGAGGAGATGGCCTATCTCGCGGCGCTCCCCAAGGCGCCCAACAACTATCACCCGGTGCGCAAGCGCAAGGCGGCGGTGACGCGGCGCAACTGGGTGCTGAACCAGATGCTCGCCAACGGCGCGGTGAGCGCCGCCGAGGCCGAGGCCGCGATGCAGGCGCCGCTTCGCACCCGGGAGCGCGCGCCCGAGACCTACGTCGAGGCGCCCTATTTCGCCGAGAAGGTGCGCCGCTGGCTGCAGCACCACTATGGCGACGACACGCTCTACGAAGGCGGGCTCTCGGTCCGCACGACGGTCGACCCGGCGCTGCAGGCGATGGCGGACCGGGCGCTGAGAAGCGGCCTCGTGGCCTACGACGCGCGGCGCGGCTGGCGCGGCCCGCTCGCGCAGATCGACCCGGCCGGCGACTGGCAGCAGGCGCTCGCGGCGGAGGAGCTCCCGCCCGTGCCGGCGCCGTGGCGCCTCGCAGCCGTGCTGGCTGTGGAACCGGCCCAGGCGGAGATCGGCTTCGCCGACGGTGCGCGCGGCGCCATCGCGCTGGCCGACCTCAAGTGGGCGCGCAAGGCCCGGGGCAGGGTCCGGCTTGGGCCCGAGGTCACGGCGGCGCAACAGGTCCTGAGCCCGGGCGACGTGGTGCCGGTCGAGACTGTGGAAGGCCGGGCCGCCGCCTTCGCCCTTCGCCAGGTTCCCGCGGTCTCCGGCGCCCTGGTGGCGCTCGATCCGCACACGGGACGGGTTCTGGCGCTGGTCGGCGGCTTCGACTTCGCCACGAGCGAGTTCGACCGCGCGACCCAGGCCCGCCGCCAGCCGGGCTCCGCCTTCAAGCCCTTCGTCTATCTGGCGGCGCTGGACAGCGGCTACACGCCGGCCTCCATCGTGCTCGACGCGCCGGTGGTGATCGACCAGGGCGAGCACCTGCGCAAGTGGAAGCCGGAGAACTACACGGAGCGGTTCTACGGCCCCAGCACGCTCAGGGTCGGGCTGGAGGAATCCCGCAACCTGATGACGCTGCGCGTGGCCCAGGACATCGGCATGCGGACGGTCGCCGACTACGCGGCCCGCTTCGGGCTCCACCCGGACCTGCCGGAGCTGCCGTCGGCCGCCCTCGGCGCGCTGGAGACGACGCCGATCGAACTGGCGGCCGCCTATGCCATGCTCGTCAACGGCGGGCGCAGGATCGAGCCTGCCTTCATCGAGCGGATCCAGGACCGTAACGGGCGCACGGTCTACCGGCGCGATGCGCGCGACTGCGACGGCTGCCGGCCCGGCGCATGGCAGCACCAGCTGCCGCCCGCGCCGCGCGACCAGCGCCCGGTGATCGCCGATCCGCGCACAACGTACCAGGTCGTATCCATGCTGGAAGGCGCCGTGCAGCGCGGCACCGGGCGCGCGCTCAGCAAGCTGGGCGCGCCGATCGGCGGCAAGACCGGGACCACCAACGAGTTCCGCGATGCCTGGTTCGTGGGCTTCACCCCGGACCTCGTGGCGGCAGCCTATGTCGGGTTCGATCAGCCGCAATCGTTGGGCCGGAAGGAGTCGGGCGGCCGGGTCGCTGCGCCGATCGTGCGGGATTTCTTCGCCGCCGCCCTCGAAGACAAGCCGGCCGTCCCCTTCCGCGTGCCGCCCGGCATCCGCTTCGTGCGGATCGAGCGCGAGTCCGGCGCGCTGCCCGGCACCGCCAGCGACGACGTCATCGTCGAGGCGTTCCTCCCCGGCACGGAGCCCACGCAGCGGGCGGCGCTGAGAGAGGCGGATCGCCCGGATGGCGATCTCGAAGCCGGGACGGTTCCGTTCGAGGGGCTGGGCGCCGTATATTGAGCGCCCACCGGAGGGGACCCTGTCGATGCGCGCCGAAATCCTGTCGCTTGCCGAAGACACCAAGCAGTCGCTGGCGCTGCTGAGGAGGCACCTTTGACCTCGACGCCACCCGCGAGCGCCTGGAGGCGCTGAACCGCGAGGCCGAGGACCCGGACCTCTGGGCCGATGCCGAGCGCGCCCGCACCGTGATGCAGGAGCGCACCCGGCTCGATGGCGCGATCGGCACCTACCAGCGGCTGGAGCAGGAGCTGGAAGACGCCCTCGAGCTTGCCGAGCTTGCCGACGAGGAATCCGACGAGGAGGCTTACGGCGAGGCGGAGGCCGCCCTTGCCCAGACCCGTGCGGAGGCGAAGCGGCGCGAGCTCGAGAGCCTGCTCTCGGGCGAGGCCGACGGCAACGACGGCTTCCTCGAGGTCCATGCCGGGGCCGGCGGTACCGAATCCCAGGACTGGGCGGAGATGCTGCTCCGCATGTACGTGCGCTGGGCGGGGGAGCGCGGCTACGGCGTGGAGTGGATCGAGGAGAGTCCGGGCGAAGAGGCGGGGATCAAGTCGGCCGTCATCAAGGTCTCGGGCGAGAGCGCCTACGGCTGGCTCAAGACCGAGAGCGGCGTGCACCGCCTCGTCCGCATCTCCCCGTTCGATGCGGGCGCGCGGCGGCATACGAGCTTCGCCTCCGTCTGGGTCTACCCCGTGGTGGACGAGACCATCGACATCGAGATCGCGGACAAGGACCTCAGGATCGACACCTACCGGGCCTCCGGCGCGGGCGGGCAGCACGTCAACCGGACCGACAGCGCGGTCCGCATCACCCACCTGCCCACCAACATCGTCGTCCAATGCCAGGCTGAGCGTTCGCAGCACCGCAACAAGGCCGAGGCCATGTCGATGCTGCGCGCGCGGCTCTACGAGCAGGCGCTGCGGGAACGCGAGGCCGAGGCGCAGGCGCTCGCCGAGCAGAAGAGCGACATCGGCTGGGGCCACCAGATCCGCTCCTACGTGCTGCAGCCCTACCGCATGGTGAAAGATCTGCGGACCGGGGTCGAAAGCAGCAACCCGGACGCCGTGCTCGACGGCGAGATCGACGGCTTCCTCGCCGCATCGCTCGCGGCCCGCATCGGCGGGGCCGCGGAGGGCGCGGGCAAGGGCTGACCCGGACTCCGCAGTTCCGCCGCGATCCGCTTCCCCCTCCCCCTTCGGGTGAGACGTTCACGATACTTCTTGCGGAATTATGCGGTCCAAGCCGGTCTATCATGGTCCAAAGTGGTTCAAAGTGGCCCAAGAAGGCGGCCCAAAGTGGCCCAAAGTGGTCCAAAGCGGCCCAAAGCGACCCAGAAAAGTGGTCCAACGTGGCCCGGATGGGCGTCCCCCGGCGCAAGGCAACGCTGGGCGACGGCGCGCGGAGCATCATGAAAACCGGCGTATGGCAGCAACCCGCTGACACCACCCGCCGGACCCTGCCCGCCCCTGCACGTCATGTCGCGATTCTGACCCGCCGGCCGCGCGCGGTGAACCGCACCAAGGTCCGGTGTCCCGCGCAGCAAACCCGCCCATGCACCCAGGTAACTGCTCCGGGCTAGAGCGCGTCCGTCAAAGACGGACGCGCGACAGGCCGCAACCGTGGCCCGCCGCGAACGCGGCGCGCCCGCGCAGGCGCCGGCCAAAGGACGGCTGCCGTGAGCGAGAAAAAGTTAGAGCGTTTCCGCCGAAGGTGGAAGCGCTCTAACTCACAACGCCAGAATCGTCGGCGAGAGCGCGCTCGATGGCGGGCCTGATCTCGCTCGCGAAGGCCCGGATGGTGCGCTCGGCCTGCGCCATGGTGGAGCCCGCCGCCTGGATGTTCAGCATCATGTGGCTCGCGCCCGATGCGCGGATGTCCGCAGTTAGTCTTTCCGCCACCGTCGCGGCATCGCCCACGGGCAGGTTCGCCGCCATCTCGTCCAGCGGCGGCTCGCCGGCGAACGGCCGCTCGATGAGCATGCCGCCCGCCATCGCCTCCTGCCGGTTGCGGAGCGCGGCTGCAAAGCGCATCTGCTGGCGCGCGTTGACCAGGTAGTCCCGGGTTTCCTCGTCGCTCTCGGTCACGCAGACGAAGCGCAGGATCCCGAGCTCGTGTCCCGCGCCGCCCATGCCCTCGGCGGCGTAGGACGCATCGATGCGCTGGCGCTGCTCGGCCAGGTACGGAGCGCCGAACCAGCGGCCGGTGATGATCGGCACGAAGCCCCGCCGCGCCGCCAGCCGGTGCGTCGATTCCGAATCGCCCGCGACCCAGATCGGCGGCACGCCACCCGGCGGGCGCGTGCTGATGCAGGTCTCGGGCAGGGTGGTGAAGTCGCCGTCGAAGGTGAAGGTCTCGCTCGCGTAAGCCCGGTCCATGAGCGCGAGGAACTCCTCCAGCTCCGCCTTGGACCGGCCGAGATCGGCGTCGAAGCGCTCGAACTCGTAGGGCTGATAGCCGCTGCCCAGCCCCAGCAGCAGGCGGTCGCCGCAGAGCGCCTGGGTCATGCCGATCTCGGCGAGGAGCCGCACCGGGTGATAGAGCGGCACCACGATCACCGCGGGCCCGAGCTTGATGCGCCTGGTCAGGCCCGCGCAGTGGTTGACCATCAGCAGCGGCGAGGGGCAGACGCAGTAGTTGGAGAAGTGGTGCTCCGCGAACCAGGCGGCCTCGAAGCCCGCCTCCTCCGCCCACTGCACCATCTGCACCGCGTTGCCGAGCACGTCGGAAACCGGGCTGCCCCGATCCCGATAGCCCATGAGACAGAACAAGCCGAAGCTGACCATGCCGGTCACCGATTGCAGAGGGGAACACGAACGCCCGCGCGCAGGGCGGGGCGATTGTAGCGCATGGCGCGCGCCCTGGCCTGCTCAGGCCTTTCGCGCCTTCGCGGCGACGGCGCTCACGATGGCGAGAAGGAGCAGCGCCGCGATCAACCACAGCACCGCGCGGGGATTGCCGTGATCGAGCAGCAGCCCCACGACCAGCGGCGCGGCGGCGGCGCCCACGTCGAGGCCCGAGTATACGAAGCCGAAGACCCGCCCCCTGGCGCTGGCCGCGGCCGTCTCGCGCACCAGCATGTCGCGGGACGGCATGGTGAGCCCGACCAGAATGCCGGCCAGCGCAAAGGGCACGCCCAGCAGGGCGGCCGGGAAGAGGCCGAGGCTGATGGCGACGAAGAACGCGGCGGCCGACGCGAGGCCCGCGGCGATCACCACCTGGTGCCGCGCGCCCACCCGCTCGGCCAGGAAGCCGCCGAGCACCACGCCCCCCGATGCGCCGAAGAGGAAGACGGAGAGGAGCGGCGCGCCCTCGGCGATCGGCAGACCGTAGAGCTGGTCCATCAACGCCGGGAAGAACGACTGCAGCCCGATGGTGGCCCCGCTCAGGAGAACGAAGAAGGCGAAGCAGAGCCACACCGGCGTAGACAGCAGAGGCGCGAACCCGTGGCGCACGGCGGCGAAGGGCCGGCGCCAGACCGACGTCGCCGGCGGATCGGCCGAATCCGCCGTGGCGGGCAGCGGATGTACCTCCTCCTGCGCGTCAAGGAACAGGCGCCGGTTCAACAGCAGCAGCAAGAAGAGAATCAGTCCGCCCGCCCCGGCCACCACCAGCGCGGAGCGCCAGCCCAGCTCTAGCGCGAGCCCCACCATGACGATGGGCGCGAGCGCGTAGCCGAGGTTGCCGCCGAGGGTATGGAAGCCGTAGGCGCGGCCATGGCGGGTGCGGCGGACGCTCGCGGTGAGGATCGAGAGGTCGGCCGGGTGGAACACGCTGTTGCCGAGCCCCGCCAGCACGGCCAGCGGGAACAGCATCCAGAACGCCGGCGCGAACCCCATCAGCAATATCGCGGCGCAAAGCAGCGCGAGCCCGCTCAGGAGCACGTTACGCGCCGGGAAGCGATCGACCAGAAAGCCCGCTGCGGTCTGGGAGACGCCAGAGCTCACGTAGAACACGGTCATCAGCGTGCCGAGCTCGGTGTAGCTGACCGCGAACGCCTCCTTGAGGTGCGGGAAGAGCGGCGGCAGAGCCAATTGGTAGAAGTGGCTCGCGCTGTGGGCGAGCGAAATCAGCCCGATGACGCGGGCCTGCCCGCGGCCGGGCGCCTCCTCAACGGTCATCGCGTCTCGTCCCGGAATGGCGCCGCCGAGAGAGCGGCGCAGACTGGCCGGCCAAGGTACGCCCGAGACGCTCGGGCAGGCAATGGGCGGGGCCGCCGGCGCTCCCCGTGCGCCGGCCCCCCCAATTGGCGCTTGACGGCGTGCGTATAGGTAGAATACTAATACTAACTTTACTGCAGGAGCATTCTACATGTCCAAGTACGCAGCCTTGGAAGCCCACCTGCGCGAATCGGGGCGGGACACGGTGCCCATGACCTTCGCCGACATCGCACGGGTGATCGGCGCGGACCTGCCGCCCTCGGCCTTCAAGCACCGGCCGTGGTGGTCGAACAACCCGTCCAACAGCTCGATCACCCGGTCCTGGCTCGAGGCCGGATACAAGACGGAGAACGTGGACATGGCCGCAAAGAAGCTCGTGTTCGTCAAGGCGGCGCAGTATCCGCCGCCGCCCGGGTCCGGCGCTCCTGCGCTGCGGGATGTGGCGCCCGCCCCCGCGGCCGCCTCCGGGGGCTTTCTTTCTCGTGTCTTCGGTGCGCTCGAGGGCACGGTGACGATCAAGCCCGGAACCGGCCTGACGGCACCGATCGACACGAAATGGGATGCGACCCGGTAGCCGGCGATGCCCGTCTACTTGCTCGACACCTGCGCGGTGATCTGGATCGCGAACGCCGAGCCGCTGCGGGAGCCGGCCGCCGGTGCGCTGGAAAACGCGCCTGCGCATGGCCGCGGGGTCTTCGTCTCCCCCATGACCGCGTGGGAGGTCGCAATGCTCGCGGCGAAAGGGAAGATCGCGCTCTCGCTCGACCCCGAGGTATGGTTCGGTCGTTTCCTCGGTCTTCCGGGGGTGGCGCTCGCGGAACTGCCGCCCGCGGTGCTGATCGCATCCTGCGCCCTTCCCGGCGCGCCGCCCGCCGATCCGGTGGACCGCATCCTCGCCGCGACGGCGCGTACGTTCGGCTACACGCTGGTCACGCGCGACCGCCACCTGCTCGCCTATGGGGAGAAAGGCCACCTGCGGGTCGTGGGGTGCTGACGCAGAGCCACGGAGACTCCGCGCGCGCACGTTCAGGCGTATAGAGCGCGTCCGACTTTGACGGACGCGCGACAGGCCGCGACAGCGGCCCGCCGCGTATGCGGCGCCCTCGCGGAGGCGCCGGCCGTCGCGCGGATAGGCGCGCGGAATCGCAGACCGGCCGGCTGCCGTGCGCGATAAAGTGTATAGAGCGTTTCCGTGCAAAACGGATACGCTCTAGTTGCCGGGTCTCGGCTCCTGTGCCTGCCGGTTCCGCGCCGGCGGGGGAGGGGCGGCCGAATGCTGAGGGAGGCTGCAATGGTCAGGGTCGAATGCGTGTTGGAGGCGAACAACTACATGGGCGAGGGTCCGGTCTGGGACCCGGTCGACGGCCTCCTCTACTGGGTCGACATGCTGGACAAGGAAGTCTGGAGCCTCGACCCCCGCACCGGCAAGACCCGCACCTGGACCCTGCCCAAGACGGTGGGCGCATTCGCGCTCCGTGAACAGGGGGGCGGCGTGCTCACCATGCGGGACGGCTTCTACTTCCTCGACCTCGACACGGGCGAGGCGGAGCTGATCGCCCTGGTCGACGCCGAGGAGCCGCGCTCGCTCTTCAACGACGGCAAGGTGGACCGCCGCGGCCGCTTATTCGCCGGCGGCGAGGACGAGATCTCGGAATCGCCCATCTGCGGCCTGTTCCGGCTCGACCCCGATCTCACGGTCCACGAGCTGGAGCGCGGCATCATCTGCAACAACGGGCCGAGCTGGAGCCCCGACAACAAGACCTTCTATCACACCGATACCTACATGCAGGAGATCTACGCCTACGACTACGACATCGAGACCGGCGCGATCTCCAACAAGCGAGTCTTCGCCAGCACCCACGACGAGCCCGGCATCCCCGACGGCTCGACGGTGGATGCCGAGGGGTATCTCTGGAACGCGCAGATCGTCTCGGGCCTGCTCGTCCGCTACGCGCCGGACGGCACGGTGGACCGCCGCGTGCCGGTGCCGACCAAGACCATCACCAGCATCATGTTCGGCGGCGAGAACCTCGACGTGGCCTATCTCACCTTGTTAGTGGCGGTCCGAAGGTGCGCTTAAATGGTGCTCTTTGGGATCGATCGCAGGTCTGGTGAGGGACGAACTGCTGTTCTGGGCAGCTTCCTGTTTCCGGATCACTGGATCCGGGATTT
>LXNI01001008.1_pt1 | contig 27570 bp, 23 predicted proteins | sample 809091 | NCBI WGS metagenome assembly LXNI01 (sample SAMN04870527, study PRJNA318959) | sponge metagenome | biome: 01000161; feature: marine sponge reef; material: water | host: Sarcotragus foetidus | place: Greece: Milos, Mediterranean Sea | collected 2013-05-29 | depth 5-7 m | reverse complement strand
TCGCCGAAATCGAGCAGGACCGGCTGGAACGCCTCGATCGGATCGTTGCCCAGGATGCCGACGTTGATTTCCCGGCCCTCGATATACTGCTCGGCGAGCACCGGCTGGCGGAACTCGTTGTAGATGACTGCCGCCGCTTCGCGCAGTTCGGCCTCGTCGTCGACGACCTTGAGGCCGAAGGACACGGCTTCGTTCTTCGGCTTGACGATCATCGGATAGGCCAGGTCCGGCGGGAGCTCGGCCTCCGGTGTGTCGAGCACAGCGAAGTCCGGGGTCGGGATATCGCGCTGCCGCAGCAGCATCTTGGTGATCACCTTGTCGAGGGCGAGCGAATGGCCGAGCGGACCGGACCCGACATAGGGGATGCCGACCATTTCCAGGATGCTGGGGACATGGGTATAGCGGGCCTGGCCCTGGAGGCCGTAGGACACGTTGAAAACCATGCCCGGCCGTTCGCCCTGGACGACCTGGGGCATGAAATCCTCGAGCCGGTCGACCAGATCCTTGTCCGCCTCCAGCGAGATGACCTGGTGCCCGCCCTTCTTCAGGGCATCGACCAGCCGCCGGATCGTCTTGAGTCCGATCCGTTCCCGGTTCGGCATGCCGAACAGGTTGATGACGTTCTTGCTGCTTCGGTTGTAGACGACCGCAATCTTCATGGCGCCGTTTCCGTGTTTCCGGGGCCGGCCGCCATACGGATCTCCCGTCACTGTGCCAGATCGACCGGATTCGGCGGCGTTATACGACAATCCGCGCGACAACCGGTAAAGCAAAGTATGCTGATGGTGCGATCGTCCCCTGCAGATGAAGCGATCGGCGGTCGCCGACGCGTCCGGGTGCGCGAGCTTTCGGATATGCCGGGAAGAGGTGTCGGGAATCCGGTCTACGCCACTTTGGCGGGAAGGCTGATTTCGAAACAGGCACCGCCGCCGCGGCGCGGCAGACAGACGGCCTCGCCGCCGTGGCGCCGGGCGATGCCGCGCACAAGGCTGAGACCCAATCCGGCCCCTGTCGAGTCAGCATTTCCGTCGTTATCGGGTTCGGCCGACTGGCTGTAGAAGGGCTCGAAGATTCGTTCCCGCTCCGCTTCCGGGACGCCCGGCCCTCGATCCGAAACACGGAGAACGACGTGTCCGTTCCGCTCTTCCAGTTCGATCTGGACGGCGCTGCCCCCAGCATGGCGCGCCGCATTGTCGAGCAGGTTACGGATCATACGGGCGAGCAGGCGGCCTTCGCCTTCGACTGTCGCCGGTCCTCCGCTAAACTCGGCGCCGGCGCGCGTGGCCTCTTCCGCAGCCAAGGTCTGAAGGTCGATCCGTTCCGTTCGCTCTGGCGGCTCGAGGCTGGCAATGCGGCTGGCCAGAAGAATTTCCTCGATCAGGTCGTCCAGTTCGGCGATGTCGCGCTCGACGCGCGCGCGCAGCGCCGGGTCGCCGTTCTCGGCGAGCATCTCGACGGCCACGCGAATGCGCGCCAACGGCGAACGCAATTCATGGGAGGCGGCGGCCAGGGTATCGCGCTGGGCTTCGACCAACGCCTGAATGCGGTCGGCTGCGCGGTTGAAGCTGTGCGCGAGCGCAGCTACCTCGTCTTTTCCTTCGATTTCGATCCGAGCAGCGAGGTCGCCTGCGCCGAGCGCATCGACTCGTGTCTGCAGCCGTTCCAGCCGGCCGGTCAGCCGGCGGGCCAGGGGATAGGCGCCGATGGCAACGGCAAGCGCCAGCAGGGCGAGGGCAGCGAGGAAACCGACGGTCGGCGAATGGGCTGGACTCCGGTTCGGCAGGAACAGGACTGTACGCCCGTCCGTCAGTTGCAGCGTGAATATCCCGCTCTGCCGCGTGCGCCAGTCCGACGGCATCGCTTCGGGCGCGGGCAGGGGCCGGCCCAGACTGCCGAGAAGCCGGCCTCCCGGCCCGAAGACCGAAACCCGGGCATCGACATCCCGGCCCATACGGATCAGTGCGGCATCGGTATCGGCCCGGGAGGCGCCGGGGGGTGGCAGGGCTTCCACCAGCAGAGCGCCGATGCTCCGGCGCAACTCGGCGCCCGGCGGCTCGTCGTGGGTCAGCCACCATCCCAACGCGACAAGCACTGCAAACAGCGCGACAATGCCGAGCAGGGCGACATAGGCCTGGAGGAAGAGGCGCCGTCTCAAAGTGCGTGGCCTTCCGGCCCGCCCTCGTCCTGGCTGCGGGTAAAGAGATAGCCTGCGCCGCGAAGCGTGACGATGCGGCGCGGCTTGCCGGGATCGTCCTCGATCGCAGCCCTGATCCTCGAGATATGGACATCGATGCTTCTGTCGTAGACGTCCAGGATCTCGCCGCGCACCCGGTCCATGAGCTGTTCGCGTGAGAGCACCCGGCCTGCGTTCTCGGCGAGCGCGCAAAGCAGATCGAACTGATGACCGGTGAGCGGCCGCGCCGCGCCGTCGACCAGGACGCGCCGCGCCGCGCGGTCGATAACGAGCCGGCCGAAGTGCAGCGTTTCGCCGACCTCCGACCCGTTCCCGCCGGTCCTGCGGCGCAGCACGGCCCTTAGCCGCGCCAGCAGTTCGCGCGGGTTGAACGGTTTGGGCAGGTAATCGTCGGCGCCGATCTCCAGCCCGACGATGCGATCCGCTTCCTCGCCGCGCGCCGTCAGCATCAGGATCGGCACGTCGGAGCGCGCGCGGATCGCCCGGCACAGTTCGAGGCCGTCGCCGTCGGGCAGCATCAGGTCGAGCAGGATTCCGTCGTAGCCGCCGCGGACGGCGGCTGCGAGGCCCGTCTTTGCGTCTGCCCGGTGCTCCAGCGTCATGCCCGCCCGGCCGAGATAGTCTTCGACCAGTTCGGCAAGCGCGCGGTCGTCCTCGATCATCAACAGGCGGGTCATGCCGGCCCCACTAGCACGGGCAAGATCGGGAAGAAATCGCGTCGCAACGATCCGTGTTCGGGCTGTGAAGGCGCGCGGCCAGAATGGCGGAGACCGGGATCCGGAAAAGCGTCACCGGATTGACCCGCATGGCCGCCTCCTCAGAAGAGCGGCACCTGCCGGTCGCCGTAAAACGGCGTCTTCGGCGGCGGATAGCTGGCGATGGCCTGTCCGGTTCCCAGGTCGACATGGACTTCCCACAGCGCGGTCTTGTGGACGGCGTTCCACAGGATGTCATTCTCCGCTGGCGAGTATCCGCGGCTGAACACCGCCTGGGTGAAGACGACCTTGTAGCGGGCCGGGTCCCGGTCGGCGGGAATGCGATGCGAATAGCGCGCGCCGGGCGGCAGATGCATCGGAATTTCCGAGACATACATCCCGGTCGGCAGAACGTAATTGATGAGGTGTTTCCTTCCGGAAACCGCCGCCTGGACCTCCGGCGCCGAACGGGCAATCCGTGCGACCTCGGACAGATCCGATTCCGGGATTTCGACGACGGAGAGGTAAACGCTTTCCCTGTCGGTATGGACGTAGAACGAATCGATCGCGTGGGCCCGGATGCCCAGGGCGACCAGAAGCGCGACGCTCAACGTTGCCGCATAGGCCAGCGCCCAGGTCGCGACCCGCGTTATCGCGCTTCCGCCGGCGGGCAGCCGGAAACCGCGGCTGAACGCCGCCGGAAGAAACATGCCCGTGGTTTTCAGGTAGTCCGCATATCCGGGGAAGCGGCGCAAACACAGGTTTTCTTCCGCCCGCGCCAGCGCGATGTAGACGAAGATCACGGTCACCGTCGCGATGACGACCAGATAGCGCGGCCAGAGCAGCAGCATGCCGATGCTGGCGACGATCAGCGCAAGATACTGGGGATGCCGGATGTGGCGGTAGAGCCCGCCGGTGACTGCGCCCTTGCCCCGGAGCTTGGCGGAATAGATCTGGATCGCGCCCGCGGCGAATGCCGCCAGGCCGCCGAGGAACAGGATTTGTCCCACGGTCTCGTGAATGTCGATCGCGAAAGAGGTCGTTTCCTCGACCAGATGGGGCATGAAGAACTGGATGAGCCAGCCGGTCGTTCGGGAGCCCTGCAGCCAGTCGAGCCCGAGGCCATAGACGCCGTAGAAATACGCCGCGAAGGGCGAGGCCATGTACAGGAACTCGAACGCGATCAGGATGTAGAACGCACCGGTCACCGCCAGGGCGCGGCGCGCGTTGACAGCGTTGCTGTTGGATTGCCTGTTGTCGGTCACGGAACCGTACCTCCTGAGAACCGGGTGAATGCCTGGAAGCACCCGACATCCGAAACGACGCCGATCTGGCTTTCGCACCGGTCACGGGCTTAACGAACGGCGCGCAGGATAGGACCGGGCGATTTCCCGCGTTTTTCCGGCAGGTAAAGAAATGTAAAGCGAGAGCGCCGCGCCCGTTCCGAGCGCAACCGCCGCTTCGGGATATGGCGTGCTGCAGAGGATCTCAGACGGGCCGGCGGCGAGATTCCGGAGGGCCTTGACGCCGCGCCGGCGATGCCTCATATGATCCGTAGCGCCGATTTAGACCGACTTGCGGGCGCTATAAGAAATGCGGCTAAAGAGGTGGGAAACCCGTCCGGAAGCCGCGACGGGTTTTTTGTTTGGGCCGATCCCCCTTACCGGATCCGCGGGATTTGATCGGGCAGCTTGCATCCGCGTTACCAACTGCTAAAGCGCCACGGAGGCAATTCTCCGTGGGCCCGCCAACCGGCAGCCCATGGGGATGACCGTGAATCGACTGTTCGAGCCGCCCGGGGCTTATGTCCGGGATTTTCCCGATCCACCTCACCCGGAGACCGTGGCGGTCCACGGCGGCATTGTCCGCAGCCGCTTCGACGAAACGGCTGAGGCGCTCTACCTCACCTCCGGCTATGTCTACGGCTCGGCCGAAGAGGCGGCGGAAGCCTTCGAAAAGACCGATCTGCGATACGTCTACAGCCGCTACGGCAACCCGACGGTGCAGATGTTCATCGACCGGCTGTGTGCGCTCGAGGGCGCCGAGGCCGGCGTAGCGACAGCGAGCGGTATGTCGGCGGTCTTCACCGCCCTGATCGGCCTGCTGCGCGCCGGCGACCGGCTGGTGGCGTCGCGCGCCCTGTTCGGCTCCTGCGCCTATATCTGCACCGATATCCTGCCGCGCTTCGGCATCTCGACCGAGCTGGTCGAAGGCACCGACCTGGCGGTCTGGGAACGGGCGCTCGCCTCTCCAGCAAAAGCGGTCTTCCTGGAAACTCCGACCAATCCGCAGCTCGATATCGTCGATGTGAGGGCGGTCGCCGACCTGGCGCACGCCGCCGGCGCGACGGTGGTCATCGATAACGTCTTCGCCACGCCGTTGCTCCAGCGACCGCTCGAGCTCGGCGCCGACGTCGCGGTCTACTCGGCCACCAAGCATATCGACGGGCAGGGGCGATGCCTGGGCGGCGCCATCCTGGGCACGAAGGACTACTGCACCGAGGCGCTGTCGCCCTTCATACGCCATACCGGCCCGAGCATGAGCCCGTTCAACGCCTGGGTGCTGCTCAAGGGGCTGGAGACCCTGTCGGTGCGGATCGAGCGGCAGTGCCGGACGGCGACCGAAATCGCGCAATGGCTGGAACGGCGCGCCGGCGTCCGGCGGGTGCTCTATCCCTTCCTCGCATCCCATCCCCAGGCGGAACTGGCGCGGCGCCAGATGAAGGACGGCGGCACAGTCGTTACGTTCGAAATCGAGGGCGAAGTCAGCGGCGGCCGGTGCAAGGCTTTCGCCCTGCTGAACGCTCTGCAGCTGATCCCGATTTCCAACAATCTGGGCGACGCCAAAAGCCTGGCGACCCATCCGGCCTCGACAACGCACCACCGGATCGGCCCCGAGGGCCGCGCCGCCGTCGGCATCGGCGACGACATGATCCGCCTGTCGGTCGGCCTCGAACATCCCGACGACCTGATCGGCGATCTGGACCGTGCCCTGGACCGTGCCCTGGACTGTGCCCTGGACGGTACGGTCGCCGCGGCCGGCTCCGGCGCCTGAAGCAAGGATCGAAAGCAATGGCGATTCTTTCGAACGACAGGAAGACCCTCACCGTTCAGGCTGTCGACGTGCACCGGGCGAAATTGCTGCTGGAGGCCGGCGAGGCCGTGCTGATCGACGTGCGCGAAGACATCGAATACGAGGACGAGCATATCCCCGGCGCGGCGCACTTTCCGCTCTCGACGTTCGACAGCTCGCAGCCCGAGGGCGACGCCGGGAAAATCGGCATCTTCCATTGCCGCTCCGGGCGCCGGACCGCGGAGAATTTTGCCCGATTCCTCCAGACCGGCTACCGGGAAATCTTTCATATGGACGGCGGCATCGTCGACTGGTCGCTCGCCGGCTACCCGATCCGCTCGGAGGACGACGCGCCGGAAGAGCGAGCGCAACCGTCCGGATCGGAGGCGGCTTGAGGGCGGCGCAGCGTTACTCTCCTTTGCCCTTCCGCGCCTTGTAGGCCTCGATCGCTTCCTTGAGCTCGGTGTATTCCTCGCAGCCGAACAGGCAGGCCCTGTCGAGCACGGCGAGCCGTTCCTCGGCCTTTTCGAGCTGGCCGAGCGCGAGATAAAGTTCGCCGAGATATTCGTTTGCTCCGCGGTGGCGCGGCGCGAGGCGCAGGGCGATTTTGTAGTGCTTCAGCGCCGGATCGTACTCCTTGAGCTTACGATAGGCGTAGCCGAGCCAGTTGTGGACATCCGGGTTGTCCGGCGCCTTGGCATCGGCGGTCTGGAGAAGCGGTATTGCCTCGGCGTATTTCCCGGCTTCGATCAGCGCTTCCGCCTTGTCGTATTCGGCTTTGCCGGCAGCCTTCGGACGCGTGTCGCTGTCGGGCGTCCCGCCCGCCGCCGCGGCCGGACCCGCAACGAGCAGGGCGCACAGCAGAAGAGCCAGGGCCGGCGGTGCGGTTCGCCGCGAAAGGGGTGCCGTCATCGATCGTCCTCCTCCGGAAATGGCGCTCCAAGCCGCAATTTCCTGCCGGAATTCGGCCGCGCCAAGCCGTTTGGTTCTGGAACTAGCGTTCTCACAAAAACAGAAAACTTCTTCATCTTCATAGTCTTATAGCCAGATACTGGCGGATGGGGTGGGATTCGAACCCACGAGACGCTCGCACGCCTGCCGGTTTTCAAGACCGGTGCCTTCGACCGCTCGGCCACCCATCCTTATCGTTCTACCGGAATGCAGATTAGATTCCGGGAGCAAGGCGTCAACCGGCGAAACCGGCGCTCCGGCATAGTGAATTCCGTCATTTCGACCGACCGCAGGGAGCGGAGAAATCTTTCCAGCGCGGTGCACAGTCCCTCGCTCCGCACCGAAAAGATATCTCCGCTTCGCGACCCTCCGGGCCGCTTCGGTCGATATGACGGTATTGAAAGGTACCATACTTGACTGGCACGAAGCCGCGTGGCGGGCTACCCGGCCGGATAAATTCCCGTACAATGGCGCCGCCGCTTCCGACCGCGCCGGGTGACGATGCGTCCGTTCCTGCTGCTCTTCCTGCCGACCTGCCTGAGTCTGACGTCCCCGTTCCCGTCGATGGCGGCGGCTGCGGAGGCGGGCAGGGGCGCTCCTGCCATTGCCACTCCGGCAAAACAGGTATTGCTGGTCGAGTATCCGAAATTCCGGGCGCTTCTTGCAAAAAACGCCGGGCAGAAGATGCGGCCCTCGTCCATGACCAAGCTGATGACCGCCCTGCTGGTCTTCGAGGCGCTTCGCGATGGCCGGCTTTCCGGCGAGGCGCAGATCGCCGCCAGCAGGAACGCGGCCGCCCAGCGGGGCTCGCGCGTCGGTCTCAGGCTTGGCGGCCTGTACCGGGCGCGCGACCTGATGCGGGCCATGATCGTCTATTCCGCCAACGATGCAACGGTTGCGCTGGCCGAGCGGCTGGCCGGCAGCGAGACGGCCTTCGCCGCGGCGATGACCCGGCGCGCCCGGCAGCTCGGCCTGCGCGATACCTCGTTCCGCAACGCCACCGGCTTTACCGCCCCGAACCACCTGACGAGCGCGCGGGATATCGCCCGGCTGGCCGGCCTGATCCTCGCCCGCTTCCCGGACCGCTATCGGCTTTTCGCGCTCCCTTCGGTCCGGTTCGGCGGCCGGACCTGGCGCAACCGGAACCCGGTGCTCGGCCGGGTCGCGGGCGCCGACGGCCTCAAGACAGGTTATACGCGGGCAGGGGGCTACGGTCTCGTTGCCTCCGCAATACAGGCGGGCCGGAGGCTGATCCTGGTCGTCAACGGCCTGAAGAGCGAGGGCGAACGGCGGCAGGAGGCGATCCGGCTTCTGCGTTGGGGCTTCAAGCAGCCGGCAGGCCGGAAATGACCGATCGCAACAATCCAGCCGGGTGCTTCATCACCGTCGAAGGCGGGGAGGGGGCCGGCAAATCGACCCAGGTCCGCCGGTTGGCCACTTGGCTGAACGGGCAGGGCATCGAAACCGCGACGACCCGGGAGCCGGGCGGGACGCCGGGCGCCGAGGCGATCCGTGCGCTCCTGGTCACCGGCGAGCCGGACCGTTGGGACGCCACGACCGAAGCCCTGCTCATGACCGCGGCCCGGCGCGACCATGCCGAGAAGGTCATCCGGCCGGCGCTGGCGCGCGGCGTCTGGGTGCTGTGCGACCGTTTCGCCGATTCGACCCTGGCCTACCAGGGTTATGCCGGCGGATTACCGCCGGACGCACTGACGGCGCTCACCCGGTTCGCGGTGGACGGCCTGACGCCCGACCTGACCGTCGTTCTCGACCTGCCGGCGGCTGAGGGACTGAGTCGGGCAGGAGCGCGGGCCGGCGCCCGGTCGGCTGCCGAATCCCGCTTCGAGGCGCGGACTCTCCGGTTCCACGCAGCGGTCCGCGACGGCTTTCTCGATATCGCCCGCCGGGAGCCCGCGCGCTGCGTCGTCGTCGATGCAACCGCGCCGATCGACAGCGTGGCGCGGCGGATTGCTGCGGCGGTCGGCGAGAGGCTGCTGTCCGATGGCTGAATCGAAAATCGAAGAGGCGGCGCGGCCCGGACCGGAGGATACCTGCAAACTGCTCGGCCACGAGGCCGCGGAGGCGGTGTTGTCTGCTGCGTGGCGCAGCGGCCGGCTGGCCCACGGCTGGCTGCTGACCGGCAGCGAGGGCATCGGCAAGGCGACGCTCGCCTTCCGCTTCGCCCGCGCCATCCTGTCCGGCGCGATGGACAGGGCGGCAACACCTGCGCTGCCGGGTTTGGCGGAGACTGCGGCGGGCGAACGCCTGCCCGATGTCGGTGAGGATGACAGCGCGGCCCGGCAGATCGTCGCCGGCGCCCATCCCGGCCTCAAGGTCATCCGCCGGTCGGTCAATCCCAATACCGGGAAGATGCGTGGCGAGATCGCAGTAGGCGACGTTCGCCGCGCATTGGGTTTCCTGAGAACAACCGCCGCTTACGGCGGCTGGCGCATTGTCATCGTCGATCCGGTCGACGAGATGAACCGGAATGCGGCGAACGCACTGCTCAAATCGCTCGAGGAACCGCCCGACAAGTGTCTGGTAATGTTGATTAACCACATTCCGGGAACAGTCTTGCCAACTCTGCAATCGCGCTGTCAGGTGCTCAAAATGTCAACGCTGGGGCCGGACGATCTTCGGACGGTAGTCACAACGGCAGCGCCGGATCTGGCGGCGGAAGCGGACGAAGCGGTCCTGGAACTCGCCGCCGGCAGCCCGGGTCGGGCGATCCGCCTTCTCGACGCCGATGCCGGCGCGCTGGAACGCCGGATCGGCGCCATCCTGGAAGCGCCGGAAGAGGCGGGCGAACTCCAGGCGCTGGACCTGGCCGAGCAGGTCGCGCGGGCCGGCGCGACGGCCGCCTTTCGCGTCGTCGGCGAACTGCTGGCGCGCCGTACCGCGACGCTGGTCCGCGACGCCGGGCAGCCCGCGACGCGGGATGGCGCCGCCGCCCTCTGGTTCGAGATCGCCGAACGCTTCCGCGAGGCCGAACTGCTCAATCTGGACCGGCGCCACACGGTGCTGAAGGCGTGCCGGGATACCCGCCGCCTCGTGCGCTCGCCGGCTGCATCGGGCGGCTGACGCGGAAACGGGAAGTCGATACCGATCGGCCGATCCTGACCGGTTACATGGGCAACAGATCGGATGATCGGCAAAGGGACGCTTGCCGATAGAGTAGGGAAGGGTTTCTAACTCTCCCCTGCGGCTCGTCATGGAAAACTCCTCGCTCGGACGCGTCGCTCTTGCATGGAGGGCCCGCAAGGGCGAATGGCCGCTGTGGCGCCGCGGGCCGGCATGGCTTATGTGTCTGAGCCCCAAAGCCCGGTGTCCCGGCGCGCCCGGCTTTCCTGCAACCAACGCCGCCCAGCGGCTCCGAAGGCATGACCGACAAGCCCAAATTCTACATTTCGACGGCGATTTCCTATGTCAACGGCGCGCCCCATCTGGGCCATGCCTACGAAGCGATCTCGACCGACGTGATCGCCCGTTACAAGCGGCTGGACGGCTACGACGTCTTCTTCCTGACCGGGACCGACGAGCACGGCCAGAAGGTCGAATCCTCGGCGCGCGCCCAGGGCATGGAGCCGAAGGCCTTCTGCGACATGATCGCGGCGCAGTTCCAGGAGATGACCCGGACGCTCAACATCTCGAACGACGGCTTCATCCGGACGACCGAACCGCGCCATTATGAATCGACACAGGCGATCTGGCAGAAGCTGGTCGAGGCCGGCGACATCTATCTCGGCAGCTACGCCGGCTGGTACTCGGTGCGCGACGAGGCCTATTTCAGCGAGGACGAGCTGGTCAAGGACGGCGACCGCTGGCTGACGCCGGGCGGGGCCGAAGTCGATTGGATCGAGGAGCCGAGCTACTTTTTCCGGCTGTCGGCCTACACGGACAAACTGATCGCCCACTACGAGGCCAACCCGGACTTCGCCGCGCCGCCGCACCGGCGCAATGAGCTGATGAATTTCCTGCGCCAGGGGCTGAAGGACCTGTCGGTGTCGCGGACCAGTTTCAACTGGGGCGTCCCGGTGCCGGGCGACGACGACCATATCGTCTACGTTTGGCTCGACGCGCTCACTAACTACATCACCGCCGCCGGCTATCCCCATGAAGAATCGGCATTTTACCGGCGCTACTGGCCGGCCGACATCCACATCGTCGGCAAGGACATCATGCGCTTCCACGCCATCTACTGGCCGGCCTTCCTGATGTCGGCCGGCGTACCGCTGCCCGGCCAGGTGTTCGGCCACGGATTCCTGACCATCGAGGGGCGGAAAATGTCCAAATCGGTCGGCAATGTCGTGACGCCGGAAGCGATGCGGGAAACCTACGGCCTCGACCAGATGCGCTATTTCCTGATGCGCGAAGTGCCGTACGGCAACGACGGCTCGGTCACGCCGGAGGCCATCGTGCAGCGCATCAACAGCGACCTGGCGAACGACCTGGGCAATCTCGGCCAGCGTGTCCTGACCATCATCGCGCGGAATTGCGGCGGCCGGGTGCCCGAGCCGGGCGAATTCACGGACGAAGACGAGGCTCTGTTCGCCGCCGCCGCGGCGCTGGTGGAGGAAAGCCGGCGGGAAATGGCAGGTCTGGCAATCCACAGGATGCTGGAATCGGTTTGGCGCGTCGTCGGCGACGCCAACCGCTATGTCGATGCCCAGGCGCCCTGGGCATTGCGCAAGACCGACCCGGCGCGCATGGCGACGGTGCTCTACGTTCTGGCCGACGTCATCCGGCAGCTGGCGATCTTCGTGCAGCCGGTGGTGCCGGACGCCGCTGCGGCGCTGCTCGAACAGCTCGCCGTGCCGGACGAGGCGGGCGCCCGCGACTTTGCGGCCCTGCCGGCGCGCCTTGCGCCCGGCACGGCGCTGCCGGCGCCCTGGCCGGTCTTCCCGCGCTTCGTCGCCGAAGACGCCGCCTGATCCCCGGCCGAAGATACCCGAAGATGCTGGTCGACAGCCACTGCCATCTGGATTTCGACACGCTGGCCGAAGACCGCGCCGCCGTGCTGGACCGCGCCTGGCGGGCCGGAATCGAGACCGTCGTGACGATCTGCACGCGTATCAGCCGGTTCGACGACATTCTGGCAATTGCGGCGGCACATGAGCGCGTCTACTGCTCGGTCGGTGTCCATCCGCACAATGCCGACGAGGAAGGCATCGGCAACGCCGCGCAACTGGTTGAAAAGACTGGGAACGGCAAGGTCGTCGGCATCGGCGAGACCGGCCTGGACTATTTTTACACGAACAGTCGTCCCGAAACGCAGCGCGCCAGTTTCCTCGCCCATATCGCCGCTGCGCGCGAAACCGGTCTGCCGCTGATCGTCCATGCGCGCGACGCCGATACCGAAACGATGGAGATTTTGACGGCGGAACGGGAAAAGGGCGCATTTCCAGGTGTCATCCACTGCTTTACCGGCTCCCGGGCCCTCGCCGAACGGGCGGTCGGGCTTGGACTTTACATTTCCTTCTCCGGAATCCTCACCTTCAAGAAGGCGGACGATTTGCGCGCCATCGCCCGGGACCTGCCGGGAGACCGGATCCTGGTCGAGACCGATGCGCCGTTCCTCGCGCCGGTGCCGCACCGCGGCAAGGCAAATGAGCCGTCGTTCGTCGTGCACACCGCGGATTGCCTTGCCGCAGTGCGCGGCCAGCCGGCGGAGCAGTTGGCCGAAACCACGACAGACAATTTCTATCGACTTTTCAATAAGATACCCCGACAAACTCACTGATCTATAACAAGTAAAATTTACCATAATATATATTATGCGAATCAATAACCCGGCGCATGAGGCTTGAAACGATGACGACTGCCCCTTCTCCGGCCGAGAACGATCCGGTGGCCCCCGAACCCGAATCCAGCACCCCGGAAAACGGCGCCCCGGATACCGACGCCGTGGAAGCCGTGACCGAAATCCGGCGCCTGCTGGACATCATGGCGGCGCTGCGCAATCCGGACGGCGGCTGCCCCTGGGACCTGGAGCAGGATTTCGCCAGCATCGCGCCCTACACGATTGAGGAAGCTTACGAGGTCGCCGACGCAATCGGCCGGAACGACATGGCCGACTTGCGGGACGAGCTGGGCGACCTGTTGTTCCAAGCCGTGTTCCACGCCCGGATGGCGGAAGAAGCCGGCGCCTTCGCGTTCGCCGATGTCGCCCGGTCGATCGCCGACAAGATGGAGCGGCGCCATCCGCACGTCTTCGGCGCCGAGCGGATCGCTTCCGTTGAAGCCCAGTCGGCGGCATGGGATGAGCACAAGGCGCGGGAACGCGTTGAAAAATCGGAAAAAATCCGCGATACGGCCAGTGTGCTGGACGATGTGCCGGCCGCCCTGCCCGCCTTGCTGCGCGCCCACAAGTTGGGTCGCCGGATGGCGCGCGTCGGATTCGACTGGCCCGACGCCCTGGCGATTGCCGGCAAGGTGACGGAAGAACTCGGTGAGCTGCGCGACGAGATCCGGCGCGGCGACGAGAGCCGCATAGCCGAGGAGCTGGGTGACCTGCTGTTCACGGTGGCCCAGATCGGCCGGCGGCTCGGCATCGATCCGGAGGAATCTCTGCGCCGGGCCAACCGCAAGGTCGAGAGCCGCTTCCGCTCTGTCGAAGCCCGGGTGCGCCGGGACGGCGACGAGGTCGCAGCCCTGTCCATGGATGAGCTGGAGCGGTACTGGAAGACGGCAAAAGCCGCGGAATAGGGGCTTTGTTGGCCGCTCTTCGATACGGCGCTTCCCGCTTACCCGGGATGAGGCCCCTCGATACGGCCCTTCGGGCCTACTCGGGATGAGGGGATGTTACGAACTCCTTTGACCCGCTTCCTCCCCTCATCCTGAGTAGCCGCCGCAGGCGGCGTATCGAAGGATGGGCCGCCCGCTCTCGCTATTCCCGGCCCCGCCCGCCCGTCAATTCGCCGTCAACGTATCGCGGATAAGGTGCCAGCTTGCGGGGTCGGGCGCGAGCAGGAAGGGAAGATCGCGTTCGGCCGGACGCCACGGGCCGGTCTGCGGCACACCGTCGACATAGCCGTAACAGCCTCCGGCCTCGGCGATCATCAGGATTCCGGCGGCATGGTCCCAGGGCAGCAGGCGGGTGAAGACAGCATAGTGCGCCCTGCCCGTCAGCATCGCGATATATTCCCACGCGGCGCAGCGGGCGAAGCGGCGCGGCCCGAGACGTCCCCGGTCGCGTAGCACCTTGATCTGCGCGAACATCGCCGGCGCCCGCGATTTGCCGACATAGAGCGCGCCGGTCATAGCGCCGAAAGCGGCCGGCTCCGGCAACCGGAGCGCGCCGGACTCGCCGCAGGCCCCCTGCCCCAGGCCCGCTGTATAGGTTTCGTCCCTGACTGGCAGATGGATGTAGCCGCGCACCGTGACGCCGTCGCGCACCAGCGCGACGATCATGGCAAACCGGTGATTGTCGTGGGCGAAATTGTAGGTGCCGTCGATCGGATCGATGATCCAGACGTCGCCTGGCCGGCCGAGCCGGTCGAGGACCGCCGGATCGTCCGCCGCCGCTTCCTCGCCGATTGTGACCGAGCCGGGCAGTACGCGGGTCAGCGCGTCGCGCAGGAAAACTTCGCAGCGTTCGTCGGCCACGGTGACGAAGTCGTTCGGACCCGTTTTCGTTTTGACGTCCGCGCCGGCGAGGTTGCGGAAGTACGGCAATACGATGGTCCGGGCGGCCTCGCGCAGGATTCCGTCGACCGTGTCGAAGTCCGGCAGGTCGGGCAGTGGGCGGCGTTCGCTCGGCGGCCTCATCGGCCCGGCTTCGTATTCAACCCGTATTCGGTATACCGCATGCAAATATGTCGCAATATACGCAGTATACCGGGCGGCGGACTCACGGCCTGCCGGGCGCGCCGTCGGTCCGGGACGCTGTGCTCAATCCGTAGCGGCTGTCCAGTGTCCGGCAATCCGATTGTTCGATGTCGACAATCAGCAGGCTGCCGTCCTCGTCGTCCGTGCGCTCCACGACCGCCCCGCGATCGTAGAGCCAGGACAGCGCGGCGCCCTTTTCGTGCGGCACGCGAATCGCCATCCGCCGCCGCGCGGCGCCCAGCAGAACTTCGATTTCGGCGCACAAGCCGTCGATTCCGGCGCCGGTCAGGGCGGAAACGAGCTGTATACGGCCGTTGGCGCGGCCGGCCCGGTTGCGCAGGCGTTCGAGGCCGGGGCCGTCCACGCTGTCGATCTTATTCCAGATCTCGATCGTCCCCGAAGCGAGCTTTTCCCCGGCAACCAGGTCGCTCAGGATTCGGCGCACGCTCTCGGCCTGGGCGGCCGTGTCCGGCCGGGCGATATCGCGGACATGGAGGATAACGTCGGCCAGCGCGATCTCCTCCAGAGTGGCCCGGAAGGCGGCGACAAGCTCGGTCGGCAAGTCGGAAATGAAGCCGACCGTATCCGACAGCACGATCTGGCGCCCGCGCGGCAGCGCGACCTTGCGCATGGTCGGATCGAGAGTCGCGAACAATGCGTCCGCGGCCACCACGCCGGCCGAGGTGAGGCGGTTGAACAGGGTCGATTTTCCGGCGTTGGTGTAGCCGACCAACGCCGCCACAGGATAGGGAACTTTCGCGCGCGCCTTGCGTTGCAGGGCGCGGCGCTTGCGTACCGTTTCGATCTCCCGTTTCAATCGGGCGATCCGGTCGTCGATCAGCCGCCGGTCCAGTTCGATCTGGGATTCGCCCGGCCCGCCGACGAAGCCGAAGCCGCCGCGCTGGCGCTCCAGATGGGTCCAGCTGCGCACCAGCCGGCTGCGCTGCCAGGTGAGATGCGCGAGCTCGACCTGCAGACTGCCCTCCCTGGTGCGGGCGCGGGCGCCGAAAATTTCGAGGATCAATGCGGTCCGGTCGATGACCTTGCAATGCCAGCGCCGTTCAAGATTGCGCTGCTGGCCGGGGCTGAGGGTGCAATCCATGACAACGAGGTCCGCCGCCGCGGCCGCTACCTCATGGCCGATCGCCTCGACCGTTCCCCTGCCGATCCATGTCGCCGGCACGATGCGCGTGCAGGGCGCCGGATGGACGTTCCGGATATCGAGTCCAATGGCGCGCGCCAGGCCGGCGGCTTCGTCGAGCCGGTCTGCACTGCGCTCAGCCGCGATGCTGTCGCCGCGCAGCCACGGATGGACGACCAGGGCCCCTGCGCCCGATGGCCCCGCCCCGCCCGGTTTTCCCGGCGCGCCGAACGGCGGCCCGTTCGCCTGTCGATCTGTAGCGATGGCGTCTGCCCGGGTTCAGGCTTTGTCGTCTGCGCTTGCCGCGTCCGGTTCGAACAGCTGGACCGGCTGGCCCGGCATGACCGTCGAGATCGCGTGCTTGTAGACCAGCTGCGAATGCTGGTCGCGGCGCAGCAGGACGCAGAAATTGTCGAACCAGGTGACAATTCCCTGAAGTTTGACGCCATTTACGAGAAATACTGTTACCGGCGTCTTGTTCTTCCGGATATTGTTCAGAAAAACGTCCTGCAGGTTTTGTTGTTTTTCCGACGACATGCCCGATTCCTTCTTTATTTTTCTGCAGTCAGTCCCGTAGCGCCGGCGTCAGTCTTTCTCTTTCGGCCGTCTTCGTCATATGGGCCGCCGCGCATCGACGGCAAGCCTCAATATTCCCTCCGAGGATTCAGCGACAGCCGCCGGCGGCCAGTCGCGAAAGGCCTTTTCCGGCTCATCGCCCGTCGCCCGCAGAACCGGCGTGCAGCCGGCGCGGATGGCGCATTCCATATCGATCGCCGTGTCGCCGACGAACCAGACCGCGCCGGACCGGCCGATGCCAGATCCGCTCAGCGCCAGGTCGACCGGCGCGACGGCCGGCTTGTCCTCTACGGCATCGCCCGCCCCGACGGCGCGTCCGAAATAGGTGTCCCAATCCAGATGGCGGATTTCCTTGCGGAGGTATTCGCCGTTCTTGTTGCTGACGATGCCGACATAAAGCCCACCCGCGTTGAGCTTCTTCAGAAGATCTGCGGTGCCGGCCAGCGGTTTCAGCGTTTCGAGATGATTCGAACGGAAAGTCTCGTAAAAAATCTTGCGCGCTTCGGTCCAGGCCTCGCCGAACATTGCGGGAAAGCTGTTGCGCATCGATTGCCGGACCCAGCCGCGCACCGCCGCTTCGCTTATCTCCGGATGGCCGAAGGCGCTTCGCGCAGCGTTCAGCGCGCGGGCTATGGCGGCCCAGTTGTCGACCAGTGTGCTATCCCAGTCGAACAGGATGGCGGCCGGCGCCGGCAGCGGCGTCATGCCTCGCCCGAACCGTTTCTGCCTGCAAGAGCCATACCTTCATGGGCATCGTATAGCGCCTGCAAGGCGGCAGTCAGCGGCCCGGGCCGGCCTGCGCCGACCGGCCTGCCGTCGATCTGCACGACCGGCATGACTTGAGAAGTCGTGCTGGTCAGAAAGGCTTCGATCGCGGCGAGCGCTTCGTCGAGCGTGAAAACCCGCTCGACGACGGTGTAACCCTCGCGCTCGGCGATGGCGCGGACGGTCCGGCGCGTGATGCCGTTGAGGATCGCGTTGGTCGGCGGACGGGTCACGACTTCCCGGCCTGCCGTGACGATCCAGGCATTGGCCGAGGTGCATTCGGTGACGTCGCCGTCCGGCGTCACCATCCACGCTTCGTAGGCGCCGGCCTCGACCGCCTTCTGCTTTGCGAGCACGTTCGGCAGCAGGCCGACCGTCTTGATATCGCAGCGCTTCCACCGGATGTCTTCGGCCGTCACCACCGATACGCCGCCAGCCCTGGCCGCCGATTTGGGCGCAGTCGACCGGGCCGTCACAACGAGGCTACTGTCCCGGTGCGCCGGAAAGGCGTGGTCGCGCCGGGCGACGCCGCGGGAGACCTGCATGTAGACGATACCGTCGCGCACGCGGTTGCGCCGGACGGTTTCGCGCAGGATATGTTTCAGGGACGACCGGGCGACCGGCGGCGCGATGCGGACTTCTTTCAGCGAACGGTCGAGCCGGTCGAGATGGGGCTCTTCGTCGATGAACCGGTCGTTCCGGATCGCGATCACCTCGTAGATCGCGTCGGCGAACTGGTATCCCCGGTCCTCGATATGGACCGCCGCTTCGCGGTGTCGGGTAAAGCGGCCGTTGACATAGGCGATTCGGGACATGGCGGGGTTCTGCTGTAGCCGACTGGAGATGCGGGCGGACGGGAACGGGTGGACGGAAACGCGCGGGAAAACAAGTCGGAGGATCAGAAGAATTCGAGGCTGACGGAGAACAGTCTCTCCACCTTGCGCACGACGTTCGGCAGGGCGTAGAGAATCACCCGGTCACCGGCCTGAACCACGGTATCGCCGCGCGGCATAATCACCACGTCGTCCCGCACGATCGCGCCGGCCATGATGCCCTTGTCCAGTTTCACGCTGCTCAGCGGCTTGCCGACGATGCGCGAGGTATCCATCGCCTCGGCCTCGATGATCTCCCCTACCCCTTCGCGCAGCGAATGGACGGCGCGGATCCGGCCGCGGCGCAGATGCTGGAGAATCGTCGAAACCGTGATGGCCCGGGGCGAGACCGCAACGTCGACGCCGAGCGAGGTGACAAGCGGCTGATAGTGCACGGTATTGACCAGCGCCACCGTGCGCGCACAGCCCAGCCGCTTGGCGAGCAGCGCCGCCAGCACGTTGACCTCGTCGTTGTCGGTCACCGTGATGAGCATGTCGGTGTGCTGGAGATTGAGTTCTTCCAGGATTTCGTTGTCGAGAACGTCGCCATGCACGACGACGGTATGGGCCAGCGATGCGGCGACGACCCTGGCGCGCTCCTCGTCCAGTTCGATAAGCTTGACGGTGACGTCCTCGTCCTGCTCCTCGATCTCCTGTGCCAGGAACAGCCCGATATTGCCGCCGCCGACGATGATGACCCGGTGCGCTTCCGGCTCTTCGTGGCCGAACGCCGACATGGCGCGGGCGACATGGTCGCGGTCGGCGACGAAGTAGATTTCGTCGCCGGCCAGCAATTGGTCGTCGGGCGTCGGCACGATCGTCTTGCCGCCGCGCAGAATGGCGACGATCACCGTGGCAAGATCGGGGAAGAGGGCAGAGAGCTGGCGGATCGGCGTATCCAGCACCGGGCAGTCCTCGCCCAGCCGGGTGCCGATCGCCTGGACCCGGCCCAGGCCCAGCGGAATCACGTCGAAGGCGCCGGGAACGTGCATCCGGCGCCGGACCGCGCGCGCGACCTCGACTTCCGGCGATATACGCACGTCGATCGGCATGTGGTCGGCGCTGAACAGGCTCGCCCAGATCGGCTGCAGGTAGGATTGCGCCCGCACCCGGGCGATCTTGGTCGGCACGTCGAACAGCGAATGGGCGACCTGGCAGGCCACCATGTTGACCTCGTCGGTCTGGGTGACCGCGATGATCATGTCGCAGTCGGCGGCGCCGGCGCGTTCCAGCACGTCGGGATGCGGCGCGTGGCCGACGATGGCCCGCACCTCCAGAGCATCGCCGATGCGCCGGATCAACGCCTCGGACCGGTCGATGACCGTGACCTCGTTGTTCTCGGTCGCCAGGTGGCGGGCGATGTTGAGACCGACCTGCCCTGCCCCGCACACGATTACGCGCATGATATCAACGGACCCTGTCGTGAAAGGAGAGGCAGCGGATCAATGAACGGTGTCGGCTTCGTCGCCTGCGCCGCGTTCGCTGCCGGTGAGGCCAAGCAACTTCAGCTTGCGGTGCAGCGCGGAGCGTTCCATGCCGACGAATTCTGCCGTCCTGGAGACATTGCCGCCAAATCGGTCGACCTGCGCCGTCAGATATTCGCGCTCGAACGTCTCGCGCGCCTCCCGGAGTGGCAGCGCCATGATCTCGCCGCCCTTTTCGAAACGCGGCAGCATGGTCGCCTCGCCCAGGATTTCCGGCGGCATCATTTTCGCGGTCAGCGTTTCGCCCGGCCCGGCCTGGGCCATGATGAGGAGACGGTCGATCACGTTGCCCAGTTCGCGGACATTTCCGGGCCAGTCGTAGGCTTGCAGGGCGGCGAGCGCATCCTCGGAAAAGCTGCGCTCCGGCAGCCCGGAACGGGCCGCGGCCGTTGCCATGAAATGGCGGGCCAGATCGGGAATGTCCTGGCGCCGGTCGCGCAGGGGCGGGATATCGATGGGGACGACCCGGAGCCGGTAATAGAGATCCTCGCGAAACCGCCGGGCGGCAATCTCGGGCTCAAGATGCCGGCCTGTCGAGGCGATGACGCGAATATCCACCTCGACCGTCGCGTGGCCGCCAATTCTCTGAAATCCCCGGTCCTGAAGAATCCTGACAAACTTGCCCTGGGTCTCCCAAGGCATGTCTGCGACCTCGTCGAGCAACAGGGTGCCACCGTGGCAGCGTTCGAGAATTCCGCTCGTCGTGCGCTCGCCGGACTCCTCGCCGAACAGTTCCTGCTCCAGCCGGTCCGGGTGCATGGTCGCGCAGTTGACGATGACGAACGGGCCGTTGCCGCGCGCGCTGCGTTGATGGATCAGCCGGGCGACGACTTCCTTGCCCACGCCGGCGGCGCCGGTCACCAGCACCCGGCTGCTCGTCCGCGCCGCCCGCCCGATCGCTTGGTCGATCTGCGAGATCGCCGGCGACTGCCCGACCAGTTCGAACGCGCCGCCGGCGCGTTCGAGCAAAGCTTCGTTCTCGCGCTTCAGACGCGCGGTCTCGATGGCGCGTTCGATCTGCAGGAGCACCCGGTCGGTCTTGAACGGCTTCTCGATGAAATCGTAGGCGCCCATCTTGATGGCGTTTACCGCCATCTCGATGTTGCCATGGCCGCTGATCATGATGACAGGCAGGTCGGGATGATCCTTCTTGACCAGCTCGAGAATCTGGTTGCCGTCCATGCGGCTGCCCTCCAGCCAGATATCCAGCACGATGAGCGACGGCCGCCGGTCGCGAATCTTTTCGAACGCAGCTTCGGCATCGGCGGCGACCCGGGTCTCGTATCCCTCGTCACTCAGAATGCCCGATATCAGCTTGCGGATATCGGCTTCGTCGTCGACGATCAGTATATCGGCAGCCATCGGTTAACCGTCCCGGCGCTTGCCGGACACGTCACGCGTCTGCCGGAACGGGCCGGGCAGCCTCGTCCGCGTGTGTCGTTGCCGGAAACGCCATGCTGACTGTTGCACCGCGAATGTCCCTTTCTGCCGAATAGTCGTTCTTCATCTGCAATTCCCCGCCGTGATCCTCCATGATCTTGCGCACGATGGCGAGTCCCAGGCCCGTTCCCTTCGCACGGGTCGAGACATAGGGCTCGGTGAGCCGGTGAAGCATGTCCGTCGGCAAACCGGGGCCGGTATCCGAGATCGAAACTGTGATGCCGGCCGCGCCGTCGTCGATTGCGACGGTAATGGTTCCGGCCGGGCCGGAACCGTCTCGCGAACCGTTCTCCGAAAGGCCCGATTCGCGCCTTTCCTCGATCGCGTTGGCGGCGTTCTGAAGCAGGTTGGTGAGCGCCTGGCCGATCTGGTGGCCGTCGCACAGGACCGGCAGCGGCGTCTGGGACTTCGCGAATTCGTAAACGATCGCCGGATGGGCCGAACGTTCCAGGAAAATCGCCTGCCGGCACAGCTTACGCAGATCGTTCTTGGCCATGCGCGGCTCGGGCATTCGCGCAAAACTGGAGAATTCGCTGACCAGCCGGCCGATATCGTCGACCTGCCGGATGATCGTGTCGGTGCAGGTGTCGAAGACCTCCGGATCGGTCACGATATGCTTGAGATACTTTCGCCGGAGGCGTTCGGCCGAAAGCTGGATCGGGGTCAGCGGGTTCTTGATTTCGTGGGCGATCCGGCGGGCAACGTCGGCCCAGGCGGCCGTGCGCTGCGCCTGTTGCAGGTCGGTGATATCGTCGAAGGTAAGGACGTAGCCGACGATTTCGGATTCCAGATGTTCAGCGGCGAGGCGGACCATCAGGGTGCGCGCCCGGTCGTTGCGGTGGATGACGATTTCGCTCCAGTGGCGACGCACCGGATTGTGCGCGACCCGGTCCATCATTTCGCGGAATTCAGGCACGATATCGGCGATCTTCTCTCCGATCCGCTGCTCCAGGTCGACGCCGAGAAGATCGGAGGCCGACCTGTTCGGCAGGTTGACGCGGCGATCGGAATCCAGGCCGATCACCCCGGCAGTGACACCTTCGAGCACCTGCTCGGTAAATTCGCGGCGCGCCTCGACCTGTCGGTTCGCTTCGACAAGTTCTTCCCGGTTTCGTTGAATCTCGCCGACCATCTGATTGAAAGATCGGGATAAACTGGCGATTTCATCTTGTCCCGCACTGCCGACGCGGACGCCGAGATCGCCTTTGGCGACCCGCTCCGACGCCGCGATCAAATCCGAAATCGGCCGCACCATGCGGTTGGCGAAATACAGGCCGAGCCAGATGGCTGCAAGCAGCAGCAGCAGCGAGACCACCCCGTAAAGCAGGAAATAGCCGATCTGCAATCCGGAGCGTTGCCCCTCCAGCATGAGATATTCGTCGACGGCGTCCTTCATGCGCAGCATGTGCGAGCGCAGCGTCGGCACGATCGGGCGGCTGATATAGAGATAGACGTTCGAATCGAAGAAAATCGTCAGCCGCATGAGCGCGCGGATATTGTACTCGCCCCGGCGCGCCATCACCACGATGTCGCCATCCTTGCGGATTCGCGATATGGCGGCGCGCATGTTCGCGGGCCGCTCGTTCGACGGAGAAAAACTGCCGACGTCGGTGACCAGAACGCGACCGCGCTCGTCGAAGACCGATGCGCCGGCGATGCCGCGCTCGCGCGCCCGCCGGGTAACGAAGGCGGTCAGTTGCCGCGGATCGTTCATCAGCTCCAGCGCATGGGCATTGATGTCTCCGCCCAGATTTCGAACGTCGTTGCGCAGGGCGATGATGTGTTCGTCGACATATTTCTCCGTCATTTGCACCGATTCGCGCAGCGCGGTGCCGACGCGGCTGCTGAACCAGGATTGGATGCCGAATTCGAACATGGCAGCGGAAAACACCGCAACGACGATTGCCGGCGTCACCGCCACGATGCTGAACAGGAGCACCAGCCGCGCGTGCAGCCGCGACCCCGCCTTGCCCTGCCGCCGCGCCGACCAGAGCAGGACCGTCCGGAAGGCGATCAGTCCGGCGAGCGGAAGAATGATCACCAGATCGATGACGATCAGCGCCAGGTTGATGCCCGGATCGGCGCCCAGCGGTGATTCGGCCAGGTTGATCACGGTCAGCACACTGGTGACGACCGCGGCGATGGTCAGCCCGATGGCAAGGCGGCTCGACAGTGCCACGCGATTGGCGAAGGCCGAAAGACGCAGCATCCAGCGCTTTCTTCTGCGCGCGGGGCGGACGGCGGCGTCTGTCATGAGTCGTCTCCGTCCGGTGCGGCATCGCGCAAACTCGCCGTCCGCCGGTTTCGCACAACGTCTATTCCGAGATCCGATATTTTCTTGCGCAGGGTATTCCGGTTGAGTCCGAGCATTCCGGCCGTGCGCAGCTGGTTGCCGTTCGTCGCGGCCAACGCCAGTTCGATGAGCGGGCGCTCGACCTCCCGCATCACCCGCGCGTAGAGGCCGGAGGCCGGCAGCTTGCCGTCATGGGCGTCGAAATAGGCGCGCAAATGGCGTTCCACCGAACCGCCGATGCTTCCGTCGTCTTCTGCGGACCTCTCCGGGACGGCCGCCGGCGCCTCGTCCCGGTCCGCCAGTTCCGCCTCCACGGTCCCGGTCGTGATCGTTTCCTCGGAATAGAGCGCCGCCAAGCGGCGGATCAGGTTCTCCAGTTCCCGGACATTGCCCGGCCACCGCGCCCGCGCGAGGCGCGCCACAGCCGCTTCGTCGATGGCCTTGCGCGGCAGGCCCTCGGCTTCGGCGCGCGCCAGGAAATGCTCGACGAGGTCGGGGATATCCTCGGGCCGCTCGCGCAACGGCGGGACGCGGATCGGGACGACATTCAGCCGGTAAAACAAGTCCTCGCGAAACAGCCCCTGCCGGATCAGGGCGCGCAGGTCGCGGTGGGTTGCGGCGACGATCCGGACATTGGCACGCATCGGCGACCGCCCGCCGACCGGAAGATACTCGCCCTGCTGGAGCACGCGCAGCAGCCGGGTCTGCGCCTCGGTCGGCATGTCGCCGATCTCGTCGAGGAAGAGCGTGCCGCCTTCGGCCTGCGCAAACCGCCCCGGCGCGCGGGAATCGGCGCCGGTGAACGCACCCTTCTCGTGGCCGAACAGTTCGCTCTCGATCAGGTCGCGCGGAATGGCCGCCATGTTGATGGCGACGAACGGCCGGTTCTTGCGCTTGCCGTAATCGTGCAGGGCGCGCGCGATCAATTCCTTGCCGGTGCCGGACTCGCCGGTCACGACGACCGACAGGTCCGTCGGCATCAGGCGCGCCAGCGTCCGGTAAATCTCCTGCATCGCCGGCGAGCGGCCGATCAGCGGCAGGCCGTCGTCCGGCGCCCGGCCGGACCGACGGTCGGGACCGTTCGCTGCAGACGCCGTCAAACCGCGCTTAACGACGCCGACCAATTCATTGATATCGAACGGTTTCGGCAGGTATTCGAAGGCGCCGCGCTCGGTCGCCCGGACGGCGGTTGCAAGGGTGTTCTGCGCGCTCATCACGATCACGCGCAGCGACGGCCGCAGCTTGCGGATGCGCGGCACGAGATCGAGGCCGTTCTGGTCCGGCAGGATCACGTCGGTGATCACCATGTCGCCGGCGCCGTCCTGTATCCAGCTCCAAAGGGTGGCGGCATTGCCGGTCGCCTTGACATCGTAGCCCGCGCGGACAAGAGCGTGGCTGAGAACTGTCCGGATGCTGCGGTCGTCGTCGGCCAGCAGGATGGTCGCCTCGGCCATGGTTCAGAGCCTTTCCTGCGCCGGCAGGAGCACCCGGAACACGGTGCGCCCGTTATCCCGGTCGGATTCGACGACGCCGCCGAGCTCCTCGACGAATTTGGCGACCAGCGCCAGCCCCAGCCCGCTGCCCGACGATTTGGTCGTTACGAACGGATCGAACAGATGGTTGCGCAGCTCGGCGGGCACGCCGGCGCCATTATCCTCGACCGAGACGACGATCGGCAACCGGATATGGCCGTCGCCGGCCGGCGCAGCGATCCGGACGCCCGACCGGTAGGCGGTGCGCAACCGGATCTCGCCGTTCTGTTCGGGCCCCGCCTCGGCGGCATTCTTGACCAGATTGAGGAAGACCTGGACGAGCCGGTCCCGGTCGCCGGGAACCGGCGGCAGAGAGGGATCGTAGTCTTCGACGATCCGCCTGCCCTTTGCGAAACCGTTTTCGGCGCTGCGCCGGACCCGGCCGAGCACCTCGTGGATGTTCACCGCTTCGCGCCGGACCAGCGGCCGGTCGGCGAATATCTCGAACCGGTCGACCAGGGCGTTCAGCCGGTCGGCCTCCTCGCAGATCAGGCTGGCGAGCGGCCGGTCCTCTGCGGGCGCTGCGGTTTCGAGCAGCTGCGCCGCGCCCTTGATTCCGCTCAGCGGATTGCGGATTTCGTGAGCCAGCAGGGCGGCCATTGCAGAAACCGACCGGGCGGCGTTCCGGTGGCTCAGCTGGCGGTCGATCTGGTGCACGATGGACTGTTCCCGGAAGCTGAGCACGATAGATCCGTCGCCGTCGCCGACCGGGCTGGCATGAACGGCGACATGGGGAATGGTCCGTTGCCGCGATTCGAGCGAAGCATCGCTGTCTGCAACGGTGCTGCCGGTCTCCTGCGCCTGCTGGAGCAGCGAGAATACCGGGCTGTCTTGCGGAAAATACTGCGCGAGCGTCCGCCGGCAGATCGCCTTCCGGCTGGAGTGCAGCAAGTTCTCGGCGGCGAGGTTGGCGAACCGGATCGCACCGTCCCGGTCGATCACGAGGATCGCGTCCGCCAGCGCGTTAAGATAGGCCCAGCCTTCCGAAGCAGCCATTCCGGAATCGGTTCCGGACCCGGATTCGGAATCGGCGCCGCTGCCGGGCTGCGCCTGTCGCACTGCGGCGGCGTGAAGGGTCATGTTCAGGCCGCCAGGGCTGCGCGCTGCGGCGCGGGCGCTGCGAACGCCCGCTCAATCAGCTCCAGCACCTCGGCGGGCGCCGTAAGCCGGTTTGCCGCGGCTTTGAAGGCCGGCGGGACACCGGCGGCATCGGCGTACCAGGCCAGGTGCTTGCGCGCGATCCTGACTCCTGCCGGCACGCCGTAATGCTCGAGAATCGCGCCGTAGTGTCCCTTGACGAGTGCCGCCAGCGCCGGCCCGTCCGGCGCCCCGACCGCTGGGAGCCCGGCCAGCCGCCGCATCGCGTCGCGCAGCAGCCAGGGCCTGCCGCAGGCGCCCCGGCCGATCATGACTCCGTCCGCGCCCGACAATGCCAATGCTGCGCCCATATCGGCGAGCGAACAGATATCGCCGTTGACGACAACCGGCACGCTGACAGCGCGTTTGACCGGCGCAACCGCGGCCCAATCGGCGTTTCCGCCGAAACGCTGTTCGCGCGTCCGGGCATGGACGGTGAGCATCCGGGCGCCGGCCGCTTCGCACAGGCGCGCGAAAGCCGGCGCATTGCGGCTCGATTCGTCCCAGCCCAGCCGCATCTTCGCCGTCACCGGCAGCGGATCGGCGGCGCGCACCACCGCTTCGACGATACGTGCGGCAAGCGCCGGCTCGCGCATCAGGGCCGATCCGCACGCCTTGTTGACGACCTTCTTTGCCGGGCAGCCGAAGTTGATGTCGATCAGGGCTGCGCCGCAATCCCGGGCAAGGCGGGCGGCCTCCGCCATGACCGCCGGCTCGGCGCCGGCAAGCTGAAGGGCAGCGGGGTGGCGCTCGCTGCGCAGGTCGCCCCGGAGGCGCGATTTGCGCGTTTGCTGCACCATCGTGTGGCTGGCGACCATTTCGGAAAAAACGAGCCCGGCGCCGAAAGAGCGGACGAGCCGCCGGAACGGCAGATCGGACACGCCAGACATGGGCGCGAGCAGGACCGGCGCGTCCAGCGTCAATTCTCCGACCCGGATGCCCATTTTTCGTTCAGCGCCTATTTGTTGTGCAATTGTGCAAACCTAGGCTACGGCCGAACCGGCGGCAACCGGGCTCCGGCAATGCGGCGGATAGCGCGGGATGGGAACGCTGCCGGATCGGTGATATGAGCGGCGCCATGACAGACGACGGAACGCCCGCTGCACCCGGCGAAACGGGCGCCTGCGCGGCCGTGATCGTGGCGGCCGGGCGCGGCGCGCGCGCCGGCGGCGACGTGCCGAAGCAATATGCACGGATCGGCGGCGAGCCTGTGTTGCGCCGGACGGTCGGAGTCTTCGCTGGGCACCCGGCGGTATCGACCGTCGTGACGGTCATTCATCCGGACGATGCGGCGCTGGCCCGGCAGGCGGTCGGTCCGGCGCCGGTCCATTTCGTAGCCGGTGGTGCGTCGCGTCAGGAATCAGTCTACAATGGATTGAAATTTCTCGATAATCTGGATCCGGATTTCGTCCTCGTTCACGATGCCGCCCGCCCGTTCGTGACCGCGGAGATCATCGGCCGGTGCCTCGATGCGGCGCAGCGCCACGGCGCGGCGGCCGCCGGCGTTCCGATAGCCGATACGGTCAAGAGAACCGACGGCAAGGGCGTCGTGACCGATACCGTGGCGCGCGACCGGCTGTGGCGGGCCCAG
>LXNI01001007.1_pt1 | contig 27645 bp, 18 predicted proteins | sample 809091 | NCBI WGS metagenome assembly LXNI01 (sample SAMN04870527, study PRJNA318959) | sponge metagenome | biome: 01000161; feature: marine sponge reef; material: water | host: Sarcotragus foetidus | place: Greece: Milos, Mediterranean Sea | collected 2013-05-29 | depth 5-7 m | reverse complement strand
GGCAGTCATTGGCGCCGGCACTATGGGCGGGGGAATCGCCGCGCTGCTGGCAGGTGTGGGCATCGAGACATTGCTGCTGGATATCCCGCCGCCCGACAGCGAGCCCGCCGATGGCCCGCAAGTGCGAAACTCGGTAGTGGCAAGCAACCTCAAGGCGCTGCAGAAGATGCGCCCGGCCCAGCTATACAGCCCCGATGATCTGAGCAATATCCAGATCGGCAACATTGAAGATGACCTGCAGAGAGTTGGCGAGGCCGATTGGGTCATCGAGGTCATCGTTGAGAATCTCGAGATCAAGCGCGCGCTGATGTCCCGTCTGGTGGAGCTTGTCAAGCCGGGCGCCATCGTCACCACAAATACCTCGGGCATTCCCATCAGCAGCATCGCCGAGGGCTTGCCTGCGCCATTCACGCGGCGATTCCTGGGCACGCATTTCTTCAATCCGCCGCGCTACCTGCGCTTGCTGGAGGTTATTCCCCACGCTGGCGCCGATAGCGAGGTTGTCGACTTCATGATGCGCTTCGGCGCTGACGTGCTCGGCAAAGGCACGGTGCGCTGCAACGACACGCCCAATTTCATCGGCAACCGCTTCATGTCAATGTCGGGCATGCAGGCTACGAATTACGCGCTGGATCACGGCTATACCGTTGAAGAAGTTGATGCCTTGACTGGCCCGCTGATCGGCCGCCCCAAGACCGCCACATTCAACTTGAACGATCTTGTGGGATTTGACATCGCTGTCGGAGTGGCCCGCAATCTTTACCACGCCATTCCCGACGACCCGGCGCGCGAACTGCTGACGCACCCGAAGAATGCCGAGCTGTCTGACGAATTGCTGGAGCGCGGCTGGCTGGGGCGCAAGACGGGTCGGGGTTTCTATCATATGCGCCGCGACGGCGCGAAAAAAGAGCTTTGGGCGCTGAACCTGGAGACGCTGGAGTACGAACCGCCCAGCAAGCCGCGCTTTGACAGCGTGGGGCAATATCGCAAGGTTGAACCGCTCGGCGAGCGGATTCGTCTGCTTATCAACGCCGATGACCGCGCCGGCCAATATCTGTGGCATCTGCACGCCTTTCTGTTGGCCTACGCCTCCAACCGAGTGCCGGAAATCACCGCTACCATCGTCAATGTGGACAACGCGCAGAAATGGGGTTTCGCGCACCAGCTGGGCCCCTTCGAAATCTGGGATGCGATTGGCGTGGCGGAGACCATCAACCGCTTTGAAGCCGACGGCTATCCGGTCGCGGATTGGGTCAAGACCATGATCGCTGACGGTTATGCGACCTTCTATCAGCGGGACGAGCAGGGCAAGGTCAGCGGCTATTACAGTCCGCCGGATCGCGCCTATTTGCCGCTGGAATCTGATGCGCGCGAAATCACCACGGCCGACTTGCGCGCTTCTGGCGCTGAAGTATACAGCAATGGCGATGGTAGCGTTTACGATATGGGCGACGGCGCCTTGCTCTGGGAGTTTACCACCAAGCAGAACAGCATCACCGCGGGCTTGATCGAGTCGGGCTGGCGCGCGCTGGAATTGCTTGAGGACGAGCGTTACTCGGCCTTGGTCATCGGCAATGACGGCGAACGCTTCTCGATCGGCGCCAATCTCGACCCCTCGGCGCTGATGGCTGGGCTGGAAGGCATCGAGAAGACCTTGGTCAGCTTGCAGGACTTAACGCAGGCGCTGCGTTATGCGCCCAAACCGGTCGTCGTCGCCGCGCACAATATGGCGCTGGGCGGCGGCGCGGAATTGGTGATGTCGGGCGCTGCAGTGGTCGCCCATGCCGAGCTCTACATGGGGCTGGTCGAGGTGGGAGTCGGTTTGGTCCCGGCCGGCGGCGGCTGCAAGGAAATGGTTCGGCGTCTGGTCAGCCCATTGGCGCGGCGCGGGTCAGACGATGTGCTGGCCGGCCTGCAGAAAGCCTTCGAAAGTATCGCGACTGCCAAGGTCAGCGGCAGCGCGAAAGAAGCCAAAGCGCTGGGTTTCCTGGCTGAGACGGACAAGATCGTGATGAACCACGCGCATCTCTTGGGCGAGGCCAAGGCCCTGGCGCTGGCCTTGAGCGAAACTTACGAGCCGAGAAAGCCGGAACCGGTCTACGCAGCAGGACGAGACGCCTACGCGGCGCTGCTGCTGGGTGTGGCGGGATACCAGGAAGCCGGTTACGCCAGCGAGCACGATGCCCTGATCGCCCGCAAACTGGCTTACATCTTGACGGGCGGGGCGCTGTCCGAGCCTCAGTGGGTGGATCAGCAATTCATGCTGAATCTTGAGTGCGAGGCCTTCCTGAGCTTGATCATGGAGACCAAGACGCAGGAGCGCATCATGCACATGCTGCAGACGAACAAGCCGCTGCGGAATTGACGGTCCGCGCGGTTGCGAATTGAGGAATTGGAGTCGTACGCCGTTGCTGTTAGGCGGCGACGCGAAAGTGAGGATCAGACAATGCGCCAAGCAGTGATCGTAGCGGCATCGCGCACGGCGGTGGGCAAGGCGGTGCGCGGCAACACCAGAAACGCCCGCTCGGACGAGATGGCAGCGGCAGTCATCAGCGACCTGATGGCGAAGACGGCGGACAAACTCGATCCAGCTGAGGTCGATGATGTCATTCTGGGCTGCGCCATGCCGGAAGGCTCGCAGGGCATGAATTTCGCCCGCGTGATCGCCTTGCGCGCGGGACTGCCGGTTGATACGCCCGGCCAGACTGTCAACCGCTTTTGCTCCAGCGGCCTGCAAACCATCGCCCTGGCCGCCAACAGTATCATCGCCGACCAAGCCGATGTGGTGATTGCCGGCGGCGCCGAATCGATGTCGTCCGTGCCGATGACCGGTCATCACCTCAGCCCCAACCCGCATATGGCCGCAAACGACCCCAAGGTCTATATGAGCATGGGCTTAACCGCCGAGCGGGTGGTCGCCGAGTTTGGCATCAGTCGCGAAGATATGGACGAGTTTGCCTATCACAGTCATCGCAAGGCGGCTGCGGCCACCGATTCCGGCTACTTCGCCGAGGAAATTGTGCCCTTCGCCTGGGAAGAGACAGTGGTCGGCGAGGACGGTACGCCGGCTGTCGTCACAAAGGTGCTGGAACAGGACGAGCATCTGCGGCGCGAGACCACACCCGAAGCGCTGTCTGGTTTGAAGCCGGTCTTTAAGCCCGGCGGCTCAGTGACGGCCGGCAATTCCAGCCCTTTGAGCGACGGCGCGGCCGCGGTCATTGTGATGGAGCGCGAGAAAGCCGAGCGGCTGGGTCTGACCCCGCTGGCGCGATTCGTCGGCTTCGCTGTGTCCGGCGTGCGGCCGGAAATCATGGGCGTCGGTCCCATCAAGGCCGTGCCCAAAGTGCTGGAGCGCTGCGGCTTGACACTCGACGACATTGATGTCATTGAGCTCAACGAAGCCTTCGCCTCACAGTCGCTGGCGGTCATGCGCGAGCTGGAGCTAAATCCGCAAATCGTCAATGTCAACGGCGGCGCCATTGCGCTGGGCCACCCGCTGGGCTGCACTGGCGCGAAGCTCACGGTGCAGATCATCAATGAGATGAAACGCCGCGAGGGCAAGTATGGCATGGTGACCATGTGCATCGGCGGCGGCATGGGCGCGGCGGGCATCTTTCAGAACTTGAACTAGAGATTCGCCGCAACGTTAACGCGATCGGGAGCAGCGATGTCCGCGTTTTACACGACCGTTGCGCGCTTCTACGATTCCGAGAACGCTGACAAAACCGACGACCTGGAAATGTACAGCCGTCTCGCTGCCAAATACGAAGGCGAGATTCTTGACGTCGGCTGCGGCACCGGGCGTGTGATGCTGCATCTGGCGCGAGAAGGCCGCCGCGCGCATGGCATCGACAACGATAGCGCCATGCTGGATCGACTGGACGCCAAGTTGCAGCAGTTGCCGCAACTGCGTGAATTCGTCTCGTATGCGCGCGGCGATGTGCTGAGCCAGCAGTGGGATCGTAATTTCAGCTTGATCTTGCTGACTTACAACGCGCTGATGCACTTTCACGAGCAAGACCACCAGATCGCATTGCTGCGCCAGTTGCGCGCTTGCCTCGCCGAGGACGGCCGTTTGGTCATCGACTTGCCCAATGCCGGGCCCGCCTTCGCAGCCGAAGACAGCGACGCCCTGACCTTCGAACGCAGCTTCCTTGACCGCGAAACCGGTCACCTGGTCATGCTGCAGTCCCTTGCTTATTTGGACCGAGCAGCGCAAATGCTGACCGTAGAATGGATATATGATGAAATAGACGGCAACGGCACGGTAAAGCGGCTCATCGCGCCCCATCGCCTGCGTTATTTCTTTTTGCCGGAGATGCAGCTCTTGCTTGAACGCGCCGGATACGCCGTGAAGGCAGTTTATGGCGAACCAGATGGAGCGCCTTATGACGCGGACAGCGAGCGGATGATCGTGTATGCAGCCGGTGTTTGATGACGTAGTCCTGCGATCCCGCGTTGGCGGATCCCTTGTACTGGCTCCGCTGCTCGCAGTGCTGTTGCTTGCCACAGCGCTCTCGCTAGTTGGCTGCCGATACTTGACTCCAGCCACACCGGCCCCTTTGCCCACGGCCACAGCGATTCCCAGACGAGACCCGATTCCCACCGTCGAGGTTCTGGATTCGGAGGCATTGTACGGCCAGGACAGCCGCTCAATAGGACAGACAAACCCGAGCCTGGCGTCGTTTCCGGCGGGCGCGATCTTGCCGCCCGCTCCGGACGGGCGCTCCGAGCGGGGCGTGTCGGTAATCCTGGACACCGAGACGACTTTGTTTGGCGAGCTGTATGCGCCGGTCGGGCCGCGGCAGCCGGGAATTCTCTTGCTTGGCACGGACCTGGCCGGCTGGGGCGCCTTGCCGGCGACGCTGTCGCAACATGGCTTCGCGGTACTGGTCGTCCAGACCGAGCCCCTGACGCCGGCTCGGCAGGTCGAGGCGATTCTGCAGTCGCTCATCGCGGCGCCGGGCGTCGATGCCGGTTCCATCGGGGTCATCGGCGCCGATCGGGCTGCCGATATCGCGGCGCTGGGCTGCGCTGTTAACTCGCTATGCGACGTGCTGGCCCTGCTGAGCCCGCGCTCGCGGGATACGCTAGTCAATATGATGCCTTCTTATGGCGCCAGGCCGATCTGGCTGGCAGCCGGCCAAGATGATAAGGAAGCCTCGGACGCGGCGTCGGTTCTCGCGGCGGCCGCGGCGGGCGAGGCCAAGTATGTCGAAGTTAGCGCGGGGCGCGGTGTGGAGCTGCTGGGTCGTCAGCCCAATCTGGTCGACGATTTGCTTGCTTGGATGCTACGCCACCTGCAAGCCCAATAGAATGCATTAAATGAAGACTGACAGGACGGCAACACATGGCTGAACTTTTGCAGTTGTTTCGCTCACGGCAAAATGAAATGCTTGATTTCTTGACCGCAATGGTGGAGCGGGAGTCGATTACGCGCGAAAAGGCCAAGGTGGACCGCTTGGTCGATTTCATGGATGGCAAGCTCAATTCTCTAGGAGCGGATTCCGTCGAGCGAATTCCCCAAGTGGAAGTCGGCGACTTTCTGCAAGCGACCTGGAACCGGGCGGCGCCGGGCAAACCCTTTCTGTTTCTGGTCCATATCGACACGGTGCACCCCATCGGCTCGCTAAAAGCCATGCCGATTAAGATTGAAGGCGGGCGCTACTACGGCCCGGGGGCTCTGGACATGAAAGCCGGTACGGTCATCATCCTGGAAGCCATAGGGCAATTGATTAAGCGCGGCGCCCTGCCCAATCGCCCGATTCATCTGCTCATGACGACGGACGAAGAAATCGGCAGCCCCTTCAGCGAGATGCTGATTAAAGAGCTGGCGGCCGGATGTGAATTGGTGCTGGTGACGGAGCCTGCCACCAAAGAAGGCGCGATCAAAACCTGGCGTAAAGGCGGCGGAAAGTACGAACTGCTCGTCGAGGGGCGGGCGTCCCACGCCGGTATCGCGCCGCAAGAGGGCATAAACGCCATCATCGAGTTCGCGCAGCAAGCCCTGGAAATCAACCGCCTGAATGATCTCAAATACGGAACCTCAGTCTCGATCACAGTCGTCGAGGGCGGCTCGGCCGGCAATGTGATACCGGCGCAGACTCGGGCGCATGTCGATACGCGCGTGCTGACAATGGAATCCATGCGAGATCTGCACGAGGCGCTAAGCAATCTGCATCCGAAAATGCCCGGCGCCAAGGTGAGATGCATTCGCCGCCACCATCGCCCGCCTATGGAACGACGTCCGGCACTGTTCGAGATGGCTGCCGCGATCGGAGAAAGACATGGCGTGACAATCTATGAAGGCGGCACAGGCGGCGGCTCGGACGGCAATTTCACGGCGGCCATGGGCATTCCCACGCTGGATGGTCTGGGCGCGCACGGCGATGGCGCTCACGCCCTGCACGAGCATGTGATTATTGACAGCCTGCCGCGTCAAGCCACGCTAATAGCCGCTCTGCTAATGGAGTGGGGCGACGGTTTGTAGCATCTGGGCGCAGGCTTGAACTTGTCGACTTGCGACAATCCACCGCGGATTCTCTTGTAGATAAATCCCCATAAAGCCACTGCGAACAGTTGCTACCATCAGCGTACGCTGCAATTGAATTGGATTGTCCGCAGATGGACGTTCTTTTTGTATCCGCCTTTGTCATGGCGATCAGTTTTGCCATTCAGCCCGGCCCCATCGGCTTTGAGGCGCTGCGCCGCGGCATCTCGCATGGCTGGGGCGCAGCTCTGCGCGTCGAATTGGGATCGCTGGTTGGGGACGGCGTCTGGGCGCTGATCGCCTTGGTCGGCGCCGCCATTCTGTTTCAGAATCCGCTGGTGACGCTCTTGTTGGGTTTCTTCGGCTGTGGCTTGCTGCTGCGCTTTGCCTGGGATGCTTGGAGAGCCTCCCGCGCCGATGTGCAAGTTGCCGCAGCCAGAGATGAGCGCAAGAATCACTTTGCGGCGGGCGCTATGCTATCCTTGTCGAATCCGCAGAATGTCACCGCTTGGCTGGGCATGAGCGGCGTAATTGTCGGTTTAGGTTTTCTTAATCCGGAACCTCTGCATATCCTGGTCTTTTTCAGCGGCTTCATGATCGCCCAGGTCTGCTGGTGTTTCTTCTTCGCCACCCTGGTTGAATTTGGGCGCCGCCTGCTCACTCAGCGCGTCTTCCGCTGGATTAATATAATGTGCGCCGTTTTTTTGGCCTATATGGGCGTCAAACTCTTGCTGCAGACCGTGTTGATGACAATAAACCTGGTCTAGATAGTTGCTTGCTTAGGGTCCTCTTCCCGCGCGTGATTTCTAACGCATGCGTCCAACGACTGATGATTTCTCCATATTATAGATCGTCACCAAAGCTAGGCGCGTCGTGCCGGCCGAGAGCCTCCGGCGGCTGGCGTTATAACCGCTACAAAAACGAGTGGGAAAAGTAAGGCTAAATCTCGACGTAGCGCTTCCAGATTTCCGGCCCGGAACCCAGCGCGATCACCAGGTAGCTGGTGCGCGGCGTTTTGGGTTCCCAACGCAAGCGCATGCCGGCGACATTATGCAGTCGATTGCCTTTGCGATGGTTGCATTTGGCGCAGGCGCAGGCGGTATTCGACCAGGTGTCGCGGCCGCCCTTGCAGCGCGGAATGATATGGTCAATGGTGAAGTCGCGCTTGCTCAGCACCCTGCCTTTAACTTGCGCGCCCAGCTTTACCCCGCAATAGATGCAGGTATAGTCATCGCGCACGAGCACGCCTTTGCGGCTCCAGTGCGACTTGCGGCGCGGGACGTTCACGTAGGAACGCAGCGCAATCACGGAGGGCACTTCAAATTTGCTGCGGACTGTATTCAAATATAGCCCGGTCATCTCGACAGCGATGGCTTTGCCGCCGAGCAGCAAATTGATAGCTCGCTGTACAGTAATCACTGACAGCGGTTCCCAAGTACTTCCATTCAAAAGCAGTACGCGCTGCTGCAAAACGCTAACTGTCGACACGATGCGCGGCGCCTTTCAACTCAGCCGAATGCCTGTGCAGTCGCTCGCACATATTATATACCACGAAATCTGCCGTTTGCCGAATGGTCGCTCAGCGCTCATTGGCGCGGGACTCAGGGTACAGTATCATGGTCGCGTCTGCCCACGGGCGGCGTCATACTATGCGATGGGCGCTGTCGAATAAGGACTGGACTATCCATCAAGGTATGGGCTTATGCTGGAAAAACCTGATCTTGCGGATGCCGCAATCATTGAGCAGCTTGAATCGCACTACGCGCTTCGTGTTCGGGCATTGGAATTTCTGCCCATAGGCAACGATCAGCGCGCCTGGAGCTATAGGGTCGAGACCGCGGTCAGCGTATACTTTCTCAAGCTGCGCAGGGGCGGAACCAAGCCTGCTTCACTGATCGCGCCGCGCTACTTGAAGTCTATTGGCATTGAACAAGTCGTCGCGCCGCTAGCCGCCTGCTCGGGCGCGCTGTCAGTTGCCGCCGGCGACTACGATTTCATCCTTTACCCATACATTGATGGCAAATCTGCTTGGCGGATGTCGCTGCCGCTCTCGGTTTGGCGTCGCTGGGGCGTGACTATGCGCCGCATCCACGGCAGTACTCTCACCGCTCCTGTGCTTGCCCTGGCTGAGCGCGAAGCCTTCGGCGTGAAGTGGCTGACTGTCATTGACCGGGTCGAAGACGTATTGCAGCGACAGGACGCTCGCGGGAGTGTCGCTGCGCAAGCGGCCCGCGTTTGGCGCGATCAGGAGGCGGAGATCCATCGCTGTCGGCGCAGATATCGGGAAATGGGCGTGCTGCTGTCAGCGGATCCGCCGCCCTTCGCGCTCTGCCATGCGGATATTCACACGGCCAATATCATCCTTGATCCACAAGGCGAGGTACGTATCGTCGATTGGGACGAAACTGTGATCGCGCCAAAAGAACGCGATTTGATGTTTTTTGTGGAGGACGGTCACATGCGCGAGGAGACCGATGCCTTCTTCGCCGGATACGACGGCGGCGAAATCAATTGGCTGGCATTGGCCTATTACAAATACGATTGGGTGGTTCAAGAATTTGCCGATTATGGCGAGCGGATCTTTCTCTCCGACCAAATCGGAGGCCGGGACTTGAATGCCGCGCTGGTCGAGTTTCAGCGCCTTTTCGAGCCGGACGATGTGATTGACCGAGCGCAGCGCGTGTTTCAGCGGATGCTGCGCCAGCCGGCCTATTCCCAAATTGGCATAGGCTAAGCGTCGGCTGTTTCGTGCCGCGGCGAGCGCGAATACTTCTATAATGGTAAAGAGACCAGATCTGTTAAAAGGCTGACGACATGCGCCGGCGAATCCCGCTTCTTGTGCTGCTGCTTTCCTTGCTGGTGTTGGTAGGCCTTTCCCAATCAATCGCGCAAGGCAGCCGGGTAACGCTCTTGCAAGTCTTCGAGGTACAGCCGTCTCCGTCCGCTCCGCTCGGTCTGAAAGACAGCGTTGTCCTCTACTTCAATCGGCGGGTCGGCTGCATTGAGGCGGAGGAGGCCTTCAGCGTGAGGCCGGCCTTATCGGGCGAACTGCAATGCGACCAATTCAGTTTGAGCTTCACGCCGGCCGACGCATTTGAGCGGGACAGGGCATACACTTTTGCGATTACGCCGCCGTTACGGGCTTTGGACGGCGCGCCGCTGCTCGATCCGTATGAAGCGACCTATACCACCGCCGGTTATCTATTCGTGTCGGAAGTCTTTCCCAGCGCGCTGGGCGGGGCGGCGCCGGTTGACTCGGCAATCACTGTTGTATTCGACCGTCCGGTTGTGCCGCTGACACTGCCATCCGCAATGGACGACCTGCCTCAGCCGCTCAGCATTGAGCCGGCAACGGCGGGCAAGGGCGAGTGGGTCAACAGCGCGGTTTATACTTTTGCGGCCGAGTCTCCGCTGAAGAGCGGGCAAACTTACAGCATAACGATTGCCTCAGACTTAGTAGCCGTCGACGGCGCCGAAATGGAAGCTGGCTACTCCTGGACGTTTGAAACCGCAACGACGTCGATCATCGCGATCGATCCGCCGCTAGATACGACCAGCCTGGGCCTCGAACCCAAGTTACAGGTACGTTTCAATCAGGTCATGGACCGCAGCGCCATTGAAGACGCATTCTATCTGCAGCTCTTGCCCGCCGGCGATGGTAGCGGGCTCAGCGGGGAGTTCGTCTGGGCCGAAGACAGCATGGGCTTCGCCTTCACGCCTGAGGCGCGCCTGGAGCTGGATTCTATTTACGAAGCTGGATTCAGCCCAGATTTGTGGCCTGAATTGCAATTTGGCAGCGCGGGGGCGGCGCCTAGCTGGCGCTACCAGACCGTACCCGAGCCCAGTATTGTGGCCACCGAACCAACTGACGGCGCGCAGGAAGTCAGCCGTGGCGGATTTTCTCTCTTCTTCGCGTCCATGATGAATATATCGACCTTGGCCGACCGCATCACTATCGAGCCGGAACCGCTGGCGCCGCCGCGCGTCTATTACAGCGAGTGGGCCAACCGCTATACCGTCTCCTTTGACGCAGCGCCTTCAACAGCGTACGCCATTCGCATCGCGCCCGGCATGGAAGACATCTACGGCAACGCGGTCGCCGAGCCGACAGTTTTCCGCTATAAAACCGCGGCCCGCACGCCTTTGCTCGGTTTCCATGTGCCGGGTCCCGTGGGCTTTTACAACGCTTATCGTAAACCGATCCAGCTCATTGCGCAGCACCGCGGCGCCGACACTATTGACTTCGCGCTTTATCGCGTGCCGCTGAAAGAGCTTGTAAGCAGTCTGACGCAGGCAGACAACTATGATCCGACGCAGAACTACGATCCGCGGGCCGACGACCTGCTGAAGAGCTGGCGCGTCGATTCGGATGCGCCGGAAAACGTCCAAGCTGACGAGCTGCTGGAATTGCGCGATGGTCAGGGGCGGGACCTGGAAAAGGGTGTCTACTTTCTTGAGGCCAAGGCGCCCGGGTTTGAGCGCTACACCTGGCAGAATCGCCATTTTCTTAATGTCGCTACCGCTGTGCTGACGGTCAAACAGGCGACTGACCGCTTAACGATATGGGCGGTAGATGTTGATTCGGGCGCGCCAATTGCCGGCGAGCGCGTCGCAATCTATGGACGAGGCGGAGCTTCTCAGGGAAGCGGCGTCACCGACGAGCGCGGGATCGTACAGATTGACATCCCCGTCACGCCTGACCTGTTCGCGCGATTTGTGGCCGTCATGCATGGCTCGGAACACTTCGGCATCGGCTATTCGGATTGGTCCAACGGCACAGAGCCCTGGCAATTCGGCTACGGTTTTTCTTGGTCGCCGCGCGCGTATCAGGCCTACCTGTACACCGACCGTCCCGTTTACCGCACCGGCCAGCCGGTATTTTTTCGCGGGCTTGCGCGCAGCAAAGACGATGTCGTTTACATGCCGGCGCCGCTTGACACGGTACCGGTTACCATCCGCGATGCGCGTGGCGAAATCGTTTACCAGCGTGAATTGGCCGTCAGCGATTTCGGCAGCTTCAGCGGCCAATTCGATATCGCGCCGGAAGCCTCGCTGGGCGCGTACAGCCTGAGCGTGGATCTCCCAGCTGAGCGCGAATACGGGCAAGAGGGCGGCAGCATCAGTTTCCTGGTTGCCGAGTATCGACTGCCGGAGTATCAAGTGACGCTGTCGGCGGCGCAGTCCGAAATTGTTCAGGGCGGCTTGATCGCGCTGGATGTTGAAGGCAAGTATTTTTTCGGCGGTCCAGTTTCAAATGCCGCAGGCGATTACGCCCTGTATTCAACGCCTTACACATTCGATTACCGCGGCGACGGGCATTACGACTTCGCCGATAACGACATTTACCAGGCCGAGCATGAACGATACGGCGTCAATCGCATCGTCAACGAGGGCAGCTTAACCACCGACGCTCAAGGCAAAGCCAGGCTCGAATGGCTCGGCGACTTGCAGGGCGAATCGCAGAGCCGGCTTTGGCGCGTCGAGGCATCAATTCGCGACGAAGCCGGGAGTGCGATATATGGCAGCGCCAGCCTGGTTGTGCACCAGGGGCTGCTCTACTTGGGCGCGCGTGCCGCGGATTATGTCGGCCTTGCCGGCGAAGACAGCGTAATCAAGCTCATCGCCGTGGACTGGGACAGCCGTCCCGTGGCCGATCAGCCGATAGCGGTGCAAGTCGTCGAGCGGCGCTGGAGCAGTGTGCAGGAGCAGGATCCCAGCACCGGCGCCACCGCCTGGACCTGGGATGTGGAGGAGATTCCAGTAGCGGACGGCAGCGTCATCAGCGGCGCTGACGGCAAGGCTGACTTCGTTTATCAGCCGCCGACGGGTGGCATATACAAGATAATCGTTTCCACGCGGGATTCGGCGGGCAATCAAGTACGCGCGGCCACCTATGCCTGGGTCTCGGGTCCGGACTACGTCAGTTGGCGGCAGCGGAATGACAATGCTATCGACCTGACGCCGGAGCAGACCGAATACAGCGTCGGCGATACTGCCAAAATCTTGATCGCATCGCCATTTCAAGGCGAAACCGAAGCGCTGATCAGCATTGAGCGCGGCGATGTCCTGCGCGTGGAGCAGGTGACGCTGACCAGCAATTCGCAGATTTACGAATTCGAGATCCTGCCGCAGTACGCGCCCAACATTTTTGTATCCGTCTTCCTTATCAAGCCGGCGGACGAGCAGAATGCCGTCGCCTCCTGGCGAATCGGCATGACGCAACTCACGGTCGATATCGAACAGAAAGCCTTGAACATTGAGATATCAGCCGACCGCGATATAGCCTCGCCGCAAGAAAACATCCAGTACCAACTGCGGGTGACTGACTATCAGGGCGATCCGGTCGTGGCTGAAGTCGGCATCGCGGTTACGGATCTGGCCGCGCTGTCGCTGGCCGAGCGCAACAGCGAGCGCATGCTGGACGCGTTTTTTGGTCCGCAAGAACTCAGCATACGCACCTCGAGTTCGCTGGTTATCAATGCTGACGCAGCCACAGAAGCTATGTCCGAGCGCAAGGGCGGGGGCGGCGGTTTATTCGAATCCGGCATCGTGGACCTGCGCGGCGAATTCATCGACACGGCCTATTGGAGCCCGAGTGTGGTCACCGATGCGGCCGGCATGGCAACGATTGATGTGCGCCTGCCGGATAATCTGACTACCTGGCGGCTGGATGCCCGCGCCTTGACCGAAGGGCGCGCCGGACGCCTGCTGGTCGGCGAGCAGACTTTCGATCTGCGCAGCACGCGTCCGCTGCTCATTCGCCCGCTGACGCCGCGCTTCTTCGTCGTGGGGGACAAGGCGCAGTTGGCGGCTGTCGTCAATAACAATACCGGCATGGATGTCTCGGCCAGCGTTTCGCTTGAAAATATCGCAGGCCTGAACCTGGCTGACGAGACCTCGCTCATCCAGGACGTGATGATTCCTGCCGGCGGCCGCAAGCGCCTGACCTGGCTGGCGACAGTCGCGGATGTGGACACGGTCGCCCCTTCCTTTGTCGTGCGCAGCCAGGATGGCGCTTTCAGCGACGCCAGCATCTCACCGGTCAGCGCAGACCGCGATGGCACGCTGCCGGTATACCGCTATGTAGCGCCGGCGGTGGTTGGCACGGCTGGAATGCTTGCGCAGGGCGGTGTGCGCGTGGAAGCCCTGCGCTTGCCCCGCGATGCAGCATTGGTCGACGGGCAGCTTGAGATTCGCCTGGATAAATCCTTGGCGGGCCTGACTGAAGAGAACTTGACCTTCCTGGAAGCTGACACGCAGCATTTTCGCGAGTGTACCAGCACCATTGTCAGCCGATTCCTACCCAACATTGTTTCCTATCGCGCGCTGGATCAGATGGGCATTACGGATGCGGATTTGCGCGCCAGGCTGGATGGGCTGGTCACGGAAGGTTTGCAGGAACTCTACGCGCGGCAGTTAGCTGACGGCGGCTGGAGTTGGTGCTCCTATCCCGAAGCGCAGGACTTGACGACAGCCTACGCGCTTTTGGGATTGGCCCAAGCCGCGGATGCCGGCTATCCGGTTGACGCCGCCGTCATCGGACGCGCGCGGGCATATATTCGACAGGCCTTGATTAGGCCTTCACTGCCGCTGGAAAACTGGCGGCTGAATCGCCAGGCATTTATGTTGTACGCGCTGGCGCGATCCGGCGCGGCTGATGTGGCGCGCAGCACGACGCTTTTCGAAAGCCGCGAGCGGCTGAACCTCGATGCCATCGCATTCCTGGCGCTGACGCTGTATAGCATAAATCCGGAAGACGATTTTCGCCTGGAGGCCTTGACCCAACTGATGCTTAACCGCGCCGTAACGCGGGCGACCGGAACCTTCTTTGAAGAGACTTATCAAGACCGCTGGAACTGGTCGTCGGATACCCGCTCGACAGCTCTGGTCTTAAATGCGCTCATCACGCTCCGACCTGAGAGCGAGCTGCTGCCCAATATCGTCAGACACCTGGCGAGCGCGCGCGTTGAACGGGGCGGCTGGGGCTCGCGCCAAGACGACGTCTGGTCAATCATCGCCTTGACGAACTGGATGCTGCACACTGGCGAATTCAAGGCCGATTATGCCTATAGCGTCTCCGTCAACGGCAGTGAAATCTTGCGCGACGCCGCCATGCCCGCTCATGAACAGCGAGCAGACGAGTTCAGCCTTGATTTCGCCGACTTGTTGACGTTGGAAACCAATACCATCGAATTCGAGCGCGGCGCTGGTGAAGGGGCCTTGTACTACAGGGCTCATCTTCACGCGAATCTTCCCGTGGACGAGATCCCGGCTGTCAATCGCGGTATTGATGTCACGCGCAGCTATACGCTTCTTGGGGATAACGCAGCGGGCTCAATTGATCGCGCCGCCATTGGCGAAGCCGTGCAAGTTCGCTTGCGGCTGGTCGCGCCGCACAGCTTGCGCTACGTAGTAATAGAAGACTTCTTCCCCGCTGGCGCCGAAGCCATCAATCCCGAATTGGCGATTAGCCCGCAGTTGGGCACGCTGCCGGCTGGCGCGCGCATCGACCACGGCGACACAGGTTGGGGATGGTGGTATTTCGATCATGTCGAGTTTCGCGATGAGAAGGCGGTCATCTACGCCAGCCATTTGCCGCCCGGCGTCTATGAGTATGTCTATAGCATCCGGCCCTCAGTCGCTGGCGAATATCAAGTGCTTCCGCCCGTCGCCAGGCAACTCTATTTCCCCGAGGTTTACGGGCGCGGTGAAGGCAGGTTGTTTACGATATCAGAGTAGGGGCGGTCCGCTATGACTCAACCATCTGGACCGCGCGCGAATGCTCATCTACAAAGACGCCACAGGGCCCGCCTTTGTCGCTGGCGAGAAAGTCCGCTTCTTCACCAGCGAAGTTCAGTACCGGATGGTAGAACTCCGCCACTTTTTCCGCTTCGCCCACGATGTAGTGAGCGATTAACGCGCGGCGGAATCGCGTCGCGCTGGTATTGGGATAGCTGCCGTGAATCACTTGTCCGTTGAAAAAGACCACATCGCCGGCCTGCATGATGACCGGCGCCGCTTCGCTCCCTGGCGGAATCGGCACGGTGGACTCGCTGAAGCTCTGTGACGTATCTGCCTCCACAGTGCAAAGCCGGGGCAAGTTATGCGTACGCGGCACAATCCGCAGGCAGCCGTTTTCTTCGTCGCAGTCGTCGACCGCCATCCAGGCCGCCAGGCAAGTGCCCGGATGTACGCGCACCGGCGTCTGGTCCTGATGCAGCGCCTGCCCCCGAGCGGTCGGCGGCTTGAAATAGAACATAGTCTGCGCGGCATAGGGCTCGGCGCCGAGCAGCGCGGTGGTCCATTGCCGCAGGCGCTCATCCAGCAGCCAGTCCAGGGAGAACTGGTCAAAGCGATGCGGGTGGATGATTCGCGGGAAGGCTTTCAGCGGATCATCGTCGCCCAGCAGCAACGGATCATCACCGGCGAAACCGTGGCCCGCCGCGTTCAGCGCCATATAGTGACCGCGAATGAAATCGATTTCATCCGCGGAAAAGAGCGACGGAATGACTACATAGCCGTCTTCATGGTATCGGTTAATCAAGGCATTATTTTCCATTGTTTGTCCTGTTTCACATCAGCTTGAGCAAGCGGGGCGCCAACTGTTCGTAAGTGTAATACAAGAGCGGGCTGCTGGCGAAATCCCAGGCGCCGATGTGCCGTGTCAATACGCCGCGGAATCCGCGCTTGAATTGATACACGCCCCACAGGCTGTCGCTCTCGTCAAAGCTGTCCGGCGCGCCCCACATATCGTAGGTCGTGTAACCCTGCGCCTTGGCCCACTTCATCGCCTCCCACTGCAAAGCGTAATTGGGCATGCGTCCGCGTTCTTCGTTGGCTGACGCGCCGTAGAAATACCAGCACTTGCTGCCGAAGTGGAAGAGAATGACCTGCGCGATGGCTTCGCCCTGGTATTCGGCGATCAGGGCATGGGCCAGCCCGGCCTCCATGAAAGCGCTCCAAGCCCGCTGATAGTACGCGAGGGGACGGATTAGAAAGCCGTCGCGTTGCCCCGTGATTTGATAAAGCTGATAGAGCAGGGGCAGGTCGTCGACTGTGGCCGGGCGAATCGTCACGTCTTTCTTCGCGGCGACCCGTACTTTACGGCGCGTATTGCCGCTCATCGCCGCCAGGAGTTCGTCCTGGGATCGCCGCAAGTCGATGCATAAAGTATTGCGGAATTGCACTTGCGAGCCGGAAAAACGCCAGCCACGCTTTCTCAGCAGCGCCAAAACCTGTTGCCCCTTGTTATCGACCTGGTCTTTCTCGCCCCCCGGCAGGCCGGTGGCGGCGGCGACATCCGGATCGATTTTCAGCCAGACGACGCCGAAGCGCGCGGCGCGCTGTTCCAGCTCGTCAAGTACTGCGTCGGCCAGGTCCAGGTCGGCATAGTCAAGCGCCGGGCCCTTGCTGACGACCATGACTTTCAGCGGGCCCAGCTTCCTGGTCGCCAAGCTGGCCTGCGCCACGACTCGCCCATCGCGTTCGAAAGCCAGGCGCTGCGGCTGCCAGCCGCCCGTGACGCGCTTGAACTCGCCCCATTCCCAAGTCTGCAAGATATGCGCGCCGGGCAGACTGCGCAGGTTTTCGTTCCAGCGATCGCGCTCCTTGATTTCCTTGACCTTAAGAATGATGGGCTTCCTTTTCGTCTTTAACGCCGAAACTTCAGGGCCGCCCTATACGCCGCGTATACCAGCGGATTCCAGGCCAGATCCCAGGTCCCCAACGTTCGCGTCACCTGGCCGCCCCAGCCGCGTTTGAAGCCGTATACGCCCCAAAGTCCGTCTTTGCGGCTCTTGAATTGCGCTTCCAGTGTCGCAACGTCAAAGTCCGGCGCGCCCCACAGATCGTAGTAGCGGCAGCCGCGCTGCTGGGCCCATTCTATCGCCGCCCACTGTATGCCATAGGTCGCGTACAAGTTGCCTTGCGCTCTTGAGGACGCCCCATAGAGATACCAGGCGGTGTCGCCGAGCGCGAAAACCATGATGGCGGCCAGCAAGTCATCATCGTGCTCGGCCAGCAGCAGCGTGCCGTACCGCGGCATAAACAAGTCGTAGACCGCCTCATAATAGTCGGGGCTGTGTACGCCGAATGCATTGCGCTCGCCGGTCTGCAGCATCAAGCTGCTGCACTGCTGCAAATCGCGGCGCTCGCCTTCCCGATACACGATAGGGCCCGCGCGGCTCTTGCGGATCTTGCGGCGCGTGCCCTGGTTCATCCGTTGCATTATGGCGCTGTCATCGCCGCTGATATCGATGATTATTGTGGTCGGCGGTTGAATCGTCTGCGGACTGGGCCGGAACCCGGCCTGAGACAGGTCCGATGCGGACAATGCCCTGTTATGGCCCGGCTCAAGCTTTAGGAAGGCGGCGCCGGTTTCGCGGCGGATCGCCTGCCAAAGCCGCGGATAAAGCGATGAGTCGCTCGCGTAGGCGCCCATAGGCACGTAGGCCAACTGGCCAGCGCCGGCTGGCAAACGCTGCAGCAGCGCCAGCGCGCCGGCCTGAATGCCATGCTCGTCCGAGAGGGCGATGATGCGCGCATCCCAGCCAAATTGCGATTTTAGCTCGCCCCATCGCGACAGTTGCAGGAGATGGCCATAGGGCTGCGCGCGCACGTAATCGTCCCAGGCGGTCGCGGCTGGCTGGCTAATGGCAAGTTGCTGAGATTGTGAAACAGTCATGAGTTCATTTTGGGGCAGCTTGATTTCCATTCATAGTGCAAATTCACCCTCGCCGACGATAAGATTTCCGGCGCGGCAAGAGGCGGTGATTTCAGCCCCAGGATCTTGTTTTTGGGTGAAAAGCCGAATACAAAAGTCCGTTGCATTAGCGAAACCCTACTGCTATACTAATGCAGTTTGTGATAAAAGGCGCAATCCACATTGAAGCGACGCCGATTGTGTACGATAATCCGGCTTGAATCATGGGCTTTACACGGCGCTTTGAGTGGTCAGCCCGTAAAGAAAAATCGCAGCCTGGCGTAACTTAGGATACACCACTGATGAACGTTTTGAACGAATGGGCATTTGTCGGCTTGTTTGCCGTGATGGCGCCGGTGTTCCCGGCCCTGCCTATCGTCATTGCCTGGATCTTCCGTCCGCGCAAACCGAACGTGCTCAAGAGTTCTACTTATGAATGCGGCGTTGAGACTATCGGCGACACCTGGGTGCAATTCCGCGTACAGTACTACATTTATGGTCTGATTTTCTTGGTTTTCGATGTCGAAATGGTGTTCTTATTCCCATGGGCGGTGGCCTATAACGAGATGAGCCTTTTTGGATTCATCGCCGGTTTTCTCTTTATTTTCTTGCTGACGGACGCGCTTTTCTACGCTTGGAAAAAGAACGCGCTGGACTGGAAATAGGCGCCAGCTGACGCGAGCGGGAGACGACAATGGACGAGCTGTGTACAGGTTTGTGCCGCCTCATGGTGGATTCCGGCGCGGATGCCGGGCTGGCGCAGTTTTTGTCATTGCTGGTCGGCGTACTGCTTGTCAGCGGCGTGCCGCTGCTCACCGTCATTCTCCTGATTTGGATTGAGCGCAAGGTGGCCGCGCGTATTCAAGACCGCATCGGCCCGAATCGTGTTGGCCCCATCGGCTTGATGCAGACCTTCGCCGATCTTCTCAAACTGTTGGGCAAGGAAGACATTACGCCGACCAATGCCGACCGCTGGCTGTATAACGCCGCGCCGCTGGTGTCGTTCGCCTCGGTCGTTCTCATTTGGGCGGTAGTGCCCTTCACGCCCTTCCATTACGGCGTCGATCTCGAAATCGGCGCGTTATTCTTTGTGGCCATCGCCTCCTTCGGCACGCTGGCCATCATGGTCGCCGGCTGGGCCAGCAACAACAAATACGCGCTGCTGGGCGCTTTTCGCGTGGTGTCCCTGCTGGTAAGTTACGAGGTGCCCTTGGTCTTCGCCTTGCTGGTGCCGGTTTTGCTAGCCGGCAGCATGAGCATGCTCGACATTGTTAACGCGCAGACGGGCATGTGGTTCGTTGTCTTGTCGCCGCTAGCGTTTGTCATCTTCTACGTGTCCTCGCAAGCCGAGACCGGGCGCGCGCCGTTCGACTTGATCGAGGCGGAGTCCGAACTGGTGGCCGGCTTCAATATCGAATACTCGGGTATGAAATTCGGCATGTTCTTCGCAGCCGAATTCTTGCACGTTTTTACAAACGGCATCTTGATGGCGCTGCTATTCTTCGGCGGCTGGTTGGGTCCGCTGTACTACGAATCGCCGCTGATTGCTTTCGCCTGGCTGGGCTTGAAGGGCGGCATCATCTATTTGACGACGCTATGGCTGCGCAATACTGTGCCGCGCTTGCGCATCGACCAGATCATGGCTTTCAACTGGAAGTTTCTGGTGCCGCTTTCCATCGCCAACTTGATCTTTGTATCGGCCGCGCTGAAAGTGATGCAGGAGCTTGGCTGGGCGCCCCGCGAGATGATTGACGCCAGTTTTGTTGATTTGCTGCCGACCACGGTGATCCTGCTGCTAATCAACGGCGCGATGATCATCTACCTCTTGGGCATTTTGCGCAAGAAGGGCCGAGAGGCGCGCCGAGAATCGCCGTCGACGCGCGCAACGCTGGCCCAAGCGGCGGCGGACTAGGGGGCGGCGAGATGGAACTCAACGCAGTCACGATCGGGTTCGTCGTGTTTACCATATTCACGCTTGGCGGCGGTTTTGGCGTCGTGACCACGCGCAACCTCTTCCAAGGCACGATTTGGCTGATGCTCAGTCTCTTCGGAGTAGCGGGTTATTTCGTCCTGCTGAGCGCGCCTTTCCTGGCGGCTGTGCAGGTGCTGGTTTACATCGGCGCCATCGCTATCCTGATCACCTTCGCGGTCATGCTGACGCGCAGCGTGACGCGCATCAAAGCGCGCTATGTACGCCTCGTACCCAGTTTCATCGGGTCCTTGGCGCTTTTTCTGGTTTTGCTGCTCGGCATCACGATTCCGATATTCGGCGGTCAATTGCCGGAATCGGCGCCGGAGTACGTCGCCACCACGCGCGAGCTCGGCGCGGCGCTGGTGGACGAGAACGGCTATGTCGTGCCTTTCATGCTGGCATCGGTATTGTTGACGGCAGCCATGATCGGCGCGATTTTCATCGCCCGCGACGAGACGACGTAGGGAGGAGTGACAAAATGGCGCCTCTCTGGATGTATCTGGCGGTCGCTGCGGCCTTGTTTTCACTGGGTGTCTTTGGCGTGCTGGCGCGGCGCAACGCTGTCGCGATTCTGATGAGTGTTGAGCTGATGCTGAATGCGGTCAATATCAACCTGGTGGCGTTCTGGCGCTACAGCGAAACGGGAACCGACCTGCTGCTTAACGGCTACGCCTTCACCGCCTTTGTGCTGATAGTGGCGGCGGCGGAGGCTGCCGTCGGCTTGGCGATCATCATCACGGTTTATCGCAACCGGCGTTCGGTAATACCGGAACAAGCCGTCGCGCTGAAAGGGTAAGGGCCCTGATGGATTTCCTTAACGACCCGAACGCATTGCCTTGGCTTATCCCGGCCGGACCCTTGCTGGCCTTTCTGATTATCACGCTGATCACCAACAAGTCGAAGCTGACGCCGGCCACGGACCAGCATGAATACGGCGGTCATCATCCGGATTACGAAGGCATGTCCGTGCCGGTGGTTCACCCCTGGAGCCGCGTAATCAGCGTCGTTGTGGGCATGGTCGGTGTCATCGCGGCGCTCTTGATTAGTTGGCAGACGCTTAGTAACGCCTCTCAGTTGCATCACATCGGCGAGGAAGTGCTGGCAAGCAGCATCGTCTGGATGGACACCGGCGACACCACGTTTAATATGGGTGTGCTGGTTGACCCGGCCACCGTGATTATGCTGGTGATGGTGCCAATCGCCGTCTTGATGATATTCATTTACTCCATCGGTTATATGGCGCACGACCCGCGGCAGGCTCGCTTTTTCGCGCTCATTTCGCTTTTCGCCGGCGCCATGCTGACGCTGGTGGTGGCCGATAATGTGCTGCTGCTATTCGTCGGCTGGGAGATTATGGGCGTCTGTTCCTACATGCTCATCGGCTTCTGGTTCGAGAAGGAAAGCGCCTACAAAGCGGCCATCAAAGCCTTCACCACCACCCGCATTGCCGATGTCGTTATGCTTCTGGGCATCGCTTATCTCTATAGCATCACTGGCACCCTCAGTTTCCGCGAAATTATGTACAACCCGGGAACGCTGGACATGCTGGCCACGACCACGCCTATCATATTTGGCGGCTGGACCGTCAGCGCGGCTAGCATCATCGGCATCTTTCTCATCATCGGCACGGTGGGCAAGTCCGCGCAGTTCCCGCTGCACGTTTGGCTGCCCGACGCCATGGAAGGGCCTACGCCCGTCAGCGCGATGATCCACGCCGCGGCCATGGTCTCGGCTGGCATCTTTTCGCTCATTCGTTTGTATCCGCTATTTGCCGCCGGCGGCGATCCACATCACGGCGTTATGACCGAGCCGCTGGCATTCATGGCGGTGGTCGGCGCATTCACGGCTTTGCTCGCGGCCACGATGGCGGTGGCGCAGAACGATGTCAAAGCCGTGCTGGCTTACTCGACGATTTCGCAGTTGGGCTTCATGATGGCGGCCTTGGGCATCGGCGCCTATATCGCGGCCGCCTTCCATCTCATCACCCACGCTTTCTTCAAAGCCCTGCTTTTCATGGCGGCCGGCTCGGTGATTCACGGCATGGAGCATGGCGAGCACCATGTCCACGAGCACGAACACGCTCATGGACATCCTTCCCCTGATGCTTCGGGGGGAACGAGGGGGTTAGAGCACTTTGACCCGCAGGATATGTTTAATATGGGCGGCCTGCGCAAGACCATGCCGGTCACCTTTTGGACATTCTTGATCGGCGGCTTGTCGCTATCCGGCTTGCCGATCATCACCGCCGGATTCTGGTCCAAAGACGAGATTCTGGCGGACGCCTGGCTGGGCATTGAGAAATACGGCAGCGGCGCCCATGCGCTGGTTTTTGTGATGCTGGCGCTGGCGGCCTTCATGACCGCCTTTTACACCATGCGGCAGATTTCGCTGACCTTCGGTGGTGAGCCGCGCACTGAAGCCGCCAAACATGCCAGCCTGGGGCAGGGACTCATCAGCTTTACCATGACGCTGCCGCTGATCATTCTGGCCGCGTTCGCCATCGTTGCCGGCTTCGTCGGCGTGCCGACAGATTTTCCGGTGCTGGGTCCGATCTTCTCGCCGGAGTACAACGCCTTTCATCATCTGGTGATTGAAGCGCTGCCGCTGTCCGAGTCGACCGCCGCCTTCGCCTCCTTGCCCGATTATCACCCGCACGCGCCACCCTTTAACATCGTGCCCGTCGCCACTTCGTTTATGGTGGCGCTGCTGGGTTTGTGGCTGGGATACATGGTCTATTGGCGCAATCCGCTCAAAGCCGGGCAGAGCGATCCGCTGGTGAAGAGCTTAGGCCCGCTGCATCCCTTGTTCAAGAACCGCTATTACCTGGACGACATTTATGGCGATGTATTCGTCAAGCCGTCGCAATGGCTGGCGCGGCAGGTCATCACTTTCCTCGATCGCGGCATTATTGACGCCATCTTGCATATCATCGCGCGGATTTCCACCTGGCTGGGCGACTTGACCAAGGTCCTCAACCTCTGGCTCATCGACGGGGTCGGCGACGGCATCCCGATTGCCATCTTCAACTTCGGCGGCTGGCTGCGGCGTATGCAAACAGGACGGATTCAGCAGTACCTGCTGCTGGTGCTGATCGCTGCCGTTCTTATAGGCATCGTCCTGGTTCTGTCGTCGGGCGCGGCGCTGGCGCAATAGGGAGACGCATTCATGATTGATGTTTTCGGGATAGACGCGCTCTCGGTTCTGGTCTTCGGCCCGGCTCTTAGCGCCTTTGTCGTAGCGTCGCTCGCCTCGCTGGGCCCCAGCAAACAAGTCGGGCGCTGGGTCGCGCTGATTCTGTCGCTGCTGCTGGCGCTGCTATCCATCAAGGTCTTCTTTGACTACCAAGCCGCCGGCCTGGCGATTGGCGATGATCAGTTCATCGTGACGCAAGACAGCGCCTGGTTCGAAGCGCTGAATTCGCGCTGGACGCTGGGCATTGACGGCATCAGCGCTGTCATGGTTTTGCTCACTGGCATCTTGACGCCGCTGGCGATCCTGGCCAGTTGGAATATCGAAGATCGCTCGAATATGCATCTGGCGCTGCTGCTCTTCTTTGAGACCGGCAGCATGGGCGTTTTCGTGGCCATGGACCTGATGGTCTTCTTCCTCTTCTATGAGTTGACGCTGGTGCCGATGTACTTCCTCATCAATCAATGGGGCAGCCTGCCAAAAGCCGGCGTGAAGTTTAGCGGGCGCTTCTACGCGTCGACCAAGTTCATGCTCTATTCCTTTGGCGGCACGCTGGGCATGCTGCTGGCTACCCAGCTGATCGGCTGGTCGGCCGGTACCTTCAACATTACTGCTTTGACCGAGACCTGGCCGCTCTTCCGGCTAGGCGAGGCGCTAATGGGCACGGACGTCAGCACAGTGAAGGCGCTGGCATTTGTTGGTTTCTTCGTGGCCTTCAGCATCAAAATACCGATCTGGCCTTTCCACACCTGGCTGCCTGATGCTCATGGCGAAGCGCCGACGGCCGGTTCCATGCTGCTGGCTGGCATCATGCTAAAACTAGGCGCCTACGGCTTCATTCGCTTGGTTATCCCCTTCTTCCCGGATGTCTGGCTGACCGAAGTGGTGATCATCGGCGTCAATGTGGCTACGCTCTTCGCGATTCTGTCTGTAGTCGGCATTGTGCTGGGGGCCTTCGCCGCCTTTGGCCAGACCGACATCAAACGTCTGGTCGCTTACAGCTCGGTCAATCACATGGGTTTCGTCGGCATCGGCATCGCCGTGATGGCGCAGACTTACGCGCAGATTTGGACGGGCGCCAATCCCAATCCCGACCTGCAATCGGCGATCCTGGCGACCAACGGTACAGTCCTGCAAATGTTCAATCACGGGTTAAGCTCGGCGGGCATGTTTTTGCTCGCGGGCGCGCTCTATCACAAGACGCATACGCGCGAGCTTGGCGATTACGGCGGGCTGTGGGTGAAGGCGCCGGTGATGGGCGCGATCTTGCTCTTTACCAGTTTCGCCAGCCTGGGTTTGCCCGGCCTGAACGGATTCGTCAGCGAATTTTTGATTGTTCGCGGGGCCTGGCCGGTCTTCACCGCGCTGACCGCCATCGCTATGATCGGTTTGCTTTTCACAGGCGGCTACATCCTCAAAGGCATTCGCGCCGTTCTTCATGGTCCCTTTAACATGCGCTGGCGCGATTACAATCTGGAGCTGACGCCGGCAGAGCTGCTGGGCATGGCGCCGCTGCTGGTATTGATGCTGTTGACCGGTGTCTATCCGAATTGGATCCTGCCGATTATCAACACCACGGTGTCGACCATATTCGCCGGCTTGGCGAGCTAGGACTGCATTCATGGATGGAACTGGATTCTCAGTTCTCACAGCGATCATCTTCATCCCGATCATTGCGGGTGTGGTTATCCTTTTCCTCGATCGCAAGAACCGTGATCTCGTGCGCGGCGTCGGCATCACGGCCGCCTCGGCAGTGTTGGCGCTTTCGCTGGCCGTATTCCTCGGCTACGACAATTACGTCAAGTCTGAAGATGGCTTAATTAGCCAACAGCAAGCCCTGCTTGAATCCGGCGCGGAGCTCAGCGGCGCGCAGATGTTCGCTGATGCGCTGGCCTTTGAGCAGCGCATCGTCTGGGTGGAATCGCTCGGCATCGCTTACCACGTTGGCGTCGACGGCGTATCCGCGCCGATGGTTCTGCTGACCGGCATGGTGGCGGTGGCCGGCGTCTTGATTTCCTGGAATATCCAGGACCGCCTGCGCGAATTTATGGCCTTCTTCATGTTCCTGGTGGCCGGCGTCTACGGCGTATTTATCGCGGTCGATCTCTTCATGTTGTTCTTTTTCTATGAGCTGGCGATCTTCCCCATGTACCTCTTGATCGCGGGTTGGGGCTGGGTCAAGCTGCGCGAGTACGCGGCCATGAAGCTGACGCTCTACATTTTGGTCGGCTCGGTCTTTGCGCTTGTCGGGGCGGTAGCCATGTACTTCGCCGCGGGCGCATTCTTCGCCGGCGGAGGCGCTGATGTCTTTGCCGCGGCGCTGGAGAGCGGAATGCTGCCGGCCGACAGCCAACCCTATAGTTGGAGCATAACGCAGCTCACGTTGGCAGCGGAAAACGGCGCCTTCTCGGTTGAGATTTTGGGCATAGAAGGCTTGACCTTCGCGCGCTTCTGGTTCCCCTTCATGTTTATGGGATTCGGCGTATTGGCCGGTGTCTTCCCCTTCCACAACTGGTCGCCGGACGGTCACGTGGCGGCGCCCACGGCTGTCTCAATGATTCACGCCGGCGTACTGATGAAAGTCGGCGCATTCGCCGCCTTGCGCGCTGGTGTGCAGCTGCTGCCGGACGGCGCGGACACGCACTTGCCCTGGATCGTATTTTTGACGCTGATTAATGTGGTGTACGGCGCGCTCATCGCTTTCCGTCAGCGCGACTTCAAATATGTCATCGGCTTCTCGTCGGTCAGCCATATGGGGCTGGTTAGCATGGGCTGGGCCACGATGAACCTCACCGGCATGACCGGCGCCGGCATTCAGATGTTCAGCCACGGCGCGATGACCGCGCTGTTCTTCGGCGTCGTCGGCATGGTTTACGATCGTTCGCACACCCGCGATATACCCAGCTTGGGCGGCTTCATCAAGGTGATGCCTTGGGTGGGCGTGGCCTTTGTCATCGGCGGTTTGACCAGCATGGGTATGCCCGGCTTAAGCGGCTTCATAGCGGAGTTCCCGATCTTCCAAGGCATGTGGGCCGCGTCGGAGCAGATCACGCTGCAGCTGGGCAGCTTCCAGCTGAGCAACTATTACAGCGTCATGGTCATCATTGCCGCTTCCGGCATCGTCATTACGGCTGCATACGTGTTGCGCGTCGCCGGGCAAGTCTTCTTTGGCGAATTCGACGCCGAGCGCTTCCACGATGTCGGCAACATCGACATGACCGACCGCATTGTACTGATCATTCTGGGCGCGCCCTTGATCATCCTGGGCTTGTATCCGCCCATCATGGCGCCCATGATCGAGTCCGGCATACGACCCCTTATCGCCTTGTTGGGAGGTGGCTAGATGGAATTTGGTCTCTGGGCACAGCTGCCTTCCGTTCTGCCGGAGGTCGGCCTGACCGCGCTGGCGATCGTGGTGTTGTTCGCGGATCTTTACGGTTCAGCGGTGACGCGCCGCAATGTCGTCACTATTTCCGCGGTAGGCATGGCTTTGCTAGCGCTGGTGCCCCTGATCTGGCTGCCTGATCCCGCGCTCTTCGAAAACGGCACGCTGCTCTGGGGCGGCATGGTCAACTACGACCCGCTGTCGCAGATCTTCAAGGTGATGCTGTTGCTGGCGGGCGCAGTGACCTGTTTGATGGCGACCGGCGACAAGGGCGTCGGCGACAAGGGCGAATTCTATCTGATCGTTATCGTGGCCACGCTCGGCGGCGTCATGATGTCGAGCGCCAGCGACTTGATTCTGGTATTTGTGGCGCTGGAGACCCTGTCGATTCCACTGTACATGCTGGCCAGCTTCCGCCGCGGCGATACGCGCTCGGCTGAGAGCGGCATGAAGTATTTCCTGTACGGCGCTTTTGCCTCGGCCATCATGCTCTTCGGATTCAGCTTGCTATACGGCTTCACTGGCACGACCAATCTGGCCGGCATTGCGGCTTCGTTGGGCGGTGGCATCGGCGACAGCATCGTCGGCGTGATGACCGCGCTGGTGATGGTCGTGGTCGGCTTCGGCTTCAAGATCAGCGCCGTGCCCTTCCACTTTTGGACGCCCGATGTCTACGAAGGCGCGCCAACCCCGGTAACGGCATTCGTCAGCGTATCCAGCAAGGCCGCCAGCTTTGCGCTGCTGGTACGTTTCCTGACAGCCGCCTTCCCGGTTGAGCTAGCTATCGGCGGCGTCATCATCCAGGATTTCTGGGTGAATCTGCTCATCGTCGTCTCGATCGTGAGCATGACCCTGGGCAACGTAGTCGCCCTGCGCCAGAGCAATATCAAGCGCCTGCTGGCTTATTC